>Ga0302326_10013814_pt1 | contig 17105 bp, 8 predicted proteins | sample Palsa_T0_3_FD_202264 | JGI IMG/M metagenome (GOLD analysis project Ga0302326, IMG submission 202264) | Peat permafrost microbial communities from Stordalen Mire near Abisko, Sweden - Palsa_T0_3 | ecosystem: Environmental > Terrestrial > Soil > Palsa > Peat permafrost | place: Sweden: Abisko...
ACCATCACGCGCGGGAGTACCGACTCCGACGACGAGGTGCCCAGCACGATGAGCAGCTCTTCCTTGATGTACTTGATGAACTTCCAGACGCTGAAGCCGTGCATGAACGCAATGGTCCCGAGCACGATGAATACAAAGGAAATACTCGTGATGTAGACGCACGCCATCAGCTTCGCCAGGGGAATCAGGGTCTTCAGCCCGTAATGGCCGACGGTAAAGGCCATGGCCCCAAACGCGCCGATGGGCGCGGCCTGCATAATCAGCCCGATCACGCCAAACATCAGGTGGGCTACCTTTTCGCATCCCGCAATCAGCGCTTTGCCTTGCCCCAGCGCGGCGAGGGCCAGGCCCACCAGGATCGCCAGCAACAGAACCTGCAGGATTTCGCCTTCCGCAAAGGCTCCGATGAAGGTTTTGGGGATGATGTTCATCACGAAATCCACGGAACTGAGATGCTGCCCTTGCGCGGCGTAGGATTGGATGGCCCTGGCGTCCAGCTTGCTCGCGTCGACGTTCATGCCGGCGCCCGGCCGGATGATATTGACCACCAACAACCCGATCAGCAGGGCGATGGAAGTGACCACTTCAAAGTAGAGCAGGGCTTTCACGCCGACCCGCCCCAGCTTGCGCATATCGCCGATGCTGGCGATTCCCACCACCACGGTAAAGAAGATAATGGGGCCGATCATCATGCGGATCAGCTTGATAAAACCGATCCCCAACGGCTCCATCTTGCCGGCGGTCGCGGGAGCCACCACTCCCAGCACGATGCCTAGGAGGATTCCGACGATGACCCGGAAATATAGAGTGCGATAGAACTTTTTGTGTGCGGCTCGGGGGGGCGTCTGCATCGACTGAACTCTTTTCTTGGGACCGAACGAAGCAAAACAGCTTCGCGGTGCGTCGGGCCACCGGCATTTTCGCCGCTGCGCCTGCCAAATTTAAGATCAACTTGTCTTCTTAGTTGTTGATTACCACAGTGTGACAGATTATCCTAGTCAGGTAAAACACCTAGGAGCGAGTGGGGCAGGCCCTTGGCCTGCGGCGGCCTCCCAGGCCGCCCTCCAAAGATTTGTCCAAACTTAAATCGTGGTCAACCCCTCGCGCAGCGCGTAGCGCGTCAGTTCGATGGTGCTGTGAATCTCCAGCTTGTCCATGATGTTCTGCCGATGCGATTCCACGGTCTTCACGCTGATATTGAGAATGTGCGCGGCTTCCTTCACCCGTTTTCCATCCGCCAGCAACCGCAACACTTCCTGTTCGCGCGCCGTCAGCATCTCGAGCGGCGACACCGGCGCGCGCTCCTGGGTGCTGGTCTGGCGCACGAAGTCCTCCACCAGCGTGCCGGTGATCACCGCGCTCAAATATGGCCGGTTGGCCATCACGGTCTTTACGGCCTGATTCAATTCCTCGAAAGCGCTGTCCTTCACCAGATATCCCAAGGCGCCGGCCCGCACCATCTCGCTCACGAAGCGCCGGTCGGAATGCATGGACAGAGCGATGACCTTGGTGGCCGGGCATTCGGCGCGAATGCGCCGTGTGGCGGCTACGCCGTCGAGCCCCGGCATCACCACATCCATAATCACCAGGTCCGGCCGCAAGTCGCGCGCCAGCGCCACCGCCGATTCGCCATCCGACGCCTCGCCCACAACGGTGACGCCCGGCTGCTGGGCCAACAGGCTGCGCAGCCCTTCCCGCAAAATCCGATGATCATCGGCCAACAGAATTCTGATGCTCATATTCCACTTCCATTTTGGGAGGCGCCGCATCCAACGGCAAATGTATCTTGACCGCGGTTCCCTTTAGCGGTTCGGAGCGCAGGGAAACCCGCCCGCCTAGGTCCGAGACCCGCTCATAAATATTAAACAGTCCAAAACCATCCTGGGAATCCGCCGCGCCCAGGTTCAAATCGGAGATGCTGGAAAGTCCCGCCCGGCGGAAGCCTTTGCCGTTGTCTTTCACCAGCACTTCCACGGAATCGTCGAGCCACCGAAGGCGCACGGCCACCTCAGTGGCGGCGGCGTGCTTGGCCACATTCACCAGCAGCTCACGCACCGACGAAAACAGAAATACGCTGCTTTCTTCGCGCAGTTCGCCGGACTCGCCCAAACGCGTGAACGTCACGCGATAGCCGTATTGTCGTTCCATGCTCTCGGCCAGCCATTGGAGCGCGGCCTCCAGACCCAGTTGGTACAGGATGGGAGAACTCAATTGATACGTCAACGAGCGGGTCTGCTGCAGGGCCTCTTCCACCAGCGCCTGCACCTCTTCGGTGCGCGACTGAAGCCCCGCATCCGCCACCAGGGCGCGCAATGGGGCCACCTTGAGCTTCGCCGTGGCCAGAACCTGTCCCAGGTTTTCATGCAACTGGGCGGCAATCGCGCGGCGTTCGCGGGCCTGCACCACCGTCAGTTCGGCGGCCAGCTTGCGAAGCTTCCGCCGGTACTCGCCCAGCTTTTCCTCCGACCGCCTTTCTTCGGTGACATCGCGGATCACGCACACCCAGCTCACCATCGCGCCATCTTCGCCGTAGAGCGGCATAACGCTGTGCTGGGTGGCGAAAACCTCGCCGCTCTTGCGTTTCATCTGGAACACCGGCACACGCAGGTAACCCTTTTCGCGTATGGCTTGCACCGCCACCTCGCCGAAACGCCGGAACGCCGCCTCGTCCACGTGCAGCAGCCGGACCGAATGGCCCACTACCTCCTCGCGGGTGTACCCGAACAGTCTGACGGTGGCGGGATTGCAGTCCACGATCACGCGGGTCTCGGCCGTAATGATCAGCAGGCAGTCGGGCAAACTGGCGAAAGTCTTGTTGAGCAGCCGCTGCGATTCGCGCAACGCCCGCTCGGTAGCCTCGCGCTTCAGAATATCCAGGCGCAGGCGGCTGTTCAGATTTTCGAGTTGCGCCGAGCGGCTGGTCACCAGCTCCTCGAGATGTTCCTGCTGGTTCCACAACGCCCGTTCGGCCGCTTTGCGCCGGCGAATGTTGCGCACCAGAACGGAATTGGCCACGATCAGAAACAGGAACAGGGCTGAGCCCACCAAAGTCCCCAGCCGGTGCCGCCGGAAGAACGAAGTGGGCATGTTCTCAATGTCGCTATCCTTCGGCAAGGCGTCCACGGGAATGCCGAAGCGCCGCAGTTGCGCGTAGTCGAACATGTAGCGGTTGGGACGGTCCGCGGTGAAGCGCACCACCGGAATCGAATCCGGATCCTCGCCGCGCAACACCCGCAGGGCGATCTTGCCCGCGGTCACGCCCTGATAGAACCCGCTGATCAGTTTGCCGCCGACCATACCGTAGCCCAGATTGAAGTCCCATGCGCCGTATATGGGAGCATTGCTGGCGCGCGCAATCGCCGTGGCGCTCTGGTCGTATTCGAAAAACCGCCCGGTCTTGTCGTGAGAGAAAAAGGAATAGAAAACCAGACTGTGCGGAGGCAAGGCCTTCAGCGCGGCCAGGAGATCCGGCATGCTGTAGTCTTCCAGAAACGTGAAGCTCACGCGGCCGGCGTAGGAGGGCATTAAGCGGACCACTTCGTCGTGCACCGTCTGGCCCGTCTCGGTCATTTCATTGACTACATAGATGCGTTCGGTTTCGGGATGCAGACGGAGCGCCAGATCGAGAGTGTCCTTGACATCCGCTTCTTCACTGACACCCGTAAACCGGCGATGTCCCCTGAGGTCTTCTTCTTTGAAATAGTTGACGCCGCAAAACACCACCGGCGTGTTGGGGAACAGCCGGTCCCGATAAGCGCGCAGGAAATCGAAGGCATTATTGTCCGTCGCCACAATAACGTCGAAATGATGGGACAGGAATTTCCGGCGGTACACATCCGGGAATTGCTCCAACGATCCAGGCCCGAAAAAGCGTTTGGTGTCCATGTACTCGACATAGAGATTACTGGCGCCGAGTTCGGGCAGCAGAACGGAATCGATGCCGCGACCCTCGTCGTCGGTCCATCGGTATCCTTTGTAGTAAGAGTGGAGGACAAGTACGGACTTACTGTGAAGATCGCCGGTCGCGGCGGCCGGGGCCGGAGTTGCCCCGTGGACTGCCGGGATTACGGCGGCGACAGTGACCCAAAACAGAAGCCGGTGCACGCGGACCACCTTGCGACGCGCTGCCGAACGACGCGGCCTGCGCGATCACACCGAGGAAGCTCTCAGGTAGAACACGGATAGTATCATGCAGCGCGCGAATCCGCGCCAGGGAGAGGGACAATCTATTGAGACGACGGGACCTCCGGCGTTTCCTCCAGCAGCTCTTTCACCAGGCCGCCGAGCTTCATGAAATCGTCGTACGCGGAAGGCTTGCGAAAATATCCGTTCACTCCGAGGTTCGCCATGGTCTCGCGATCCCGCGCGGTGTCCGACGAGGTGACCACCAGAACCAGCGCATTCCGGCACCTCCGGCTGGCGCGCATCTGCTCCAGGACCTGGCCGCCGTGCTTCTTAGGGAGATTGATGTCGAGAATCAACAAGGCCGGGCAGGCTGCCGATTCCTCGCCGTCAACCTGCTCGAAGAACCGCACCGCTTTCTCACCGTCTGAAACCACCCGCAGGTCGCCCTGCGGATTGGCCGCCTCAATCGCCTCGCAAATCAGGAACACGTCCGCCTTGTTATCCTCCACAATCAGAATGAGCGGGCGCTGGGGAACGGTCGGCTCGTCACGCCGGGATCGCGAAGAAAAAGGACGCCCCTTGTCCGGGTTCGGATTCGACCCAGATCCGGCCGTTATAGCGTTCCACGATTCGTTGACAGATAGCCAGGCCGATGCCGGTTCCGGAATACTCATCGCCAGTGTGCAAACGTTTGAATAGCCCAAAGATGTGCTCCTTATATTCGGGTTCAATGCCGATGCCGTTATCGCGTATCGAAAAAACGTATGAACCGTTCTGCCGTTCACCCCTTATATGCACCACAGGCGCGCGTTCCGGATGCCGGTATTTAATGGCATTACCGATCAGGTTCTGGAATAACTGCCTGAGATGCGTACTGTTTACCCGCACGGCGGGCAATCGATCGAAAGTCACGCGCGCGCCGCTCTCCGCCATCGCGCCGCTGAGATTGGCCAAGGTGGCTGTCAGGGCCTCGTTGACATCCGCCGGTTCAGCCGAGGCCTCCAGCCTGGTCACCTGCGTATACGCCAGCAGATCGCTAATCAAGGTTTCCATCCGAATCGCGCCGGTCCGCAAATAATCCAGGAATTCAAACGCCTGCCCATCCAGCTTGTTGCCGTAGCGCTTGGCCAGCAACTCGCCGTAGATCTTGATGGTGCGCAATGGCTCCTGCAAATCGTGGCTTGCGGAATAAGCGAATTGCTCCAAGTCCTGGTTGGCGCGCCGGAGCTCATGCTCCACGCGCTTTTGTTCGTCGATGTCCGTGCAGGTGCCGAACCATTTCGCGATGCCGCCGTTATTATCCCGGACAGGCAAGGCGCGGCCCATGAACCAGCGCCAGCGGTTTTCCCGCCGGTCCCAGAAGCGGTACTCGATCCGGTAGGATTGCCGGCTGCGCACCGCGCCGTACCACGTGTCATAGCAGCGCTGCATGTCCTCGGGATGCAGAATCGGTTCCCAACTCGGGTCGCCGAACTCGGCGCGGCTGAATCCCGTGAAATCGTACCAGCGTTCGTTGTAGTAATCGACGTAGCCGTCGCCGCCCGCGGTCCACACTATCTGCGGCATGGCGTCGGCAAGCTGCCGGAATCTCGCTTCGCTGGCCGACAACGCCGTTTCGGCGCGCTTGCGCTCGATAAGGTCCGCCGCTTGGCGCGCCAGCAGATCGAGCAGGCGCAATTCGCGGTCGCCCGGCCGGCACGGCGTACGGTAATGCGTGGAAAACATCCCGAGCAAATGCCCGGAACGGCTGATGAGCGGCGTGGATTGCACAGCGTGCGCCCCGGCCGCTAACATGACATCGCGCGCCGGCCCGGTGAAGACCGGGCTCGCCGCCACATCTTCCACAACCACGCGTTCGCCGCGCTCCAATGCGGCGCCACAGGCGGCCTGCCCGTGGCCCACGCTGCCGAAGAAATCGAGAAAATGTCCTTCAAATCCGCGCTGCGAGACGATCTTCAGAGCGCCGTTTTCGAGCAACTGGATGTTGCCCATGCCGGCGCCGGTAATTTCTATGCCCGCAGCCACAATCTCGTCGAGCAGGTGCTGGAAATCGTCCGCTTCGACCAGCCTTGTGCTGAGCTGCTGCATGCGCACCATCGCGGACAAGTCCGAGGTCAATTGCGCATTCAGCGCCTGAATGGCTTTCTCCGCACGCTTGCGGTCGGAAATGTCGCGCGCGATCTTGGAGGCTCCCACGATGTTCCCGTCCGCGTCCTTAATCGGAGAAATCGTCAGCGAGAGATCCAGCAGCGTGCCATCCTTGCGCCTCCGGATCGTTTCGAAGTGATCCACACGCTCGTTGCGCCGCAAGCGGCTCAGAATATTCGGCTCTTCGTCGAGACGATCGGGCGGCATAAGCATCGTCACCGGTTGGCCGATGGCCTCGGCCGCGGTGTAGCCGAACAGGCGCTCCGCGCTTCTGTTCCAGCTCATGATGATTCCATTGAGATCCTTGCTGACGATGGCGTCGTCGGACGAATCCACGATGGCGCCCAGCAACAACAACGCCCGTTCCCGGCGCTTGCGGCCGGTGACGTCGTGGGTGATGGCGAGCTGAACCATGCTCCCGTCCGGGCGGCGCAGCGGTGCGGCGTGGGTTTCCATCTGCCGCCGCCGCCCGTCCAGGCCCACGATGTCGAATTCCAGGGAGCCTTTTTCTCCGCCGCAGATCGTTTCATTGAAGTGCCGGAAGGTCTCGCGGAATTCCGGCGCCATCAGGTCGTAGACGTTTTTGCCTATGACCTGGGCGGCGGAACTGGCCCCCACCATTCCCAGACCCGATGAATTCATGTGCAGCAGGGTGCCGTCCCGCGCCACCAGTTTGACGCATTCCGGAGTGGTCTCCACGATGGCGCGGAAACGCTCCTCGCTGTCGCGCAGAGCCTCCACGGCGGCTTTGGATTCGGTGATGTCCTCGTAAAAAACAGAGAGGCCGCCTTCCACCCGGGGATACACCTTGAGATGAAACCATCGTCTCCAGGGAGCGTAGTAATTTTCGAACTCCACCGGCTCACGCTGCGACGCCGCACGCAGAAACTCGCGGTGCACGGTAGTGCCGGCGGCGGCCGGGAACAGCTCCCAGTGATTCCTGCCCAGCATATCTTCGCGGCGCATGCCGTTGAGCCGTTCGGCTTCGGCATTGACATACACCACGCGCCATTCGCTGTCGAGCGCGATAAACCCGTCGGTGATGCTTTCCAGCACCGAAATAGCCTGGTCGCGGGCGGCCTCCGCCTCGGCCCGTAGCGCCATCTCGCGTTCGGCCGCGCGCCGCCGGGCGATCGCCATTTGTACATGCGTGCCCACCCGTGCGCGTAGCTCGGCCGCCGTAAAGGGTTTCACCAGATAATCGTCCGCGCCCGCGTGCAGACCTTCCAGACGCATCTCCTCCCCGGCGCGCGCGGAAAGGAAAATCACGGGAAGCGTGTGGGTCTGCGCTTCGGCGCGCACGGCCTGCAGCAGGTCCAAACCGTCAAGACCTGGCATCATCACATCGCTCAACAGCAGATCGGGCGCATGCCGGCGGATCAGTTCCAGCGCTTCGCGCCCGTCCCGGGCGGTCGCCAGGTCGTAGTCCGCGCCAAGAATTCGGCTCACGTGCTCGCGCATGTCCGCATTGTCGTCGGCCAGCAGGATGCGCGGCTTTGTTCCCTCCCGCCCAGCCGCCAGAGGGCTGTTCGTGCGCGGCAGCCAAGTCACGGCTTCGTCGGTAAAGGCCTGCGTGCGGCGGGGCGAAGCCACCCCCGCGCCTGCAGCATCGGCAATGCGCTCGCGTGGCAGATGCGCCGTACCGAACGGCAGCGTCACCGTGAACGTACTTCCTTCTCCGGCCCGGCTCCGGGCGGCGATGCTGCCGCCGTGCAGCTTCACGTATTCCTGAATCAGCGCCAGACCGATGCCGGTGCCTTCGTAGGTCCTGCCCCTGGCGCCTTCCACACGATGGAAGCGCTCGAAGATGCGCGGCAATTCCTCTTCGGCTATGCCGATGCCCGTATCGGAGACCGTCAGCACAGCCCTACCCTCGCCCGCGCTCAGGCGCACCGCGATGCGTCCCGCGAACGTGAACTTGAAGGCGTTCGAGAGCAGATTCAGGACGATCTTCTCCCACATCTCCCGATCCACATAAACAGGCTCGGGCAGCGCGCCGCAATCCACCACGAAATCCAGCCCCGCACTCTCCATCGCCGAGCGGAAATTGGACGCCAGGTCGGCGGTCAGGGCCGCCAAATCCGACGGCGTATAAGAGGCTTGCATGCGGCCGGCTTCAATCCGCGAAAAGTCCAGCAGCGAGTTGACCAGCTTCAATAGCCGCAGACTGTTACGGTGCGCGATCGCCACATGTTCCCGATCCTCCGGCCGCAAGCCGTCCGGATTGGCCAGCAGGGTCTCCAGCGGACCGAGCATCAGCGTCAGCGGCGTCCTGAATTCATGGCTCACGTTGGAGAAAAAGACGGTCTTGGCGCGGTCGATTTCGGCGAACATGTCGGCGCGCTTTTTCTCTTGCTCCACTTCCCGCGCATTCTGAATGGCGGTAGCCACCTGGCCCGCGACCAGTTCGAAAAAAGTGAGATGGTCCGCGTCCAGCGGACGGCATGGACTGACCCCCACCACCAGCACGCCGTAAGGCTGATGCTGCCCGCGTGAGCTGACCGGCAGGACCACTGCCTGCGAGATGGGCTGATCCGCGACGCCTAACGGAAGTCCGGGGATGTCTTTGACCGATATGGTCTGGCGTTGAGCGGTCCGGAAAACCTCGTCTACCGGCCACGGCGACCCCGCGGAAGCCAGCGCCCTGCCGATTTTATCCGCGGTGGCGGGGCCGGACGCAAAGCTGCCGATGACTTGCTCCAGCACGGCGAACTGGCTGTCGGGACCGGCGAGGTATAACAGGGCGAAAGGAATATCGTCGGGATTCTTGCTCAAAGTGCTGGCGGCCGTAGCGCACGCGCCCGCAGTGGTCTTCTCCGCCAGCGCATTGGTGGCGAGTTCCGACAGCGTGCGCAGCCGCCGCGTGTTCACCACCTTTGCCGTGACGTCCGTCGACGGACAGAAAAGGCCGCAAATCCGCCCGGATTCATCGCGGATGGGGCTGTAAGAAAACGAGTAGAACGTTTCTTCGAGGAAGTCGCCGCGATTCATGAAAAGACGAACGTCATCCATGAAGGTGGCCTCGCCGCTCTCGAAAACCTTGTCTGCCAGGGGCCCGCAGACGTCCCAGATCTCGGCCCATACCTCCGACGCGGGGCGGCCTAATGCTCGCCCGTGCTTGACGGAACCGAGCACGTGAAGATAGGCGTCGTTGTACAGAAACGTCATCTCGGGGCCCCAGCCGATCCACATCGGATGCCGCGAGTTGAGGATCAGGCTGACGGAGGTCTTCAAAGAGTGGGGCCACGATGCAATGGCTCCCAGCGGCGTGTCTTCCCAATCCAAGGCGCGAATGCGCGCGCCCATCTCGCCAGTCCCTGCCAGGAAATCCGCCCGGACCGTGCCGTTTGTAGCCGTCATGCCGCACCTCCCGCGCTTCTTTCGGCGCGCGATCGGCGCTTGCACCCGGTCACCGAACAGATGTCTTCGTCGATGTTGAACATAAGCAGATTCATCTCCGGCGCAAAATGATCGATGAACTCAACGAAAGGTGTGATCAAGCCTTTATAAAGGAAATGTTACAACAAAGGGTTGGCAGCGGTCATGGAGAACCGCCGGCGTACATGTGAGATCTCTAACAGATTCAACCGTTTCCACAGGGCGTGACGGGGTTAATTCTGGCGCCGGGGTTCTCCGCCGCCCGTTCCGGCGGTCCCCGCAAAAAGTCGATTGGACATCACCCCTTCCAGTGTGCTAATCTTTGCATGTCCCTCAAAGACGCTCAATGGGAGGTCTGTGCTTCTAGGCCGGACCGCTTGCACCAGTGAGGATTTATGGCAAATCAACCAGGAAAACGATATCAGGCTGCGGCCAAACAGGTCCAGGCGCGCGAGTATCCGCTCGAGGAAGCTGTGCCGCTGCTGCAGAAGATCAAGTACGCCAAGTTCGATGAGACCGTCGAGGTGCATTTGCGCCTGGGCGTCGACCCCAAGCATGCGGATCAGATGGTGCGCGGCACGGTGGTGATGCCCAATGGCTTGGGCAAGTCCAAGAAGGTGCTGGTCATCGCGGCCGGCGATAAACAGAAGGAAGCCGAAGAAGCCGGGGCGGATTTTGTGGGCGGCGAGAACATGGTCAACAAGATCCAGTCCGAAAGCTGGACGGATTTCGATGCGGTGATCGCCACGCCCGATATGATGCGCTCGGTCGGCAAACTCGGCAAGATCCTGGGCCCGCGCGGGTTGATGCCCAATCCCAAGACCGGGACGGTCACGCAGGATGTGGCCAAGGCCATCAGGGAGATCAAGGCTGGCAAAGTGGAGTTCCGCGTGGATAAGACCGGAATCATTCATGCGCCGGTGGGCAAGATCAGCTTTACATCGGAGAAACTGGTCGAGAACGCCTCCAGTCTGATCAGCGCGGTGGTGAAAGCCAAACCGGCGGCGGCCAAAGGCAAGTACGTGAAGAGCGCGACCATCTGCTCCACCATGGGGCCGGGCGTGTCGCTGGATGTGACGGTGTTCAGCGCCAAGGCGGCCGTTTAGTTCCCTCGCGGGTGTCGAAATGAAGAAGAAAGAAGATAAACACAAGGATCTCGAAGCCCTGCGGAAGGACCTGCAGGCATCCCGGAACCTGTTTGTCACCGGCTACGAAAAGCTGCGCGTGGAGCAGGATTTCGAATTGCGCAAGACCATCCGGGCCGCGGGCGGAAAATATCGCGTGATCAAGAACAACATCGCCGAGAAGGCCGCCGAAGGCACCGCCGCCGAAGAGGTTCTGAAGAACCTGCGCGGCATGACCTCCCTGGCCTACACGACGACCGATCCGGTGGCGCTGGCCAAGGCTTTGACGGCGTATGCCAAGATCAATCCGAGTTTCACTTTCAAGGCCGGCCTGGTAGAGGGGCGCGTCATCGATGTGAAGGCCATCGGCGACCTGGCGAACATGCCCTCGAAAGAGGCGATCTTCGCCAAGCTGCTGTTCCTGATCAATGCTCCGGCGCAGCGGTTGGTAACAGCGCTGGGCGCGGTCGGGCGGAATATAGCCGTGGTCGTCGATCAGGCGGCTAAGGAAGGCAAGTTTAAGGACGGGTGATGGGTTTTGGTGATGGGTGGTGGGAACGCCATCACCCACCACCCGCCACACGAGTTTAAGTAAGCAGGTGATGGGTTTTGGGTGATGGGTGATAGGAACTCCATCACCCACCACCTATAACCCATCACCCCTAGCGATTTTAAAGAAATAGGAGTCAATAGGACAAATGGCGGATATCAACACAATTTCGGATCAGATCCAAGGCTTGACGCTGCTGGAAGCTTCCCAGCTTGTCAAGCTGCTGGAAGAAAAACTGGGTGTTTCGGCTGCGGCGGCAGCTCCGGTCGCGGCGGCCGGCGGCGCGCCCGCGGCGGCTGCGCCCGTAGCCGAGGAGAAGACGGAATTCGCGGTCGTTCTCACTGCGGTCGGCGCCAACAAGATCAATGTCATCAAGGCGGTTCGCGAAGTCACCAGCCTGGGCCTGAAAGAAGCCAAAGATCTGGTGGACGGCGCTCCCAAGCCGATCAAGGAAGGCGTCAGCAAGGATGAAGCCGAGACCATCAAAAAGAAGTTTACGGACGCCGGCGCGACTGTCGAGGTGAAGTAGCCTGCGCGGGCTCCATACCCGCAAGTTGCTGGAATCAATAGATTTGCTATTGGTTCCAAAATTGCTGTTGACGATTGGGGTGGGCGTCTGGTAGGATTAACGGTTGGGATCTTCCTTTTTCAACCGGATTCGATCCCATTGGTGACTGTGAATTTCGGATCCTGGCACTTCAATTGCAGTTGGTTCGCAACTGCAAGGCGGGGATTTGCGTCCCGTTTTGCGCCCGCAGCTCTACTGTGGGATTGGTGTGTCCGGAGTCACTCCTCCTCCCCGCTCTTCTCAGCAGACCTCGCTGACGACTTCGACCCGGCTCTCGCCATCGACACTGTGCTGGTTCCAATCCGGCGCCTTTCACTGCTGCATATTGCGGCCACTCCCAGGAGCGACGCTCCTCCGGGTTGGCCAATCTTTTTGTAGTTTTTCGTTTCTTTTGCTTAGGCTGTTCGGCCCTCAGGAGTTTTTAAAAAAATGGATATTCAAAACAGCGGCGCGGCCCCCGAGCGAGTTGATTTTTCCAAGATCAAGACTTCGATCCCGATTCCGAACCTCATCGAGGTTCAAAAGAATTCCTACGAGCGGTTCTTGCAGATGGACCTGCTTCCCAATGAACGGGAAGATACGGGCCTGCAAACGGTATTCAGTTCGGTATTTCCGATTTCCGATTTTCGCGGTGTGAGCGAACTGGAGTTCGTCGACTACTCCATCGGCAACTGGGAATGCAAGTGCGGCAATTTGAAGGGCTTGCACCATCTGCGGTCCACCTGCCGGAATTGCGGCGCCACCATCCGCACCGATCCGTTCCACGCCGGCGACGTGCTCTGCCATCATTGCGGCACGTTCAACAAGAACGTGGTCACGTTTTGCAATAAGTGCGGCGACCCGGTCGGTTTGCAACTGAAATACGACATGGTGGAGTGCCAGGAGCGCGGTATGACCTACGCCGCGCCGCTCAAGGTCACCATCCGGCTCACCGTGTACGCCAAAGACCCCACCACGGGCGCCAAGAGCGTGCGCGACATCAAGGAGCAGGAAGTCTTCTTCGGCGAAATCCCGCTGATGACCGACAACGGCACGTTCATCATCAACGGCACCGAGCGCGTGATCGTATCCCAGTTGCATCGTTCGCCGGGCGTGTTCTTCGAGCGCGTGCAGGCGCAGGGCTACTTCCTGGGCAAGATCATTCCCTACCGCGGAAGCTGGGTCGAATTCGAGTACGACACCAAGAACCTGCTATACGTACGTATCGACCGTAAGCGCAAATTCTACGGTTCGGTGTTCCTGCGCGCCTTGGGATTCAAGAGCGACGAACAGGCGCTGCGCGCGTTTTATACCATCGACCGAATTTCCATCAAAGACAACAAGCTTTACTGGAACCTCTACAACAAAGAAGACCAGTTTACGACTGGCGTAAAAGGGCTGAAGCTCTCTCACGCCATCACCACCAAGAGCGGCGAAACCATCGTCGGCCAAGGCAAGAAGATCACCGACTCGCTGATCAAGGCTATTCAGCAGGCCAAGATTCAGCAGACCGAAATCGCACCCAACGACCTGGAAGGCGCCTACATCGCCGCGGACGTGGTGGATATGGCCACCGGCGAAGTGCTGATCGACGCCAACAACGAGCTGACCACCACCGGTGTCCAGAAGTTGATGGAAGCGGGCATCGAGGAATTCGAAGTCTTCTTCCCCGAGCGCGACGACGTAGGCACGGTGATTTCCGCCACGCTGCGCAAAGACACGGTCAAATCGCAGAACGACGCGCTGATCGAAATCTACCGCAAGCTGCGCCCCGGCGATCCGCCCACGCTGGATACCGCCACGCAACTGTTCCAGGGCATGTTCTTCGACCCCCGCAAGTACGACTTCTCGCGCGTGGGCCGCATGAAGTTCAACATCAAGCTGCATGACCGGGCGGACGCCACCGCGCTAGACAAACGCACGCTTGACCCCGAAGATTTCCGCGCCACCATCAAGTACCTGCTCAAACTGCGCAAGGGCATCGGCGCCGTTGACGATATCGATCACCTGGGCAACCGCCGCGTGCGCGCCGTGGGCGAGCTGCTGGAAAACCAGTTCCGCATCGGCCTGGTGCGCATGGAGCGCGCCATCAAAGAAAAGATGTCCGTGTACCAGGAAATGTCCACGGCCATGCCGCACGATTTGGTGAACGCCAAGCCGGTTATGGCGGCCATTCGTGAATTCTTCGGCTCCAGCCAGCTTTCGCAGTTCATGGACCAGACCAATCCGCTGTCGGAGATCACCCACAAACGGCGTCTCTCAGCGCTGGGTCCCGGTGGTCTGTCGCGCGAGCGTGCCGGATTCGAAGTGCGCGACGTGCATCCCACGCATTACGGCCGCATCTGCCCCATCGAGACGCCTGAAGGTCCCAACATCGGGCTCATCTCGTCGCTGTCCTGCTTTGCGTGCATCAATGAATACGGCTTCATCGAGAGCCCTTACCGCAAGGTGCAAAAAGGCGTCGTGGTGGATGAGGTGAAGATCCTCAACCCCGGCGATACGCAATATAAGGTGGGCGACATCGTGCGCCGCGCCGACATCGAAAAGACCAATGCCTCTCTGGGCGCCAAGAAGCAGGCGGCCGAGTACGAAGCGCATTGCGAATACCTCTCCGCCTGGGAAGAGGACAAATACACGATCGCCCAGGCCAACGTGGATCTGGATGAGAACAGCCGCATCGTGGCCGATCTCTGCAACGCCCGCCAGGCGGGCAATTTCGTACTGAAGCACCGCGACGAAATCGAGTACATCGACGTCAGTCCCAAGCAGCTCGTGTCGGTGGCCGCCAGTTTGATTCCGTTCCTCGAAAACGACGACGCCAACCGCGCCTTGATGGGTTCCAACATGCAACGCCAGGCTGTGCCGCTGCTGCGCGCCGACGCCCCTTACGTGGGCACCGGCATGGAGCGCGTCACGGCCCGCGATTCGGGCGCCGTGGTATTGTGCAAACGCTCCGGGATCGTCGATTCGGTGGATTCCGAACGTATCATCGTGCGTGTGGAGGGCGGCGCCGCCCACGAAGGGCAGCTCTCCCGCGAAGTGGGCGCGGATATCTACCAGCTCACCAAGTTCAAACGGTCCAACCAGAACACCTGCATCAACCAGAAGCCCATCGTTGCCATCGGGCAGCGGGTGGTGAAGGGCACCGTGCTGGCCGACGGCCCTTGCACCGACATGGGCGAACTGGCGCTCGGGCGCAACGTGCTGGTGGCTTTCATGCCCTGGCGCGGCTGCAACTTTGAAGACGCCATCCTGGTCAGCGAGAAGCTGGTCAAGGAAGATTACTACACCTCGATCCACATTGAGGAGTTCGAAATCGAGGGCCGCGATACCAAGCTGGGTCCGGAGGAAATCACGCGCGATATTCCGAATATCGCGGATTCCTTCCTGCGCAATTTGGATGAGAGCGGCGTGATCCGCATCGGCGCCACCGTGAAGCCCGGCGACATCCTGGTGGGCAAGGTCACTCCCAAGGGAGAAACTCAGCTCACGCCGGAAGAAAAACTGCTGCGCGCCATCTTCGGCGAAAAGGCCGGCGATGTGAAAGACGCTTCGCTCTACTGCCCGCCCGGCATCGAGGGTACGGTGGTGGATTGCAAGATCTTTTCGCGCAAGGGCCAGGAGAAGGACGAGCGCTCCCGCAACATCGAGGAGTCCCAGATCGCGCGCCTGCAGCGCAACCTGCAGGACGAAATCCGCATCCTGACCGACGAGCGCGCCAAGCGCCTCGGCAACCTGCTCGAAGGCAAGCGGCTGCTGGCCGACCTGCACGACGAAAAGACCAACAAGCGCCTGCTGGCCAAGGACACGGACTTGACGCGCGAGCTCATCGAGAAGATGAAATCGCGCGACTTGAAGCGTATGCGTTTCAAGGACAAGGATCCGCGGGTCAACGAGCAGATCGACGAAATCGAGGAGATGACCTCGCGCCAGATCGCGGTGCTCGAGAAGATCACCGACGAAAAGATCGCCAAGCTGCGCAAGGGAGACGAACTGCCGCCCGGCGTAATCAAGCTAGTGAAGGTTTACATCGCCATGAAGCGCAAGCTCTCGGTGGGCGATAAGATGGCCGGCCGCCACGGAAACAAGGGCGTGATCGCGCGTATTCTGCCCGACGAGGATATGCCGTACCTCCCGGACGGAACGCCGGTTGAAATCGTGCTCAATCCGCTGGGCGTGCCTTCCCGCATGAACGTCGGCCAGATTCTGGAAACCCACCTCGGCTGGGCCGCCAAGGCTTTGGGGCTGCACTACGCTACGCCGGTATTCGACGGCGCCACCGAGCGCGAAATCAAGAAAGCTCTTACGGACGCCCACCTGCCGAAGGATGGCAAGACGGCGCTCTACGACGGCATGACCGGTCAGCCCTTCGAGCAGCCGGTAACGGTCGGCTACATCTACATGTTGAAGCTGTCGCACCTGGTGGACGACAAGATTCACGCGCGCTCCATCGGGCCGTATTCGCTGATCACGCAGCAGCCGCTGGGCGGCAAGGCGCAGTTCGGCGGGCAGCGTTTCGGCGAAATGGAAGTGTGGGCCCTGGAAGCGTATGGGGCCGCATATATTCTGCAGGAATTGCTTACGGCCAAGTCCGACGATGTGTACGGCCGCGCCAAGATTTACGAGGCCATCGTCAAGGGCGAAGCCGCTATCGAGCCAGGTGTACCGGAGTCGTTCAACGTACTCATCCGCGAGTTGCAGTCGTTGTGCCTGGACGTGGAGTTGATGAAGAAGGCGCCGCACGAAGTGCTGGATATGGCGCCCGCAGCGGATTAAGAAGGTGATGGGTCATGGGTTATAGGTGATGGGGAGTCCCCAGCACCCATCACCCACCACCCGTAACCCATAACCCAGAACCGGCGCCGCAAGGCGCCATGGAGGCATACTTTGAGATCCTCTCCCTACGACAGAGCGAATTTGATCGCCGATTTCGATTCCATCCGGATCAGTCTGGCTTCTCCTGAAAAGATCCGGAGCTGGTCTCACGGGGAAGTCACTAAGCCGGAGACCATCAACTACCGGACCTTCAAGCCGGAGCGCGACGGTCTGTTCTGCGCGCGCATCTTCGGGCCGACCCAGGATTGGGAGTGCCTGTGCGGCAAATACAAGCGCATGAAACACCGCGGCGTGATTTGCGACAAGTGCGGAGTGGAAGTCACTCTCGCGCGCGTGCGCCGCGAACGGCTGGGGCACATCGAACTGGCTAGCCCCTGCTCGCATGTCTGGTTCTTTA
>Ga0302326_10013815_pt1 | contig 17104 bp, 12 predicted proteins | sample Palsa_T0_3_FD_202264 | JGI IMG/M metagenome (GOLD analysis project Ga0302326, IMG submission 202264) | Peat permafrost microbial communities from Stordalen Mire near Abisko, Sweden - Palsa_T0_3 | ecosystem: Environmental > Terrestrial > Soil > Palsa > Peat permafrost | place: Sweden: Abisko...
CTTCTCGGCTGTCGTCTTTCTTTGGTTCGATAGGTTCGTCCTGTAGAATCCAGGCTCGACCACCGAGACGCTGATGCCGAGGGACTTGACCTCGAGCCTGAGCGCGTCAGAGAACGCTAGCAAGGCCGCTTTGCCTACTGCGTAGTATCCCTCGAAGGGAACCGGCATCTTGGCCGCTATCGAGCCGACGTTGATTATCCTGCCACTTTTCTGGTTCCTCATAGTCGGGAGGACAGCCTTTGTCACTCTGACTGCGCCGAAGAAATTTGTCTCGAGGTGCGCTTTGGCCTCCTCCATCGATGTCTCCTCGATTCCCCCTGTGAGTGCCGTCCCCGCGTTGTTGACGAGCACGTCTATGCGTCCTTCCAAGCCGAGGAGCGACGCGACGCACGCGGCCACGGATTCGTCCGAATCGACTTCAAGTGCGAGCATCTTCACCTTCCCGTCTCTATCCGACTGCGGTCTCCTGCTCGTTCCATAGGTCTTGTACCCACGGTTTGCAAACAAGGCTGCGGCGTCCTTGCCGAACCCCGAAGAGGCACCCGTTATCAGGACGACCTTCGATTCAGGCATATGTAGTCGGGTGGTCAATGCCGTCTTAACCTTTCGAGGTGCTCCCCTGTATCTGCGCATCCGCGAACCTGTATGTCGGCAGGGAGAGGTCGGAGATGTCCACGAACGTCTTCGAGATTCTCTCGAGCATGCTCAGCAGGTCCACGACGAGCCGGGTCGAGACGCCCCTTGTCTCCGTTATCGCCCTGATGGCCTTGTCGACCCTCTGCTTCATCGTATCGATCTCAAGATAGCCGCTCCTGCTGCGCCCCTGCTTTCTTTCGAGGAAGGTCCTGACCGCGACCTCCTCCATCTCCTCAAGGACCCTGAAAACCTCAGAGATCTCCTTCGCAGCCTCTCCGGCCGGAGGCTCAGCCGACGCCCGCTTGGAGAACTCCGCTATCGTGTCCCCCAGTCCCTCCAGGAAACTCGCGAGCACCCTGTAGTCGAGGCACTCCACGGGGGTGAGGCCATACCTCTGGGCCAGTTCCGGGTCGATGGTCGCCGTCCTTATAGCGCGCACCAGCAGGAAGTAGAGGCGGTCGACCTCGTCGTCCCTCTCCGCAATGAGCGCCATGACCTTAGGGTCCTCATCGCGAAGGGCTTCCCGTGCATCTTTCAGCATGCCCCGCGTCAGGCTCCCCATCCTGCGCACGATTTTCTCCGGGTCAAGCGTCGACGGTTCCAAGAGGAACTGCAGAGTGAGGCTCTTCGAGTCCTCGTCCATTATCTCCAGGCCCACCAGCCTTCGGATCATTCCCTTGATCCTATCCCTGTCTTCCCTGCCGATTACCTTGGCACCTTCAACTCTGATCACGTTGCTGCCGATGAGGTAGGCGCCCGTCAGGTCATTGATAACGTAGGAGAGGTTCTCCCTCGGATACTCTACGACAGTGGTCTTCGTGTCCTGGACTTCGGGCCCGACAGGGCTGACCATCAGCCTGCCCGGCGAAATCTCCTCGACTATCACCGAGGAGCCCCTGGTGACATTGTTCCTGACTGCCCATTCTTTGGGCAGCGAAATCAGAACCGTTCCCCCGCCCATCTCAAGGACCTTCCTTGTGTCCATGGAAATATAGAGTTCTCTATATTATTTATAGGTTGTCTTGATATGCAGTAAGGGGGCGCGCTGTCCCGTTATCTGAACCAATGAGACGCGCACCGAAAGGCAGACAGATGAGCAAGCGAGAACCGCTCAAGGAGATAAAATCCTCGCGCGGAAGGGAACTGGAGGGCAAGAGGATAGTCCTGGCAGTGACCGGAAGCGTCGCGTCGGTGGAGACGCCGCAGCTGGCGCGCGAGCTCATCAGGCACGGGGCCGAAGTCGTGGCTGTCATGTCGCCCGCTGCCGAGAAATTAATCGGGTCCGACCTTCTCGAGTGGGCAACCGGGAACCCGGTCATCCGTGAACTGACCGGAAAGACAGAACACGTGAGGTTTGTTGGCGAGTCTCCTGAAAAGGCTGACCTGCTTCTCGTGGCGCCTTGCACGGCCAACACCATTTCGAAGATGGCCCTCGGGATAGACGACACACCGGTCACGACCTTCGCCTCGATGGCAATCGGGAACGGCGTGCCGGTGCTGGTATGTCCGGCAGCGCACGAGCCCATGTACCGGAACCCAGCCGTCACAGAGAACATCAAACGGTTGAAGGAGCTTGGAGTAGGGATCGTTGAGCCCAGAATCGAAGAGGGGAAGGCGAAGATTGCCCACAGAGAGACGATAGTCTCGGCGGTCCTGAGGCTCTTGGCGGTGAGAGACCTGGAGGGGAGGAGTATCCTGGTCTCCGGAGGCCCCACCGCTGAGTTCATCGACCCCGTGAGAGTGATAACGAACCTCAGCTCGGGGAAGACCGGCGTAGACATAGCCACCGAGGCATGGAGGCGGGGCGCGTCGGTTTCTTATGTCTACGGTGGGAGTCTCACCCCTCCATCCTTCATAAGTTCCCGCAGGATAGTCACGACCGAGGAGATGTCCGAGGCGGTCATGAGCGAGCTTGGCACCAAGAGGTTCGATGTCTTCATCTCGGCTGCCGCTCCTGCGGACTTCACACCCCTCAAGAGCGTTGGAAGGAAGATCCCGACCAAACTCGGCAATGTCTCACTCGAATTGAAGCCGACGCGCAAGATAATCCGAGAGGTGAGGAGCGGATGGCCCGAGCTCTTTGTAGTTGCCTTCAAGGCGGAGACTGTCGGTTCCCTGAAGGAGCTCGAGCGGGTCGCTAAGGCGTACTTGGCGGATTCGAAAGCGGACATGGTGGTCGCCAACAGCGTCTCTGGCGGGGCCGCGTTCGGCTCAGATTACAATGAACTGCTGGTCGTGACGAAGGGAAGAACGGTCCACCTCGCCAGGGACCTGAAGACCAACCTTGCGCGGAAGCTGCTCGAAGAAGTCGCCTCAGAGATCGGGAATAGGAGCGAGCGCGCAGTAAAGGTCGCCACAGAGACCGACTGACCAGCCACACCCATCCCGCCCGTGGCGGCGAACTTTCTTGCGACTTGACCCGCGACCACTAGCTGCCCTTTGGCTGCCTGGCCTTAACGGCCGACTGAAGCATCTGCGCCTCCCGTGGATCCATGTGGAAAGTGTGCTCCTCGCCGGGGAAGTCTTCCGAGACGACCTCTTTCGCGTAAGACTCTATCGCATTCTGTATCTCCGCGGAGAGGTTCAGATACCTCTTCGCGAACTTTGGCGTGAACCTGTCGAACAGTCCGAGTATGTCGTGAAGGACGAGTATCTGACCGTCGCAATCCCTGCCCGCGCCTATCCCAATCGTCGGGACAGCCACCGAGTCGGTAATCGCCTTTGCGGTCTCGGATGCCGTCATCTCGAGCACTATGCTGAAGGCGCCCGCCTCCTCTAGCGTGCTGGCGTCCTCGAGCAATGAGACTGCAGCCGCGGCCGTTCTGCCCTGCACCCTGTAGCCCTCGGCGGTCGGAGTGGTCTGGGGGGTGAAGCCGATGTGCGCCATAACGGGGATTCCCGCCCTGGTCAGAGCGCGAACTGTGGGTGCAAAGTCCGCACCTCCCTCGATCTTGACCGCGTCCATCCCTCCCTCCTTCACAAGGCGCCCTGCGTTGCGCGTGGCATCCTCCACACTCGCCTGGTATGACATGAACGGCATGTCTCCTATGAGGAGTGCCCTCTTGGCTCCTCTTGAGACGGCGGACGACATGAAGATCATTTCGTCCATCTTCACGGGCCTCGTGTCCGGGTAGCCGAGCTTCACCATCCCTCCCGAGTCCCCAACCAGTATGATGTCGACGCCGGCCTTCTCGGCTAGGATGGCCGTCGGATAGTCGTACGCCGTGACAGCGACTATCCTCTTCGCGTCTTGGTTCCTAGTTGGCTTACGCCCTCGGATATCCGCGATTGTAACCTTTCGGTCGGTCATCTTCTCGCCCTCCTGGCGATGGGTGCCTCCTCGCTGCCTCCCGTCTTGGACAGTGACGCGAGTCGCTCCGCGATCAGGGCTATCGAGCCGCCGAGCACTTTCTTGTTGTCGTATGCGCTGACGATCGCGTTGAGCCGCGAAGTCGGTGCATCCTTTAGTTCTTCCACCACTGAGATGAGGTTCGGTATCGCTCTGACCAGGTTGTCCACGATTGTGACGGTCGACCTCTGGGCGGTTCTTGAGAGCGGGTTCAGGTCCACAGCTATGGTCGTCTTGCCCATGCGCCGAAGCGCCTCGACCCTGTCTCCATCCTCCAGTGGGACGAGCACGACGTCCGCCGCGAAAATACCTCTTGCGTCGACGATACGTCTCATGCTGCTTAGCTCCGGAATCGTGGGACCACCTCGCACTGGCGCTTTGAGGCCGAGGATGTCCTTGGCCCCCGCTTTCCTCAGCACCGAGGCAATGGCCGCTAGGCGCTTCCGCGACCTGTAGAATATGTTCACCTCCAACGCCGACCCAGTGACCATCGAGAGTTTGACGAGCTCCTCCGGCGCCAGCGCCGCGGCGTTGCCGTTGACCGATATCACTGGCTTCTTCGCAAGAAGCAAGTATGCGGCTCCAGCCATCGTGGCCTCGAGAGCCGGCGTTGTGGTCTGCTCGCCCAGCAGGTAGTCGAAGGCTTCCCCCCTCCCCTGGGCGATCAACCCGGCGTCAGCGACGACTCCGTGCTTCCAATGGTGGAGGAGCTTCTCCCTCGTTCGCAGGGACTCCGCTCTGGGGTGATCTGGGGGTATTTCGACGCGCATCGCTACGCTGCCAGCCTCGCGCTCTCCGTCTCCACCGAAGACACGATGACCTGGCCGTCCTTCCATTCTCTTCTCATGAACCGGGCTAGCTCCGTGGTCTCATTCTCTCTGACGATGGTGAAGAGCGTGTGACCGAACATCGCCATGCCGAGGAGGTAGCCGTGCGACTCTGCGCTGTTCATGAGGCGGAGGTACTGCTCGCTGAGGCCGAGTCGCATGCTGAAATCATGGGCGAGGCTGAGGAATGTGCCGAGGTCCCTCTTCCTGCATATCTCGTCGGAGTATGCACCACCTATCTCGTTGACCCTCTTCCTATACTCTGGATTGGATAGGAACTCGCTGGTGAGCATCGGGCCGTTGTGCAGCGCCACGACCGAGTGCTTTCCGGACAGCGGTATCTGGAAGGCCTTTCCTATGCCTGGGGCGCCCTCCTTCTCCCTGACCTCGAGACCGCCGCAGAATTGGCCGAGGACCGTGCCCAGCCCCGTCTTGAGCTCTACCTCCGCGGAGTGTGCCAGCTGATAGACCTCGAGACTCGTAAGCCCCAGACCGAGCGCCTCCGAACCGGCCATGGCGACGCCTATTGCGCCGGCGCCACTCGTGCCGAATCCGCTCCCGACCGGCACTGGGATTGTGTGACGAATCGTCAGACCCCGCGAACCACCGGCGCGCTCGAGTAGCATCTCGGCCACTCTCCTGGACACTCTGGCTTCGACCTCTTGGCCATTGACCAGCGTGCGGATAGCCCGTTGGGGAAGGACTTCTACTTCTGTCTCGACCTCCTTCGTGAGGTTGACGCCCGCCCCTCTAGACCCCTTCCTGAGCGGGTCGGAGGCCGAGTCCCTGATCTCAAAGAACCCGGTGATGTGAGTGGGGCAAAGCGAAGTAACTCTCAAGTAAGTGTCAGAAGTCATCCTTGACTAATTAATACTACCTCTAGATACTCTAGAGTTCTATAGAGGCTGTGAGCGTGCGCCTGTCGGGGGAATCGATTGGCCGGAAAATGCTCCAGGCGTCCTATGCTGCGTAACCGGAACTTAGGTCACTCAAAGGACCAGGAGTTCCTTCGTGTAACTGTACAGGTTTCTGGTCCCTTTCCCAAGGGCGACGGTATCTTCGATGCGCACTCCGTATTGGCCGGGGATGTAGATTCCGGGCTCGACGGTGACCACGTCCCCCTCCGACAAGACATCGCCCGTGGAGGCTCCGACGGATGGCCGCTCATGGATGTCGATCCCCACTCCGTGTCCCGTCCCGTGGGTGAAATATCTCCCGACGCCCCGATTTCTCAGGACTGCGCTCACCCCCTCGTGCACCTTTCTTGACTCCGCCCCGTTCTTGGTAAGCTCGAGGCCCTGGAGTTGCGCTTCAAGGACGGCCGCGTAGCCGTCCTTCCTATCCTTCGAGACCCTTCCGACGCCGTATGTACGCGTGCAGTCGGAGACGTACCCGCGATACCGGAAGAACACGTCGGCCACTATCATGTCGCCTGCCCTCACCTTCCGGTCCGTAAGCTCTGCGTGCGGGAAGGCGGAGTTCGGCCCCGAGGCGATGATTATAGGGCTGAGGGAACCTTCCGCCGCAAGAGGAGACAACCCTTCAACCGTGGCTAAGCGCATGATGGAGCCAGCGATCTCGCGCTCCGTACGGCCCGGGCGGATCTCCGTCTCCAGAAGCCGATAGAGCTGTTCAATACGCTTACTCGCCTCGGCAATCCTGCTGACCTCTTCGGCGTCCTTTTTCCTCCTCGCGTCGAGAAACAGTGACGCGTTGAACGTAGCCTTCAGGTTCGGCTCATACGCGTCGGTCAGCACCTTCCCCTTCGTATGCTTCTTGACCGCCTGAGCCGTCGCTGCGGCGCCTTTCACTCCCTGAACGACCACCTCCTTCCCAGACCCCGTCGCCCGTTGCTCCTCCATCACGGACGTTATGATCAACATGGAGTCCCTGTCGACTATCCCGACTCCGCCGCCCCAAAAGTCCGTCAGGTAGAACAGGTTCTTGGGGTCCTTCACGATGACTGTGTCGAACCCTGAGGCGAGCGAGAGGACGCGTTCTCTTCTCTTGCCGTACGTGGTCAACGGCTGGATTCGGTTGCCTTGGTCTTATATTGTTAGTCGAACTTTCTCGCCGCTACGCGCCAGGCTGCCCGGGCGGGCTACCGCCATCGTCGTGGACTTGGGGCGCGCCACAGTTGGCGCAGAACTTCGCCGCGGGGTCCAGTTGCGCCCCGCAATTTCCGCAGAAAGCTGCGGCGGGTTGCGCGATAGGCGGCACCTGGGCCAGCGTCGCCTTGGACGCCCTGCTCCTCATGACCATAACCAGGGCGATGACCACGATAGCAGCGACCACTGCCGCCACGATGTAGACGGCCGGGACAGAAGATGACGGCTTGCTGTTCGCCTGTGCCTCGAGGGTCGTCAGCGAAGAGTTGAAGTCGTTCGTGAGGATGCCGTAGTACGGGGTACCGCTCGTGGCGACGGCCACGCCGTTTCCGCTCGCGACCGCTATGTTGTACGCCGCCTCAGCCGTGTCATCGCCGAACGTGTACAGCGACGGGAAGGGCTTCAGCGTCCCGTCCCAGTAGAACAACGCGAGGTTCGCGTTGAGCTGGAAGTGAGCCGCCATGCCTCCCGCCCCTCCGCCGAAGACCAGTTCTGCGTCATAATACGTACCGATGGGCTGGTCTGCCCCCGCGGGTGTGTAAGCCCTACCGTTCACGATGAAGTCGGCCGACGCGACGTTCGGGTCTTCGACTGTGATCTTGTCGAACCAGGTTATGGTGTTCGGCGTAGGACCGTCGAGCGCGCGCACCCCCATCTGTATCAGCACACCCTGACCCTGCTCCACCGTCTCGTTCGTGTAGAGCACCCAGGCCTGTGGAAGGGTGTAGGTGTATGTGTAGTTCGAGTTGTAGTTCCCGTAGTATGTCTGCGGGACCCCGCCGTTGATTATTCCGCCGACCGTCCCAGTCCCGATGACGCTCTGGTTCGTCAGCTGGGCGTTGTCCCCTGTCACGTTCAGGACGTTGTCCCTGTAGGTCACGCTAGGGGTCGCCGTGTCGAAGGCGAGCACGTTCTGCGGCCAATAGGTGAAGCTCGAACCGTCGGTGTTGTTGACCTGAAGTACAGTGTTCTCTTGCAGCGACGCGAGCGCGGAATTGGTCCCGTTGTCGACGGCGGTTATCTGGCTGACGTCGGCAAAGCCCACGATGGAATCCGTGGCGATCTCATATGTCCCGATCGTCCCGGAGCTGTTGGTGATCCCGTACGCCGCTATCCCCGTCGGACTGGGCGGGCCGAAGTGAAGGATGTACGGGTTGACGTAGGCCGGTATGATGGTGTACTGGAAGTATACGATCGCCGGATCAGGGCTCTCGTTCTGTATTCCCATCACGTAGAGGCCAGGACTCAGGGTAAGGTTGTAGCCCGTGCTGACGGTCGGGTAGACGGTGAAGTTCGTTATCGTGACGTCCGGCGACTCGAATATCAGAGACTGGGTCTGCCTGTTCTCCAGCCCGTACTGTACTATCTGGCTCGAAGCGCCGAGGATATCGACCTGTGAGGTAGACCCGAGCGTCTCGACATGTAGCGGTATGGTGAAGAGCGCGCCAGGTTGTATCGTGATGGTTAGCGCTACGCTGGTGGACGAGTTGAGGAGGTCTATGTTCTGATTCACTATGTAGATTCCCGTTACGTTGGCTGGCGCGTTCGGGGAGTAGATGACAAGGTAGTACGTGCCCGGCACCTCGAGGAGCGCGTCGTAGTTCTGCGCGCCGTTCTCATAGAACACGGAGTTCGATATGTCCCCGCTATTGCTGAAGGAATTAAGCTGGTCGGATGTCATGTAGGCTGTGTCTATAGAGACGTTACTGTTCGTCGCATATCCTACTATCGAGGGGTTCTGCACGGTTATCGTCTCGTAGGCGTAGTTCCCAGCGAACAAGTACTGCTGGAACGTCTGCTCCGTCTCGCCCTGCGTCTGGGCGTGCGCCGCGGGCAGGGCCTGTATCGTCGCAGCGACCGGGAATAACAGAAGACAGACTAACGCCAACGTCTTGAGCCCTTTGAGCACGCGGCCGCTATGCCGCGTAGCGTATAAAAAAGCGCGTCTCAGGTCGCGGTCTGCTTGGCGCCGCAAACCGGGCAGAACATCATGTTGGACCTCATCGGGGCGCCGCACTGCCCACAGTGCGTCTTGGCCAGCTCCCTGTGGAGCGCTGGCATCCCTAGCCCCCTGGCGCTTCCAGCGCTCGGCTGCGAGATGTAGCCAAAGAGCCCAGCCCCTATGATGATCAATGCCCCGATTATGGCACCCCAGATGGTGAACGACCCGATCAACAGCACTATTATCCAGCCCGCGACAAGTCCGTAGACTATCTTTATTGAGATCTCGTTCGACTCGGGGTTTGTCATCTCTATCATGCACCTGGGGTCAGCTTGTTTCCGCAGCGCTTGCAGAATACGAAGCCTGAAGGGTTAGGAGTCCCGCAGTTGTTGCAGACCTTTGAACCTCCGGCCGCGACTGGTGTGGGCATGGCGGGAGGCGCAGCCTGCAGCCTTGTACCGCAAGAAGGGCAGAACGTGTCAGCCTGCGTCACCGGCACGCCGCATGAAGGGCACGTCATCCCTGCCACCGCCCGGGCGGCTGGCGCCTGGGTGGCTGCCACCGTTGTTGATTCCGCCCGGGGCGCCGCAAACTTGGCGATGGGTGCGATTGCACCCTTCCTCATCAGGTCGAATATCATCAGACCGCCTACTATGAGGTACGGGATAATCAGAACCGTTGCCGCAGCCCCGTAGTTGTAAGCGACACCGTACGAGAAGCCGGTCTCGGTCACATAGTACAGGTTCTGATTGTAGAACGCGTCGAGGACCAGGAAGCCGCCGAGGATGAGCGTCCAAAGCACCCAAGGAAGGCCAAGCGCCTTTCTATAGCCGAGGAAGGCGTGGCCCGAGCCCCAGATGAAAAAGTCCAAAGCCGCGGCAGCCCCTTTGCTTCTCGGCAACTATAATGCCCCGCATCGTTAGCGATTAAAGCGTTTCGAGGGACAAAGTCGTCCTACTCGGTCAAGCTGCCCTGCAGTATTATCGTGCTCCTCGTTACGATTATGTTCTTGACGTCCTTCCGCTCCATCCGGAGCCTGATCTTCGGGTACTCTCCCGTGGTCTTCCTGCTTGCATCTTCTATGATTATCCACCGGTTCTCGACTCTCCGCAGCAGGTCTCCCTTGGCGTTGAAGAACTCGACGAACCCCATGGGAGCTCTCTCGTGTTCGTCCTTACTGGAGAGGTGGTAGGCATAGGTCAGGTACGAAAAGTCCTCCGGGACCGCTCCCGAGTCGGTCTCCGTGCCCGCTTTGAAGACCACGGTCACGCTCCCGGAAGGGCTGATCATGAACCCCTCCACTTCGCGGGCAAAGAATCTCTCCCTCACATGCCAGAACGCCCTCCCCTGGGTGTCCTTCCACTCGTACTGGGCAGCCGAACCCTTGGTTATCGTAATGTTTCTGGCGAAGTACGAGCCGACGCTCTTGTTGGTCTCGTCATAGAACTGGATGAACCATAGCTTCTTGCCGGTATCGAACCCGAGGTCCGCATACTCCCAGAACATCTCCGACAGTTGTGGCTGGCTCGCAGGCGCGGAGCGGGTCTTGGCCCCCTGTGGTTGGCTCATTGACGACCTTGGGCTGTCTCAGGGCGTAGAAAAACTTCTCTCGGCGTCTCTCAGCAGGCGGGAGGTGGGGGTTCCTCACACTCGGCAGGCGGAGGTTCCTCGCACACCGCTGGGGCCTCCTCCGCGGCTGCACTGTCGCAGACGGCCGAGCTCTCGCAAGCCTGGGCCTCTTCACCCGAGCAAGCCTGACCTTCTTCGCCGGTGCAAGCGCTCTCTCCCGAGCAGGAGTCTTCGGTGATACTCGACTCACACTCTTGCGTCTCCTCGACGCAAGATGAGTCCGAAGAGCACGAGGGCGTACACGTTGACTGGCACTGCGCAGCGCTCTGGCACGACCCCTGGCACTGAGCCTGGGTGCACTGCTGGACCGAGCACTGGCTCTGGCAGGTGCTCTGGCACTGGCTCTGGGTGCACTGCTGAGCTGTACATTGCGACTGACACGTGCTCTGGCACGCTTGGATTGAGCTCTGACACTGCTGGCTAGTGCACTGGCTCTGGCACGTGTTTTGACAGACACTCTGGCATGTGCTCTGAGTGGCGTTCTGGCAGGTGGTGGAAGTGCAGTTTGAGGCACAGCCCTTGCACGTCGGGTTCTCAAACGGGCACGAGCTGCACTGCTGCTGACAGAAAGCGACCTGGGCGCACTGACTCTGGCAACCTCCGGCACACTGCGCTGTCTGGGCGCTGCATGAGGAGCAAGTGGTCTGTCCTGGGCATGGACACGTGCTCTCGGTCGTCTGAGTGCACGTCTGCGCGCACTCTGTGTTCTGCTCTGCGCAGGAGGAACACGTCGTCTGCTCGGAGCATTGACCGCTGCAACTTGCCGTCTCGCTCTGGTCTCCACACGCTTGTGAGCAAGATGCGGTTAGTGCGGCACATGAGGAGCACTGTGCCGACTCGGTGCACGTCTGCGTACACTCGGAGGTCTGACCTGCACAGGAAGAGCAGGCTTCGGTGGTTCCCGTAGTCCCCTCGCATTGCTGCGTACACTCGGCAGTCTGCCCGGCGCAAGAACTACACTGGGTTGTCTCCGAGCACTGTGCTGTACAACCCGTACTCTCGCTGCATGCTGGCGTACAAGGGCCCGTCCCGGTGCACTGGGCCGCGCAATCCGACGAAGGCTGGCACTGGGCCTCGCACTGACCCGTCTCCGCCTGCTGACAACCTCCGCATTCGGTCTGCCCTGGGCACTGACCGCTGCACTCGGAGGTACCAACGCCTTGTTCCGTGCATCCGGTGGACTGCTCTGCGCACGAACTGCATTGAGCGGTCTCTGAGCATTGGCTGCTGGCCGCAGACTCGCACGTCGAGCATGCCGCCTGTCCTGAGCATTGTGCGCTGCATCCCCCTGATTCGGACTGTCCAGCGCACGTCTGCGAGCAGTCTGAGGTCTGGTCGGCGCAGCCAGCTTGCGAAGAATCGCCTGAACTGGTGCAGGACTCGGAACACCCAGTCGCCTGCTCGGCGCACGATCCGGTCTGAGTGCACTGAGCGGTGCAGTCGGAGGACGTACCGGAGCATTGTTGTTGACAATCGGAAGCAGCCGATTGACATCCTTGGCAAGATGCCCCCTCCGTGCATTGGGTGGTCGTGCAATCTGATGACGATGACTGGCACTGGGCCTCACATTGTCCCGCTTGGGACTGCTGGCACTCCGAACATTGTGTCTGCTCACCGCACTGCGAATTACATGCTGCAGTTTCCTGGCACTGGGACTGACACCCTGCGGCCTCGCTCTGGCAATCGGTGCCCTGGGCCGCGCACCCCGAGGTCTGCGTCTCGCAGCAGGAGGACGGTGTCTCCTCCGTGCACTGGGACTGGCACTCGGCGGTCTGGGCTCCTGTACAATCAGAACTGGAACTGTCGCTGCACTGGGTCGTACACTGGCTGGCCTCGGTACACTGAGCGCCACTACTGCATTCTTGCGCCTGCGACTCGCATCCTTGACAGGCGGCCGCCTCCGCGCACTGAGGCTGACCTCCCTCCTGTGCACAGCAAGGGGTCGCCTGCTCTCCTTCGCATCCCGATGGGCACTGGTCGGCGGTCTGGCCTTCGCACTGTTGAGGCTGCCCTTCGCATTGAGATTCACACGGAGTCGTCTCCTGCTGGCACGTTGAGCAAGGCGTGGCGTCAGTGCACGCTGCCGTACACTGTTCGCCTCCGGGGCATTGTGCGGTGCAATCCGCGGCGCCTTGAGATGCGCACTCGTCGGTCGCCTGGCCTTCCTGCTGGCAACCGGAGCACGGCGTCTCTTCGGGGCATTGGTCGGTAGACGCGGTTTCGCAGTCCGTCTGTGGCTGATTTTCTTCACAGCACGACCCGGTCGTCTCCTGGTCGGTGCATGCGGAAGCGGAGCACTCAGATTCTTGCTGTTCTCCGGAACACTCTGCTGCCGCACACTGTGCTTCATCCGCGTTGCATGGTGCAGGACAAGCAGTCTCCTGCTCCTCGCCAGAGCAGGCCGCTGCGGGACACTGCCCTTCCCCTTCGGCACAAGCCGGGGTGCACTGTGCTTCTTCCTCTCCGGAACACGCGGGCGTAGGGCACTGCTCCTCGTCGCTCGCACAAGCCGGACCAGGACACTGTTCCTCCTCGCCGGTGCATGGCGTCGGGCATTGCGCTTCCTCCTCGCTACAGGCCGGCGCGGGGCATTGTTCCTCCCCTGAGCACGCTGCCGTAGCGCACTGAGCTTCCTCTTCACCGCAAGCTGGAGTGGCGCACTCGCCTTGCTGGGCGCACTGTGCCTGCTCTTCCGCGCATTGGCTTTGACACTGTTCTTCTGTCGGCTGACAAGTGGAACACACAGGTTCCTGTTCCGGAGCAGCGCAGCACGGTGCTTGTTCCTCTGCGCATGGCTGACCTCCCTCCTCTCCCTGCTGACATCCAGCTTCCTCCTCCTGGCATGTGGGCTGAGGTCCTTCTTCGGCGCACTGGGCCTGGGTTTCCTCCTCACATGTAGCTGCGGACTGTTGATCGCACCCTGTTGCCTCTTCACACTGGGGCTGACAGGCGGGAGCCTCTTCTTCCTGAGCACACTGCCCCGGAGCTTCTTCTTCCCCACACTGCGCGGGCTCTTCACACGCGGAAGCAGGGGCCTCACAGGCCTGTTCCGGGCACTGGGGTTCGCACTGGGCTGGGGCCTCTTCGCAGCACGGGGTTTGTTCGGGTTGGGACTGCGCCTCTTCAGCACACGCGCCCTGACACGGGGTAGCCTGCTCCCCGCTGCACTGTTGCTGGCAGCCCGCTTGGCACTCCGTGGCCGCTTCCGCGCACTGGGGCTGGCTTCCCTCCTGTGCACAGCAAGGGGTTGCCTGCTCTTCGCTACACGAGGGTTGGCTTTCCTGTTCGGGGCATGCGCCCGGCTCTTCAGCACACGAGAGTTGCCCCTCCTCCGCGCAGCAGGGCGTGGTCTGCTGCTCTCCTTCGCATCCCGATGGGCACTGGTCGGCGGTCTGGCCTTCGCACTGTTGAGGCTGCCCTTCGCATTGAGATTCACACGGAGTCGTCTCCTGCTGACAAGCCTGCTCCTCCTGCCCGCACTGTTCAGCATCGCCGCCGGGAGGCTGCTGGTTGTCTTCGCAGCAAGGCGTAGTCCCAGGCTCGCAGTTCGGCGGGGGCGCGTTCTCGCAACACGGCCCTCCTCCGGGAGGCGGTGGGTTGTTATTGTCGCAGCAGGGAGGGTTGTTTCCTCCCATCGACTCCTGGGCTTCAGGGCTGATGACCGCTTCGTCGGTCTGGCAGAACGTGCTGCAGGTGTTGGTGACGTGCAGGTTGCCTTCGCAGTCGGTGGAGACGTCCATGCCGGATGGTTGCCCACCATCGTCGTCCTGGGCCATCTGTTGCCCTGGAGTAAGCCCTTCTCCCTGCTGCTCTCCGTCTTCGCACATCGGCGTCAGAGGATGCTGTTGTTGTTGCTGCTCCTCTTGTTGTTGTTCCTGTTGCTGCTCCTGTTCCTGTTGCTGTTGAGAGTCTGCCTGTTGCTGCTGTTGCTCCTGTTGCTCCTGTTCCTGCTGTTGGGCCGTCTGCTGTTGTCCCGCGCCCTCCTGCTGGCCCTGGCCCTGCTGCTCCTGCGCCTGCTGAGCCATCTCGTTGATTATCTGCTGATGAAAATCGTGTATGTCCATCAGCGCCTGCTCGGACTCCGGGCTCCTCTCGATCTTGTCGAGTATGTCGTCGGGGATCGCGGAGACCGACTGCGAATTGCCCTGTCCGTCCTGCTGCAACTGCTGTGGCGAAGTGCCGAAGAACTGAGCGATGGCCGCGTTCTTCTCCCCCCAGAAGTCCCATGAGTGCTCGTCACCGTTCACCGACTCATTCATGGCGAGCTGCTGAGCGTACTTGTCCACGTCCAGGAAGGCCTGCCCCGCCTGAGCGACCATCCCCATGCCGGGGATCTGGCCCATGACGCCAACGACGTTCTCCGCCATCCCCCGGTCCACCTGGAACGGCCCGAGGTTGACGTTCTCGGGATTGAACTGCAGCGCAGGCCCGTGTACCTCCGCCCCGAGCGCCTTGTTCGCCTGGTCGGCGAGGTTGCCGGAGAAGTCCTTGACCCCGTCCTTCGCGCTATCCTGGAGCTTGTCCGACCCCTTCTCGGCGAGCGACTCCGCCTGCTCCGCCAGGAAGGCGCCTCCCGGTATCCCCGCGGCGTCTGCCCCGTCCGCCCAGGACTGTCCGACTCCCTGTATCACATGGTTGACGGCGTCGAACCCCATCGACACGAGGCTGTTGAGCTGGTCCGTTATCGCGCCCCCGACGTAGTTCGTCAGGGCCTGCATGCCTAGCGTGTATGCAGCCTCAGCGTAGTGGTGGAATCCTGGTGTGACGCTCGACAAGGACCATCACTCAGCTCTGTCCCTGCGGCGCGTTCCTAGACGTAGTCAAGATTCAAGAGACCCTGACCAAGAAGCAACAACAGCGTCCCTATCTGCCGGGGTATGACGTCGGGGAGCTTCAGTTTGAAGAATGTAGCCGATTCCTTCCAGGAGTGCATCAAGCTCGTCTTTCCATCCCACATCGTCCAGACTGCATAGTCAAGGGGGTTCATGATTACCTCCTTGTCTCCGAAGTTCGGCTTCACGACGTAGCGCAGTGCATGCTCCCTGTCGAGGCTGCCCACACCCGTCGCCTTCGGGATGACCCTCACCGTCTTGAAGAACTCGAGGTCGGTGTAGGACGCAAGCCTGTAGACGAGCTTCTTGTCCACGAGCGTCTTCATCGAGACGTTGTAGTCAGTGGCGCCAAGCTGAGTCCTGAACCTCTCCCTAAGCTGTTTCTCCGAGAGCCCGAGCTGCATAGTCAGCCACAGCGAGTACGAGAGCGGGTCGATCACGACGCGCTCGCCCTTGCGCGTGACGACTCCCCCAATGACGAGTCCCTTGGTCGGGTCGATCCGGAGACCCTGCGAAAGACCCAGAGGGATAAAGACGGGATAAGGCACCTTCAGGCTTACCTCGGAGATGTCTATTCTCATTCCGTCACGCTTGAAATCGCGTTGTATTGTATAAAAAGCTCGCGCGATTCAAGCGTGTTAATCTCAGAAAATCCATATAAACGCGCGTCGCGATTTCGGTGAGAGTTTGTCGACAGGTCCCGACCCGAGCCGCGCAATGGGGCAGAGCAGCGCGCCTGTCCACGCGCCTGTCAAACCGCCGCAGCCGGCGACGAAAGCGCCGCCAGAATCGAAGCCCGCGCAACCTTCAGCCAAGGAAGAATTCGTCTTCTGCCACGTCTGCAGGATGAAGAACCCGAAGAGCAGGGCGTTCTGTCGGGCCTGCGAGACCAACCTCTTTACCGAGTATGACCTGCCGCCCGCGTATTATCAGACCTCCAACCGAGTCGTCGCTCTGAACAACCTAGTCCAGATGGCCCCGACTACGCGCATAGTCGAGGTGTTCCTGAACAAGCTTGGCACTCCGTGGGTGGAGGCTCAGTTCCTCGGCGGTGCCGTCAAGATCAGCGACAAGCAGTTTCCTGAGCTCTACCACGCTGCGGAAGACGCCGGCAAGCGCCTAGCCGTCCCGAGAATGCCGCGGATCTACATCACCTACTCGTCGCACATCGTCTCGATCAACAGCCCCACCTTCTCGATGGGGACCAACGACGACCCCATCACCATAGTCAGCACCACCTTCGCTAACAGGTGTAGCATAGAAGAATGGAAGTTCATGATATCGAGGGAGCTGGGGCACGTGAAATGCGGACATCCGCTCTACCTCACGACGGGAGTGATCGCAAAGGACCTGGCCGCAGGCGCCGCGGGCTTCGCGATCCCGCACATGGGCGGCATCGTGGGTGGTCTCTTCAGCTCGGTCTTGATCAACCAGCCTCTCACGTCTGCCCTCAACGCCTGGTACCGCGCTGCGAACTACACCGCTGACAAGGCCGCCATGGTGGCAGCAGGCGACGTGGACCTTGTCAAGGCGATATTCGCCAAGATGCTTCTTGGGTGGTATGGAAAGGGAGGCCTCCAGGAGAAGATGGACCTCAACGAGTTCCTCGCCCAGTACGACGAGCTGGAGGACTCGGTGGGGCGGTATTCAGAGTACCTGGGCCCGATGGGAGCGCTCAACATCGGCATCGCGCTGCCGACGGAGTTCAACCCGGGATACCAGATGCCGTTCGAAGTCAGGAGGCTGAGGGAGCTCCTGGAATTCTCGAAGCTCCCGCAGTA
>Ga0302326_10013816_pt1 | contig 17104 bp, 11 predicted proteins | sample Palsa_T0_3_FD_202264 | JGI IMG/M metagenome (GOLD analysis project Ga0302326, IMG submission 202264) | Peat permafrost microbial communities from Stordalen Mire near Abisko, Sweden - Palsa_T0_3 | ecosystem: Environmental > Terrestrial > Soil > Palsa > Peat permafrost | place: Sweden: Abisko...
CCATGCCCGACAGGTTCATGGCGCCGACGAACGCGGGCCAGGTCGCGGGGTCTGGGTCGGACGCGACGGCAACGGGGATTGCGACTTCGGACAGCACAGCTTCCGCAGCACTCGCCGCCGGCGCGGCGCTCGGGCTCGGTGCGGCGGTCGCTGCCTCGATCTTGCCCTTCGCATCGCCCGCCCGCTCCGTCTTCGGCACAGCGCGCGGTGGGGGCACTGCGCTCGGCGCCTCGGTCGCCGGATCGAAAGCAAGCAAGCGCAGCAGCGTCATCGAAAAACCGGTCTCCTCGTCGGGTGCGCGTCCGAGGTCGTCGCGTCCCTGCAGACAGATTTGATAGGCCAACTGCACCGCGTCCGGCGCAAACGCGTGGGCCAAGGCCTTCACCCGCTCGGCATCGGGGAGCGCATCGCTCGCCGCGGGAACGGCCTGGACAAGCGCGATGCGATGCAGCAACAGCGAGAGTTCCTCCAAGGCGCCGGCCAGCGACACGCTGCGCTCGGTCAGTGCGCGTGCCTCGGCGAGCAATGCCGGCCCGTCGCCGGCGATCAGTGCGTCGACGATGCGGTAGGCGTAATCGGCATCGACCGTGCCCAGCATGGAGCGCACGCCGCCATCGCGCACCTCACCAGCGCCGTAGGCGAGCGCCTGATCGAGCACCGATAGCGCATCGCGCATCGACCCACGGGCCGCGCGCGCGATCAGCGTCACCGCGCTCTCGTCGAAGGCAACGTTCTCAGCGCGCAGGATCTCGGCGAGCCGCGCCGCAATCGTGGCGGGCGGCAGCAGCTTGAGGTTGAATTGCAGGCAGCGCGAGAGTACGGTCACCGGAATCTTTTGCGGATCGGTGGTCGCGAGCACGAATTTCACATGCTCGGGAGGCTCCTCCAGGGTCTTCAACATGGAGTTGAATGCCGCCTTCGACAGCATGTGCACCTCGTCGATGAGGTACACCTTGTAACGCCCGACGGTCGGAGCGTAGCGCGCGTTGTCCAGAATCTCACGCATATTGTCGATTCCGGTATTCGATGCCGCATCGAGCTCGAGCAAGTCGACAAAACGACCGGCGTCGATTTCGACACAGGCCGGGCAGACCCCGCAAGGCGTGGCCGTGACGCCACGCACGCAGTTGAGACTTTTGGCAAGAATGCGCGCAATGGTCGTCTTGCCCACGCCGCGCGTCCCGGTCAACAGATACGCGTGATGCAGCCTGCCGCGCTCGAGGGCGTTGGACAGGGCACGCACAACATGCTCCTGGCCGGAGAGTTCGGCAAAGTTCTTGGGCCGCCACTTGCGGGCGAGGGCTTGGTAGGTCATCGAGTCGGGGCGAGCGTCGAGCGGAGCACGAGCAAGGGGGGAGGCGAGCCGTATCCCCGGCACTTGCAGAGAATAGCTATGGCTGCTTCCTTCCGGACCTGACCAGGTTCACCATCATGCAATGCGGGGCGGCCCGCCGTTGATCGTTGCAATGCGAGCGCAGGTGCTGCTTGCATTATCGGTGAACGCCGGCCGGGCGGCAAGCTGCGCCCCGGGCCGCAATTTGCCTCACCGCTATAATCGTCCCCAAGCGCACATCCATCGGGCTCGAATTGCGACCGAAATTCATCCTGTGGAGTTGCATTACCGCTTTAGTCGCCTGCGGACCTGCGCCGGTGCCGCCTTCCCCGAAGCAGGCACCGGTGCTGGTGGTGGCGATGCGGCCTGGTCCCACGACCTGGTTCACCGGTGCCGATGGCGACGCCGCGGGTCTCGATCGCGATCTCGCCGAGCTCTTCGCCGCGGAGATCGGCATAGCGCTCAAGGTGGTTCCGGTCACGAGTCCCGCACAATTGATCGCTACCATCGCCAGTGGTGAAGCGCGCATAGGCGCCGGAGGTTTTTTTCATCCGTCCCTGGACGCAACCTCCGCTGCGGGCACATCCCTGCTCTATACCCGCGGTTATTACGCCATCGAGCCGGTACTCGTCTACAACACCGACGGCTTCCGCCCCGAATCGTGGGATGACTTGAGGGGCGAGGTGGTCGGTATCGTCGAAGGCACGGGTTTGCTGGCCAAAGTCCGCGCCGAGCACCCCGATGTAATCTGGCGTGCGCTCGAGCCATCCGCCGCGGAAGGCCTGATCGAGCAGGTGTCCGAAGGCTCGCTCGGTTATGCCGTGGTGCCTTCACATGAGGCCGCCGCCACGCGCAATGTGTTCCTCAACGTCGACATGGCATTTGCGGTCGGACCCAAGCAGGACCTGGTGTGGATCCTGCCCCCCTTGCAGGAATCGCTGCGCGACCAGGCCGACGCATTCTTCGATCGCATTCGCAAGAACGGCACACTGCAGCGACTCATCGACCGCTACTTCGGATATGCGCACCGGGTCGAGCACATCGATGCCAGCGCATTCCAGGATCGTATCCACGCCGTGCTGCCCGCGTACGTCGGGCTGTTCCATCAGGCACAGCAGCAGACCGGCGTCGAATGGCGGCTCGTCGCGGCCATCGCCTACCAGGAATCGCACTGGGACCCCCAGGCGACCAGCGCAACGAACGTTCGCGGCATGATGATGCTCACTGAGGACACCGCGAAGCGGCTGCGCGTTGTCGACCGCCTCGATCCGCGGCAGAGCATCGTCGCCGGCGCGCGCTACCTCGCCGACCTGAAACGAAGCCTGCCGCAGCGAATCACCGAGCCGGATCGAACCTGGATCGCGCTGGCCGCGTTCAATATCGGCATCGGCCATCTCGAGGATGCGCGCGTGCTCGCGGCGCGGCAGAAGCTAAACCCCAACTCGTGGAGCGATCTCAAGAAAACCCTGCCCTTGCTTGCCCAGACCGATCTTGCCGATCAGACCAAATACGGGCCGGCCCGCGGCGGCCAAGCCGTCGTTTTTGTCGAGACCGTACGCGCGTATTACGACGTGTTGCTGCGCCTGGAGAAGCCCTACTACGGCGCCCAGCTGCAAGCGGCGCAGTAGCGCCGTCGCTTTGCAGACGCACGGCGCTGCTGCCAAATTGTTGCGAACGACCGCGGTCCGAGGAAACCGGACGCGGCAAAACCCTTCGCCTGCGTCAATGGGCCTGCTGCCATCAGGGCTATCGCAATGCATGCGGCCTCATAACCGATCCCTATCGGCAACGTAGGCAGAAACGATTGGACGGTTCAGGCGCAGCCCGTTATTTTGTAAGCTCATGCGACACGTTTGGAATGGGTTGGAAACAGATGAATGATCGTGAGCGGTTTGCTGCTGCACCCCGGGAAGGCGCGCCGGTTGGCATTGTTGCGCAACTTCGCGGATGGTGGTCGGGAAAGGATCCGGACCAGGAATACCTTGCTGAGTCGACGGACTTAGCCGACCTCGAGCGTCGGATGCGGCTACTCGACCGCGGTAGCGGCGGACCGGTATTCGAGACGTTCAATCACTGAGTTCGCGACGGGGCGGCCGCACCGCGCGAGAAGACTCACGCCGCCCATCTAGGGTTGGAAATCGCGCCGGGCTGCTCTAAGGATGTTTGGGTCCGGGCTGAAACGATATGAGCTCGGTGGTTGTTCGCTCGGCGTGCACGACGGTTGGGCCGTCGTTCAGGAAGTAGTAGGCATTGCGCAGTTCGCGCACCCCCGTCTTCATCTCTGGAACAAACCACACGGCATCCTCCAGCGTCGTACGCGTGCGCCAGAATTGCTCGTCATCGAGCTGAAGGATACGGTAGACATAGGTTGCATAGAATGTGCCCGCCGGTACCGTCTCCACCGTCTGACCCTGTACCGTGCCGTAGACCAGAATCTGGGCTTTGAGCTGCGTGTCGGGACTGATGGTCTCGACGACTTGCCGCCAGGATTTACCTGGCTCCAGCGGGAAGTCATACAGTTCGATCGGCGTCTGGAAGTGTCGCGTTTCCTGGCCCTTCAGCGCACCCACGATCAATCCGCCGTTTGCGTCGATCTCCTGGGTTAGCTCGCTGCGGCCGTACTGATCGTTGTAGGTTAGCCGCAGGGTGGCCGTACCCGCGCTGATCGAAACGACATCTGCGACGAGCATCGTCACCAGGCCTATGCGCAGGTTATCGGTGATTTTGTACAGCCACTGGTCGCCCACGGCGAGCCTTGGCGCGGCTACCGGCGGAAAACCGGGCGAGATGGTTCCCGATTGACACGCGACCAGAGCGATCACCGCAAGCACCGAGAGCCATCGGGCGAAAACCGAACCCCGCCGATTGACCGTTGCTGATACGAGTCCCATGCAAGACCTCGCCGTCGTTTGTTCACCCGACCGCAGACGGCGCGACGCGCCGTGAGAACCGGCCAACATTGCTGAGCGCGATTCTATTCCTTCGCGACTCATCGGGTCAGCAATAATTCACGATCCGGTTGCGACACAGAAGATGGCCAACATGCCGCTGGAAGCGCGGGCCGCGGATTGCACCGTAACGCGCATCAGCGTGTCGGAGCAATCTCGCTCATACCACCCATGTAGGGCTGCAAGACCGGCGGAATATCGACGCCGCCATCGGCGCGCTGAAAGTTCTCCAGAACGGCCAGCAAAGCACGGCCCACCGCCAGCGCCGATCCATTGAGCGTGTGCACGAGCTCGGGTTTGCCCTGGCCGTCGCGGAAACGCGTCTGCATCCGCCGCGCCTGAAACGCCTCGCAGTTCGAGCAGGACGAAATCTCGCGAAAAGCCTGCTGGCTGGGCACCCACACTTCGAGGTCATAGGTCTTTGTCGATTGAAACCCCAGGTCGCCGGTGCACAGCCCCACGACCCTGTAGGGCAATTCGAGGCGCTGCAGGACCCGTTCGGCGTGGGCCGTCATCTCCTCGAGCACCGCGTAGGAGTCCTCCGGGCGGACGATCTGCACGAGCTCCACCTTGTCGAACTGATGCACGCGCATGATGCCGCGCGTGTCCTTGCCGTAGCTGCCGGCCTCGGAGCGGAAGCACGGCGTGTGGGCGGTGAGTTTGAGCGGCAGCCGGTCGCCGGGAACGATCTCCCCGCGCAGCAAACTGGTAAGCGAGACCTCCGCCGTGGGAATGAGATACAGGCGCGCCTCGTCCTGGGCTCCGCCTTTGATCACCCGGAAGAGCTCGTCTTCGAACTTGGGCAGCTGCCCGGTGCCGGTCATCGTTTCGGCGTTGACGATGTAGGGCACGTAGCACTCGGTGTAGCCGTATTCATCGGTGTGCAGGTCGAGCATGAACTGCGACAGCGCGCGATGCAGGCGCGCGAGCGGCCCGCGGAGTGTGTAAAAGCGCGAGCCGGCGAGCCTGGCAGATGCCTCGAACTCGAGTCCGCCCACTGCCGCGCCCACATCGACGTGATCGCGCGGGGTGAACGTGAACGCGCGGACGGTTCCCCAGCGCCGCACTTCGACGTTGTCCTTGTCCGAATGCCCGATGGGAACGCTCGGATGCGGCAGGTTGGGCATGCCCAACATCCACTCGCGCAATGCGGCCTGGATATCCGCGAGCTCCTTTTCGAGCGCGGTCAATTCGTCGCCGACCCGACGCACTTCCGCCATCGCTTCGGCCGCGTCTTCGCCGCGCCCCTTCGCCGCGCCGACCTCCTTGGATAGGGTGTTGCGCTTCGCCTGCAGCGCCTGGGTTCGCGTCTGGATCGCCTTGCGCTCGGCCTCGACCCGCTCGAATTTGTCCTGGTCGAGAACGTAACCGCGCTGCTGCAGCCGCGCGGCGACGCCGGGGAGATCATTGCGAAGCAATTGAATATCAAGCATGCGCGGATTCTAGCAAACGCCTCTGACGCAGGCCTCGCCCTTGTGCCCGGCGTCGCGCCGGTCAGGACTTGTCGTCGTCGCCGCGAGTGCGCGCGTCGCGTTCGCGCAGCGTCCTTAGCTTCTCGGCAATCTTTGCTTCGAGCCCGCGCTCGGTGGGCGTGTAGAACGAAATCGCGGGCATGTCTTCGGGAAGGTAGCGTTCGCCCGCCGCATAGGCGTCTTCCTCGTCGTGGGCATAGCGATAGCCCTTGCCGTAGCCGAGATCCTTCATCAGCCGCGTCGGTGCGTTGCGGATGGTCAGCGGCACCGGACGCGAGCCATCCTCGGCGATAAACGCGCGCGCCTTGCCGTAGGCTACATAGACGGCGTTGCTCTTGGCCGCGCAGGCGAGATAGATCACCGCTTCGGCGAGCGCCAGCTCGCCCTCCGGGGTGCCGAGGCGCTCGTAGGTTTCCACCGCATCGAGCGCGAGCCGCAGCGCGCGCGGATCGGCCAGTCCAATATCCTCGGTGGCCATGCGGATCATGCGCCGCCCGACATAGAGCGGGTCGGCGCCACCGTCGAGCATGCGGCACAACCAGTAGAGCGCGGCATCGGGGTCGCTGCCGCGAACAGATTTGTGCAACGCCGAGATCTGGTCATAGAAGGCCTCGCCCCCCTTGTCGAAGCGGCGCAAGCTGCGCGCGATCGTCGCCTCGACAAATGCCAGGTCGATTGTTCGCCGTTGCGCCTGCGTCGCCGCCACGGCGAGCTGTTCAACCAGGTTGACGAGCCGCCGGCCGTCTCCGTCGGCGTAGCCAACGATGGCGTCGCGAGCCTGCCTTTCGAGCATCGCGTCGGGCATCGCCGCCGCGAGCGCCCGGTCGAGCAGCTGCTGCAGGTCCTCCGGTCGCAGTGCTTCGAGCACGTACACGGCGGCGCGCGAAAGGAGTGCGCTGTTGACCTCGAACGATGGGTTTTCGGTCGTCGCACCGATGAAGGTCAGCAACCCGCGCTCGACGAAGGGCAGGAAGGCGTCCTGTTGCGCCTTGTTAAAGCGGTGCACCTCGTCGACGAACAGGATCGTGTGGCGCCCCGACTGCGCCAGTGTCGCCTCGGCGCGCGCGACGGCGTCACGAATGTCCTTGACGCCAGCGAGCACCGCGGAGATGGCGATGAAATCGGCGTTGAACGCCGCCGCCATCAGTCGCGCCAGGGTGGTCTTGCCCGAGCCCGGTGGTCCCCACAGGATCATCGAGTGCAGCTTCCCGGAGGCGAACGCGATCGCCAGCGGTTTGCCTTCGCCCAACAGGTGGCGCTGGCCCACGACGGCCTCGATGGTCTGCGGCCGCAGCCGCTCGGCCAGCGGCGTGGCCGGGTTCGCGACGACAAACAGATCAGTCGCCGACGACATCCGCGCCCTTCGGCGGAGTGAACCGGAAGAGCTCCGGCGCGAGTTTCGGGTTGCGCTGCAGACCCGTCAGCGTAATGCGCGTGCGCTGGCCGAAGTTGTCCCAGATCTCGAGCGCCGCAAGACCCGACGCGTCGAAACCCAGGCGGATGTCACTGAATGCAGACTCCTTGTCCTTGGGTGTTGCGCCCAGCCAATCGAGGCCGTCCGCAGGCGGAAGATCACGCCAGTCAAAGGCACGCTCGACGTCATCGCGCCCGGCGAGGAGCGCCGCCGGGGTCGAGCCCAGCGCCTGGTCGTTGCGGCGCTTGACCACCTGGTTCAGGTCCGGATCGTAGATCCACACCCGCTCACCGTCGCCCACGAGCAGCTGCTGATACGGTTTGTCGACGCTCCAGCGGAACTTGCCGGGCCGGGCGATGGCAAACTCGCCGCTTACCTGCTGCACCAAGTGGCCGTTCTTGTCCGTCACCGTCTGCAAGAAACTCGCGCGCGCAGTCTGGGTTTCGCGCACGAACGCGCGCAAACGCTCCAGCGACGCGCCCTCGGCGCTCAGCGTAACCACGCTAAGCAGCAGCAGAATCAGGGCGCGCCGCAAGCGCTAGTCCTTGCCCGCCGGCACCAGCACTTCCCGGTTGCCGTTGGTCTGCATCGCCGAGACGAGACCCGCGCGCTCCATCTGTTCGATGAGGCGGGCGGCCCGGTTGTAGCCGATGCGTAAATGACGTTGCACAAGGGAGATCGAGGGCCGGCGCGTCTTGAGCACTACGGCGACCGCCTGGTCGTACATCGGATCGGCTTCGGCGCCGGCGGCGTCGACACGAACCCCCTCCTCCTCTTCGCCGTTCGCGACGGCGGTCAGTATGCCCTCGAGGTATTGCGGACCGCCCTGAGCCTTGAGGTGCTCGACCACCCGGTGCACCTCGCCGTCGGATACGAAGGCGCCATGCACGCGCAGTGGATGGCCGGTGCCTGGGGGCAGATACAACATGTCGCCCTGCCCGAGAAGCGTCTCCGCGCCCATCTGGTCGAGGATCGTGCGCGAGTCGACCTTGCTTGCGACCTGAAACGCGATGCGCGACGGAATGTTGGCCTTGATCAGGCCGGTGATGACATCGACTGACGGGCGCTGCGTGGCAAGGATCAGGTGAAGTCCCGCGGCGCGCGCTTTCTGGGCGATGCGCGCGATCAACTCCTCGATCTTCTTGCCGGTCACCATCATCAGATCGGCGAGCTCGTCGATGACGACGACGATTAACGGCATCTCCTCGATGGGCTCGGGCGTCTCCGGCGTGAGCGAGAACGGATTGAGCAACGGCCGGCCCGCCTTGCGCGCTTCGGCAACGCGGCTGTTGTAGCTTGCGAGGTTGCGCACGCCCAGGGTGGAGATCAGGCGGTAGCGGCGTTCCATCTCGCCAACGCACCAGTTGAGCGCGTTCGCCGCAAGTTTCATGTCGGTAACGACCGGTGCGAGCAGGTGCGGGATGCCTTCGTACACCGACAGCTCGAGCATTTTCGGATCGATCAAAACCAGGCGCACCTGACGCGGCTCGGCCTTGTAGATCAAGGACAGGATCATGGCGTTGACGGCGACGGACTTGCCCGAGCCGGTCGTGCCTGCGACAAGCAGGTGCGGCATGCGTGCGAGGTCGGCGATGACCGCCTTGCCGGCGATGTCCTTGCCCAGCGCCAGCGACAAGGGGCTCGGCATGTCGTTGTAGGCTGCCGACGACAACAGTTCGACCAGCCGCACCAGCTGCCGACGCGGATTGGGCAGCTCGAGTCCCATGCATGATTTGCCCGGGATCGTCTCCACCACGCGGATACTCACCACCGACAGTGCGCGCGCCAGGTCCTTCATGAGGCTCACGATCTGGCTGCCCTTGACGCCGATCGCCGGCTCGATTTCGAAACGGGTGATGACCGGTCCCGGATATGCCGCGAGCACCCTCACCGCGACACCGAAATCGGCGAGCTTGCGCTCGATCAGCCGCGAGGTGAATTCGAGGGTTTCCGCGCTAACCTGCTCCTGGGCGGACGGGGCATCCTCGAGCAGCGCCAGCGGCGGCAAGGGTGAATCGGGAAGATCCTGGAAAAGCGGTTTCTGCCGCTCCCTGACCACGCGTTCGGACTTGGGGACCTCGATCACGGATGGCACGACGACGACGGGCTCTCGCTCTTCGCCGCTTATCTCACGTGCGACCCCGACAGCATGCTCGCGCTGTTCGAGCGCGAGCTCGCCGATCTCGCGATCGCGTTTTGCTTCGCGGCGCTTGCGCAGCTTGGTGATCGCCGCTTCGATGCCGCCGCCAATGCGTTCCATGAGCTTGAGCCAGGACATCCCGGTCAACAACGACCAGCCGGCGGCAAAGAGCGCGAGCAGGAGCAACGTCGCGCCGTTAAAGCCGAGCGCCTTGGCCAAGTTGTTGCCGACGAACTCGCCGATCGCCCCGCCAGGGAGCTGGGGCAAGGTCACCGGCAAGCGATAGAGCCGCAGCGCCTCAAGCGCCGAACTCGACAGCAACACGACCACGAAGCCAGGCACCACAACCCAAGCGGGGTTGCCGCTTTCGGTCCCGCCAGCGGGGTGTTGCACGGCCATCATGCGGTGGTAGGCGATAATCACCAGCACGATTCCGGCGACCACCCACCACCATGCGGACAGACCGAATAGATAGAGCAGGATATCGGCGACCCAGGAGCCCACGACGCCGCCCTTGTTCTGGACGGCTCCGCCATTGCCGGTGTAGGACCAGGCCGCGTCAGTCTTGTGATAGGTGGCGAGGATCAGGGCAAGCAAGGCGAGGAGTGCTACGACGAGCAACCACCAAGCCTCGTGCACCAGGGCGACGTGACGGCGCGAAAGGCGCCCTTCCGCCGGTTCGGACCCACGGTGAACTACGGACTTATTCCGCTTGAAAATCATTGGATTGTGAAGCGTATTTCACGCGGCACATTATACACTGGCCGGATGCGCGGGCAGACCCCGTCTTGGTCGCCGGGGAATCCCCCCCACATACGTTAGAATCGCTCGGATTTTTGTCGACGCAACGCCCTTCGAGCCTCTTCCATGACGACCCGACACGCGCGCGTGCTCATCCTCGGTTCTGGTCCGGCGGGGTTCACCGCCGCAGTATACGCCGCGCGCGCGAACCTGAAACCGATGCTCATCACCGGTCTCGCGCAGGGCGGCCAACTGATGACGACCACCGATGTCGACAACTGGCCGGCCGATGCCGACGGCGTGCAGGGCCCGGAGTTGATGACGCGCTTCGAACGCCACGCCGCGCGCTTCGAGACCGAGATCGTGTTCGACCAGATTCACACCGTTCGCCTCGATGGGCGGCCGTTCCACCTCACCGGTGACAGCGCGCAATACAGCGCCGACGCACTCATCATTGCCACCGGCGCTTCGGCGCGTTATCTCGGCCTGCCCTCGGAGCACGCGTTCATGGGCAAAGGCGTGTCCGGGTGCGCGACCTGCGACGGCTTCTTCTACAAGGGCCAGGACGTGGTCGTCATCGGCGGCGGCAACACCGCGGTCGAAGAGGCCCTGTACCTGTCCAATATCGCGCGCACGGTGACCGTCGTCCATCGTCGCAACCGGTTTCGCGCCGAGGCGATTCTCATCGATCGTCTGCTCGCGAAGACCCGCGATGGAGGCAATGTGCAGGTGTTGTACGACCACGTGCTCGACGAGGTGCTCGGTGACGCGAACGGGGTCAAGGGGGTGCGCGTGAAGCACGCAGACAACGGTGCGACGCGCGAGCTTGCGGTGCACGGCGTATTTATCGCCATCGGCCACACTCCCAACACGCAGCTGTTCGAGGGCCAGCTGGAAATGAAGAACGGCTACATCGTGGTCAAGGGCGGCAGCCAGGGCGATGCCACCCAGACCAGTGTCCCCGGTGTGTTTGCCGCCGGTGACGTCGCCGACCACGTCTATCGCCAGGCGGTCACCAGCGCCGGTACCGGCTGCATGGCCGCGCTCGACGCGGAAGCCTATCTCGAGGCGCACGCCTGACGCGCGTCGCGGCATCATGGCCAAGCTCTCCGAGCTCAAGGCGCTGCTCGCAAAGGCGAACCAGAAGGCGCCCACGCCACGGGCGCAGGTCCGGCACGCGGCGCCGGCAGAGCCCCCCTCGGATCCGCGGCCGGCCGATGTCGATCTGCGCGAGGTGTTTGCCGATGTTGCGCCGTTGCGCGTCGCCAACCGTGCCGCGCGGCCACCCCAGCGCCCGCCGACCCAGCCTGCGCAGCGCCTGGCCGACGAGGCGGAGGCGCTCTCAGCAAGCCAGCGCGGTGTCGCGCCTTCACCCTCGCATTGGGAGGTCGGTCAGGAACTCGAAGCGGAGCAGACGTTCCTGCGCAAGGGTCTCGGCGTCGATGTGCTCACCCGCCTGCGTCGCGGGCACTGGTCGGTGCAGGGGGAACTCGACCTGCACCGCCTGAACCGCGATGAGGCGCGTGCCGCCCTCGCGGACTTTATCAACGCCGCGCGCAGCTCCGGCTGGCGCTGCGTGCGCGTCATTCACGGCAAGGGGCTTTCATCACCGAACCGCGAGCCGGTTCTGAAAAGCAAGGTGCGGCGCATGCTGGCGCAACGCGATGAGGTGCTCGCCTACTGCGAAGCGCCGGAGCATGCCGGCGGTGCGGGCGCGGTGCTGGTCCTGCTCAAGTCCCCCAGCGCATGAGCCTTCTCTTCCTCGCCGGGCCGGGAAGGACGTGGCAGTATGCGTCTCTCTCAAACCCTCACCGGAGGGGGATTTAAGAAGAATGGCCAGAGCGCGCTTGTCCCGGTTTCTCGCAGCCTTCCCCCTGGTTGTCTTTGCTTCCCTCGCGCAGGCCGCACCGTGTTCGTTGGCGAGTCTGAGCTGGATGGCCGGCGTTTGGCATAACGCGGCAGACCCGCAGGGTGCGCAGGAGCGATGGGTTGTCGCGCCTCATGACGTTCTCATGGGAAGCGCGTGGGAATTTCCCAAGGACAAGGCCGGCTACGCCGAAATCATGACGATTGCGCGAGACGGCGATTCGATTTCCATGCTGCTTCGACACTTCGACGGTGGATTGAAGCGGGCGTGGGAAGAGCGGGCCGCGCCGATGGTGTTCACGGCTTCAAGCTGCGTTGCGTATTCGGTAATTTTCGATGGTCAAAGTGATCACGCGGGCGAGCATTTGACCTACAGGCGTTCCGGCGACAAGCTGCTCATCATGGGCGACTTCATCCATCACGGGATAGCGCAGCATGAGGAATGGCAGATGATCCGGGCGGGCGATTGAAAGAGAACCGTCCAGTCCCGCCCACACACCCGCTCCGTGGCGCGCGGTCTGCCGCGCGCATCAGTCTCCGTGGCAACGGAGCCTGCCGTTGCGCGGCACATCGTGCCAAACGGGGTTCAGGTTGAGCGCTTGCGCACAGCCCTGAGAGGGGTGGGCGCGATATGCGGCCTGGCAATCTCGCTGCGGCAGTACCGACACTTGATAGCTTCCAGTCGAATCACTTCCGCGCAATAGGGGCATTTGCGGGACTCGTTGCGCTCCCCGCTGGAGCTTGCCGGCATTTCCTCGCGCTGCGCCTTGGCAGACACTGCGGCGGGCATCAGGCCCATGAGCGGCGCCAGGAGCAATGGCAACAGAAGTACGCCGGCGATCCATCCCGCCAGCACGTTGAACATGGCCCATCCGAGCAGTAATCCCATAGCGCACCCCCTTCCTTTGCCTGCACAGAAGCAAGACGCAGGCCAGGGGTCTCTGGAGCAAGTGCGGCGGAAGGGTTAGCGCCCGCGCTGGATCGGCCGAGGCAGCCTCAAAGGCGCCGATGCTGCAGCGCCGGGAGGTCGCGCCGCACCTGCAGCAACCGTTCCGGATCAACCGCACCGATGACGATGCCCGGCCCCTCCTCTTCCTTTTCGGCGAGCACCACGCCCCATGGATCGATAAGCAGGCTGTGGCCGTAGGTGTGACGGCCGCCCGGGTGCGTCCCACCCTGTGCGGCGGCGAGCACGTAGCACTGGTTTTCAATCGCCCGCGCCTTGAGCAGCACGTGCCAGTGCGCGGCGCCGGTCACCGCGGTGAACGCGGCGGGCACAAGGAGCAGGGAGAGCGTGCCCAGGTGCCGATAGAGTTCCGGGAAGCGCAGGTCGTAGCAAACCGACAGGCCGACGCGGCCGCAGGGGAGATCGACCGCGACCGGCTCGGTTCCGGGCTCGATGGTCTTGCTCTCGTCGTAGCGCTCGTCGCCCTGGCTGAAGGTGAACAGGTGCATCTTGTCGTAGCGCGCGATGCGCCGGCCATCCGGCGCGAACACGAGCGATGCGGCGCGCACGCGCGCCGCATCGGCGATCGCGATGGGGAGCGTACCGCCCACAAGCCAGATGCCGCACTGCTGCGCCATATGAGCGAGGAACGCCTGCTGTACACCGTCGCCGTCAGTTTCGCGCGCCGCGACCTTGTCCGTTGCGCGCCGTCCGAAGATGCCGAAATACTCGGGCAGGAGAACCAGCTGCGCACCGCGGCGCGCAGCCTCGACGATCTGCGCCTCGACGGCGGCGAGATTCTCGGCGACGTCGCCGCCGGAGAGCGTCTGCACCGCGGCGACGACGAACGGTTGGCCGCTCATCGTGGACTGACCTGCGCGGCGCCGGTCGGACCGACGACCGTAGTGGCCTGGTGGCCGATGCGTTCGACGTGTGGGCTCGACCAGCTGCCACTGACCGCATACTCGAAGGAGAACATCTGCTCGAACGGGTCCTGAAATACTTTCTGCGCCAGCCACGAGCCCGCACCTACGGCGGCGCCGACGATCGGATTGGCGATCAGCAGCAGCGCCGCCCCAGCCGAAAGGCTCGCCGACAGCGTCGGCTGTACGCGCACCTTGAGCTGCTGGGTTTCACGCGCGATGTCGGCCTCGCCACTGATCGCCACGTGCGCGGCCGGGCCGATGATGTTGAGGTTGTCGCTTTTCATTACGCCGTTCTGGATGCGCACGTCGCCGGTGATCTCGTCGAATGCGAAACCCTCGCCGAACAGATCGCGGAAGTCGAGCGAGAGCCGGCGCGTCAAGGACTGCAGCGACAAGACGCCCAGGAGCTTCCCCGCGCCCGGATCGACCTGGCTGAATTGGCCGGCCCCCGACTTGATGCTGAACGCCCCGTTGAGCGTGGGGTAGTCGAATGCTTGCGGGCCGCCCTGCCAACTCACCTGTCCGTGGACCTTCGAAGGCGCTCCGATGACTGCGCCGAGAAGGCCAAAGCGCGTCAGGTAACGGCCGGCGTCGACGATGTCGAGGTTGGCGTCGAGTGTGGTCTGCTCAGCGCGGCCGGCAACACGCCACCAGCCCTGTGCCGACAGTTTGCCGTCGTCGTTGGAAAGATCGACGTGCTGGATCTGCCAATCGGCGCCGAGCGGCTGGGCGGTAAGTTCCAGTTTGCCCAGATTACGATCGTGCAACAGGAAGCTGTCGGACACGACGTCGATTTCCGGCCACGGATTGGACGCGCCCACCGGCTCCGGACTGCTCGGTACCACGTCGGCCGCCGACGCGGGAATCGTGAGGCGCTGCAGGTGCGCGTCGATGCGCCCGTTCGGCCGCCCCGGGCCAGGCCCCTGCCAGCGCGCGGTGCCTTCGAGGTCCGTCCCGTTCAACGCGATCTGCCACGAATCCGCAGCGTGCGAGGCATCGATGTGCAGGTCGTTCATGCGCCGGCCGAACAGATCGAGCTCGCGCACCATCACGTCGACGCCAACCAAAGGCAATTCCTCGCTCGAGTCGGGCGCATCGATTTCGCGCTTGACGAGGAGCCAGCCATCCGCGTTCACGGCGTCGACTCGTCCGCGCACCCACAGCCCCGGCCGGTCGGCTTCGCCGGCCACCTCGCCGAGCGCGAGCAGACCCGACCGCACGGGCGTGCCCTTGGCGTTGCGTCGCCGCTCAAGCGTCAGCTGGCCGATGCGTCCGTAGCGCGCCACGACGGAATCGCGATCCTCGCCGCTGGTGCGACGCTCGAGCTTGAGCGCGATGGTCTCGCTCGCCGCTTTGCCCATAGGCGCAGGTAGGTCGAGCGTGACACCGCTCAAGTTGGTGCCGAGTATCCAGGTCGTCACAGCGCTACCGGCCACGATCGCGAGGTCCCAGTCAGTGGTGCCGCTGATGTGTCGCGCCAGAGGCTGCTGCGGGTATTCGGAGCGCAGCGTGCCGGTGTCGGCGCTACCCTTCCCGGCGACGCGCAAGTGTTCGTCGTCGCTGTCGATGGTGAAGCGCGCCGGACCGCCAAGCAGATCCGCGGTGAGCTGGGACATCTGTACCCGGCGACCGCTGAACGCGAGCGCGCCGTTGACGTGGTTTAGCACCGGCACGCCGCCGGCAAGCTTGATGCGGTCGCCGCCGAAGGTGTATTCGCCCGCAATGTGGTCGTCGCCGGGCTTGCCCAGCGGCAGGTCGAGTTTGAGCGCGAGCTTGCCGTTGCCGGTGGCCTCGGCCCCGTCGGTGAAATGTTCGATCCAGCCGGCGATGGGGCTCTCGTCGATGAAACGCAGGAAGGTCTGGGTCGGACCCGCGGCACCGGACGTGATGCTGAGCACCGGGTCGGTCGCGCGCAGATTGGCAATCTCCGCTTTGGAAGGCGTGATCGCAGCGTCGAAGAACTGTCCTTTCTGCACGTCGATACTCATGTGCGCGCCTTCGAAGCGCACCTCGCCGTCGATGTCGGTCAGCGGCGGCCAATGCGGCGCGTAGTCGAGGGTTACGCCCTGCGCCTTGGCCGTCACGAGGAACTGGCCCTTCTTCCCGTCCGCGAACGGAAAATCCGCGAGGTTGCCGGAAAGGCGCAGGTGCACGTCGCTCGCCGTTCCACGGACGAGCCCTTGGTGCAGCCATTCGTGCACCGCGTCGGGTACGGTCACCGGTATGAAGCGATAGACGTCACGCACATCGGCGTGCGGCAGCTGGACGTTAAGATCGATGCTGCCAGGGCCCGAGGGTTCGGTGCGATAGGTGCCGTTGGCCGTGCCCGCAACCTGCGCGTTGGCGAAAGTGATCCCGGCCAAGGTCACCGCGACAGTCGGGCCGTTGCGCTCCCAGCCGACCCGACCGCGCACGCTGTCGAGCGCGAGCCGTTCCGTAAACACGCCCGGCAGGTCGACCAGCATCGACCGGCTTTGCAGGACCAGCGCGCCATCATGGTCTGTCGCCTCGAAGCTGCCCGACAGGCCGGAGAATCCCGGCAGCCGGTCTTGGGCGTCGATGCCGAGGTCGGTAAAGCGCGTGCTGGCAACGAAGCTCTCCGGCGCGGTGGCCTCACCCTGCCACTGCAGATGGCCCTGGATGAGCGTGCCGCGCGGGTTGTAGCGCGCGAGTTCCTGCCGCCAGCGCTCGGGCAAGGGCAGGCTCGCCGCCACTTGCGTGAGCGGAGCAAGCTGCAGGTTGTCTAACTGCACTTGTCCTGTACCGGGCCGGTCGGCGGTCGCCTTGCGTAGCACCAGCTTGAAGTCGGTCGGATCGAAGCGGGTTCCGCTTGCGCCACTGAAGGCCAGGTGCTCGGTAAAGACTTCCCGCTCGTTGCCGTCGTTCTTCCAGCCCAGGCGTCCATCCAGCCGCTCCAGTGTCAACGGCTGCAACTCCGGCGCAAGGGTCGCCTGCACGTCGACTAACACCAGGTCGGCGACACCGGCGCGCGCCTCCCCATTGGCGTATTCGAGCCACACGCGTACCGCACCCTTGCCGCTCTTGATGGCAACGGGTAGCGGCAGCCAGGCCTGCCAAGCGGCGACGTCGGCGTAATCGAGGCGCGCATAGAGCTGCCCTGATGACGCACGCCAATCGGTGAGCGAATGCCCGGTGACGTCGCCACGCAGGTCGATCGGGGCGGCAATCGCGGGCGGGGGCGCTCCGGTCAAGCCGAAGCGATGGTTGCCGAAGCGATTCTCCATCCGGAATTCGACCCGCGTGAGCTCCAACGGTGGCGCCTCGCGCCGTTCGTCGCGCCAGGTGATCGTGCCGTCG
>Ga0302326_10013817_pt1 | contig 17103 bp, 15 predicted proteins | sample Palsa_T0_3_FD_202264 | JGI IMG/M metagenome (GOLD analysis project Ga0302326, IMG submission 202264) | Peat permafrost microbial communities from Stordalen Mire near Abisko, Sweden - Palsa_T0_3 | ecosystem: Environmental > Terrestrial > Soil > Palsa > Peat permafrost | place: Sweden: Abisko...
CCATATGCCGAAAAGACTCTGCTCAAACTTGCGCAACGATGGGTAAGGAAGGAATGATGCACGAATACTTCGAGGCAGCACGGTCGATTGCCCAGCGCCGAATCGCCAACCTCGCCGGGGCGCTGTCGGCCGGGGCCAGCGCGGCGGCCATCGTCATCCCGATCGCCGCTGGGCTGGTCTCCGCGCCTCGCATCATCGCGCAGCAAACCGCGGAGCCCGCCGAACGTCCGTCTTTTGCCGTGGCTTCCATCAAGCCGAGCGATCCAGACGCGAGGGGTATCATGATTCGCCCAGGCGCCGGCGGCCGGTTCTCAGGCTCGAATCTCACGCTGCGGTTCCTGATCAAGTTCGCGTACGACCTTCGCGACGATCAGATTTCCGGCGGCCCCAATTGGCTCGATTCCAAGCACTACAACGTCGAAGCCAACTCCGATCCGCCCTTCGGCGGCGATCCTCGCAGCATGAATGACGCGGAGCGGAACGAGTTCATGCGTCAGATCCGGCTCCGCCTGCAATCTCTGTTGGCCGATCGCTTTCAGTTGAAGATCAGTCACTCAACCAAAGAGATGTCGGTATACCATCTCGTCGTAGCGAAGAACGGCCCGAAGCTGAAGGAGGCGCAAGGCGCGAGCGGAGGGATGATGTTCCGCATTGGCGGGGGCGTGATGGATCTATCCGGCGCGGATATGGAAGGGTTGGCTCGCGCTCTCTCAGAAATGACCGGCCGCACCGTAATTGACAAGACCGGCCTCACGGGCCACTACGACATCAAAGTGCAATTCACGCCAGATCCCTCGCTGGCCATGGGACGCATGATGGGACCGGGTCCTGGCGGGCCTCCAGGCGCCGGGCCTGGAGGTGGTGGGCCTCCTGGCGGGCCGCAGCCTCCTCCTTCGGAATCAACTGGCCCCACGCTGCTGACAGCCTTGCAGGAGCAGCTCGGTTTAAAACTGGAGTCCCACAAAGGGCCCGGCGATGTCGTCACGGTCGACAGCGCCCAGTTTCCCTCCGAGAACTAGTGCGCGCGCCATCTGCCTAGCGCCATGGCGAAGGGGTTTGTGTTTCGTATGCTCTCCGTTTGGCAGCTCCGTCGGCCGCTCGTGGTGCTCGTTGCCGCCACTGCGTTCTGCGCTGCTGCCACGCAAAGGGGCAACGTTCAATTTGCCGGCGAGCCGGTTCCTGGAGCCACCGTTACCGCAACCGGAGAAGGCACGACGCAGACGACTGTGACCGACCAGCAGGGCGACTATTCGTTTCCCGATCTTCCCGAAGGCGACTGGACTATCCAAGTGACTATGCGCGGCTTCAAGCCGATCGAGAGAAAAGTCAAGGTTGCCGCAGGCACGCCGGCCGAGATCTGGACTCTTGCGATGCTGCCCCTGACGGCGATCCTCGGCGAGCATGTGCTTCTCAAGAAGCCAGCGCTTCCTCAACCGCCGGCGGCTGCCTTGCCGTCCACGCAGGCCGCGAGCCCTAAACCAAACGCCGCAGCTCCCGCCTCTCCGGACGCTAGCGGATCGAATAAACCCGATGCGCTCACCAAAGGACAGCCTGGCGATATGAGTTCGGCGGCTGACGACAGTCTGCTCATCAACGGCAGTGTGAATAACGGCGCGGCCTTGCCATTCGCCCTGCCGCACGCCTTTGGCAACGATCGTCCCGGTTCGAACGCGCTCTACAGCGGCAACCTCGGCTTCACCTTTGACAACTCCGCATTCGATGCGCGCGCTTTCTCGTTGACTGGGCAGGATACGCCGAAGCCAGACTATAACCATTTCACCGGCCTTGCTACTTTCGGCGGCCCGCTGAAAATTCCGCGCCTGCTTCCGCGCAAAGGGCCGGACATCATCCTGAATTACCAGTGGACTCGCAACCGGACCGCAAACACGCTTCCCGGCCTCATGCCGACCCTCGATCAGCGGAACGGCGATTTCTCCGGGCCGGGGAACGCGGCCATCTATGACCCGGCGACTTCCCAGCCATTCGCGGGGAACAGCATTCCGCAAACCCGCTTCAGCCCGCAGGCGCTTTCTCTGCTGAACCTGTATCCACTGCCTAACTTCGCAGAGGGCACCGGCTATAACTACCAGATACCCGTCACCGGGGCCACTCACCAGGACAGTTGGCAATCGCGTGTCAACGAAAACTTCAATCGCAAGAACCAGGTCTACGGCAGCTTCTCGGGGCAAAGCACGCGCAGCGATGCTAACAGCATCTTTGACTTTCTCGACAGAACGGACAGCCTCGGCCTGAATGCGAATGCGGCCTGGCGCCATACGTTCACGACCCATCTCTCGACTGTCCTGAACTATCAATTCAGCCGCTTCTCGCAGCGACTGATCCCTGATTTCGCCGATCGCGAAAATGTTTCGGGCGAAGCGGGTATTACGGGAAACGATCAATCTGCCGTCAACTGGGGACCTCCCACGCTCACCTTCGCGAGCGGCATCGCGAGCCTCACTGACGCCGAATACTCAATCACACACAACCAGACCAGCAGCGTGTCGTCGACCTGGCTTTGGATTCACGGCCGGCACAACCTGACGATGGGCGGCGATTTCCGGCGCCAGGAGTTCAATCTGCTCTCTGAGCAGAATCCGCGCGGGAGTTTCGGCTTCACCGGGACCTCGACGAGCGGGATCACGGGCGTGGGCGAGCCGGGCGTTGGAAATGACTTCGCCGGTTTTCTGCTTGGTATCCCGGACACCAGTCAAATCGCCTACGGCAACGCCGACAAATATTTTCGCGACTCGCTCTATGACGCCTACTTCACCGACGATCTGCGAATCTCGAGCGGCCTCACCGTGAACGCAGGGCTCCGTTGGGATTACGGGTCTCCGATCAGCGAGCTATACGGCCGCCTCGTGAACCTCGATATCGCGCCTGGATTCACCAGCGCCAGTCCCGTCATCGGCAACTCGCTGATTCATCCCGATCATCTCGGATTTGAGCCCCGCATTGCCGTCGCTTGGCGCCCGTTCGCCGATTCCTCGATGGTGGTTCGCGCAAGCTACGGCATTTACGACAACACTTCCGTCTATCTGCCGATTGTCACCAACCTGGCCCAGCAGCCCCCGCTTTCGAAGACGCTCAGCGTACAAAACACCGCGGAGAATCCTCTCACTCTTGCCGACGGATTCATCAGCACAGCCACGCTGACGAATACCTACGCCGTCGACCCGAATCTGCGCATCGGTTATGCCCAGAACTGGAACTTCTCCCTCCAACGCGATCTTCCGGCTTCGTTGACGATGACGGCGCTCTACTTCGGGGCGAAGGGGACGCGCGGATTGCAGGAATTCTATCCGAACACGTATCCCGAGGGCGCGGTGAATCCCTGCCTGCAGTGCCCAGCCGGATTTGCTTATGTCGCCTCTAACGGCAATTCCACTCGCGAGTCTGCGCAAATCCAATTGCGGCGGCGGCTGCACAATGGTCTCACCGCTACGCTGCAATACACGTTTTCGAAATCCATTGACGATGCATCTCTCGGAGGCGGCTCCAACCAATCCGGCTACGTAGTCGCCCAGAACTGGCTCGACTTGGATGCCGAGCGCGCCCTCTCCAATTTTGATCAGCGCCACTTGCTTTCTCTGACGACACAGTACTCTACCGGCATGGGCAGGAGCGGCGCGGCATTGCTAACAGGCTGGCGCGGCGCGCTTACCAAGGACTGGACGGTGCTTTCGCAAATCACCGCAGGCTCCGGCCTTCCCGAAACACCGGTATATTATGCGGCTGTCAATGGCACCGGCTTTGCCGGCAGCATCCGGCCTGATTACACGGGCGCGCCGCTCTACGAGGCACCGCCGGGCCTCTTCCTGAACCCCGCGGCGTATGTGCCGCCCGCTCCGGGCGAATGGGGCACGGCCGGAAGGAACTCCATCACGGGTCCAAGCCAGTTTTCGTGGAATGGTTCCTTGGGCCGAACGTTCCGCCTCAAGAGCCGTATGAATTTCGATCTCCGCGTGGATAGCATGAACGCGTTGAATCACGTGACGTTCACAAGCTGGAACGTCATCACCACCAGCCCGCAGTTTGGTCTGCCTGCTGCTGCCAATAACATGCGCAGTATCCAAACCACGCTTCGCTTCCATTTCTAACTTCATGCGCCACGTTTTGCTACTGCTCCTCGCCGCCTTGGTTGCAAACGCGCAACCGGCTGGGCAGACTACCTTTTCGAGCAGCACGCAACTGGTCATCCGCACGGTCAGCGTCAAGGACAAAAACGGCAACCCGATCGGCGGCCTCACTGCGAAGGACTTTATCCTCACCGAAGATGGAAAGCCGCAGACCATCAGTATTTGCGAATACCAAGAGCTTCAGGAATCGCGGCCTTCGGAAACGCCCGCCGCTATTACGGCTGTTGCGCCCGTCACTTCGCCCACTGTTTCCGCGGGCGCCGTTTCTACGGCTCCCATAACCGGCTCGTCTGGCCCCCTTACTCCGCCGGACCCAGCTCTCTATCGCGATCGCCGCCTGCTCGCCTTGTACTTCGACCTGAGCGCGATGCCGGTCTCGGACCAGATCCGGGCTTTTGCCGCGGCGACGAAGTTCATCGAGACCAACATGACCACGCGCGACATGCTCGAGATCCTCACGTTTTCGGGCGGCGCTGTTCGAGTGGAGCGCGAGTTCACTGGCGATCGGGCCGCGCTCTTGCAAACGCTCAGCGACCTGCTTGCGGGCCAAAGCCAGGGCATTACCGGCAGCCAGAACGATGCCAGCGCGATCGATTACGGCACGGCCTTCGGGCAGGACGACAGCGAGTTCAACGTGTTCAATACCGACCGGCAGCTCGCTGCGCTCCAGACGGCCGCCAACCTCCTCGGACAGCTCCACGAGAAGAAGGCGCTGCTGTATTTCGCGAGCGGCATCCGGCTGAACGGCCTCAACAATCAGGCCCAGCTTCAGGCTGTGATCAATGCCGCGATCCGCGCCGGCGTTTCGCTCTGGCCGGTAGATGCGCGCGGCCTGGTCGCGCAAGCGGCGCTCGGCGACGCGACCACCGGCTCTCCGGGCGGCGCCGGTATGTATTCCGGCACATCCGCGCAAGCGTTCGCGAGTAACTTCGATCTCTCGCAAGATACTCTGTTTGCGCTCGCTGCCGATACCGGCGGGAAAGCCCTGCTCAACTTCAACGACCTATCGCGCGGTATTGTCCAAGCTCAGCACTCGATCGCGAGTTACTACATCCTGGGCTACTACACCACCAATCAGGCTCTCGACGGCCACTACCGGCGCATCAAGATCTCTCTCGCCTCGGGTGTCTCCGCGAATCTCGACTACAGCCCCGGCTACTACGCGGGCAAAGAGTTCGGCAAATTCAACGCGACGGATAAAGAGCGGCAGCTGGAAGACGCGCTGATGCTGCCGAATCCTATCACCGACCTCACCATTGCTCTCGAGATCAACTACTTCCAACTGAATCGTGCGGAGTACTTCGTTCCGCTGGCCGTCAGGATCCCCGGCCGGGAATTGGCCCTCGCCCGCCGCCGCGGCGCGGAACACACGGTCATCGATTTCATTGGTGAGATCAAAGATCAGTTTGGGTCGACGATCACGAACCTCCGCGACAAAGTCGATATCAAGCTCACTGGCCAAACTGCCGCCGAGCTAGTGAAGCGGCCCGTAGATTACGACGCCGGTTTCACGTTGCTGCCCGGCAAGTACGTGATCAAATTCCTTGCCCGCGACGACGAAACCGGCCGCATAGGCACGTATATGTCGCGCTTCGTGGTGCCCAATCTGGATAAGGAAATCCAGCGGCTCCCCATCAGCTCGGTGGTGCTGGCTAGCCAGATCGTCGATCGATCGGCCGCGCTCTACAACTCGAAGAAAGGCGTCGGCGATACGGCCAACCCGCTGGTGGATGGCGCCCAGAAACTGATCCCCAGCGTCACTCGCGTGTTCCACAAAGACCGGCCCGTCTACGTCTATCTGCAGGCCTACGAGCATGGTGTCGAAACCGCCCAGCCGCTGGCTGCCTACGTCACGCTGTATCGCGGCCAGGCCAAGGTCTTCGAGACTCCCGTGCTTCCTGTCTCGAACATCATCAACGCTCGATCGAAAGCGCTGCCCGTTCGTTTCGACGTCGCCTTGAATGACCTGCCCGCCGGCAAGTACGATTTTCAGGTCACTGTCTTGAACCCGGCTTCGCAAAAAGCCGCCTTCTGGCAAGCGCCTGTTTTGCTCGTGCCTTAGTAGGGCGCGACGATTGTCAGGCCTGGCGGAAAAACGCTCCCTCACGGTCGCGTCTCGGCTCGGGGCGTTGTCCCGCTCCATCGGCAGGAGTCACAGGTAGGACAGAAGATTCACGGATAATACGTGTAGCACGTCCGGTTCGTGCAGGGAGAAAGAACTCATGGCCCCCAGCGTTAACAAAAAGCAGAATCTCACGATCAGCTTGAGTCGCGAGACCATACGGAAAGCCAAGGTGCTCGCGGCTCGGCGTTCGACGTCGATCAGTGGCTTGCTTGCCGAACAGATCGAGGCACTCATGGGCGCGGAGGAAGCCTACATCCGCTCCAAACGTGCCGCATTGGCGCTGCTGGAGAAGGGCTTTCATCTGGGAGGAATAATTACCGCCACCCGGGATGAACTGCATGAGCGCTAAAGCCTTTATCGACACGAACGTATTGATCTACGCGCATGATCTCGATGCCTCCAGCAAGCACGAACCCGCAAAGCGCATCGCGCTTTGGAACGTGGGCAGGACTACCCTTTCTCCTTGTCGAGCTGAAGCGTTACCCAGAGGTCTTTTTCAGTGTAGACTTGGATCATGAACAAGAAAATTGATTATCGATCTCCGGGTGTTTCACGCGCTGGGCTTCCCCCTGCGGCTGGATCTTTCGTCGGCGATGGCGTGTCACGCGGCGTAGCCAGTGAAAACGTTCAGAAGGGTGAAAAATCAGGCCCCCCACCCAATCTGGTTCTGCCCCCGCCTACGGCAGCTCCGAAGCCCCCTGCACCTGCGACGACAGATAAGAAGCAATAAGGCCCGTGGAAAAGCTGGGATTTGAAGGCTTAGCCATTCTGGTAGTCCTGCTCCCAGGTTTTCTTTGTGCTGGTTTAATTCAGTCGCTCTGTGTCCGCCCCACCCAAACCGAACTAGACAAAGTGAGGGAAGCGCTCCTCTAAAGTTTCATCGTCTATGTCGCGTTCGTGTGCGTAGCAGGGCCGATTCTCCCCGTTACTCTGCGGGCTACACAAGTTAATGGTGTCCAGCAGTACAGCTTTGATTTCCAAGCTTGGCCTCTCGTAGTACTCGCGATGATCGCTGTCTTTCTGGCCCTTCTGATAAGCTGCATCATCACAAATGACATCTCAGGTACCCTCTTCCGTAAACTGCGGCTCACTCAACGGACATCGAGAAGCTCTTTATGGGCTGATGTATTCCACCAGTACGGCGGGGTCGTTCTCGTTCACCTTGGAGATGGTCGCAGAGTTGAAGGTTGGCTGCGCTATTATTCCGATGAGCCTGCTCCATCGAGCCTCTTCTTGGTAAACGCGGCATGGGTGACCGATGAGAACAAGCTGATACTGATCGATGGCCCCGGCATCTTCATTACACAAGAGATGGACATCCGCATCATTGAGTTTTTGCACCTGAAACAACCAGAAACCCCCAGAGCTTAAATAGTGATGACGCGCCGCCCGCGCGCTAATCCCCTGGCTAGGCGCGCTTGCGGTTGTCAGGCATTTTGCAGGAACTATGGAACCAGCGGGCTGGCGCTCTGAGCACCCAGGTGCTCCAAGAGTTCTATGTCAACGCGACACGGAAAATCGCCACACCACTCTCCAAGAAGTCCGCCAGAGCCGTGGTGGATAGCTACGTCAGTTGGTGCGTGGATACCACCCCGGCGGAAATCTCTGCAGCGTTCCGCATCGAGGACGAGGCTCGCATCGGCTTCTGGGACGCGTTGATTGTCGCAGCCGCGCTAAAGGCCGGCGCGGATCGAATTCTGTCAGAAGATCTGAACGCGGGACAGACGATCTCAGGCGTGCGGATCGAAAACCCGTTTCTCCCGTCCCGCACTACTGCGTAATCCCTACCTGCGTCATCATCCACGCGTATTCGAATGCCTGGTCGTGCAGGCGGTCGTAGCGGCCCGATGCGCCGCCGTGTCCGGCGGGCTCCATCTTGATTTTCAGGAGCAGCGGCCGGTCGCCGCTATCCAAGGTCCGCAATTTGGCAACGTACTTCGCCGGTTCCCAATACATCACCTGGCTGTCATTGAAGCTGGTTGTGATCAGCATCGCCGGATACGCCCGCTTGGCGAGGTTGTCGTACGGGCTGTACGTTTTCATGTAATCGTACGCCGCCTTTTCGTTCGGGTTGCCCCATTCGAGGTACTCGCCCACGGTCAGCGGAAGCGAAGCGTCCAGCATCGTGTTCATCACGTCCACAAAGGGCACAGCCAGGTGGACGGCCCGGAAAAGATCGGGGCGCAGATTCACCACCGCGCCCATCAGCAGGCCGCCCGCGCTGCCGCCTTCGATCACCAGCCGCTCTTTCGATGTCCACTTCTCGCGCACCAGATATTCGGCCGAATCCACGAAGTCGAAGAACGTGTTCTTCTTCTTCATCAGCATCCCGTCCAGCCGCCATTGCCAGCCCATTTCGTCGCCCCCGCGGATGTGCGCAATCGCATAGGCCATGCCGCGATCGAGCAAACTCAAACGCGAGCTCGAGAAGGTCGCCGACGTGCCGATGCCATACGACCCGTACCCGTAGAGCAACAACGCTCCCTTGCCGTCGCGCACAAAACTCTTCTTGTAGACGATCGAAACCGGCACCTTCGTGCCATCCCGCGCGGTGGCCCACAGGCGCTCGCTCACGTACTGCGATGGATCGTAGCCGCCCAGCACCTCCTGGCGCTTGAGCAGGTGCGCAGTGCCGGTGAGTGTATCGAAGTCGTAAACGCTTGGCGGCGTGACGAAGCTTTGGTAGGAGTAGCGGTAGGTGGTGGAAGTGTATTCGGGCGTCGCACCCGGGAAGGCGGAGTAGACAGTTTCGGAGAACGGAATCTCTGTCCACGACTTCTTGTTGAAGCTGTATAGGCGCAACCGGTTTACGGCATCCGATACCTCGACAACGGCCGCAAAGTCGCGGAACAGATCGATTCTGCTCAAGAGGACGTCCTTGCGCGGCGCAAGAAACTCCTTCCAATTTTTCGGTGACGGGTCGTTCACCGGCGCGGTGAAGATGGCGAAGTTAACGGCGTGGCGGTTCGTGCGGATGTAGAACAACCCTTCCCGGTGGTCCACGTAGTAGCGGTGCCCTTTCTCTCGCGGCAGGAAGGTCTTGAACCCGGACTCGGGCTCTGCCGCTCTCAGGTATCGCCACTCCGTGGTGTCCTTGGCCTCAATGCCCAGCAGCACGTACTGTTTGTCGCGCGTGCGTTCGAGCCCAATGTTGTATAGCTCGTCTTTCTCTTCATAAACAGGCTCAAATGTCGCCGCGCCCAGAACGTGTCTCCACAAATGGTCAGACCGCTTCGTAACGGCATCCTCAGTGGTCAGAAACAGAGTCTTGTTGTCGGCCGCCCACTCGACGCTGTCGACGCGCTCGGTCGTATCGGGCAGGGTGACTCCAGTGCGCAGGTCCTTCACTTGCAGCGAATATTGGCGGAAGCCGGTGAAGTCTACCGTATAGGCGAGCAGGTTGCCATCGTCGCTGTAGGTTGTCGCTCCGATCCCGACAAATTTGTGCGTCTTCGCCAGCTCATTGGCATCCAGCACGATCTCTTCCGGAGCGTCCATGCTCCCTTTGCGGCGGCAGCGAATCGGGTACTGTTTCCCCTCTTCGGTCCGCGCGTAGTAGAGGTATTCTCCGCGCCGCACCGGAACGTCCAGATCGGTTTGCTTGATTCGCCCCAGCATCTCCTTGTAGAGCGCGTCTTCGAAGGGCTTGAGATTCTGCGTGACCGCTGCCGTGTAGGCATTTTCAGCCTCGAGATATTTCACAACCTCCGGGTTCGACTTCTCGCGAAGCCAGTAGTAGTTGTCGGTCACGATTTCGCCGTGCCGTGTTTCACTGTGTTCGTGAACCGGCGCCGAGGGCGGCGTTGGGGGAGTCTGAGCAAGCGTTGTCATCATCGCGGGCGCAACCAGCACAAAGCATAAGCGGCAATGGCGCATGGTTCTATTCTTGCTCATGTCCTGCTCGTGTCTTGATCATGCGATGGGCGATCATCGAAGCATATGTCTTGCTGGGCTGATTTGACTCGCGACCGCCTGCTGGCCGATGTCTCGCTTTGGTCGGCCGATCTGGCCAATCTCGAGGACTCCATCCAGCGCGTCGAGCCGTTTGCCGATAGCTACCACATCGATGTTTTCGACGATCGATTCGTCCCCGGCCTCCTGTTCTTTCCCGATCTGGTTCGCGCTTTGCGTCCCCTGACCCCGAAGCCGTTTCATGTTCACCTTGCGGCGGAGAAGCCGTCGCGGCTGATCGAAAACTTTGCAGCCTCGGGCGCCGATGTCCTCACCATCCACGCCGAGCTGGAAGAAGCCGAGGTCGAGCGCTCGCTTGCGCAGATCCGCGATCTTGGACGCGAGGCCGGCGTGGCGCTGCTGCTCGAAACGCCCGTCGCCTCGGTCATTCCCTATATCGAAGACATCGCGCTGGTGCTGCTGCTCGATACGAAAGCGGGCGTCAAAGGCGTGGACCTTGCACCCGAGGCCCTCACCCGCATCTCCGAATTGGACGCCCTGCTTCGCGAGCGCGGTATGCGCAGCCGCGTGCGCCTGGAAGCCGACGGAGCCATTCGCCGCCATACTGTCCCGCTGCTCCGCCAGGCGGGAGCGGATGTCATTGTGCCCGGTTCGCTGTTTTTCGGCGCCGAAGATCTCGGCCTGCTGGCAGCCTCGCTGCGGGGGCTGTGAGGGGCCTCAGCGGCCAAGGCCTTTGTGGCGCGGGCACTCGTGCCTGCCGCGTCGGCACTCTTGCCGACGCTGTTCACGGTTCACTTTGAGCCGCGAGGACACCCACGGCGTTAGGGGGGCCGACTGACAATCGGCCTGCAGGTTGACAACCTGCCCCACAACACAGCACGAGATTTCAGAAAGGCGAAGGAAAGGCGTTTTTTGCGAAACGAAATGGCGTCTTGTGTAAGACAGATCACACATGCTCAACATATTCTGGTTCTCACCTGTCCCCTTCCGCGCCCTAGCGCTGGATGCGGGCCGAGCCGCCTTTGGCGAGGGTTCGAACCTGGTCGAGGGTCGCCATGGTGGTGTCACCCGGGAACGTGGTCAATAAGGCGCCATGCGCCCAGCCTAGCTTGAGGGCCTCGGCGGGAGGTTCTCCGGTGAGCAGGCCGAAGAAGAGCCCGGCAGCGAAGCCGTCGCCGCCGCCCACGCGATCGAGAACGTCCAGCTCGCATTGTGGCGAGTAGTAAACCTGGCCTTCGATCCAGGCAACAGCGGCCCAAGTGTGGCGGTTGGTGGAATGAACTTCGCGCAAGGTAGTGGCGACAACTTTAATATGCGGGTGCTTTTCCGCGACACGGTCAATCATCGAAACAAAAGCCGTGGGATCGAGCTTCGAATCCGAGGCAACCTGCGGGCCGGCGACGCCGAGACCTTTCTGAAGGTCCTCTTCATTGCCGACCAGGACATCGACGTGGCGGACGATGCGATCGAGGACGGTGCGGGCGCGGGCATGGCCGCCGGAAATGTTCCAAAGCTTTTCACGATAGTTGAGGTCCAAAGACGTCACCGCGCCGACAGCCTTAGCGGCCTGCATGGCTTCCACGATGACCTCGGCCGAGGTGGCGGAAAGGGCGGCGAAGATGCCGCCGCTGTGGAACCAACGGACACCGCGTCCGAAGATTTCCTTCCAATCGAAGTCGCCCGGCTTTAGCAGCGCGGCCGCTTCGTTGGCGCGGTTGTAGAAAACCACGGGAGCGCGCACGCCGTAACCGCGATCGCTGTAGACGGCCGCGATATTCGGGCCGGATACGCCATCGTGGTCAAAGCGCTTGTAGAACGGCTTGACTCCCATAGCCCTGACCCGCTCCGCGACGAGGTCGCCGATAGGGTAGTTGACCATGGCGCTCGCGACGGCGGTTTTCAGGCCAAAGCAATCCGAGAGGTTGGCGGCCACATTGAACTCACCGCCGCTGACGTGGACCGCGTACGAGGTGGCTTTGCGGAAGGGGATGACGCCGGGATCCAGGCGATGAACCAAGCCACCCAACGAGAGGAAATCGAGCTCGGCGGTAGTGGGGATATTCATACGAGGGCCGTCAGTGGAAAGCATATTCTATCCGGAAGAGGGATTTATGGGGTTGTGGGCCCGAGAACCGATCCGCGGCGAGTGGACCGGCAATTGAGGCACAATTAAGACATGGATTCGGTCGTCGTCAGAGATCCCGCCATTATGTCTGGTGAGCCGACGTTTCGGGGCACACGCCTGTTAGCTGCGGCCGAGGAATCGGGCTTCGAAGTTCTGCTTACGGTGGACCGCAATATGCCGTACCAGCAGAGTTTGTGCCGCGGCGCGATCTCGCTGGTAATCCTTGAAGCTCGCACGACGAACCTCGAGGATCTACTCGCCCTCATCCCGGATACGCTTACCGCGCTTGAAATGTTGAAGCCCGGCGAGGCAGTTCGCATTCGCACCCACTGATGGGTGGCTGACGTTGCGGTGGCCACGCGGCAAGAGCGGCCAACGAGTTTCCACTCTCGTGGATATAATCGGTAGGTGCTTCAGCGGCTCATCCTCCCCACCGCCATTCTCGTGTGTCTGGCGACCGGCTGCAGCTCCGGCATGAAGACCAAGGAGAAAGTCCGTGAGGGTCTCATGACGCACTTGCAAAACGCGGGGTTCAATACTCAGACGCTGGAAGTGGACGTGACGAGGGTGACGTTTGAGAAGAATCTGGCGCACGCCAGCGTGTCATTCCGGCCGCGCGGCAGCAGCAATATTCATGATTCGATGGTCATGAATTACAGCATGGAAATTCGTGACGGGCACTGGGTAGTGACCGGCCGCTCGGATTCGGGTGGTCATGGAACGGGTCTGTCGATGGCGGGAGCAGGGCCAGGCAGCGCACTCCCGGCGGGTCACCCACAGGTTTCGACGCTGGACGGGATGGGGGCTCCGGGCGCCGGGACGCAACCGCAGTTCAATCTCCCCCCAGGGCATCCGGCGCTCGAGAGCATGCCGCCGGCGACTAATTCGGCTCCGCCGTTGCCGCCTGGCCACCCCAACTTTGCCAAACCGGCGCAAGCAACGGCGCCGGCCACTTCACCCTCAGGGCCGCCATCCGGGCCGCCGCAGTCGAGCTTGAAACGGCCCGGTTATGGGCTCGATTACGGGAATGAAGGTCATGCGGGAAAAGCCGAGATGACTCTCGGTTCTGCAGGCTTGACAGCCCGCGCCACGGACTGGGGAAAAGCCGAGACGACTCTCGGCCCTGCAGGCTTGACAGCGTGCGCCACGTTTGCTGCCGGAGAACTTCTGGCTCTTCGGCCCACAGGTTTAGCAGCATGAAAACCGTAGCGGTACTCGGCGGAGGGCCGGCTGGTTCGGCGGCGGCGGAACGCCTGGCGCGGGGCGGGTTGAAGACCATCCTGATCGACGAGAAACTCGCCTGGGAGAAGCCCTGCGGGGGCGGAGTCACCTATAAGGCGTACTCTCAGTACCGCTATCTGATCGATAACGACGCGCCCAAGCGAATGGTGAACGACACGTATCTGGCTGCGCCCCGGTCGCGGTCGTTCCAGATGAAACTGGCGCATCCGCTGGTGATTTACGCGCGTTACGACTTGAACAAGATGCTGCTCGAGAGGGCCGAAGCCGCGGGAGCGCAGATCGAGAAAGAGCGGGTGCTCGACATTGAGCGTAATTCGAGCGGCTGGAAAATCCGCACGCGTTCCGGGAACATCTGCGCGGATTATTGCGTGGTGGCGACCGGGGCGCGCAACCCGCTGCGCCAGGTGGGCACGCAGTATACGGCCGAGGATACGATGTACGCGCTCGGCTACTACGTGCCGACGAGCCAGGCGCACATTGACATTCAATTTCTGCCGCGGCTCGAGGGCTACATTTGGGTTTTCCCGCGCGCCGGGCATCTTTCGGTGGGCATTTGCGGGAAAAGCGAGTCTGCTCAGGCGCTGCGGGCTCGCCTGGAGCGCTACATGGACGAAAAGGGCATTCCGCGCCAGGATGCCAAGTTTTACGGCCACGTGCTGCCCGCGCTCGGCGACCGGGGCTGGCGGAACAACCGGCTCACGGGCGATGGCTGGATTGCGGTGGGCGATGCGGGCGGGCTGGTTGACCCGGTGACGGGTGAAGGTCTCTACTATGCCGTGCGATCGGGCGATCTTGCCAGCCAGGTGCTGCTTGCCGACCCGGAGCCGGTCCGGCGCGAAGAGCAGTACCAGCAGATCATCAATCGCGATTTTGGGCTCGATTTGCTGTATGGAGCCGGCCTTGCCAAGCGGCTGTTCTGCGGGGCGATAGTCTTCGGGTCCGTGCCCTGCCGGATGATCGAGTTCATGCAGCGAAGCCCCCGCTTTTGCGACATCATGCAGGATCTGTTTGCGGGAACGCAGCCGTATCTCGAGTTGAAGAACCGGCTGCTGAAGAACCTGAACGGGACGCTGCACGAGATTCTGATGAGCTTCTTTTTCCGCAAAGTGGTGCTCGGCGAAGCCTAGTGTATGTGGCACGGGCTTCAGCCTGTGAAAACACAGCCTGAAGGCTGTGCCACACCGGGAGATTCAGCAGGCAGGACACTAGAATGAAGCGGAGCCAGTCAGAAAGCCTTTTTGCGCGAGCCCAGTTGTCGATTCCGGGCGGCGTTAACTCGCCCGTGCGGGCATTCCGCGGGGTGGGCGGCACACCGCTCTTTATCGCGCGCGGCGACGGCTCGCGGATCGTGGATGTCGACGGCAACCAGTTCATCGACTACATCGGCTCTTGGGGTCCGTTGATTCTGGGTCACCGGCCCGCGTGCGTGATCGAGGCAGTCGCCTCGACGCTCGAGACGGGCACGACGTTCGGCGCCCCCACGGGACGCGAGACCGAACTGGCCGAGCTGATTATTGCAGCGGTCCCGTCGGTCGAGCTGGTGCGGCTGGTGAACTCGGGCACGGAAGCGACGATGAGCGCGCTGCGGGTGGCGCGGGGATTCACCGGGCGCAACCTCACCGTGAAATTCGAAGGCTGCTACCACGGGCACGTGGATTCCCTGCTGGTGAGAGCGGGCTCGGGTCTTTTGACACTGGGCATTGCCGATACGGCCGGCGTCCCCGCGGCGTTCGCGGATACGACGATTGCCCTCCCGTACAACGATCTGGAGCGGATTGAGGCGCTATTCCGGCACATGGGTAATGAAATCGCCGCGGTGATTGTTGAGCCGGTGGCCGGGAACATGGGGTGCGTGGCTCCGCGGCCGGGCTTCCTCGAAGGTCTGCGCGAGGTGACCCGGCGGCATGACGCGCTGCTGATCTTCGACGAGGTGATGACGGGATTCCGCGTGGGCCCGGGCGGCGCACAGCGGCTCTACAACATCACGCCCGATCTGACGACGATGGGCAAGATCATTGGCGGCGGCCTTCCACTGGCGGCCTACGGCGGGCGAGCCGACATCATGAAGAAAGTGGCTCCGCTGGGTCCGGTCTATCAGGCGGGCACGCTGTCGGGCAATCCGGTTGCGGTATCGGCCGGCGTCGCGATGCTGCGCCATTTGAACGCGCATCCCGAGATCTATCAGACACTCGAAGACCGAGCGGCGAGGCTCACGGCGGCGGTTCCGGCGGGGGCGACCGTGAATCGCGTAGGCTCCATGTTCACGTGGTTCTTCACGGAACAGCAAGTCACGGATTGGGAAACCGCGAAGACGTCAGACACGGCCCGGTTCGCGCGCTTCTTTCACCATCTGCTCGAACACGGAGTGTATTTCCCGCCCTCGCAGTTCGAGGCCGCGTTTCTCTCGGCCGCACACTCGGACGCTGATATTGACGCGACGATTGCGGCGATCGGGTCGTTCGAGGGGTGAAGCGAGGACGGCTGGCGTGCGAGGTCATCCAATCAGAGCGCGTACTTTCGCGCGCACATCGGCCAGCTCTTCGGCAGACACCGCGCCCTTGCGCGTCGCCCTTCGATTGCGCCAGTCCAAACTCTTCACCTGATCGGCAAGCACCACGCTCGGCGACATTCCGGCAATCAGGACCTCAAAGGGATAGTTCTTGATCTGTGTCGTCAGGGGACAGCAGATCATCAGGCTTGTCTTGCCGTTGTACGCAGCCGGGCTCAGCACCAGCGCGGGACGACGTCCGGCCTGCTCACGGCCTGATTGCGGCGAGAAGCTCAGCCAGACAACATCGCCGGCCTCCGGCACGTAGCGCCTCGGCATCACCAGACCTCTTTGCCTGCGCCCGGCCCGAAATCAACCGCTTCATGCCGATTTTTCGGGGTAATCCCCTCTAAGAGCTCACCCAGGTCGTAGGCTTTTTTACGAACGGGTTCTATCACGATGCGGCCCGCTTCTTCCCGCACGTCGACCACCTGGTCCAGATCAAGGTGTAAGGCTTGCATCACACCCGCCGGAATCCGCACCGCCGCGCTGTTGCCCCACTTCTTTACTGTCGCTCTCACGATCGCCTCCACAGTATCTACACTGTATCTACATTATGGTGTCTATAGCAAACTGAGTCAATAATGCAGATACAGAGCCGATCGACAAGGCCCAGCACGGTGGGCAAGCCAGTCCCATTCAAATCAGCGTTGATCGGCGTTCATCCGCGGCCATTCATCTTTTCGCCCCTATTCAGTATCCTGATCCAGGGGAGATGTTTCCGCAAAGCCCGTGGCATCCACCGAAAGCCGCCATTAGAGGTTGCTGAAGAAGGCTGCTAAATCAAACGAACGCAGGCGAAACCGCCTGCGCCACCAGCGAACAGGATTGGGGCTAACCTGGAAAGTCCGGCGTCTTCACTTGCCGTAGAATTCCGCGTTCTTCTTCGCGAACTCGTTCCACTTCTCCGGCAGGTCGTCCAGCGCAAAAATCGCCGATACCGGGCAAACCGGCACGCACGCCCCGCAATCGATGCATTCTACCGGATCGATGTACAGCATCTCGACGC
>Ga0302326_10013818_pt1 | contig 17102 bp, 12 predicted proteins | sample Palsa_T0_3_FD_202264 | JGI IMG/M metagenome (GOLD analysis project Ga0302326, IMG submission 202264) | Peat permafrost microbial communities from Stordalen Mire near Abisko, Sweden - Palsa_T0_3 | ecosystem: Environmental > Terrestrial > Soil > Palsa > Peat permafrost | place: Sweden: Abisko...
AAAGAAGCTGCAGGCAGCGTTCCAGGCAGCCGTCAAAGAGTGAGCCATCAGCAAATACAGACGTGCTGCACTGCGATGTCGCTCACAGCTTCAAAGTTTTAAGATACTCTCGAAACTCGCCGCCCAGGTCGTCGCGTTTCAGCGCAAACTCCACCGTCGCTTTGAGGAAGCCGAGTTTGTCACCCGTATCGTGGCGCCGTCCTTCATAGACGTAGGCATACAACTTCTCGCGCTGCAGCAGTCCACGCAGGCCGTCGGTAAGTTGCAACTCGCCGCCCGCGCCCGGCTTGATGTCGGAAAGTGTTTCGAAGATCGTTGGCGTCAGAATGTAACGTCCGATCACCGCCAGATTCGAAGGCGCATCGGCGAACTTTGGCTTCTCCACCAGATCGAGAACCTCGTAGAGTCTGCCTCCGGAGCCCGCGACCTCTTTTGCCTTCAGCACGCCATAAGAAGAAATCGCCGGCCCGTCGACCACCTGGGTGGCAATCACCGAGCTCTGTTTTTCGTCAAAAACGTCCATCAGTTGCCTGAGACACGGAATCTTCGCATCGATAACGTCATCGGCGAGCAGCGTGGCAAAGGGTTCGTTGCCGACAAGCTCGCGCGCGGTGAGCACGGCGTGGCCGAGGCCGAGCGCTTCTTTCTGACGCACATAGGCCACGTGGATCATGTCGGAGATGTGGCGCACGATCTCCAGCAGGTCGCCTTTGCCTTTTTCCTCGAGCATCTTCTCGAGTTCGTAGCTGACGTCGAAATGATCTTCGATCGCGCTCTTGCCGCGTCCAGTAATGATGATGATCTGGTCGCAACCCGCGGCCAGGGCCTCTTCTACTCCATACTGGATGATGGGTTTATCGACCAGCGGCAGCATCTCTTTCGGCTGAGCTTTGGTGGCCGGAAGAAAGCGGGTGCCCAATCCGGCGGCGGGGAAAATCGCTTTGCGGACTCTCCGGTTCTTGCGGCGGTCGCTATCCGTTCGTCGTTCCTGCGTCGGCTTCATCTCGAATCATTGTAATCGTGCGCGTTCATGATTGGCGCAATGCTTCTTCGCGCGCTTCCAGCTCTTCCAGCAGATCGCGCAGGGTTTGCAGGATTCCTTCGGCGCTATCGATTTTTATCGAGAACTTCAGCGTCCCTTCCGGAGTGAATTGCGTGCCGCGCTGCGACGCTACAAACCGCGCCAGTTTGCCGGGATCAACCAAGGCGTTCGGGCTGAACTTGATGTTCATGAATTCGCGCTTGCGCTCAATGGCAGTCGCCCCCACCCGCATCGCCTGCAGTTTCAGCGCGGCATACTCCAGCAGATTGCGGACAGCCCTGGGCGTCTCTCCATAGCGATCGATCAGTTCCGAACGCACGTCGTGCAATTGCGTTTCGGTCTCGACTCCAGCGACGCGTTTGTACATCCGCAAGCGCTGATTCTCTTCCTTGATGTAGTCGGATGGGATGCGAATGTTGAGACCGAGATTGAGTTGGATTTCCGTGACTTCAACGCCGGCTTCGCCCTTCATCTCGCGCACAGCGCGTTCCAGCATCTGCGTATAAAGTTCGAATCCGATCGCTTCGATGTGGCCGCTCTGTTCTCCGCCCAGGAGATTTCCCGCGCCGCGAAGCTCGAGATCAAGGGCAGCGATTTTGAACCCGGCGCCGAGATCGGAAAACTCCTTGAGCGCGGCAAGGCGGCGGCGGGCGATGGGCGTCAACTCGATTTCAGCCGGCAAAAGCAGGTATGCATAGGCACGCCGGTTCGATCGGCCGACGCGTCCGCGAAGCTGATAAAGTTCGGACAAGCCCAGCCGGTCCGCCCGATTGATGATGATGGTGTTGCACAGCGGGATGTCGAGGCCGTTCTCGATAATCGTGGTCGAGACCAGGATGTCGGCTTCGTGATGCATAAATTTCAGCATCACTTTTTCCAGCTCCCCTTCGCCCATCTGTCCATGGCCCACGGCGACGCGGGCATTCGGAACCATCGACTGAATCTTGGCCGCGATCTCCCAGATGGTTTCGATGCGATTGTGGACGAAATAAACCTGGCCGCCGCGTTCGAGTTCCTGTTCAATCGCGGACTGGATCAGCTTTTCGTCCCAGTTCGCGACCACGGTCTGAATCGCCATGCGATCCTTGGGCGGCGTTTCAATCACGCTCATGTCGCGCAGGCCCACCAGCGACATATGCAGCGTGCGCGGGATCGGCGTTGCCGACATGGTGAGCACATCGACTTCGGTGCGTATTTGCTTGATGCGTTCTTTGTGGCGAACGCCAAAGCGCTGTTCCTCGTCCACCACCAGCAGGCCGAGATCGGCGAACTTCACATCCTTTGAGAGCAGGCGGTGGGTGCCGATCAGGATGTCCACTTTGCCAGTTTCCACCCTCTGCAAAATTTCTTTGATCTGCTTCGGTGTGCGGAAGCGGCTGATCATTTCGACGGTGAGCGGGAATGGCGCGAATCGCTGCTTGAAAGTTTCGTAATGCTGGAATGCGAGGACGGTGGTGGGCGCGAGCACGGCGACTTGCTTGTTGTCGCTCAGGGCCTTGAAAGCAGCACGCATCGCCACTTCAGTCTTGCCATAACCAACGTCGCCGCACAGCAGCCGATCCATCGGAAGCTGCGATTCCATATCGCGCTTCACGTCGGCGATGGCCTGTGCCTGGTCGTCGGTCTCGTTGTATTCAAATGAATCTTCGAACTCCTTCATCCATTCGGTGTCGGCGGGAAAGATATGACCGCGCGCGGCCTGCCGCTTCGCATAGAGTTTGACCAACTCGTCGGTCATGTCTTTCATCGCGTTGCGCACGCGGGTCTTCGTCTTGCCCCAGGCAGCGGTGCCAAGGTGATTCAGGACAGGCTTTGCGCCTTCCGACGAACGATATTTCTGAACCAGGTCGAGGCGAGTGAGCGGAACATAGAGCCGCGCAGCGTCGGCATACTCGAGCACCATGAATTCCGCGGCGCCGTCGCCCTGGTTGATTTCCTTCAGTCCGTGATACTGGCCAATACCATGTTCCACGTGGACGACGTAATCGCCGACCTGCAAATCGCGGAAGTCCGAAAGAAATGCCGAGACTTTCGACTTCTGCCGTTGCGGCCGCGCCGCCACCAGGTCCGATTCGTCGAACAAGTCGCGCGCCCCAAAAATCGCCAAATGCGCTTCCGGTAAAACGAAGCCGTCGGGAAGGTAAGCCTTGAGCAGCGTGGTGCTGAGAACGTCGCCGGCAAAATAGGAAGTTTCGTCCGCATAGCTTTCTCCGCTGCGGGTGCGGGTTCCCAGACGATACGATGCGTTGTACTCCGTGAACATATCGGCGAGGCGCTCGACTTCTCCCGTGTTGGGGACGGCGAGAACCACTTGCGTGCCGCCGCCGACCAGCTTCTGAACCTCCTGGATCATGGCGGGTACGGCGCCGTGAAAGCGCGTGGCCGGCTGCGAAAGAAATGCCGCTTCGGTTCTCCCCTCGCGCGCCATCGCGAGATATTCGAAATCGGCTCCGGCGAGCTCTGCCGTCTTTTCCCGCCAACTTTCCGGCGTGAGATAAAGATCGGCGGGACGAACCAGATTCCCCACCCCGCTGCGCTCGTGCGCTTCTTCAATGCGGGCCCAGACTTTGTCGAGTTCCATGGCCAGCGCTTCGGGCTCATCGAGAATCACGCGCGCTTCGGGAAGCAGCCCGAAAATACTGCGGTCGGCGCCCGCCACCGGTGCGTAAAACTCCCACCCGGGAAAAACTCCCGCGCCTGAATCGCGCGCCGCCTGCTCCACAACGTCTGGCGAGCCCGTAATGCGTTTCCCGGACAGCCGCGCGTTGATCGAACCGAGCAGTTCTTCGGTGACCGGTGTTTCGGTCAAAGGGAGAAGCAAAGTTTCATCGACGGGATTCGAAGACCGCTGACTCGCCGGGTCGAACTTCCGCATGGATTCGATTTCATCGCCAAAAAATTCGACGCGCACGGGGCGATCGGCTTCCGGCGAATAGACGTCGAGAATGCCGCCGCGAGCCGCATACTGCCCGGGCATTTCGACCACATCGGTCGAGCTGTAGCCGACCGTGTTCAAGTGCTGGAGAAGCTTCTCCAGGTCGAAGATCTCGCCGCGGCGCAGAATCCGCGCCAGGTCGGCATAGTACTCGGGAGAGCGAAGCAGAATGGTAGTCGCGGTCACGGGTGAAATTACGATTGCGGCTCGGCCCGTGGCGATCTTCCATAACGCCGTCGCGCGCTCCTCCTGAATTTCAGGATGCGGCGACAAATTCTGAAAGGGCAGCACATCGCGCGCCGGAAGGTTGATGACTGAGTCCGGATCAGCGGCGCCGGTCAGTTCGCAGAAGGCGCGCAGCACCGGCAGAAGTTCTTCGGCAGCGCGGTTGTCGGCCACCACCAGCACAAAGGGACGATCGACCGTGCGCCGCAATAAAACAATGATCAGCGCCTTGGCGGCCGAGGATAGTCCAGTGACACTCATCCGCCCCGCGCTCTCCCGCAGATGGGAGGCGACGCGCGTGAAGCCAGGTAATTGTTCCACCTCCGCGAATATTTCGCGGACGAACGGCAAAAGCATGTTCTTTTGATTCTACCAAGTCAGGCGAAATGAGGCGAAATCTTCCAGGTTCCGGTTGTGGTGCAGTTTGAAAATCGTCGTCCCTCAGCGGCTAAAGCCGCAATGAAAAATAAGATGCTTACGGCACGGCTGAAGCCGCGCCCTTTCAAAACCAAGACGCTTACGGCACTGATCGGCTTGCTGAAAAAGCTGTTTCCCAGCGAAAACCACGCCCTCAGCGGCTAAAGCCTTATCTGAAATGCTGCGGTTACCGCAGCGGTGACCCGCTGCGCCACCCAAAATCGAGGGCAACCCCAAAATCAAGGTCGATCCCTAAAGTCAAGGGCAACAACGACTTTTTCCGCAGCGGCTGAAGCCGTGCCCTTTCAAAACCGATTCAAACTGCACCACTACCCAGGTTTCCCATAAATCAGGGTGCAACGAACGTTGCAGAATGGTATGCTTTTCGGCGAACGACATCGCGTGGCGAGCACCTGGCAGACTCAATCGGAATGACGAAGGCGTTTTCAATTTTCGGATCAGATCCCAGACCCCAACTGGGCCCTTTCGAGCAGCAGTTGCTGCAGAAGCTTTGGTCCCACGGCAGCGCCACGGTTCGCGAACTGCTTGCGGATGGCAAGATTCATCAGGCTTATACCACGGTGATGACAACGGTGGACCGTCTCTACAAGAAAGGCCTGCTCGACCGCGTGGCCGAAGGCAGAGCGTTCCGCTATACTCCACGCCACACGCCCGAAGAACTCCAAAGGGTCACAGCGATGGAGAGCATACGGCAATTGCTGGGATCTGCCGACGCTTCCTCGCTGCCTCTCTCGTATCTGGTGGAAGCACTCGGCGCCCATGATGCGCAGCTGCTCGATGAGCTCCAGCTCCTGGTCGAACGCAAACGCCGCGAACTCCAGAATCTGGAAACCCAGAACCTGGAAACCGGGAGCCGCGCAACCAAGGATCAGGCGTAACGCCAATGTTTGCTCTCCGCGAAACTGCCGTCTCACTTACCTTTTTCGTTCTGTCCTATTGTTTATTATCGGCGCTGGTGGCGGTCGCGTGGCGCTCGCTGAAGTTATGGCGTGCGACGGAAAAGAGTCCGGCCGCATTGCTCTTCACACTGCGGATTCTCCCCTTAACGGCTTCCATCATCATTACAGTCGCTTTTGTTGTGCCGTCGTTTCAGTTGCTGGAACCCCGTTCGGTTGACGAAGGCCTGGGCACGATGCCGCTTGTGTTCGGCATTTGCGCGCTGGTGCTGATTGCCTGGGGCTGCTTCCGCGTCGTCATCGCCCATACTAAAGCTTCCCGCGTGGTGGCGCGCTGGCTGGAAGGCGCACGCCCTCTGAATGCCGATCCACAGAGCGTTACGTTTCGGTCCAGGGGCGAGGCTCCGCCACTTACGCTGGTGGGTGTTCGCAGACCGAGGGTTCTGGTTTCAGAATCGACGGTTGCGGTTCTGACTCATGATGAACTCCACATCGCGCTCAAGCATGAACATGCGCACATGCACGCTCGAGACAACTTAAAAAAACTCGTCTTCCGCTTTTGTCCCTTCCCCGGCATGGCCACGCTGGAAAGTGCGTGGTCCTATGCTGCCGAACTGGCCGCCGATGATGCGGCAGTTTCGAATCTGGACGACGCCCTTGATCTGGCCGCGGCCCTGGTCAAGCTCTCGCGTCTGCTTCCGGTCGAGGCTGCCCCGATCTGCACGGTGGGCTTTGTAACCGGCTCCGTCGGCGCGCGCGTAGCCCGTCTGCTTGCGTGGGATGAGGCCGGCAAAGCGCAACCGACGCGACTTCGCTCATGGCACTTAATTCCTCTCGTTCTGGTGACTCTGTCGTGCGTCTTTATCACCTACGGCCACGCTCTGGCTCTGACGCATGAAGCTACAGAATGGCTTGTGCGCTAGCTTCCCGCTGCCTTTCAGGAACCGATCAAATCGTGAACCAAGGGCACGAAGGACCACGAAGGAACCGATCAAACCCTGAACCACCAAGGGCACCAAGGATCACGAAGGAAGCGATTAAATCTTGAACCACCAAGGGCACGAAGGATCACGAAGGCTTTTGGCTTCAGATATTTCCTTGGTGGCTAACGCTTTCGCAAATTGCACCACTACCATTCGGCACTAGCGCTGGTAGTAGCAGGCGCCTCTCGATACTCTCGTTGAACTAGTCTGCTTAGCTGCGTGGCCGTTTTTCCGTTGCGGCGGCAATCCCTTGTTCGGTGGATGGTTTTTTCATGCTCGTCAGTTTTTTGTTTTCTAGTACGCGCAGGTCCAGTTCCAGCGCAGTGATCTGCGCGGTGATGCTTCTGATCTCCGTCTCTGTCCCTTCGCTCGTGCGCGCCCAGAATTCGAATGGGGCGCTTCGCGGAGAAATTCAAGACGCGAGCGCTGCGCGAGTGGCGGGTGCCCGGGTCGTCGTGCAATCAAACGGATCGTCCTTGAGCCGCGAGGCAACCGCAAACGATCGCGGAGAGTTCCGCATTGAGGGGCTGCAGCCCGGCTCCTATAGTGTGACCGTGACGGCCAAAGGTTTTGCGCAGGCCACGGCTAATGTAGATGTGGCAGTCAGCGTGGTGCGTGATATCGCGGTTACACTCAAACTGGCGGGCGCGCGCCAGACGGTGAATGTGGAGGGGAATTCTTCCTCGATCACGACCGAAACGATTGACACGTCGAGCGCGGTGCATGGGGGCGTCGTGGGCACCCATGACCTGGAATCTCTTCCACTGCCGGCCCGCAGCTTCGCCAACATCGCTTATCTCGTGCCCGGAACTGAACCCGTGGAGCCTTCCGATCCGACGAAGGCGCGCATCACTGCCGTTTCTACCGGCGGAAGCTCTGGCTTGAACAATGAACTTTCAGTGGACGGCGCTGACAATTCCGACGACTGGATTGGCGGCTTCCTGCAAAACTTCTCACCTGACGGGCTTCTGGAATTTGCCGTCCGCACTTCCAATGAGGATGCTGACACCGGCTGGACCACGGCCGGCTCGGTCGTGATCACAACCAAACACGGCACTAACGATTGGCACGGCGACGCAGCTTTCTACGAGCGCGCATCCCAGCTCAACGCGCGCTTCCCGATTGAGAACCCGGCGCCCAATCCCAAGCAACCGTTCTCGCGCCAGAACTATGTAGGTACGCTTGGCGGTCCGATCGCGAAGAACAAAGTGTGGTTCTTCACTTCATTCGAGAATGTGCATGAAAATGCCAGCATCGCTTACAGCCCGGCCAGCACGACGCAGTTCGATGCGCTGGCACAGTTGGCGGCGGATGGCCTGATTTCCGGCGTCCCTTCCATTGCCGTTCCGGCCACCGTTCCCATCCCGTTCCGCGATTACCTGGGCTCGGTACGTTTTGACTGGGCCGAGTCTGCTAAATCGCAATGGTTTCTGCGGACTTCCGAAGACAGCTATCTCACTCACAACGCGCTGGTGGAGCAAGGGACGCTGCCTTCCACCGGACTTACCACTCACAACAATTATTGGAACGCTGTAATCAGCAATGCCTATACTTTCAGTCCGACCTGGCTCGGCAATCTGGTTCTCGGCGCCAGCCTGCTGCACCTTACGCAGACGCGCAACTCGGATCTGGGCTTCGCGCTGGCGTTTCCCTTCAGCTCCACGGCGTTGACGATTTCGGGATTCGAAACTTTCGGCGACAACCAGTTCGCCACTCCCATCACGCTTTTTCCCGACCTGCGCAATCAGGACAAATATCAGTTCCGCTACGACCTGACCCACGTTGTGGGAAGTCATGCGCTCAGGTTCGGAGTCGACTTCATTCACGAACCGGTGCTGAGCGGCGCGTTTGCGTCGACGGCGGAGACTCTTGCTCAGTACATCAATGACCCAACCTATTACGTCCAGAACCCAGGGGTGTTTGGAACCTTCACTCCGCAGTGCATCGGCTTCGCTGCTTCGGACGGCTCATCCTGCTCCTACACTCCGGCCGGCGACGGCACCTTTTCGCAGAACGTTCAAAGACTCGGACTCTACGCGGAGGATTCGTGGCGCGTGTCACGCCACCTCACGGTCAACTACGGCTTGCGCTACCAGAACACCTGGGGACTCATGATTGGCTCGGGACGAAGCGAGGCTGACAACGCTGCCTATCAGACGCTGCAGGCGCTGCAGATCCCGATTGTGTCGAGCGTGCCGCACGATTACCACAAACAGATTGCGCCTCGCCTCGGAGTTGCTTATTCGCCCGGCAGCAGCGAGAAGACCGTGATCCGCGCCGGCTTTGGCATGTACTATGACGATCTCGCGCAGAACGGATGGGCGACGGCATTTCAGGGCGTCAACAATACGAATGCAATATCGGGAACCTGCACGTTCAGCGGATCGTCCCCAGCCACTTACGCGCTCACTGGGCCGGGCTGCCTGACTGGCGGCTCAGGCGCGACGGGAAATCTGGTTGGCTCCAATTACAAGACGCCGTACGCGATCCACATCACGGGCGGAGTGCAACACGCTTTCAATGAACACTGGCTGGTGAGCGCCGACTATACGCATGAGCAGGGGAATCATGGTTACCGCGCGTTTCCTTATAGCAGCAGCCCGACCTCTTCTGGCCCTGCAACGATCAGCTCCCCGCTGATTTCTGACACGACAGATCAGGAAGCTTTTGTGCCCAACGTCAATGTGTTCGAGTCCGACAACCGCTCCAGTTACAACGCCCTGATGTTGCATCTGCAAGGCAATATGCGTCGCTTCAGCCTGGTCGCAAATTATCAGCTCTCGAAGGCGCAGACCTGGGGATGCCTGCTAGGCGAACTCTTCGACTACGTCGACGGCGTCTGCCAGGTGCCGCAGGGATTAAATTTGCCGAACGCTGGAAAGCTGGACGCTTTCGGACCCGGCGACTACGGTCCCTCCGGCGAAGACGTTCGCGATCGCTTTGTGCTCGCCGGGACGGTGCACATTCCCGGCGGTTTTGAATTGAGCACCATCACGCAGGTCGAGAGCGCGCGTCCTATCACCATCACGAGCGCAGACAACAGCGGACGCATCTGGGTTCAGTTCAGCGGCCAGCCGCCACCGGGGACGTACGCGGCTCTGGACATCTTCCGCGGCACGCCTTACATTCAGTCGGACCTGCGGGTTACGCGCCCCTTCAAGATCGCCGAGCGCTGGGAGATTAATCCCTTCGCCGAGTTCTTCAACGTCTTCAACCGCAACAATCCCGGGGCGAATTATGCGGTCAATGTCGTGCAGCTGCCGGTGCCCCGGCACGAGATGACGCCCAATGCAAATGGACAGACCGTCGTCAGCACTTATTGTCCAGGCGGGACCCCCGAGACCTGCACTGACGCGGCCGCCGTGCCCATCACCAGCCTGAAGCAGTTGGAGGTCCCCGAGGGCGCACTGGGAGACTTCTTCGGTCCCGGGACCACGGTTGGAATTCCGTTCGCGGCGCAGGTTGGGGTGCGGGTGACGTTCTAGAGCTGACGGCGAATTCCGCGTTTTTCTGCGGCGGCTGGGGCGGGAACACAGGGCTGAGGATTCTCCCTTGGCTTCTCGCCCTGAAACTAACACCGAGATCAAAGGCCGCGGACAGGAGTGTCCGCGCCACACTTTGCTATTGCTACCCTTTGGATTCCTTGTAGATCGTTCCTGATCGCTGCTTTGTCCCATCTCGACAACAGGTTGCGCACTCGATCGGCGATTGTCCCGCTGATCTCGAATACCAGCCAGCCGCCGGGCCTGAGTACGGCGTGCGCTTGCGTGATAAGGCGTTCGATGACTTCCAAGCCGGTTGGTCCGGCGAAGACGGCATTTCGGGGCTCGAACTTGCGGACTTCGAGCTGCACTGAATCTTCTTCGGATTCGCCGACGTAGGGAGGATTCGAAACAACGATGTCGAACGAGGCGGGCGAGAATCCCTCCAGCAGATCGGCGCGGTGAAACTCGATGCGCGAAGTGAGGTCGTGGCGCGCGGCATTGGCCCGGGCGACTTCGAGCGCTTCGGGAGAAATATCGGTGGCGTGGATTTTGGCGGTTGGGAGCTCTTTGGCTAAGGCAAGGGCAATGGCTCCGGAGCCGGTGCCTACATCCACGATGCGGAGATCAAGAGCCGCGGACAAGAGTGTCCGCGCCACACGATCCAGTGCTACACAATCCTTTGCCACACAATCCAGTGCCGCTTCCACTACGTGCTCGGTCTCGGGACGGGGAATCAGCACGGCCGGCGAAACGATTAAATCCAGTCCCCAGAACTCCTGATGCCCGGTGATGTACTGCGCCGGGACGCCGGTGGCTCGACGGGCGAGAGCTTCTTCGTAGCGGTGGGTTTCGTCGGGCGTGAGCTCTCGCTCTGGATGCGCGTAGAGATAGGCGCGGTCGCAGTCGAGCGTGTACATGATCAGGAGCTCGGCGTTCAGGCGCGGGGAGGGAACCTGGGCCGCGGTCAGATGCTCGATTGCTAGATTCAGAGACTGGCGAAGTTGCACGAGTCTATTTCACCACGGAGACACTGAGACACGGAGAAAATCACCGGTGAGGGGCGTCTGCGGCGCGGGCGCGAATTTCTAGAGGGAGTCTAAAGTTGGGGTGAGCGCAGGCATCGCCGAGCTGCGCTCGGCGGGACGGACGAATGCGTCCGTCCCCACGCGAACCGGGACGGGGCAGAGCCCCGTCACCACACGAACAGAACACACACGAACGGAACACACACGAACAGAACATACGAACAGATACGACTGCCGTCACACCACTCCTGCCGTCACACTACGCCTGCTGTCTCGTGCTTCAGCTTCTCTGCCTGATAGTGGGTGGTCAGCGCGTCGATGGCCGGCTGCAGCTTCCCGTCCATCACCTGTTCCAGCTGGTGAACGGTGAAGCCGATGCGATGGTCGGTGAGACGGTTCTGGGGAAAATTGTAGGTTCGGATTTTCTCCGAGCGGTCGCCTGACCCCACCATCTGCTTGCGTTCTTTGGCCAGCGCGTCCTGCTGCTTCTGCATCTCGACTTCATAGAGCCGCGAGCGGAGCACGCGCATTCCTTTTTCGCGGTTCTTGATCTGCGACTTTTCATCCTGGCAGCTCACCACTGTGTTGGTGGGAATGTGCGTGATTCGCACCGCCGAATACGTCGTATTCACCGACTGTCCGCCCGGTCCTGAAGAACAGAAGGTGTCGATGCGCAGGTCTTTAGCTTCGATCTTGACATCGACTTCTTCGGCTTCGGGCAGGACCGCAACCGTGATCGCCGAGGTATGCACCCGTCCCTGCTGCTCGGTCGCGGGCACGCGCTGCACGCGATGGACGCCGCTCTCATATTTCAGGCGCGAATAGACGCGGTCGCCTTCGATGAGCGCAATCACTTCCTTCAGGCCGCCCACGCCCGATTCCGAGGTGGAGAGCACTTCCACCTTCCACTTCTGGGTTTCGGCATAGCGGTTGTACATGCGGAAGACTTCGGCCACGAAGAGCGTGGCTTCATCGCCGCCGGTTCCGGCGCGAATTTCGAGCACTACGTTTTTGTCGTCGTTGGGATCTTTCGGCAGGAGGAGAACCTTGAGGTCTTCCTCGACGGTTACGATGCGCGCGTCGAGCTTGGCGAGTTCTTCCTCGGCATAGGCCCGCATCTCGGGATCGGTCTCATCGATCAGCACGGCGCGGCTCTCGGCGATGCCGCGCTTCAGATCTTTGTACTCGCGATACTTTTCGACGATCCCGGCGACTTCACTATGCGCCTTGGCAGTCTTCTGGTATTTCGCGGAATCATTGGTGATCTCCGGCGAGAGGAGTGCCTGCGTCAGTTCTTCGTAGCGCAGTTCGATTTGATCCAGACGTTCAAACATGATTTTTGTCCGTAGTTGCCCGGTCTCACTTTGCGGCGGGAGACGCGGCAAGCCTCGTCCCTACGCTTTTCTACTTTAATGATTTTAGGTGGAATGAGAAAGAAAACAAGAGTTCGCGGTGGGCACCGCTAGGCAATTACCAGTTCACCGCCGCGCTGCTTTTCGAGCGCCATGGCGGCATCCAGGGCGATGATGGCGCACTCGACTTCGCGGTCATCGGGCGGCTGGGTGGTGATCCGCTGCAGCCACAGGCCGGGCGCAGTCATCAAGGCGAACAGCGAGCCACGATGCTTGGCGGCGTAGCGGATGATCTCGTAGGAAACCCCGGCGATCACGGGCAGGAGAATAATGCGCTCTCCGAAGCGCGCCCAGAAGGTCGTCACCGGGATGAACATGTAAACGACCATGGAGATGATCATCACTGTCATCAGGAAACTGGTTCCGCATCGCGGATGATACGTTGAATACTTCTGCACCGACGCGGTGTCCAGCGGGTCGCCATTCTCGAACGCGTACACCGTTTTGTGCTCGGCCCCGTGATATTCGTAGACGCGGCGAATATCCTTCCACAGTGAAACGCCCCACACAAAAGTCAGGAACATTGCGATCCGGATCAGGCCATCGATCAGGTTAAACAAAATCTGATGCCCGAAAACCGGATTCACGCGTTTGAGCTCGGTGGTAGCCAGCAGGGGCAGATATTTGTACATGAAGATGAAGAAGGCGATAGAAAACGCCATATTCAATCCTGCCATCCAGCCGGTGATTTCCAACTTTTTGCTTTGATCTTTATTGCCATCGCTGTCTGCGGGCGTCAGTTCATCGAGCGCCGCATTGGCGGAAAATTTAAGGGCGCGGAATCCGAGCGTCATGGCGTGCCCCAGCGTCATTACGCCGCGCACAACCGGCCAGCCCATCCACTTATGCTGCTCGGAAGGTCGCTCCAGCGGCTCGCTGTGGGTGACAATTTCCCCAGACGGCTTGCGTACGGCGATGCCCCAGGCATGCGGCGAACGCATCATTACGCCCTCGAGCACAGCCTGCCCTCCGACGAGTGTTTCCTCGCCGCTCTCAAGAGCGGGGAGCAATTGCACCGCCGTCAAAAATCGCAAGATTTGCCGCCAATGTCGCATAGTCAGTTGGATGTCACTTCGAGGAGGGAAGACTCGAAGCTCTAGATTACCACAAGATACGGATATCCCGACTGCCGCGAGATCCGGTTGTTGAGGCGGGTTGTCCTTGTATATCAGTAGTTTAGCGGGATTTTACCCCTGATTCTGAGATCGTCTGATGGCCGCAATCGCAATGCCCGGCAATAGAATCCAATGGACGTGCCGCACTTCGCCCGGACCTGCGACGCGGTCGCCGCGACTCCCAAGAAGCTGGAGAAGACGGCGCTCGTTGCTGACTATTTGCGGACGACGTTGCTGAGCGAAGCGGCGGTGGCTGTCATCTTTCTTTCCGGGCGGCCTTTTCCTGCGTCCGAAGAAGCGACTTTACAGGTGGGCGGTGCGCTCTTGTGGCGGGTGATTGGCGAGCTCTCGGGAAAATCCGAAGCCGAGCTGACCGAGATCTATCGCAGGCATGGCGATGCAGGATCGGTCGCAGCCGAGGCGCTGATGGCGAAGCCTGAATCTGGTCTCTCGGTGGTCGGAGTGCAGCTGACGGAACTGCAGCTGACCGAAGTGCAGCATGTGTTTTCGCAGATTGCGGCCGCGCGCGGGCCAGCCGCCAAGGCGATTCTTTTGCGGCAACTTCTGGAGCGTGCCACTCCGCTCGAAGCCAAATACATCGTGAAAATTATCAGCGGAGACCTTCGCATCGGGCTGAAGGAGAGTCTCGTCGAGGAAGCTATCGCGCGGACTTTCGAAGCGCCGGTCGATCAGGTTAAGCGCGCCAACATGCTGCTCGGGGATATCGGCGAAACTTTGCGCCTCGCCGTTGCGGGAAAACTGGCGGAAGCGCGGCTTCGCCTTTTTCATCCCATCGACTTCATGCTTGCCAGTCCGGTCGAATCTTCGGAAGAGGCGCTGACCTATTTTCAGAATGCGTCGGTGGAGGACAAGTACGATGGCATTCGCGCTCAGGCTCACATCGGGGGCGGTCAAGTCCGAATATTTTCGCGCACCCGCGATGAGATCACTGAGTCCTTTCCGGAATTGCCGGTGGTTCTCGCTGGGCTGCCGACAGACGCGATTCTCGACGGCGAGATCGTTGCCTGGAACTGGGCTTGGAACTCGGCGGGGACTTCGGCCGGGAAATCGGGCGGCGTGGATCTTGCGGCCGGCCGCGCCTTACCGTTCAGCACGCTCCAACAGCGACTCGGCCGGAAAAAAGTTAGCGCCAAACTCATGCACGATGTTCCCGTTGCCTATCTCGTGTTCGACGTTCTTTATGCGGATGGTGAACTGCTGCTCGATCGTACGCTCCGCGAACGCTCGCGAATTGTCGACGATTTACTTGCGGCCCCTCGGACGTTGATTGCATCGGGACTCCAGGCCCAGTCCAGCCTCGATTTCAAAGACTTGGATGAAAGCCTGCCTGCCCCTGTGCTCCGCGCTCCGGTGGCGACGGCGAACTCGGCGCAGGATCTCGAAACTCTATTCACCGCCGCGCGTGATCGAGGCAACGAAGGACTGATGATCAAAGATCTCGACTCTCTCTATACCCCCGGGCGCCGCGGTAAATCATGGCTCAAGATGAAGCGGGAACTCGCCACACTCGACGTGGTTGTCACCGCGGTCGAGTACGGACATGGCAAACGCATCGGGGTGCTCAGCGATTACACATTCGCGGTGTGGGATGGCGAGCGCCTGGTGAACATCGGCAAAGCGTACTCGGGGCTCACCGATGCCGAGATCGCGGAAATGACGCAGTGGTTTCTTGCGCACACCATCCGCGAACAAGGACTAAGACTGGAAGTGGAACCGAGGATTGTGCTGGAGGTGGCCTTCAACAACATGATGCGCTCCTCACGCCATGAGAGCGGCTACGCTTTGCGTTTTCCGCGCATCGTGCGCCTGCGTTCGGACAAGGGCGCCAAAGATGCCGACACGATCGAGACGGTGAAGGAAATTTACGAGCAGCAACATTTGGCGTGAAGTAGTCGATGGTCGTTTGTCGTTGGTCGTTGGGCAAAGCGTTCGGTAACGACGAATAACTAATGACTGACGACTAACGACTACTCTTACTCAGCGAACGTGATCGTGGCGGGTATGATCGTGTTCTTCGTGTATTTCTTCTCGTACCGCGATCACGCAACTGTGCGCGGTTTCGCACACCACGTGTTCCAACTGAATCGTCGTATGGTGGATGCCAAACCCGTGGCCGAGTTTTTCGTTGATCTTCCGCAGAATCGTGTCACTCTCTGACGTTGCCATGTCGGCGATTTTCACGTGGGCGGAGAGCGCGTGGTTTTCCGAGCCAATGCTCCACAGATGCAGGTCGTGCACATCGCTTACGCCCGCGATCGCTCGCATCGTCGACTCAACCGCCTCCAGACTCATGCCGCGCGGAGTGCCCTCCAGCAGAATGTTCATCGTCTCGCGGACGATGCCGAAGCTCGACCACAAAATCAAAGCGCCAATCCCGAACGACAGGGCCGCGTCGATCCAGTATTGTCCCGTCCAGAGGATGACAAAGCCGCCCACAATCACGGCCGCGGTCGAGAGCGTGTCGCCCACCTGATGCAGCAGCACGCTGCGGACATTCACATCCCTTCCCGAACGCCATAGCAGCAGCGCAATCACGCCGTTCATTACTACGCCCGCCGCTGCTACCCAGATCATCGTTCGAGCGCCGACATGCTCGGGATGCTGTATGCGTTGGAATGCCTCGTAGAAAATAAAAAACGAGACCACCACCAGCGACAGCGCATTGACCAGCGCTGCCAGTACTCCGGCGCGCCGGTATCCGTAGGTCTTGGTCGCGCTGGGCGGACGGCCTTCGAGAAAAACCGCCACCAGCGAAAGGAGAAGAGCCAGAAAGTCCGACAGGTTGTGTCCCGCCTCGGAAAGCAAGGCCAGGGAATGCGCGCGGAGCCCGGCGACCACCAGCAGGACGACGTAAAGCATGGTAACGGCCAGCGAGATGCGCAGTACTCGCCCCGTGCCATGAGAATGATGGTGTCCGCCGTGCGCGTGCATGCCTTAAGAATAGCGCAAGGCGGTGTCGCGGGGACACCCTTCCCCTGCCGGTAGTGGCGCAATTTGCGAAACCATTAACCACCAAGGGCACCAAGGTACACGAAGGAAACATCTTCTTCGTGATCCTTCATGCCCTTGGTGGTTCAGGATTTCATCGGCTCCATCGTGAAACTGCACCGCTACCCGACTTCCCCCTCGGCTGCGCTCGACCTTGGGTAAAACCGGGCAGGCTCCGGCGCGCGTGGGCGCCGGAAACGCTTCCTTCGGGTGAAGGTGGCGCAAACCCAGCTGCTCGCGCTATCCTTAATTGCCCCCAACGATTCATCGAAATATGAGGACAAAATGAAGAAAACTCTTTTGATTCCGATCCTGCTGTTACTCGCCGCGTCGGCGATTGCCCAGACACCCACCGCCCCAACCACGCCGCCCCCAACAATGCCGTCGGCAACCACGCCGCCATCAGCCACTCCCTCCAAAAACCCGGTTAGCGACGCCCTCCGAGACGTTCTGCCCGGCCGCCAAAAAAACACCATCGCGGCCGTCGAAGCCATGCCCGCGGACAAATTCAACTACAAACCTACCCCGGCGCAGAAC
>Ga0302326_10013822_pt1 | contig 17101 bp, 7 predicted proteins | sample Palsa_T0_3_FD_202264 | JGI IMG/M metagenome (GOLD analysis project Ga0302326, IMG submission 202264) | Peat permafrost microbial communities from Stordalen Mire near Abisko, Sweden - Palsa_T0_3 | ecosystem: Environmental > Terrestrial > Soil > Palsa > Peat permafrost | place: Sweden: Abisko...
TTTGACGGAGGCCAGTCGGTATCAACTCGCGCCGTGGTGTTGGCTACAGGAGTGGAATGGCGCCGGCTCCAGGCGAAGGGCGAAGACCGACTGCTTGGACGCGGCATATTTTATGGAGCAGCCCGCCACGAGGCTACGAATGTAGTCGGCAAGAGAGTCTTCATCGTAGGAGGCGGCAATTCAGCGGGACAAGCAGCCATGTTTTTGTCGAGCTATGCGGCTGAAGTAAAGGTTTTGGTACGGGGCGAAGGGCTGAAACTCAGCATGTCGCAATACCTGATTGATCAGATTGCATCGAAGGCCAATATCAAGGTGCTTCCTCATACCCAGGTTGTTTCTGTTGAAGGCGAAAATCATTTGGAACGAATTGAAGTGTGTGTCGACGCACCGATTGAGATGGAGAATATTCGCTTCTATGAAGCCGATGCATTGTTTGTGATGATCGGCGCCGATGCCAGCACGTCATGGCTACCAGATGATTTGGAGCGGGATCCACGAGGCTATATTTGCACAGTGCGCGACCTCACCAGCTGGAAACTCGATCGCCATCCATTTCCCTTGGAGACCAGCTTGCCGGGCGTGTTCGCGGCTGGTGATGTGCGCCACAACTCCATCAAACGAGTATCGAGTTCCGGCAGCTTCGAGACGCCACCCAACACGGCACAATGTCCAATGGCTCGCAATGGATTCGAACCATCCGCGACGGCTTTATGAGAGCCGCGTTCTTCCTACTGAACTAGCGAGCCTTGTCTTGCCTCGAAAATTGGCTGGCCCGGCAGGATTCGAACCTGCGCATGGCGTGAGTAACAGTCACGTGCCTTTCCAGCTTGGCTACCGGCCAAAAACATCCGTAAGAAGCAAAAAGCCCCGACTTTTGTCGGAGCCTCGGAAATCGAATCTGAACTTGGAACTAGCGAATGATCAGACCAATCCCGAGGGCCGAGCGCGATTGACGCGCCGTCTCATCATGGATTTGGTCTGTATCGTCATTTTCGAAATCGGGTATAGCATTGCTTTTGGCGGGAATCCAGCATTAATAAGCTGTTCTGTCACTCAAGTTACTCGCCGTACTCCGCGCCTTTTATTTCACTGACTCAGCACCCCCGCCACGAAATGGCAGCTGTTTGGACGCGGGAGGCATACAACCAGTGTCGCGGTATGGAGTCAGCGGGTCTCAAGAGCGAAGCGTATTTTCGTACAATAAACGTACAATGGAGCGGGCAATGGGGCCTTTTTAGCCCTTGTGGCAATTCCTAGAATCAATAACTTGCGTGTTACCAACACGCCGAATAGTTCGACTCCCGTCGCCTCCACCACCATCTCTTTTATTATCAATAGTTTACAGGCACATTTTGATTTCGTACAATAATATTCTGCGGAGGCGGATTCTCTGCTCGAGCAACTCCATGACGAGATAACGCACACCATCTTGCTCGCCGACATCGTGCAGATGACAGATGTTGGGATGGTTGAGAGAAGAGATCGTCCGCGCCTCGCGCTCGAAGCGCTCTCCAGCATCCGGTCGGTCCGACACGTCGGCAGGCAGAATCTTGACGGCCACGCTGCGCTCTAGCCGTATATCACGCGCCCGATATACCTCGCCCATACCGCCGCTACCGAGCGGGGATTGGATTTCATAAGGGCCAAGCTTGGTGCCAGAAGAGAGAGGCATTCGCGACGGCCATTATATCTTGCAAAGCGCTTATAGCGTTCGATCAGCGGCCGATTCTGGCAAGTCGGGATTTTGAGTACGATCTGCTCTCGATTGAGACGGACGCGATCACTCCTCATTTGGCTGCCAGGGTTTCGAACCCGACCCGAATCTTTGAAATTGACTTGTTTCGAGCTGAATTTTAAGATTTGTGGCCAGTGGCAACACCTTCCAGCCTCGTCGGTCAACTCATCTCGCACTACCGCGTTCTTGAGAAGATCGGCGGTGGAGGCATGGGAGTCGTCTATAGAGCCCAAGACACTCGCCTCGATCGTTTTGTCGCGTTGAAGTTTCTGCCCGAAGACCTCGCCAAAGATCTGCAGGCGCTAAGCCGTTTTCGTCGCGAGGCCAAGGCTGCATCGGCTCTCAATCACCCCAACATTTGCACCATCCACGACATCGGCGAGGAGCGCGGCCAGACCTTCATCGCTATGGAGTGTCTTGAGGGGCAGACGCTGAAGCATCTGATCGCGGGCCGTCCCATGGAGACGGAGCGGCTGCTCGACCTGGCGATTGAAATTGCCGACGCACTGGATGTCGCCCACGCCGAGGGCATTGTGCATCGTGACATCAAGCCTGCGAATATTTTTGTGACCAAGCGCGGGCACGCGAAGGTCCTCGATTTCGGCCTAGCGAAGGTGACAACGCGCCAGGCCTCTTCGGCGGATACGCTAGCGACTTTAAACGTGAATTCCGAACACTTGACCAGCCCCGGCTCGGCCGTGGGAACCATGGCCTACATGTCCCCTGAGCAGGTGCGAGGCCGGGAGTTGGATGCGCGCTCGGATTTGTTTTCGTTTGGAGCAGTTCTCTACGAGATGGCGACCGGCGCGTTGCCGTTTCGGGGGGAAACGTCAGGGGTGATTCTGGAAGCGATCATGAACCGGCCGCCGCAGCAGCCGACGCGGTTCAATCCGGACATTCCTGCCGAACTGGAACGCATCATCGGCAAAGCGCTGGAAAAAGATCGCGACCTGCGCCATCAGAGTGCCGGCGAGTTGCGCAGCGACCTGAAGCGGCTGCGGCGTGATCTTGATTCGGGACGGATTTCCAGCGGCTCGGGGGCAGCGTTCGCGGCCGAGAGCAGCGTCGCATCCGCTGCAGCGGCGCAGATTTCCTCGGCGCGGCCAACATTGGCAAACGCGATCCAGTCCGCGGTTTCCTCGCATGCCTCCGGCAGCGCGGTGCTTGTCGATGTGGCTTCCCGCAACAATGGCAAACGTTTTTACTTCGCCGTCGTGGTGCTGGCAGTGTTGCTTGCCGCCGGTTACGGCGTGTACCGCCTCGTTTCCGACCGGCTTGTTCCTGCAGGCCCTGTCAAGATCACGAAGATCAGCTCGTGGAATAAGACCATGGGCAGTCCCGCTCTCTCACCCGATGGACGCACGATGGCGTTCACTTCTCCGGTTGATGGTTACGATCAAGTGTTCGTCATGCTCACGTCCGGCGGCGAGCCGCTGCAACTCACCAAGGGCGAGAATAATAAGGATGTGCGCGGATTTTCTTCCGACGGGACGGAGATCTACTTCGCACAGACGCTAGGCGAATTCGAAATCTGGAGCATCCCTACGCTCGGCGGAAATGCGAAGCATCTGGCATCAGGACAATTTGTAGTTTCGTCCCCTGACGGCCAGTTCCTGTTTGTGGAGAAGGATGATGGGCGAATTGTTCGCACACCAAGAGAAGGAGGCTTCGAAGAGGCGGTTTACACCCTGCCCGCGTCTGGAAGTCTGCGGATGTACCCGGATGGCCAGCATTTGCTGGTGTGCACGCGGCCTTCGAACGTGCTCACACTCGAACGGCTCGACATTGCGGGCAAAAAACTCGAGAAGATCGCCGATGTACCGGACGCGGTTTCTTCCGCGAGTTGGGCCAATGCGGGGTTGTCCGTCTACCTGAGCCGCAGCGTGAATGGCATCGTCAATATCTGGGAGTTTTCGCTGGCAGATCATTCTCTCAAGCAGATCACAAACGGGACCGGGCCGGATCTGAACGCAACGGCCGACCCAAACGGAAAGGGGGTTTACTTCGTGAGCGGCAGAAAAGCGGGAACGCTCACACTGTATCGCTTCGCGTCGAAACAATTCTCTGACATCGTAACCGAAGACGTAACCCAGCCGGAGTTTTCCAACGACAGTCGACTCATCGCCTACCTAGCTAATCCTGAGCCCGGCAAAACCGAGATGTGGATTGTTGATCTTGCTACCAACAACCGTGTCAAGCTGGCTTCGGGATCCAGTACCTTGGAGACACTGGGGTTCTCTAACGACAATAAGAGATATCTTTATGCGGAAAGCGGGAGCCACAGGGACCATAACCGTGAGGAGCAGTTGTTTGTCATTGACACCGATGGGACGCACCAACAACAGCTAAAATGGTCGGGCGAATTTGTCGGCTTCGTAATTTGGGAACCCGGCGATCAATCCATTATTCTCAGCGGGCTAGATAAGGACGGCCACACGACAAAGGACTGGAGGATCTTCCTAAACGGCTCGCCACCAGCTCTCCTATCTGAAAATTGTGGCATGGCGGTCGACGTTTCACCCGACCGCAAGTTTCTAATCGGGACCGTGCTCTGGGGCGACAACCCAGGAATCTACCAGTACTCGCTGGCCGACAAGAAATGCACGAAACTTAAATCCGACATTACAACCTATCTCACGATGTTTGCCAAAGATGGCAAATCCTTTCTCTATTCGCTCGCTTCGCACGGCGAAACAACGATTTGGCGCCAGCCTTGGCGCAATGGCGAAACCATAGGCGACCCAGTCCCCGCTCTCAAACTTCCTTTCGCACTGCGCGAAGACTACAGTGGCAACGCCTATTCGGTGGCTCCTGATCTTTCCTCAGTCGTCTTTGCGCGCCCCGGCGGTTATGACGACCTGTATTTCATCGCGCAAAAATAACCCCACCTCTCTTGCCCCGTCTTTCCCATGTACTCCGTGGCTTCATGTTTTGCCGACCTTCACATCACGGCGCTTCCCCTATGCTTTCCGTGCTAAGAAAACCGGGGTCTCATAGTCGCCATTTGAATTTCGCGACTGGTCGGCCATCCGGAGACTTACCATAAACGAACTTCGGATCCTCTAAGTTGACTTCTGGGGAGTCCTTTGGTTTTCAGCTTCACGTCCTCCGCCTTGGCGGTTTCAGGACGAGGATATCGGGGTCGGTGAGGGACGTTAGCTCGGATGACTTACGCTACTGCGGCAGCCCCACCTTCCGCACCAGTTCCGTAAAGCGTGGGTCGGAATGCAGCGAACTTAGCGCAAAATGGGTTTTCAAACTTTCTATCTGGTAGTCGCGCTACCGGTAGGCGGTGTAGAGCCAGGCGACAGCTTCGTCGTTATTGCCAAGCTCTGCATAGTAAGTAGCAATTTCGAATGCCGAGGTATAACCGCTTTTTCGTTCCTGTAGCCGGGTCTGGATAGCTTTTTCCAAGGCCGATTTCCAACCGCCGGCGTGAAACCCCTGTTCCAGGGCATTGGCAAGCGCCGCGTCAGACGAACTACCCGAGAATTGCGCATAGAGTTTCCACTCGTCCACAACTTTCGCGTAATCGTGCTTACGCCAGTATCCTGCAGCAAGGCAAAAATGCCCGCGAGCGTACGACGGATTGTCCTGAACCACTTTTTCGCAAGTGGCGATGCTGTCGTCATATGCTCCCGCAAGCACCAAAGCGTAGCCGACATTGAAGACAACGACGGGAGAAAGCGGGTCGAGTTGATATGCCCGTTTTGCCTCGGCAACCGCCTCATCTTGCTGGCCGCCAACCTGGGCAATGTCCTGGGCATACCAGAGCCGCGCTATGGCATCGTTGGGATCGAGTTCGATAGCCTTTTTGTATTCCGCTTCTCCGGCCCCAAAGTCCCATTCGTTCTCCATGTAGATACTACCGAGAACAGCATGGGGGTGAGACAAGGTCGGATCCAGCTCTAGCGCTTTGCGTGCAGCGGCACTGGATTTCGGATAGTCTTCGCTCGGAATACCGCCATAACTGGGTAGAACGGAATAGCTATCGGCTAGTCCAGCATAGGCAAGCGCGTAGCTGGGATCTTTGGCGATCGCCTGATTGAAATAGGAGATGGAGGCTTGCAGATCCGCGGGCGTTCGTTTGTTGAGGGCATAGCGGGCTTTGGTATATAGGTCGTACGCTTCGGGATTCTGCGTGCCTTGTTTGCTCACTTGCTGCTTTTCCGCGCTGCTCATCCCCGAGCGCAACTTCGCCGCCAGGTCACTGACGATTTGCTGTTGCAATGCGATGACGTCACTGTTCTTTCCACTGTAATGCTGCCCCCAAAGCTCGGTGTTGTCGCGGACGTCGGTCAGTTCGGTGCTAACCTCCAAGTTGTCTCCATGCGCCGTTACCCGCCCGCTCACCAGCGCGGCCACGCCGAGTTCGTCGCCGACCTTCTGTACGTCCACATCCTTCCCTTTATAGCGGAAGACCGAGTTGCGCGACTTTACTTTCAGATCGGGCACGTGAGTGAGGTTTGCAATCAGCGACTCGGTGATTCCATCGCTCAAATAATCTACGCTTGCGTCTGCGTTGACGTTCGTGAAGGGAAGCACGGCAATGGAATCAATTTGCGATGCCCCGCGCGCCCGCATGTACCAGACGCCCACCACAACCAAGGCGACTACTGCCATGCCGGTGGCGGCAATCCCCACCCTGCGCCCCTTGGGGTTTGTCTCCGGTGCCGCCTGAATGACCGCAACGCGGCTGGACTCGGTCTGCCGTTTCAGCCGCTTGAGATCAGCCAGTAAGTCGGCCGCGTGCTGGTACCGCGTGTCGCGATCCTTCTCCAACGCTTTGTCAATGATCCCCTCCAACTCCGAATGTACTTCCGGATTCAGTCTCGCCGGCGATGTCGGTGTACGGTTCAGAATCGATTCAAAGATGACTCCCGAAGTATCTCCGCGAAACGGCAGCGAACCCGTGGCCATTTCATAGAGCACCACTCCAAAGGAAAACAGATCCGTGCGGACATCCAATTCCTTCCCCCGCACTTGCTCCGGCGACATGTAGGCGACCGTCCCCAGCGCGGTGCCGGGGCTGGTCAGTTGCGCCGGGCCAGCGTCGGCCGTAGCCTCCAGCATGACCTCTTTTTCTGGAACTCGCGCGCCGCCAGACGACACCTTAGCCAGTCCGAAATCGAGAATCTTGGCGTGTCCTGCCTGGGTCACCAAAACATTCGCCGGCTTGATGTCGCGGTGAACCACACCCTTGGTGTGCGCCGCATTCAACGCATCGGCCATTTCAAGCCCGAGCGCCAGCACCATCTCAATCTCCATCGGCTTTCCGGCAATGCGATGCTTAAGCGTCTCGCCTTCCAGATGCTCCATGGCGATAAACGATTGCTCTCCGTCCTTGCCGATTTCATAGATAGTGCAGATGTTGGGATGGTTCAAGGCAGACGCGGCCCGCGCCTCGCGACGAAAACGTTCAAGAGCCTGGGGATCCTGGGCCAGATTGTCAGGCAGGAATTTCAGAGCCACGAAGCGGCCCAGTTCGGTGTCCTCGGCCTTGTAGACCACGCCCATGCCGCCACCACCGAGCTTTTCTACGATGCGGTAGTGCGAGATGGTCTGGCCGATCACTGGGCTTTGATCTTACGTGGGCGAAACCGAGCAGGTCAATGAAGGGAGAGGCGCCTCTCCTTCGCTCGCGGTCCACAAACGGGCTTATCGCCATCAACTCCCTAATCGCCCGCGACTCGGGAACGAGCAGTATGCTTGCCAAGAAAATGTGAGGAGCCTTGTCGACTCTTGCGGCCAGTCTCATTGGCGTCGCCCTCCAATGCAAAACTGCGAAGGTTGAAATGTTGCGCCATCAGGGTGTTGTCGCGCACGAACAAAAGATATCCCGGAGCTGCATAGATGGCGTTCGAATCATTGCGCAGCAGCAACTTGCGCTCTTTGGAGTCGAGCGCAGCCAGATAAATACCGTTATCTGCCGGCGTTTTGTCGTGAGCGAAGTAGAGAAAATGGTTGCCGTCAGGAAGGAAGTCTGGCCAGCGATGGGAAGTCTCTCCGGCATCGAGACTAGTCACGGCAACGGCCGTCCCTCCAGCGGCATCGACACGGTAAAGGCCCGAGGTTGTATCGGGCGCGAACACGATGGTGCCAGTACTGTTCCAGGTTCCTCCCCGTCCGAAGCGTACGTCGCAGAGAGCCTGTGCAGGGCCGCCGCTGGCGTCGATTTTGTTTAGCTTGCTCTGAGAGAAGTATGCAATGTTGCGGCTGTCGGTGGACCAGAACGGATAGGTAGCACCTTCGGTGCCGGGCAAGGGCTGCGCGACTGCAGAGTTCAACGGCCGGATCCAAAGTATTTGCTTGCCATCTGCGCCTGTAGCCAGGAACGCAATACGGCGCCCGTCAGGGGAGAGCACGGAAGGCCCCGAGACGTCTCCTGTCAGCACGAAAGTGGTTTTCTCCGGAGGGAGGATGTAGGCGTGAACCGAAACCTGTGGTGCGCGCAGCGATTGCAAGTAGGCGAGAGCGAACGCGATGGCGGCAATGGCAAGCACTGCAGTCGCCGCCCAGGGGAGCCAAGGGGTGTGCAGGCGAGACTACGGTCGCCTGTGCAGCCGTCAACGGCGCCTCTGCGACCGCCTGCAACTGGAGCTTCAGATCGTGCGCCGTCTGGATGCGTTCGTCCGGATCTTTATCGAGGCACAGTTGAATGACGCGGTCCAGACCCGGCGGTGTCTGGGAGCGCAGGGTACTGACCGAGGGCGGGTTCACGGCCAGAATTTGACCGACAATGCTGGCCTGCGTTTTTCCTTCGAAGGCACGCTTGCCGGTCACCATTTCGAACAGCATCATGCCGAAGGAAAAAATGTCGGAGCGCGCGTCTGCCTCGAACCCCTGCACCTGCTCGGGCGACATATATTGCACCGTGCCGATTACCGCCTGCGGTCGAGAGCGGCGTGGTGGGCGATGGGGAGGGCATGGTCTGCGTTAACGCGGCGGCAAGTACAGAAGCCGATCCACTGCCTCGTCCTCCGGCAGTCGGGGCAGCAGCCAGCGGCTTCGCCAGACCAAAATCGAGGAGCTTGGCGCCGGACTTGGTGAGCATCACGTTGCCCGGTTTCAGATCGCGATGCACCACTCCGGCGCGGTGGGCTTTTTCCAGTGCATCTGCAATTTCGATGGCGATGGTCAGCGCTTGTTCAACGGGGAGAGGTCCTTTCAGCAGCCGTTCGGCCAGAGACTCCCCTTGCAGGAACTCCATCACCAGAAAATCGATGGGGCCCTCGCTGCCCACATCGTGGAGCACACAGATATTGGGATGCTGAAGCCGGGAGATGACCTTGGCCTCGCGTTCGAAGCGCGCACGCAGCTCCGCGCTAGCTACTAGTTGCGCGTTCAAAACCTTGATGGCAACTGTGCGTTCGAGTCGCGTGTCTCGAGCACGATACACTTCGCCCATGCCGCCCGCGCCGAGTGGTGATTCGATTTCGTAGGGGCCAAGTCTTGTGCCGGAGGCCAGAGCCATGCGCGGGCACCATTATAGCCTCGGTGCGTGAGTGGTCGGCAATTGGGAACTCAGCTTCCGGATTGCCCGTCATCCAGTCCCAGACCCATGCCTTCTCCGAGCTGCGCTTCTTCATTCTGGGAGGTTTGTCGGCAAACACCTATTTGCCCGCATACCCCTGCAGCATCCACAGACTGCTCTCTTGCTTGCCAATGGCGTATGCGAAGCTCCTGCCGTCCGGCGCGAGGGAAAAGCGGATGCCCGGGTTCAGGTTCGAGCTGGGACGTAAGCTGCTGTCCAGTTGTTTGATGTCGCGGAGCTTCGCGGTTTCGATGTCGAGCGAAAACAGCGCGAACTTGCCGGTGGCGTCAATGTGTATGCCGTGGGCGGTCTTGCTGTCCTTGGAAAACCCGAGGTTCACGGTTTTGATAATTCCAAGATCGCGATGCTCTTTGCCATCGGGAGAAATCAAATGCCACGCGAGATTGCTGTCCGCATAGGCGATCCATTTTCCATCCGGAGACCAGGATGGAATCCCCGAAACGACATCCTCGGCAATCTTCTGCGGGACTCCGCCGCCGGAAGTCCGCACAACATTTAAGCTTCCCTTGCCGTCTGGCTCAATCGCGAGAAAAGCAAAATGGGAACCGTCGGGGGACCAATCTCCCGTGAATTGTTGTTGGTATGACTGAGAAGGTTCCAGCAGAAGAACGGGAGCGCCACCCGCCGCGGAAACCTCCCACAATGCACCAGAGCCCTTCATCGACACCGCGGTAAAGATGACGCGCGTGCCATCGGGAGAAAGCGTTGGGGCAAACAGGTATTTCGGTGGGTCGGACCGAAAGCTGGCCCGCGTCACCAACGGGTGATCCTCCCCGTCTTTGGAATGCAGCCAGATATCTTGCGTGCCCAGGCGGTCCGAACAATAGACCATTAAATCCGCCCTGGAAGCCCAGGAGGGCATGTTCTCCGATCGTGCCGTCACAATCAGCGGCTTCGTCGTTCCGTCTGTGAGCGACATGGACAAGATGTCATAGTCAACGTTGCTCTCAGCGAACAAAACGGAGCCATCGGGAGCAACGGAAGGAGTGTCTTCGTAGCCGGTGCCCTCCGTGATCTGTTGCCACTCGCCAGATCCGGTGTCGGCCAGATACAGATGCCGAGTTGCGTCAACCCCTTTTGTGGTCGCGATGATGATGTGCCGGTTGTCGGGCATCCAGTCAAAAGGAGGTGTGCCCTGCTCATGGGGCAACGTGCTCAATATCCGGCGCGGAGTTCCTGAACTCGCGGGCCATGGCAATAGCCAGAATTCTTCGGTTCCGGAATCGCCCGCGCGTATGAGAAGAAGCTGCTTGCCGTCGGGTGAAAACCTCAGCCGAGGGTGGTTGTAAGTCGAGTGCGAAGACACTCTTGACGAGGGGTAGCGCCGCAGCGGCGAGCCGATCGGGTCGGAGATGTAGAGATCGTAGAGGTTGTCTTCACCTTTGTAGAGAAGCACACCAGTCTTGCTATCGGTGGCTACCGCGAGAAACTTGGTAGAGTTGCCACGTCCTGGCACTGTCCAGAGCAAGTCTGGCTCTCCTCCCACCGTGCCGATGGAAAACATTTTATCGGGATCTCCGGTTGCCACCGTTTGCAGGTAGAGAATATGCGAGGAGTCCGGCGACCATGCCACAGGTTGAGCGCCGCCCGCCGTATAGGTCAACTGTCGCGGCGTGGGCGAGTCTAACGTGCGCAAGAAGAGTTGCTGATCGTCGCCAACTACGCCGGAGTACGCGGCCATTTTTCCATCGGGCGACCATAACGGATTGCTCGCGTTCACCGCGAACGGCGTGTACTTATAATCGGAAAGCCGCACACCTTTCGGATGCAGGCGCCACGCGCATACACCGGCCAGGAGCGCCGCTAGCGCAGCCATTCCAACCATCATTCCCAGACTGAAGCCCTTTCGCTTTGCTCCGGCTTGAGCAGCCGCCGCCACTTGCGCCGAAACTTCATGCGCGCTGCCGCTCGTAAACGCTTCAGAAAAATGATCCCGCAGCGTGCGCAGTTGCTGATACAAATCCCGCGACGAGTCATACCGCCGCGCCGGTTCCTTCTCAAGGCAGCGGTCCACCACCCATTTCAGCGGCGCCGGAACTCTGCTGTCCAGCGGCTCCGGCTCATCGCGCACAATCGCCGCCATCGTCTCCACCGCTGAGTCCCGCGCAAACTCCTGCTTGCCGCCTAGCATCTCGTACACAATCAGCCCGAATGAAAACTGGTCGGAGCGATAGTCGGCCTCCAGTCCACGTGCCTGCTCAGGACTCATATACGCAGCCGTTCCCAGAACCAACCCGCGGACCGTCCGATACTCCATCGTCTCCTGCGTTAACGACGATGAGATCGTTTCGGCGTTAGAGCCTTTGCCCGATGCGCCCACAGCAGCGGTCGGCATGGCGCGCGCCAAGCCGAAGTCGAGGATCTTCACCCGCCCATCCCGCGCCACCATCACGTTTTCGGGTTTAAGGTCGCGATGCACAATGCCTGCCGCGTGCGCGGCCGCCATTCCGTCGGCAATTTGCGTAGCAATCTCGACCACATCGCGCACCCGCATCGCGCCCGGCTGCATCCGCGCGCGAAGCGCCTCGCCGTCCACCAGTTCGCTGACGGTGTATTCAACGCCCGCGGCGTTGCCCACCTCGTAGAGCGCCACAATGTTGGGATGGTTCAATGCAGCCACAGTCCGCGCCTCGCGCTCGAAACGGGCGCGGAGGTCCGGATCACTGGCCACTTCAGAATGGATAATCTTCACCGCAACATCGCGACCCAGGCGCGTGTCTCGAGCGCGATACACCTCCCCCATCCCACCAGCGCCTAAGGGCGACTGGATTTCGTAAGGGCCAAGTCTCGTGCCAGCAGTAAGAGCCATGCGTGGGCGCAATTATAGTCCTTGCAGTAATGTCGCACGACAGGAGGGGCGGGGTTCCTGCTCCGTCATCAGCAAATTGGAAACTGAGCGTGCTCTTTCGAAAGGCGGGTACTTCGGAAATCGGAATACGTCATGTAATTGGGAGTATTTGTGCCAGAAAGAAAGCGAGAACTTACTCCAGCCCTTCCACAACATATAACGTTCCGAGAACCCGCGTCATAGAGTAAGCGTAGGTTTTGCTTCGCTCCGCGTAAGCGACGTGCAGAGGTCGAATTGAGCCGGCACTATCGTGCGGCTCAATTTCCGTCAGCAAAGTACGCTTTCCGGTTTCAGCTTCGACGCGATAGATTCGCGCGTCGCGCGTCGTCGCGGCGATAACCAATATGGCTTTTCCGTCCGCCGCCCATTTTGCGAGTAACTCTTCCTGATCGATACCTGGGATTGCTTTGACCTCCTGGGTGTCCAGATCGAACACCGCTGCTCCCATGGAAGCCTGGCGCCCTGCGATTCGCGTACCATCGGGAGACACGGCGAAGCCAACGAAATCTGCGGGGCCCAGTGGTTGCGGCTTCCCCCCGTTCAGATCCATCTCATAGGCTCGCAAGGATTCCCCTGTGGCTGCTGCTTCGAGCAACAGATGCTTTCCATCCGGAAACCAATAGACATCCCTCACGGTGTCAATCTCGCCCAAAGGCAGACGGCGGCTTTCCCCTGTGCCGATCAGGTTCAGGACGACCTGTGGAGGCCTCGTCAGTAGCGGTCCGGCAACGAGGTTTCCATCCGGCGAGAATTTCGGGTCTGCTCCGGGTCCCAATGCCACCGAGGCAGACCCATCCAACTTTCGATAAACCTGCAGGTAAAGCGGCCCGGCCGGCCCTCCCCACTCCAGAAAAGCAATCGCCTTGCCATCCGGCAACATGTCACTCATGCCAGAACCATCGAACCATCCGAGAGCTCGCAATTCCTTACCAGTAGATGGATCAACCCCGGCAATCTCGGTCTGTTGCTCTTCCCCGCTCAGAAGCGCACGGCCGTCCCCTGCGATGTCGAGCAGACGCATACTTTGTGGAAGGGTGAGAATCGATCGCTGCTTCCCGGACAGGTCCACCCCAAGCAGGCTCCGCGTTGTCGACGAATTTGTCGCCGTAAACCAGATCTCCGAATTCCTGGGCGACCATGCCAGACCCTGCACAGTTCCGAACTCTTCGGTCAATCGCTTGTGATTACCGTTCTCATCCACCACTGAGACCCAGCCGCGGTCGTCTCCTAAAACTGCATGCTCGGCAAACGCCACCTGCTTGCCCGACGGCGACACCCTTACGTAATCGAGATAGCCCGCGGTGGCATAGAGTACTTTTCCTTCCGGATATTCCAGTTGCACCCTACCGTTGGACCGTCGCGTGATCGCCAGCGACTTGCTATCGGGAGCGTAATCCGCGGCGATGACATCCTTCTGCTGGGCCCGCGGTGTCCCTCCAGCCATCTGCACCTGCGCCATGGTTCCGGTGATGAACCAGGAATCCTGCCCCGGATCCAATGTCACTTCCATATCTCCGGTCGGTGAAAGCGCAAGCAGCCCAGCGCTGGGAAGGTCGATTTTCGTAGACTGCGGGAATTCGGTGCGTACCGAGCAAATCCGCAGTGGCTCATTATTCCATTGCGCGCTATAGATGATCGTTTGCCCATCTTTCGCAAACCGCGCGATTGAGGGATATCCGTGCTCATAAGTGAGGCGCGTGAATTTGGGCTGCGGTCTTTTCGCCGAGCTCCGCCCGGTCATCCACGCTGCCGTGATCAGCGCCAGAGCAATCACAGCCGTTGCGGCCCAAGGCAGCCAGCCTCGGTTCGCCTTAGGCTCGATGGCATGTATCTTCGCACTCCCGGACGAAATAGATGATGTTGTGCTCAATGCCTCAATGGCGAATGCTAGATCGCTCGCCGATTGGAATCGCCGCTCCGGCTTTTTCTCCAGACAGCGATGGACGATGCGATCGAGCCCGGGAGATACTGGTCCGCTGGGAGCTGCCAAGTCCGGGACATCTTCCTTCAGGATGGCATTCATCGTTTCGACGGAGGACTCGCCGCGAAACGCCCGCTTGCCGCTCGCCATCTCATACAAGACCGCGCCGAAGCTGAAGAGGTCAGAACGATGGTCCACCGTCTCGCCACGCACTTGTTCCGGCGACATATAGCCCACCGTCCCCATCACCGTGCCCGGCGTGGTCGGGGCCTCAAACGTCATGGTCTGCGATGCTTGCCCGGAGGTTTGAGCCGCGGCCAGCTTGGCTAGGCCAAAATCGAGGATCTTCACCCGATCATCCTGCGTGATAAAGATGTTGTCCGGTTTCAGGTCCCGATGCACCACCCCTTTTTCGTGCGCGGCAGCCAGCCCTTTTGTAATTTCGAGAGCATAGGCGGTTAGCGCGCGACGCGGGAGCGGTCCCGACGTTAGCGCCTCGCGCAGCGACCGACCTTCCAGAAATTCCGAAACTAAGTAGTGCGTGCCCGCCTGCTCGCCCACATCGAAGATGGCGAGAATATTCGGGTGATTGAGCGCGCTGAGGATCCGGGCTTCGTGCTGAAACCGGAGAAGTCGATCGGGATCGCTCAGGACCGATGCTGGAAGAATTTTGACGGCGACGGTGCGGTCAAGTCGCGTGTCACGGGCGCGGTACACCTCACCCATCCCGCCTGCACCCAGCGCAGTTTGAATTTCGTACGGCCCGAGTTTTGTGCCAGGGGCGAGGGCCATTGGTGGGAGCAATTATATAGTGGGCATCACGTACGCCACGGTGCACACTATTCTGGGAGGTTTGTCGGCAATTGGGAAGTCAGGTTCCGGTTTGCCCGTAAGAAGACAAAGTTCCTCTGCTGCAGAGCCTGGATGAGCGGAACTTGGATCAGCCGGGGCTGGCCGTGTTACTTACTTCTTCAGGCCAGCGGCGAAATTAGTGACCACGGTGATGGAGTCGCCGACTTGCTGGGCGATGCGATAGAGGAGGATCTTCTTGTCGTCGGGGCTGACCTGGTAGAAAGGCACGGGCATGGACCAAGTGCTCACCAGAGTCTGCGGAGTGCCGAATTGCAAAGCTCCCGCGACTTCCTTCACGGTTACCGCAAACACTGTGTTCGCCGTGTCCACGAAGTAAAGTTGCTTGCCGTCGTGGCTCCAAGCTGGTTGTTGACCATTGGTGACGGAGACCTGCCATTTGCCGTGGCCGCCGTTAAAGGCAACAACATAGATCTGATACGTACCGGACTCATTAGACTCGTACGCCAGCCAGTGACCGTCCGGGGAAAGGCTGGGCCAGACCCGGAAAGTATTGGGAGTGGTAGGCACCACTTGAAAAGGGTTGCGGTCGCCTTCAAGGGGCAAGGCCCAAATATCCGTGGCTCCGGGGTTGCCGCGCTGGTAAAGGACATATTTGCCATCGCGCGACCACTCCGCAGCAATGAGTATTTGATCGTCACTGAGCAACTCTTCCTCAGCGCCCCCGCCATCGGAAGGCTTACGGAGAAGCTGAAACTTGCCGTTTCGCCCGGAATCGTAGAGGATCCATTTGCCGTCGGGAGACCACTGGGCGTATTTGACGGAAACCGGACCAAACGTAAGACGGGTACGAGTGCCGCGGGCAATATCCAGAATCCAAATGTCGTTGACGCCGTTGTCGATTCCGAGGGCGATCCGGTCGCCCTGCGGAGAGATCGCCATCGAATACAGATTAGAGATGTTGCCGGCGATGGTGGAAAGTTGTTTGCTGGCGCGGTCCATCCAGAGAATCTCGGCGGCGCCAGACGCGCCAATGCCGTACAGGAGCAGGCCGTCACTGGAAGCGGAAGCGTCCATATGCCACGTGGTTGGATCGTTGACGACGCCCCGGATCAGCGGTTGAGGCGCACCGCTCAACGTGCCAGTGGAAGGATTGAAGGCTTGCGCCATCAACTGGTCGCTGCGGGCAAACAGGAGATATCCATCAGCATAGACGGCGTTTGACTGGCTCTTCAACAGCGGCTTGTTCACGCTGCCATCGACGGAGGCGTAGTAAATCGTATCGTTGGCCAACTTGGAGGTGTCGTGGTTGATGGCCAGATAAAGAAAGTGTTTGCCGTCGGGAAGAAAGAATGGCCAGCGATGGGAAGTGTGAAGAGCGGTATCCATCTGAGTGAGTTGGACGGGAACGCCACCGTCAGCGCTGACACGGTAGAGCGGGCCAACGGTTGCGGGAGAAATGACCATAACTCCATCAGCGCCCCAGGCGCCGCCGCGGCCGAAAGGAGCGTCGGCAATGACCTGGGGTGAGCCACCGGAAAGGTCCACGGATTTCAGTTTTGCGTCAGCGAAGAAGGCGATGGAATGGCTGTCGAATGACCAGAAGGGGAAAATGGCTTTTTCGGTTCCGGCGATTTGTCGGGCTTCGAGCGAATTGACCGGACGCACCCAGAGAGTGCTCTTGCCGTCGGCGCCGGTAGCAGTAAATGCGATCGTTGAGCCGTCGGGCGAAATCACGGCAGGACCAGCGGTGTCGCCGGTCGGGCTGAAGTGCGTTTTCTCCGGCGCATTGATGACGGTGCGGGTGGATTGGATTGGAGCTTGGCGGTGGAGAAAATATCCGCCAACGGCTCCGACGATAAGAGTGGCGAGGGCTAAGGCGATCCAGAGCAGCGGGCGTCGCTTCGCGGCTGGAACGGGAGCCGCTTCGGCAGCGGGCTTTTGTGAGGTGGACTTGTCTGACGCGATCCACTGCACTTCGAGCTTGATGTCGTGGGCAGCGAGGAATCGGGCGTCAGGATTTTTCTGCAGGCAGGTGGTGACAATGTGCTCGAAGGCTGGCGCGGTTTGCGGTTTGAGAGTTGAGATCGGGTCAGGATCTTTTTCGAGAATCGAAGACGCGAGAGAGATCTGACTCTTGCCTTCGAACGGACGCTTTCCGGCGGTCATTTCATAGAGCACCGCGCCAAAGGCGAAAATATCCGAGCGCGCATCGGCTTCCTTGCCTTCGAT
>Ga0302326_10013823_pt1 | contig 17099 bp, 13 predicted proteins | sample Palsa_T0_3_FD_202264 | JGI IMG/M metagenome (GOLD analysis project Ga0302326, IMG submission 202264) | Peat permafrost microbial communities from Stordalen Mire near Abisko, Sweden - Palsa_T0_3 | ecosystem: Environmental > Terrestrial > Soil > Palsa > Peat permafrost | place: Sweden: Abisko...
CATCGCCGGGATTTTTCTCCAGCTTCAGAGTTTCTTCGTTCAGCGCCTGCAGCAGTTCCTGCGAGGTCTCAAAAAACAGCTCCCGCAGCTCTGCTCCGCGATCATCGGGAGGATTGGTCACTCGCGCACCTCAATCCGCTGGTAAGCCGTGCCGCTGTCGCGATGCACCATCTGGAACTTCTCGGTCAGCCCCAGCAGACTCTCGGCGTGGCCCACGAAGAGGTATCCGCCGGGGTTCAGGCAGCGGTAAAATTTCTCCACCAGCCGCTTCTGTTCCGCCTCATCAAAGTACATCATCACGTTGCGGCAGAAGATGACATCGTTGCGCTGCGGCAGATATTCGGTCTTCAGATTGTGAAAATCGAAGTGCACCATTTCCTTCAGGGCCTTCTTAATGGCATAGCGGTCGCCGACCTTGTCGAAATACCGCAGGCGGAAGCTGTAATCGACGGTCGCCATCTGATTCTCGCTGTAAGTTCCTTCCTGTCCCGTGCGCAGCACTGAATAACTGATGTCGCTGGCCAGAATCTCCACCCGCCAGGGCGGGGGAATCAACGGTTTGGGCAGAGCCATCTCCACCGGCAGCGGATTGCGGAGGTAGTAGTAGGCCAGGGTGTCCGCCGACATCATGCCGAGCGTGTAGGGCTCCTGCCCGGTCGAGCAGCCCGCGCTCCACACCCGAATCGAATATTCCCGGTGCGCCTGCTTGTGCTTCAGCATTTCCTCCAGCACATATTTCTGGAACAGGTCCAACTGCGCCTTATGGCGGAAAAAGCTGGTTTCGTTGACAGTCAGGTTTTCCACCAGCTTTGCCAGCTCCGCCTTGCCGTCGTGGCTGATCAACAGCCTGTAGTAGGCATAGAACGAATCGGCGCGGCATTCCTTGAGCCGCCGCAGCAGACGGTCCTGCAGGAAGTGCAGGCGGCGTTCGTCGAAGTGCATGCCGCACTCCTGATAGACCAGCGCCTGCAACAGCCGAAGTTCCGCGTCCGTCAATACAGGAGCAGTTGCCGCTCCGAATGTGCTCATGCTTTCTCTCGTTCCCGCGTGCGACTTGCCGTACCCGTTTCCCGCCAAGCCTGCAAACTCAGCGCGCTGAAGCAGCGCGCGCCTCCGCTTTCCCTGTCTTGTTTTCCGCGCTCGCGCTCTCGTGCAGAAGATTGGCAGGAGCCAGGAGCTTGGTCATATCGAGCAACACGATCAGGCGGCCTCGAACCTTGCCCAGACCCGTGACACAGTTCAATCCGCCCTCCTGGAATGCGGCGGGCGGAGCTTCGACGTCCTCGCTAGGAATCTTCAATACCTCAGTCGCCGAGTCCACGATCAGCCCGGCCAACTTGCCGGAGTGCTCCACCACCAGAATCCGGTTGTGCTTTTTGAGCAGCGCCTGCCGGTCGCCAAAGCGCTTGCGCAGGTCCATCACCGAGACGATCTTGCCGCGCAGGTTGATTACGCCCTCCAGATACTCGGGGGCGTCGGGGACGGCGGTGATCTCGGGCACGCGCACGATTTCGTGCAGCGAAGTGATGGGCACGCCATAGGTCTCACGCCCGACCCGGAAGCCCACGATATGGAGTTCGCGACTCATTCTTGGTGGTTCATTCTTGGCGGTTCATCGCTCCTAGTAGCGCGACGCAGCTGCGGCCCGGCGGACAGCCTGCGATTTCTCGTCTGCCCCTTGCCGCGTAGTCTCTTCCAGCGTGAAACGGTCCATAAAGTCCAGCAAGCCGCGGGACATCTTCGACATCTGTTCGGCCGAGGCCGCCAGCTCGGTCGAGCCCGAAGTCGACTGCTGTACCAGTTCGCGCATCCGTTCCATGGCCTTGACCACGGCCTGCGCTCCGGAAGCCTGTTCTTCCACGGCCGAGTTGATCTCGTGGGTGATTTCGTTTAACCGCGTGGTAGCCCGGGCGATCTGCGACGAGCCATGCGACTGCTCATTGGTGGCTGCGCCGATCTCCTGGGCGAATTTGTAGACTTCGGTGACGACGTTAGAAATCTTGCGCAGCGCCGAGTTCAGTTCGCCGCCCAGATCCAGGCCCTCGTTCACAATGCCGGTGGACCGGTCCATGTTCTCCACGGCTTTGCGCGCTTCCTTCTGAATGCTCTGGATCAGTTCGGAAATTTCCTTCGTCGATTGCGCGGACTTTTCCGCCAGCTTGCGGACTTCATCGGCTACCACCGCAAAGCCCAGTCCGTGTTCTCCCGCGCGCGCCGCTTCGATAGCCGCATTCAACGCCAGAAGGTTCGTCTGTTCCGCCAGATCGTCGATGACTTCAATGATCTTTCCAATGTCGTCGGCGCGCTGTCCCAGCGCCCCGATGATTTCTCCCGAGCTGGTGATCGTCGAATTGATGCGGTTCAGCCCGTCCGTGGCTTTTTCCATGGTCGCGATGCCGCTGTGAACCTCTTCGCGCGAGCGGTTCGAGATATCGAGCAGCACTTTAGCCGTATCCGCCACGCGCTGGATGGAAGCCACCATCTGGTCGATCGACGCCGAGGTCTCGCTGACGCTGGAAGCCTGCAGCTGCGTGCTCTTCACCATGTTCTGCACGTTGACGCTCATCTCATGCATGGTGCTCGTTACCTCGTCGATAGCCGAGGAGGCTTGCAGTCCTACCTTGGCCGAGTCGTCAGAGGCATTCGCCACCTGCCCCGATGCGCTGGCCACCTGCGCCGAAGCATCGCGCACGCTGCGCACCAGCCGCCCCAAGCCCTCGACCATCTTCGCAAATGCATTCCCCAGAGTGTCATGCGGGGAGCGGGGCTTGACCTGAACCATCAGGTCGCCGCCGGCGATTGCTTCCGAAACCCCTGCCATCTCTTTGAGATAAGTGACCATCTTGGCGAAGGTGCGAGCCAGTTCTCCAATCTCGTCTTCGCGTTTCACATCGATGCTGTGCTCCAGATCGCCGGTCTCCCCAATCTGCCGCGAAACCTGCATAAGGTTGGTCAGGGGCTCGGTGATCGATTTCGCCGTGGTGAAGGCAACCACCATGCCCAGGACCAAAGCGAACAGCGTGCTGAACACGGCGGCCAGGATGGTATACGTGCTGGCTGTTTCGTCGGATTTGCGGCGGGCATCGACCAGTTTGCGATTTTCCCCATCGGCCACATCGAGCGCATCCGTCGAATTCTTTACCCAGGAGGACGCGTCTTTCTGCAAGTAATAAATCTGCAGTTCGGCAACGGTTGCATTTCCCGAATCCACATCTTTACGCTTCTCGATCAGAGGCTGGGCAAACTCTTTCCCCCAGGCCTGTTCCAACTGCTCGACCTTGGTCAGCGCCGACCGCTCCTGGTCGGAGTTGGCCAGCGACTGGCCCAGCTGCAGCTTTTCGGTCAAGGTGCGGAGGCCGTCCGTCATCCGCTCCACTTCGCGGGTGTCGCCACTTAACAGGTAGTTGCTCAAGTAGAGCCGGTTCTGCATCATCTGGAAGCGCACTTCCTTAGTGGCATCGTCCAGTTCGAGCGAGACCTTGGCCGCGTCCTTGGCGGCATGCTCTCTTAGCACCGCCAGCAGGTTCACCAGGAACAGCACCACTACCATGCTGAGAATGATTCCGAAATTTAGGTACAGCTTCTTGCCAATCGTCATGCCGTTTCCTCCCGGCGCCTCTTTGCCCTGCTCCCTCTATTGATGAGGTTCGAACTTGAAATCCACCACCCCGGAGCTTTCCGCCGGTCCCGGTTCAAAGCGCCACTTCTTGACCGCATCCAGCGCGGCGTTGGCCAGCAAGGGATGTCCACCGACTACCTTCGCTTCCTTGACCGTGCCGGTCGCCGTTACCGTTACCTGCACTTTCACTACGCCAGTGATATTCATCTTCCGCGCCAGTTCCGGATACACCGGCTCGACTTTGCTCCTGGCCCGGCGGACCACTTCGTTTTGCACCTGCTGGCCCTGAAGTCCTGCGGTCCCAACCCAGGCTCCTACCGCCATAACTGCCAACAGCACTCCTGTCCTCCGCAAAGACACAGTTCCTCCTCGGCAATAATCCCCGGTACTGCCGTTGGAGCAACGCCGGGGCCATGCACCAGCCTTGGACAAAACCAAGGTAACCCAGTCCATATATATGATAAGGAATCGCTTAGCGGAATCATGGGATGGCCGCACGGTCGCTAAGTCAAGCTTAGCGCTGTCTCATTGTCGCTCGTCCTTCCCCCTAATCTCACGATGAGATACAGCACCCCCACTTTCTCGGGATTTCACACTAAGGCACCTTGTCCGCCCATTTCCCTTGACTCAAATTGAGATGGCAGGATACTTTTCATTTAGATTCAATCACTTGTGAGAACCTCGAAAATCTTGTGTCGGCGAGTGGTGACGCTCTGAGCACGACGGGAGGAAATTCGACGCCGTCGCCGGAAGGCCACGCCCTACTCAGTTCCGAGGACGCCTTCCAGAACCTCCTTCTGCGGATCGCCGCCAAAGCCGCGGAGCGCCCCGAATCGGCATCACTCATCCAGCTCTTTTGCCGCGCTACCCGTGAATTTTTTCAAGTCAGCGGCGTCTATTTCTGGCGGCGATACTCGGGCGATGAACTCATCGCGGAACAAGCCGATGGGAAGCTGGCTGACCGCTTCGCCGGCATCCGCCTGCTCCCTCAGCAGGGCGCGGTGACTGCCGAAGCGGTCCGCCGCCGCCGCACGGTCATCGCCAACCGTCAGGTGCTGTCTGCCGTTCTTCCCGTCCTGCAACCGTTTGAACCCCGCTCCCTGATGGCTGCTCCGCTGGTGGTCTTCGATGAAGTCATCGGCGCGTTAACGTTTCTGCATGATTCCGAGGAAGAGTTTTTTAACGATGACCTCGCGGCCAAAGCCACAATCCTGGCCGGGCAACTGGGCAGCCTGCTCGAAGCCACCCGGCTGGGCGACGCCTCGCGCGAGGAGCATCGCCGGGCGGAGATCCTCGCGGAGGTCGCCAATGCATTGCACGGAACCCCGGACGTGGGCGCCGTCATCGAGGCCCTGGCCGATCGTCTCCGGCTGCTTTTGCGGACCCGCCTGGTCTCGGTTCTTCTGCGCCGCGACGGACCCTTCGAATTGCGCGCCGTCTCCGCCGAAACTCCGCAGCTCGCCAACACGTTCCGGGCTGGGCACGACCGCCAGACGATTCGCTTTGCGACCGACCTGGCGCAGCGTGCCGTTTCCGCCGGAGAGGCCATTAGCATCTCCATCAGCAGCGATCAGCACTCGCTCGGCAACCTGGTCTCTTCCGGGACTTTGATCGCAGCGCCCTTTCGCACGTCTCGCACTCAAGGAGCAATCCTTGTCTACCCTCGCCACGATGAACCCTTTACGCCCGAGGAGAAGTCTCTGGTATCGTCGATTGCCGGTTTCGGGGCGGTCGCCGTGGCTCATGCCGAACTGTGCGCCACCGCGCGAGAGCAGGCGCGCGAATTGCACCAGTTGCTCGAGATCTCTTCCGAACTCAGCTCCAGCGGCGACCTCGAACATTTCCTGCAGGCTTCCGTAGTGCGCGCCGCCGATTTTCTCGGCTTTAGCCGTTGCTTCATCGCCCTGCTCGAAGATGGCCAGTTCCGGGTTCGCTATGCCGTCGAACGGGGCAACCCTCGGCGCATGGATACGATTTACCCGGAGGGCGTTACCACCCGCGCTCTGCGGGAAAAGGAATTTTTTTGGTCTGACGACCTCAGGCAACTGCCTGGCGTTAACCTCGAAGTCATCGCACAATACCAGGCCAAGCAGCTGCTGGCCGTCCCTCTATTGGGCGCCGAGGGACGGCTGCTGGGAATGTTCAGCGTGCTCGATCGCCTCGATAAAACGGGCATCTCTCAAGAGGATATTCGCCGTGCCCGCGCTCTCGCCGCCCAGGTTTCGGTGGCTCTTGAAGTTGCCCACAGCCTGCATCAATCCGCGCAACACCGCCGGCGCTCCGAAGCGCTTACCCAACTGGCGCGGGAGGTCGACGGGTTGCTCCACCTGCCCGATTTCTCCCGCAAATTTGTCGAGCGCGCCGTGGAACTTGCGGGAGCGAAGGCGGGCGCGGTCGCCGTTTTCCAGGAGGGACGATTTCAGACGGTCGTACTTTATCCCCGCCCCGTCGAGGAGAAGAACTACGGCCCGGACTCGCAGAGCGAAACGTACTCAAATCACGGCGCCGGTAGCGCATCGCATGCCGACGCAACCCCGGCGCGCGCCGAAGATCACAGGCTGCAGCAGAGGCTCGCGCGTGTTCTTTCCGACCTGGCGGCGAAGCGGCCGGAGGCGATCGTCTCCGGCTCCGCGGACGAACTGCTGGGTTCGGCGCTCGCCTCCAGCCTCGCCTGGGAGGATTTGGTGGTCGTGCGTCTTCCCGGTTCTCACGGAGAATTTGCCGGACTGCTCTGCCTCTCCGGCCGCAACCGCCCGCTCACTGCGGAAGAACGCGATCTGCTCGAAGCCATTGCCGGCCACGCCGCCATGGCCCTCGAGAATGCGCGCATGTTCACAAGCATCGAACAGTCGAACCGCCATTGGCTGGAAATCTTCGACGCGATCACAGATTTCATCGTCGTGCACGATGAGACCGATAAGGTTCTGCGCGTGAACCGCTCGCTGGCGAACATGATCGGAGTTGCTCCCAATGAATTGATCGGTGTCAACATGCGAGCGCTGCTCGCGCTGACCAACGAAGCCGCGCTTTATTCCTGTCCTTTTTGCCGTTCCGTCGGAGAAGACAGCGACGAGTTTGTCCATCCCGCGCTCGACCGAACCTATCTGGTTTCGACTTCCCGAGTCCATGGCGCATCTAGCGAAAGTCTGCAGACCATCCACGTGCTGAAAGACATCACCGACCGCCGCGAAGCCGAGCGCCGATACCGCGAATTGTTCGACAACATCCAGGAGGGTCTGTTCTTCAGTACGCCCGGGGGCCGGTTTGTCGAAGTCAACGACGCTCTGGTCGCGATGCTCGGTTATTCCAGCCGCGAGGAGCTTCTTCAAGTTGATATCCCCACTCAAATCTATTTTTCACCCGGCGAGCGCGAGCGTCACGCGGAGGCCATGGAAAAAGACGGTCACATGCGGAACTTTGAAGCCAGGCTTCGCCGCAAGAATGGTTCGCCGATTTACGTTCTGATCAATGCTTTCGGCATGTACGACAATCTTGGGCGCTTGCTGCAGATTCGCGGACTGATGCTGGATGTTACCGGCGTTCACACCTATCAATCGGAATTGCACCGGGAGCGCGATTTTTCCGGCAAGATTCTCAGCAACACGCAGAGCCTCATTCTGGTGGCCGACACCGCCGGCCTTATCAGCTATGCCAACCGCCGCTGGTATGAAGCCGGCTTCGAGCAGCGTGAACTTCTGGGGCGGCCTCTGGTCGAGTTGGCTGCTCCAGGCTACGTCCGTGCCCTATCGGATGCGCTTGAGACCATTCTGCGGGGAGGGCAAGTCGACAACCTGGAATTGCAGATCATGCGCGGCACTGGGCAGGCCGGCCAGTTCTCCGTCAACCTCAGTCCGATGCGCGACGAGCAGGGCTACATCAATAGCATCGTCGTGGTCATGACCGACATAACCGACTCCGCCGACCTGCGTGGCAAACTTGTGCATGCCGAAAAAATGGCAGCCGTGGGACAACTCGTCTCCGGCGTGGCTCACGAAGTAAATAATCCATTGACCGCAATTCTCGGCTTCGCCGATCTGCTCATGGAGAATCCGGAGGTTCCCGAGAGCGCGCGCAAAGATCTGCGCGTGATTCTGCAGGAAGCGCAGCGCACCAAGCAGATCGTGCAGAACCTGCTCAGCTTCGCCCGCCAGATGCCGCCGCAGCGCAACGCTGTGCAGTTGAACCAGATCCTGCGCCGCACCATCCAGCTGCGTTCCTACGACTTCAACAGCCACGGCATCGACGTTATCGAGCATCTCGACGAGGGCCTGCCTGACATCATCGGCGATGCCCATCAACTGCAGCAGGTTTTCCTGAACATCTTGAACAACGCCTACGACGCCGTTCATGAAGTCGGACGCCCCGCCCGCATCGAGATCATGTCCACGAAAGCTGGCGATGCCGTCGAAGTCTCCTTCTGCGACAACGGTAACGGCATCTCCCATCCCGATCGCATTTTCGACCCCTTCTTCACTACCAAGGAGGTCGGCAAGGGAACCGGCCTCGGCCTCAGCATCTGCTACGGCATTGTGAAGGAACACGGAGGTGAGATTCTCTGCCACAACAACGTTGACGGGCAGGGAGCTACCTTCATCGTCCGCTTTCCCGCCGCGCCCCACGCCGCTTCTCTGAGTGTGGCCGCAGGAGTGATACAAAAATGACAAGCCCTGCCATCCGCCCCGTCATGTTGCCTGTTCTCCTCATCGAAGACGAGCCCTCCATCATGGCCCTGGTCAGCGCCACGCTCGAGCGCAACGGCTACCAGGTCGTGTGCATCGAGTCCGGCGCCGAAGCCCTGCGTCTGCTGGAGAGAGGCCAATTTTTGGGCGTGGTTTCCGACATGCGTACGCCCGGCGGCGTTGACGGCGCTCAGGTCCATTCCTGGATTTCCGCCAATCGCCCCGACCTGGTCGACAAAGTCGTGATCATTACCGGCGACTACGCCAACGAAGAAACCGTCACCACTCTTAGGAAGATCGGCGCGCTCTACCTGGAGAAGCCCTTCCGCGTGCAGGATCTTATTTCAGCGGTTGAGAAAACTATGGGGAAAGCAAGGTGAGCTCCACTCCGAACAAATCGGTTGCAAGTCGGGATGACCTTCGCGTCCGTCTCTTGATCGTTGACGACGAACAGACGATCCGCAAGCTCTGCATCACCGTTGGCGAAGCCCTCGGTTTTATTTGCCTCGAGGCCGAGAGCGGAGAATCCGCGCTGGCCCTGCTCGAAGAGCAACCGGTGCACATGATCCTCAGCGACATGGTCATGCCGCACATGTCGGGTCTCGAATTCCTCGAGAAGGTGAAGAAGCTCCTGCCACGCACCGAAGTTGCGCTCATGACGGGACACGGATCGATTGAAACCGCGGTCCAGGCCATGAGGCTTGGCGCTTACGACTACATCACCAAGCCGTTTTCTCCGCTTGAAGAACTCCGGCTGTTTCTGCGCCGCATGGCTGAAAAGGTTCGCCTGGTCGAGGAGAACGAATTCCTCCGCCAGCGCATGGATTCCGAGACCGCCGTGCACGGAATAATCGGCTCCTCCGCCAAGATTCAGGAAGTGCTGCGCGTGGCTTCGCGGTTGAAAGACACGCGTACCGCGGTTCTCATCTCCGGCGAAAGTGGAACCGGCAAAGAACTGGTCGCCCGCGCCATTCATTTTCGCGGCGCGTTCGCCAACCGTCCCTTCGTCGCCGTCGATTGCGGTTCACTCGTGCCGACGCTGATCGAAAGCGAACTCTTCGGCTACGAAAAAGGTGCCTTCACCGGCGCGCTAAAATCGAAGCAGGGACTCTTTCAATCGGCCGACACCGGCTCGGTCTTCCTCGATGAAATCGGCGAGCTGCCGCTCGAGTTGCAGGCCAAGCTACTGCGCGTTCTGCAGGAAAAAGAAGTGCGGCCCGTGGGCAGCAACCAGCGCCTGAAAGTGGATGTGCGCATCATCGCCGCCACCAACCGCGATCTCGAAGCCGCCTACAAAGCTGGAACCTTCCGCAAAGATCTCTATTTTCGCCTCAACGTCGTTACGGTGCACGTTCCAGCGCTGCGCGAGCGCCGCAGTGATATCCCCATGCTGGTGAATTGGTTTTGCGAACGTTATGCTCCCGGCGCAGACCTGCGCGTCTCCAGCGCCGCCATGAAGGCCTTAATGAATTACGAATGGCCGGGGAACGTTCGCGAACTGGAGAACTGCGTGGAGCGCGCGGTCGCTCTGGGCAACGGCGCCCTGATCGACCTTGGCGACCTGCCGTTATCGATCGCCGCCTTGAATGCGCCCGGTTCTCGCGCGGCGGCGTCAGAATCCGCGCCGGAATTGGCTTCCGATCTCGCGGCCGGGGCTGAATTAAGCGCAGGCGCTGGCACGGCTTCGACTCCACTCTCCACCACCGATCTGGAAGACATCGAACGCGCCACCATCCAGCGCGTCTTTGAGCAAGTCAAAGGCGACAAAGCCCTCGCCGGACGCATGCTTGGCATCAGCCGCGCCACACTCTACCGCAAGCTCAAGCGCTACAACATCAGCGGCAGCCCAGGCTCCGGGTCGCCGAGCCAGACCCTGCAGTAAGATCAATCCAACGTTCGCAAAAAAAAAGCACCCCGAGAACATTCAGGGTGCTTGGCTGCCTTGCATTGCACTCGGCAATGCGATTTATTACTCGCCGTCAGGCTTCGGCTGCTTTTTCTTCTCCTCTTCTTCCTGCTGTTTTTTCTGTTCCGGCGTCAAAGCCTTGGCGGGCGGGTGTTGCGCCGGCGGCGCTGGCTTGGCTGCAGGAGGGGGCGTGCGCTGTTCCGGATGCTGGTTCGCCGGCGGCGTTTGCGGCCGCGGGGCCGGTGCTGGACGCGCAGCTTCTGGGCGAATGGCCTCCGGATGGTTATTCGGTTCCGCCGCCGGCGGATGGTTTGGCGCCGGACGACTCGTCTCTGGCTGACTCGCGCGTGGTTGAGCCTGAGGCGGAGCCGGCTGAAAACGACTCGGCGGTGTCGTCTCCGGACGACTATTTGGTTGATTCACTGCCGGCCGATTCGGCTGCGCCGGTGCTGGCTCCTTCGGCTCCGCGACAGGTGCGCGATTCGGCTGAACTGGAGCGGCTGCCGCGGGACGTGCATCCGCCGCAGGCGGATTTCCTGGCCGGTTCATGGGTTGATTCGCAGGCGGCGAAGGCTGGCCGGGCCGCCCAGCATTCGCGGGAGCCGGATGGCCTACATTCGGTGTCGCCGGTTTCGCCGGAGGCGCCACCTTTACCATCGGCCGCGCCGCCACGCTGGCTGCCGGACGCAGCGTCTGCACTTCGCTTCTCGCAAGCGGCTGTCCGGGATGCGCTGCGAGGGCCTGCTGCTGTTTTGCAAAAGGCACCGGGGGCGGAGGTGGCGTCTTCTTTGCAACGACTTGCCGGTTCGCGACGGCCGCTGGAGGCGCCGCCACGCGACCCGCAGTGGCAGCCTTCGAGCCTAGAACGCTCTCGCGGGTTGGAGCTACGGCCACGCGTCCACTCAGCGGCGCAGCCGCAATCTGCTGCGCGCTTACTTGCACCCGTACACTAGCGACCGGTTGCGCATTCACAAACGCGTGCTGGGGAACCACCATCACCGCGCCCTGAACGCTCCGGTTCGCGTAGGTGATGTTCGTTATCGTGGTGCTGTTGTGGATGATGGTTGTGTTGTAGACATTTGTGATCGTAACGTTGGTTACGGTTGTGTTGCTGATGTTAACCCGAGTCACATAAGCCTCGCTTACGTGATACGAGGGCACATAAACTTCTCGCGGACCCAGCGGAAACCATCCCACATTGCCTCCGAAGCCATCCGGACCCCCGCCGATAAATACCACCAGCGCGGGCGCATATACCGCTTGCACCGCCACGGGCCCGGCTACCCAGCCCCAGCGTCCGCCAACACTCACCCAGCGCCCGTAGTGAAAAGGAGCGTAGCCCCACGAGGAATCATCGACCCAGGTCCATCCCCAGGGAGATATCCAATCCCAATGGCCTTCGTGATACGGCGCCCAGCCGGCTTCAACCCGGTTGGGAAACCAGACATGGCCGTAGTTCTGGTCGTCGCGCCAGTCGCCGTAATCGTCGAGATCGTCATAGCCGACTACATCGTGCGACAAATACTGTGCCGACCGCGAGTAGTCGTAGCGATGATCGCGGCTGTCGGACCATGTGTCGAAGTCATCGGGTCCTTGAATCTGCTCCACATCGACGTATAGCGAATCGGTACCGCTGAAGGTGGCTCTTTGCCCGCCCCGCAAGGAATAGGTCTCACCGTTACCCGTGGCCTCACCCGCGCCTTCACGCACGCTGACCACCGTGTAACTCCCGTCCGCGCTCGCCTCCACGCGATAGTGTCCGGGTTGAACTAAGGTAAGCGCCTGGTTCGGAGTATCGACCTCAAAATCATCATCCTCCCCGAGTCTCCGCACCGTAATGTTGATCGCTCCAGAAGTAAGCTGAATCTGAATCGTGTTGTCATCGAGGTCCAGGAACGAGAAGCCGGTAAGAGGCGCCAGGCGGATCACAGCCGATCCCAGTTGCACTTCGGCGCGGGAGTTCTCGTCCGTCCAGAGTTGGTCGCCGGTAGTCATGGGTCGGTTGGGAACAGCACCAACCCAGTCGGTCTCGCCGGCAGGCTGGAAAGAAACCGAGCCCTGCAGGTAACCCAGGCGAGCCACTCGGCTGGGCGGATCGTCCTGATCTTGATCCTGAGCGGATGAACTTGTCGGTAAAATGATGATGGCGAGCGCGACTGCGAGCGCAGCGCTCCACCAGCCTAACTTCAGAGTTCTTCTCATTGATATAGTCCCCAAGCTTTTCTCGCGAAGTCCAAGCCTCGCGGAATTTGTGTCGACTTTAATCTGGACGAAGATGGCCGCCACAGACAGGATTCACCGAGCGTGTCACCAGCAAGTCAATCACGAGCGCCACGAACAGGCGAATGCGCTCAGCTGACACACACTGTGGATTTTCGTGGGATCTAAGAATAACAGATTGGTGACTGCAGGCCACGGGCTCCTTCCTGCCGCAGTCTTCGATGCAGTTAGTCACATGAGAGTTAGCTCAGTTGAGATTTACGTCTCAGACTGAGATGATTACCCTCTTAATCCCTCCGCGCGTCGCCTGCTCGGCCGCTAACCTGCTGAAAAAGCAAGCGCCTCAGTGCTAGTCCTTCCGTTCCGCACTGTGGTCTTGGTCGTGCTCCTCTTTCTACCGTAACCGCGTGTTCTGGCTCCCCGAGTCGCTTCCTAACCGGGAATAGGGGGAGCCCAACCGCACTTTCAAAGTGGGCGAAGCTTTCGGCAGCTCGACGAAACGGGAAAGGATCAACATCGCTTGGCGCAACCAGCCACAGCTCTATCGCGGACGGCGCGAACCTCCACGGTCGCCGAATTGGCCCGCTTTTTCCCTGAGGCCACACCGGTCCGGATTCCGATTCAGTTCACACGTCGAGTTCATGCGAGTCACCCTAACCCGACCCGCACTAATACAGGCGACCAACCATCTGGCGCCGCCGCACAGGAAAGTACCGTCATCGAATTCGGCACCGCGCGCGAAGTTCTCTTTGCCTGCAGCACGCCGCTGGAGTTCGCCGACATCGTGCGGTTGCGCAACTCCGACGGTTCGCTCGATACCGAAGCTTCGGTGGTTGCCGTGCAATACCATCCCAGCAAAACCGTTGTCGCGGCCCGCTTTATCGCCGAAGTCCCCAACTGGATCGTGAAGCCATGACTCCATCGCAACCTCCGTCGTCGCAATCCGCAACCCCCGATGCCGCTCCAGATCTGGCGGCCATCTGGTCGAATGCCCGCCAACTTCATCCCATTTATGCCGAACTGGCGCGTGAGTTTGTCATCGATGTGCCCGGCTGCTCCGATCTGGAGGTCGCCGCGGATGCGCCGGGGCGCGAGTCTGTTGAACAGGCGCAGCAGTGGCTGAACCTCATGGATGACAAAATCCAGGTTCACCAGTTGCGCCAGTTTCTGCAGACCAGTTCGCTGGTCGATCCTGACGGGCTGGCCGCGATGTTGAAGCACCTTTTGGCCAAGACCAAGCGAACCGACTCCGTACGCGACAAGGTTGATTTTCTGCTGGTGCAGTACTTCAGCCAGAGCGCGCCCACCGATCTCGAGGACAGTCGAGCTGACATTGCCTACGTTGCCCAAGGTTTGGAGCCTGTACTCGGCGCAGTGGACCTGAAAGTACCGGTATGGCTGAACGCTCTCGACCGCATTCTCGACGCTGCGCGCAAATGCCGCTCGCTCGACGAGTTGCTGCACGGCGGCATTCTCGAACAGGGACGCAAAGCCAAGACTCAGGCAGGCGAGCTTTTCTATCTGCCCACCGCGCTGGTGGCGTTTACCCGCTTCGGATATCTCATGCGGCGCGTTTTCTTCCGCCTCATGCTCGCCGACCTCAACAGCATTCTCGACGGACTCACCGAACTGGAAGAGCAAGGCGTGGAAACCATCGACTGCCGCCGCGCGCAATTCTCGCAGCAGGAACCGATCATTCGCCTGCGCATGATCTGCCAGTCGTGGAAGGTTATGTTCCAGGTTGAATATTCCTCCGGCCAGCCCCTGCGCATGCTCGTCGACCTGCGCTCTTCCGTCGAAGCCGCCCTGGCCCGCGGGGCTCTCGCGGAGAAGAGCCAGAAGAAGCCGGTGGCGGCGCCCGTGCCGGCGAAAGCCGCACCCCGAGCCGCAGCCGCGGCAGCCAGTGCAGGAGGGTCGAAAGGCATAGTAGCGCCGAAAGCTGCGCCCATAGCGCCCGCAAAACCCAAAGTCAAGGTGGTTGCCGCCAAGGCGGAGGTTCCTGAATTCGAAATTTCTGCCGCTCCGCAGGAGTGGGATGCGGATGCGGATCCGCAACCCGGCAAGAAGTAATTAGAGATCAAAGTTATCTCAGAGCCGCCGTGCCCCAGGGGCGTCGCGAAAGATCGGAAACGTGAACGGTTCCCGCGAAGCTCTGCGGGAGTTCATGAAGAGGAAACTTGCAGGTGGATCAACCGACAGTACTCATAATCTCCGACGATGTGGAGTTTTCCCGGAGCATCACGGCACGCTGGCAAATGGAGCGCAACGTGCCCAGCTTCACTATGCTTAGTGGCGATCTCTGGCCGCGTTCCGTCGAAAACTTCGCTGTTGCCATCGTCGGTCCGCTGCGCCGCGAACTGCTTTCTGTGATCCTGGAACCCCTGCACTCCACCCAGCAGCCTCTCTTCTGTGTCTGTGAAGATGGCTCGACCGCGCAACTGGTGCGGCAGCGGTGGCCGCGCACTTCGGTGCTGCGCTGCGATGAAAACTGGCTCAACGTCTTGATCCTGTCCGCGGGTGAAGCCGTGCTTCGCGCCGGGGCCGAGGCTCGCGCCCGTGCCGCCGAAGAGGCGTGCGCCGTTCTCGAACGCCAGGCCATGCTCGGCCGCTACATGATCGAGATGCGTCACAGTCTGAACAATGCCTTGACCTCGCTTCTAGGAAATTCCGACTTGCTGTTGATCGAGCCCGGCAGCCTTTCGGCACAAGCCCGCGCTCAGATCGAGACCATTCGCAATATGACCCTGCGCATCCACGAGGTGATGCAGCGCTTTTCGTCGCTCGAAAACGAAATGAACGTTGTGGCTCAACAAGTGGAACGAGACTCGTGTAAATACAGGACAGCCGCCGCTGGCGACTGACGTAAGAACTGAGAACGACGACTGAGAACCGAGAACTGAGAACTGAGAACTGAGAACTGAGAACTGAGAACTGAGAACTGAGAACTGAGAACTGAGAACTGAGAACTGAGAACTGATCCTCCCCTCTCAGAATGGCGATTTGAGATAGCTCGGCCGGCGTGCGACTGTAGTCGTTTCGCCTGGGGAAAGACTCTATGCATAGGCTAATGGCGACCAGCACCATCCTCGAACACGAGCTCTCGGAACTGCGCCTGCTGGTCGAGCGCCAAACCGGAATCGTCCTTGATTGTCCCAACAGCGCCTTGGCGGCGCACGTAGCTGAGTGCGTCGAAAACCAGAGCCTGGGATCGTCTGCCACGCTGCTGGAGCGTCTGCGTTCGTCCGACTTGGATCCCTCCTTCCTGCCGTCGTTGCTCGACGGGCTGGTCAATACCAACAGCGGATTCTTCCGCCATCCCGGAGCGCTCAATGCGCTGACCCGGCAGGTCGTGCCGCAGCTCTGCGCTCGTAAGTCGGCAGACGGTTCCGGCGCCTTGCGCATCTGGAGTGCAGGCTGCTCCAGCGGAGAAGAAACCTACTCCATTGCCATGGCGGTCTGCGATGGGTTAAGCCAGAGCAGCGCCAGCACAGGGAACAATGGAAACGGTTCGAGCAATGGCAACGGAAGCGGAAAGGCTGCCGCTCGTAATGGAGGCATCGTTGATAGCGCGCCAACCAGCGCGCCCTCGACGAACCCTAGCGCAGGATTGTCAATTCATATCGTGGGCAGCGACTTGTTCCCGCGTAACATCGAAACTGCCGATCGCGGCGTGTACCGGCAATCTGCGCTGGACGGCCTGCCGCCCGCCACCATCCGCACCTATTTCTCGAAGATCAGCTCGCCGGTAGTTGCGCCGAATGACGGCGAGGATGAAGCCGAGAGCGACGACGAAGACGAAAACGGCAGAGAAACCAAGGATGGTATTTCGCAGAATGTTCCCGCCAGCATCGCGCATCTGCTGGTGAAGCCGCGCCTGCGCAGCCTGGTCACCTTCAATTGCATGAACCTGGCCCGACCGGGCTACATCGGACGCTTCGACTGCATCTTCTGCATGGACGTGCTGCCCCAGTTCTCCCGCGCCCAGCGCTTGGCACTACTCGAGCGCCTGCATCTCTATCTCGAACCCGGCGGATACCTTTTCCTCAGCCAAACCGAAAAACTTAGCGCCCCCAACCTGAACTTCCGCTCCGAAACCTTCGACGGCTACACCTTTCATCGCAAACCACTAGCGGCGAGCGCGGCGTACGGACGGTAGCTCCAAGAACCGCGGTTGCGCTTTGGATTCTCTTGGGGTAGACTAAATCAAGTTAGTTTAGTCTATCTCTATCCCATGAAAACAGTGAATATTCACCAAGCCAAGACCCAACTCTCCAAGCTCGTAGAAGAAGCGTTCGAGGGAGAGCCGTTTGTGATTGCGAAGGCTGGCAGGCCGATGGTGAGAGTCACAGCCCTGGGCGCTCCCGTGGGAAAAGCAGTCAAGCGCCTTGGCTTCCTGGCTGGGCAAATCTCGGTGCCAGACGACTTCGACCGTATGGGGCAAGAAGAAATTGAGCGCATCTTTACGGGCGGAAAATGAAGCTTCTGCTCGATACCCATCTGCTTCTGTGGGCTGCGGGGAAACCAAATCGGCTCCCTGCGGCCGCCCGAAAATTGATCGACAGCCCGGCGAATGAGCTTCTATTCAGCGCAGCCAGCGTGTGGGAAGTGGCAATCAAGCGCGGACTCGGCCACAGCGACTTCCGAGCGGATCCGCGGCTGCTCCGCCGCGGGCTGC
>Ga0302326_10013825_pt1 | contig 17098 bp, 15 predicted proteins | sample Palsa_T0_3_FD_202264 | JGI IMG/M metagenome (GOLD analysis project Ga0302326, IMG submission 202264) | Peat permafrost microbial communities from Stordalen Mire near Abisko, Sweden - Palsa_T0_3 | ecosystem: Environmental > Terrestrial > Soil > Palsa > Peat permafrost | place: Sweden: Abisko...
CTACCAGGTATTGGCCCAGCAATGCCGTAATGCCGGCGAATTGGGGAGGCCCCACCGACGTCCCTCCAAAGGGCGTAAAACTCCCGCCGGTGAAGACTTCGTAAGGATCGTGATCGTTAGAGGCCGACAGGGACACATCCGGAACATATCTGAAGGCGCCGGCCGGGACGCCCGTGCCTGCCTGCCACGAGGGTTTCGAGAAATAGATGCTCTCACCGCCGCCGGTGGCCGCCGGCTGTCGCTCGAGATTGCTGTCGTTCCAGGCCATCTCGGGAATGTAAGACCGCGCCGACGCCTCGCCGCCGCCGTTGGTGGAATTCCAATAGTTTCCGCTTCCCTCGTTGAATTCCGTGCCTCCCACACTGGTCACCTCCGGAATGGATCCCGGCGTATCCACCGATAAGCTGGTATTGCCGTCGGTGGTGGAACTGTCGGTCGAGAGGAAACAGTCCGCCGCGCCGGTATCGCCCGAAGCGGCGAAGATGGTCTGGCCCTGCGCGTTGGCTTGCTCGGCCCAGGATTGCAGCATCTGCGCGAAGGACTGCGGCGTCTGCAATTCGCAGTCGCCGTAGCTGATACTGATCACGGGCGCCAGGTTCTGATCGATGGCATAGTAGAGGGACTCGAACGCGCCGCCAACTCCATAATTGGGAGATGCATTCACGAAGAGAATGGCGGCCTCGCGCGCCACCGCCCCGGAGAATTCCAGATCCAGATCGGCTTCCGGCAGATCGTCCTCGCCGATTCCGGGGTCCGGGCTGCCGGGGACCAGTATCACAGTGGGGTCGTTCGCAGGCAGACCGAAGAAACTGCGGAATTCCTCGATATCCGACATATTGATATCGGTCTGCCCGGCGACCGCAATTTTCTGTCCCGTTCCAGAGATGCCCGCGTTGTAGAGAGGAGTGATGTCATAAATGGTGGCAATATCGGCTGGACCGAGATAATGAGCGCCATCCAGGGTATATCGCGGCTGCGCGCTACGCCGCAGCAGGGGCTTCCACCTAAAGTCATTGAGACCGCGAATGGCCAGCACCACGCCTTGCAAGGCCACCGGTATCGTCGGGTCGGCGGCGTTGGCAAAGTGCGATTCACCGCCCACCTGGTAACGATGAATCTCCGCACCAAAAGCGCTCTCGACTTGGCTGGCGGCGCCGCCGAAGGCAATCGCATTGCGCCCGCGCGCGATGGACTTGACGGTAAGACTATACTGGCCGAGCCAGGCAACCATCTTGGCTATATCAGACTGATTTACTCCGAACTGGTCCGCGTATCGCTCCGGAGTCAGCCAGCCATGGTAGTTTGGCGACGAAGAATCCTGCTGTTGCGCCAATAGCCGTTCGAGAGCGGCCTGCTGGCTGGCCGACGGTTTGAGCGCGATAGTGACTAACGGAAGCTCCATGGATGGATCCACGAGTCCTTGATCCACGCCGGAAAGGATCTGCGGACTTACATTGCCTGGAAGCGCCACGCGCCGCCTATCGTCGATAGCCTGGGTAATCCGGTCCCCGGCACGCAGCGCATGCGCGGGCCAAAGACTCAAGAGCAGCAATCCGGTTACACATCCGCCTTGCATCCTACGAGGGATCATGCCACGAGAGACGAGGGGAACCTCGGCGTGGTTTCCGCGGATTCGGCATTCCGGTACCGGACGCCGCTTTTTCGACGTAAACAAAAAACGGGACAGTTGGCGTTTGGCTCTCGGCAAGAGTTGGCGGATGGAGCGGTTCAAAGAGCTTGCGGCGTCGGAAGAGAGTTGTTCGGTGTGTCGGAATCTTCCGAAGGCGTCAATCGGACATGATAAGTCCCAGGACAGAAGACCGCCGAGGCCATCCTTGTTGTACTCCTCAGGCAGCGTTTTCGGCGTGCCCGGCACGATGGGGGATCTGCCCGTGAGGCCGTGGGCGGTGCTGTTGCGGCTTGAGCAAACGCGCCACCGGCAAACGCAGGAAAATGCGTCGCATAGGTTTCCTCGTGCGATTCAATTGGACTGACACGCTTCGAAAAGCATAGTATAAGTTAGGCCGTCACGCTGTTCCCCCTGACGGTAGCGGCGCGGTAGCCTTTGCGAGATCGACGCCTAACCTAGCGGCCGGTTTCGAGCATCATCACTACCAGCGCGATCCATAGTAAGTCGGCCAGCAGCAGATGCAGTATCTGCATCCAGACAGGCGCGAGCAGAGCGATGTTCAGCACTCCGGCGGCAAGTTGCAGGAACACCAGCGCCGCGAGGATCGGGCCCATGCGGCTGCGTCCGGATCGCATGGCCGTCACGGCGGTCGCCAGCAGGATCGCTCCGCCGACCACCGCCAGCACCGGGTGCACCACTCGCAGGCGCTGTAGCGCGCTGGCCGTTTGGGAGAACTCCTGCCGCATCCCGGAGGCCACCGAAGCGGCTGGAAACAGGGTGTCTCCCAGCGCGGCGATCGCGCCGCTGACCGCCACGACGATGGCCACGGGCAGCGCGGCCTCCACCAGTTTCGGCGCGCCGCGCCACGCGCGCGTTACGGGATCGGAGCCAAACCACGCCGTGAGGGTCAGCATGGCGAGCAGGATCTGGGTGTTCACCAGGTGCGCGGAGAGATACGCGGCGCGCCCCGCGGAGGCGTTGTGCTCGACATATTGAAACAGAACCAGGCCCGCTCCCAGCAACGCTTCTGCAAACAGGAACACGACCGAGAGCGCCGCCCAGGTCCGCGCACGATGGCCGCGCGGAAACAGGCGGAAAGCCCAGACGCAAAGCGCGGCGACGCTCACCAGCGCCACTCCGCTGGTGGCGCGGTGAGTGAACTCGATGATGGTTTCGATGCGCGGAGCGCGCGGCACCATCACACCATTGCACAGCGGCCAACGGTCGCCGCAGCCGGCCCCCGAGCCAGTGGCGCGCACGAACGCGCCCCACAGGACCACCAGCATGTTGTATGCGAGCACAGCCCAGGCAATCCGGCTGAATCGTCGATAGGCCGCGGGGGGGGATTGTTGCGCGAGCGGGTCTGCTAGCAAGTGGGACATCTACCTCAATGTAGCAAGCGGGCCAGGCGCGCAAGCGAGCCGTGGCTGGTGGTCGGACGGAGTTCCACATCGGCAAAATCAAAATGGGAAGGAACTCTCCGAACTGCCGCTGGAGTTCTCGTGGACCTGAAGGGCATCGTGGTGCGTCCATGCCGGGCGCGCCATCGGCCGCTTCGCATGCGGCGCTATTTGGATCCGCGGCAAGGCAGTGCTGGTACACACCGGCTGGGACCGGCATTGGGCAATCTTACCAAGCGCCCCGGCGAACGATATGCCGGCTTGCAGTGATTGCCGCGCCGCATGCCTTGTGTTGTACTGTTGCCATGAAGCCAGTCTTATGGGCGATCCTGCTAGCCGTGCCGCTGGCCGCCCAGGTGCGCATCGCGCAACACGGCATCGAGTACATTTCGGTCGAGATCAAGGGCCAACCTTTCACCCAGTTCTTCATCGGGCCGGAAACCAACAAGCCTTATTTGCACCCGCTGCGTTCAGCTGGCGGCAAGATCGTGACGCGCGGCTTCCCGATCGAAGACGTACCGGGCGAATCCCGCGACCATCCGCATCATCGCGGCCTGTGGTTCGCACATGGCGACGTGAACGGGTTCGACTTCTGGGGTAACGAAGCGCGCGGCGGCAAGTTCGGGCGCATCGTGCTGGCCAAGGTCAACAGCCTGTCGGGGGGGCAGGACTCAGGGGTGATCGACGCGACCTTCGACTGGCGCGACCCCAGCGGCACGATATTGTTGACCGAAGGCCGCCATATGACATTCTATGGTCAGCCGAAGTCCCGCACTATCGACTTCGACATTACTCTGACGGGGCGCGAAAAGGTCACCTTTGGCGACAGTAAGGAAGGCACATTCGCCCTGCGCGTGGCATCCGCCCTGGAGGAGCCGCGCACCGGCACGCCCGCGGAACCGCCGCGCACCGGCCACATCGTGGATTCGCTGGGACGCGAGGGCGAAAAGCAAGTCTGGGGCAAGCGCGCCGATTGGGTGGATTTCTATGGCGTGGTAGATGGCGAGGCGCTGGGCATCGCCATGTTCGACCATCCCTTGAATCCACGACATCCAACTTATTGGCACGCACGTGGTTATGGTCTGCTCGCGGCGAACATATTTGGGCTCCGCGAATTCGAGAACGACAAAAGCAAAGATGGCAGCCTGACCCTGGCGCCCGGCGAAACGCTGCGCTTCCGCTATCGCGTGGTGATCCATCCGGGGGATGTTCGGAGCGCGCACGTCGCGCGGCTATATCAGGCGTATGCTGGCGGGCAATAAAATCTGGCGCAATGATCTCAGCCGCAGACGGAAACGCCTGCGCCACATGCCATCAAGACGAGTATCTGTGTTTTGGGGTGGCTTGGGTTGTTGCACAAAGGGCGCGGGATGGCTCCCGCGCCCGGTATTCCCAACTACGCGGCGGCCAGCAGACCGTCGTTCGACTCCGCAACCGCGAAGTCGTCCCGATCCCTGGCTTCCTGGCAATGGATGCAAAAGCCAGCCCACGGCACCGCGTCCAGGCGCTTGACCTTGATGTCCTCCTCGCAGTGCAGACAAACGCCATAACTGCCGTCGTTTATACGGAATAGAGCGGTCCGCACATTGCGCAGCAAGTTGGCCTCCCGGTCCAGGTTGCGAATCGCAAGTTCCCTCTCTCCAGCAAGTTGCACTTCATCCAGTGCATCCGGAGTCTTTTCGATCAGGATCTCGTCGCGGTTGCGCAGCCCACCCGACAGTTCGGCTTGCTTGGCTAACAGGATCGCCTTGTATTTTTCGAGCTCGGTTCTGTTCATCATCATTCTCCTATCTTTTTTCGTTCTTTCCTATCGGGTTCGTTTGCCCGACAGAGAATAGACGAAATTTCGCTCCTAAAGTTTCAAAAAATCTCAGCCTCTTCGGCTCAAGTCTGGGCGTCCGTTTCCAGAACGCCTCACACGGGAAACTACTGTAGCAATTCCCGTGCCAAATTGCAAAGCTGCCTTGAATATGTTCAACTCCTGCTAACGAAAGTTACATTCAGGCGGCAGCCGGCGACCGTTGGCCCAGCCTTCTGGCCCAATCGGCTGGTACATTAGTGCCGAATTTGGACATTTGTATCACCAGACGCCCGTGCGGCCAATCGGTTACGTCCCGGGAGGGAGAACCGGTTCTAAGACCAAGTGTTTAATATCTAAACACTAGCTGCACACGATGCTGGAATTGGCGGCTACGTCACCGTTCGCCGTATTTGGCCAATCGGAACGTTAGCGGGACAGCACGGTATCAACTGCGTCGCGCTGCTCGGGCGGGTCTGGCATCTTCATCGGATTCTCCAACCGGCCGCCAACGACAAAAAAGCGCCTCAAACGAACTGGGCGAGGGTAAATGGAATATTGGAATATAAGAACCGCGCTGCGATAGATCCGCGCGCCGCCCGCATCGTCGAACTGCGCTATTTTGGCGGCGCCACCGAACAGGAAAGGGCGGAGGCCGCGGGTGTTTCAGTAGCCACCGTGAAACGGGACTGGGTTGCTCGAACCTGGCTGATCGGCCAGTTGAAACCCTACCGGGCGAGCACCAGTGGCAGCACCAGCCGATCCAATTCCTCGTCGGTAAAGTTGCGGAGGCGGACATTCTTGTGCAGGGTCCAATGTTCGATGTGCTGCAGCGCGGCGCCAGGCTTCAAATGTTGCAGTGGACCAAGGGTCTCCAACTCCAGGAAATCGGCGCTGGTGAACGTTTCGAACGAGCAGCCGAAATCGGGGTAGTCCTTCGGTGAATCCTGCGCGTCGTAACGTTTGATGAATAGGCCGGAGTTCACCGCATAGGCGGCCCAGGTGTTCTTGTTGAAGCTGCCAAGCTTGGTCGGCTCGGTATTTGAGGGGTCCTGATGCAGCATCAGATATTTGCGGGTGAAACGCCAGCGGTGATCGGAAAGGTTGCTGAAGGCCCACATCACCAGCGGGTTGGTGGGATAGAGCACTTCCGGATGCTTGCCGCGTGGAGGGAAACCGTGGATGCCCACGCCGCCCTGCGCCATCATGGTGAGCGCCCATGGCGCCAGGTCCAGCGGCTGTTTGCCGGCGTTCTTGATCCGGTGCAGTACTTCCACGCTGGTACCTTGCGGCGACAATTTCACCACAATCTGTTTTTCGAGGCCGGTGAGCGTCTCGACCGGCTCGGTGGCTTCCAGCACGTCACCCTTGATTTCAATGCGGACTGGACCGTTGTCCGGTGCGTAGGTGCGGACGGCGTCTTCGGGAGCGGCCCACACGCGATGTCCGCCGCGCGCGATCCAGGCCGGCTCGCCGGATTTGCCGAGGTTGTCGGCGAATTCCTTGAAGAAGTTCTGGCCACCCACAAATGCGTAGCGCATGATGCGGGGGCCAATATCGCCGGTTACGATCAGTTCGACTTCTCCGTTGGTGATGCGGTAACAGTTCGGCCAGCCTTTGTAGCTGGTCTTCTCGATTTTGACGGCGGCGGCGGCGCTCACGGTCAGCAGCAACAGGGATGCGGCAAATCTCAGCATAGCCCGTATTATCGCGCGCTTCAGCGGTTCCAGGGGGACCCGTGCAGACCGAAGCCACCATCTTGACCTACCCTGAAAGAAGGAGGTCGAACAATTGACGAGTCTGGATGGGTCGCAAGGCCCGGCCGTGGAACGCATCCCCGGCAAGGGCGCCGAAGAAATGACCGATTGGCGAATACAGTCGGGCAGGAGCAATGCCCTCCCCTCGGGCGATCGATCCCCCTTGGGGTCCGGAAGCGATTGGAACCTCTGCTACGCCGTCGGGGAGCGTTGTGTTAAGGAACTTCTGGCACGCTACACTAGTTAGCTAACAATGGCGCAACAAGTGGGGCGGACTTCAATCCGCGCGCGAGTTTAGGCCCCGTCCCCGGTCTTCACTTCATCGGCGAAAAATCCGTCGGGTCCATGAACATGGATTCCAGCTTGCTCACTTCCTTGCCGTTGGCTTCCGACTCCTTCTGGAGCTTCTGCCATTCCGGGTCATTGCGGAATTCGTCCCAGTTCTTCTTGGCGGCCTCGCGGCTGGCATGCGCGACGACGAAGATCAGCGTGTTTTGCGACGCCGGCGCGTCCTGCGGCACCCAATACGCGATGTTGGTCATGCCGTGCCTTTCAAGAATGCGCGTGGTGTGGTTGCGGAAGCGCGCCAGCAGGACCGGCAGCTTGCCTTCGTAACAGGTGTAGGTGCGCAGCTCGAATACGCGCCCGTGTTCCTGGGCGGCGGCAGGTGGAATCGTAATGGAAGCCGTAATCGCCGCGGCGAAGAATAGAACCGTTTTCAGGGCCATGCAGCCAGTTTACAATAGTTCACGGCATATGAAGCGCACTTTGGTCCTGATCGCCGCCGCGGCAGTGTCCGTCGCGTTGCGCGCCGCGGCGCCGCCCACGGTCCGCGAAGCACAGCAGTTCATCGAAGACGCCGAGGCCCGGCTGCTGGTCCTGTCGGTGGAGGGCAGCCGCGCCGACTGGGTCAAATCCACCTACATTACCGACGACACCGAAGCGCTGGCCGCCAAAGCCGATGAACGCCTCATCAATCTGACCGTCGATCTGGCGAAGAAATCCACGCGGTTCGATGCGCTGAAGCTGCCGCCGGATGTCGCCCGCAAAATCAAGCTGCTGAAACTGTCGCTGACGCTGGCCACGCCCGCCGACGCCAACGAGAGCGAGGAGCTCACGCGCATCGCCGCCTCCATGGAAGGCGCCTACGGCAAAGGCAAATACTGCCCGCCGGGCAAAGGCGCTGGCAAGAATGAATGCCTCGACCTGGAAGACCTCACGCGCGTGATGGCCGCGAGCCGCAATCCCGCCGAATTGCTGGATGTCTGGCGGGGATGGCACGCCATTGCGCGCCCCATGCGGCCCGAGTTCGTGCGCTACGTGGCGCTGGCCAACAAGGGCGCCCGCGAGCTGGGTTTTGCCGACGACGGCGCCATGTGGCGCGCCAAATACGACATGCCGCCCGACGATTTCGCCAAAGAGCTGGACCGGCTATGGGAACAGGTGCGGCCGCTGTATCTCTCGCTGCACGCCTACATCCGCACGAAGCTGCGCGAACAGTACGGCGCGGATGCAGTGCCGGCGGATGGTCCGATTCCGGCGCATTTGCTGGGTAATATGTGGGCGCAGACCTGGGACAACGTCTACCCGCTGTCGGCGCCGCGCGATGCCGATCCCGGTTTCGATCTCACCGAAATCCTGAAGAGCCGCAAAACCGATTTCAAGCAGATGGTGCACTACGGCGAGCACTTCTTCACCTCGCTGGGATTCGCACCGCTGCCGGAGACGTTTTGGGAGCGCTCGCAGTTCGTGAAGCCGCGCGACCGGGAAGTGGTGTGCCATGCCAGCGCCTGGGATATCGACTTCGTGGAGGATGTGCGGCTGAAGATGTGCATCGATATCACGGCGGAAGATTTCCTGACCATCCACCACGAGTTGGGCCATAACTTCTATCAGCGCGCTTACGACAAGCAGCCGTTCCTATTCCGCGACAGCGCCAACGACGGCTTTCACGAGGCGGTGGGCGATACCATGGCGCTCTCGGTGACGCCGGATTATTTGGTCAAGATCGGACTGCTGGACAAAGCGCCGGATGCCTCGAAGGATATCGGGCTACTGCTGCGCAAGGCGCTGGAGAAGGTGGCGTTCCTGCCGTTTGGCCTGGTGATCGACCAGTGGCGCTGGAAGGTGTTCTCGGGCGAGATCCCGCCGGAGCGGTACAACCAGGCTTGGTGGGAGTTGCGCCGCAAGTATCAGGGCGTGGCACCGCCGGTCGCGCGCGGTGAGGACGATTTCGATCCCGGCGCGAAGTATCACGTGGCCTCGAACACGCCTTATATGCGCTATTTTCTGGCGGACATCCTGCAATTCCAGTTTCACCGCGCGCTGGCGCGCATTGCCGGCTGCCGCGAGCCGTTGCACCGTTGTTCCATCTACGGCAACGAGGAGGCAGGGCGGCGATTTAACGAGATGTTGGAAATGGGTCTTAGCCGGCCGTGGCCGGAAGCATTGGCGAAGCTGACTGGCGAGTCGCAAATGGATGCTACTGCAATTCGCGATTACTTAGCGCCGCTGCAGGCTTGGCTGGACCAACAGAATAAAGGGAAGCCAGTGGGCTGGTAAGAAGTGGGGCGGACCTCACATTTGAATCAGGGTCTGCGCGGGTCGTCCAGGACCCGCTCTTTGTGATAGAAGCCGCTGGCTTTCTGGAAACTGCGGTTCGTCCTCGGCAATTGTATCGGCGTTAATTGAACGCCGAAGAAGCAGAGAACTCGACCCGGAGGCCGCTGGCGGAGCTATTGTAGATCGTTATGCCGTTCCCAACGACAATGTACAGGTAAGCATCGGCTCCCGGTGTGAGCGGAAGCGAGTTGGCGAAGCTGAAGGGCCACCACTGTGAGAAAGTAGCCCCGCCCACGGGATTCACAGGAAATTGCCGGCCCGACACAAGGGAGCAACCGGCGCTGCTGTGTGCCGGGCTTTCTAAGTAAATCCAGTAGGTAGCGTTGTCGGAAGCAAGCTGGCCACTGATGGTGACCCCAGTACGTACACCGCCTTCAGGCAGAACAGACGGGACGGGAAATTTCGTTCGAAAGATGTAATACCCCGCCGGTACGACGTATGATCCACCGTCCGGCATCGTCCACTCCGAGGCGGCACTGGCGCTATTCGGAAGCCAACTGCCGGGAGTAGGCCTCACGGTCATCGGGATAAAGATCTCCTGTAGACAAGGCGAATTGCCGGTTGTCAGAGTCTTCGGATAGGGAAAGCCACTTCCCAGTTGCCATCGAGGAAAGGCGTGCCTTTGTCGGACAAGGAGGGGCCGTTCCGCATTGTGTATCCTGACGAGAAGCGCCCCGCCCGGTGGGTTCGGCAGGTGACGGCGCTCAGAATCCGGCAAGCGAACTGACCGCACGCCGAATCGGCCGGCTCAACCGTTACGCCATGACGCTCGACGAGCTGAAGCATCTGAAGCATGAGATCGTCAAGCTGGGGCGGAAATACCGTGCGAAATAATGCCCTGCCGGCGCGGCTCCGGTAAAAACTTCCGTCCGCTATCTCACACTCCGATTCCGCTGGCCTCTAACGGCGGCCCGATGCGGCGGATCCACGTGCGCGTATGGGGCGCCGGGCCGCGCCGGGTTGAGCGCGCGCACCCGGCTCAGGTATCGCTATGAAGAGGCCGCGTACTAGAACACGTAAGGCGCTGCGATGGAGGGAAGCCTTCCTAACGCTGGCGGGCTTGATTGCCATCGGGATTTTGGGTTGGTCGTACGTGCGGATATCCCTCTTCCAAAGCCTGGGAACCGGGTGCTGGACCGCCAGATCGAGAGCCAATCGGCCGGCTGGCGATTCCGCGCTTTGAGCATGCGCACCGTAGTTCGCGAGGGCGCCGGCCAGGATCCGCTGGATGTGGCTCTTGGCCACATCCCCGGCACGGCGCTGCCGGGACGCCTGGGAATACCGGTATCGCCGGCCATCGCGACACGCTGTTTCGCGATCTGCGCAAGATCGAGAAAAACGACCTGATTGAGTTTGAGACACCTGCTGGACGCTATGACTACAGGGTGGAAAGCACCGGCATCGTGAAGCCGGACAATGTGGCTGTGTCGGATGCCAGCCGGCATCCCGAGATGACCCTGGTAACTTGTTATCCGTTCTATTACGTGGGATCGGTGCCCGACCGCTTCATAGTGAAGGCACGCCTGATAGACAATCTCCGCGGGGGCCTGATCGAGCGCGAAGACCATCGAGAGCACGGCCACGCCGCGAAATAAGGATGGCCTGTGCCTTCTGTCTTCTGCCTTCTGTCTTCGGCCTCACACCAGGTGCTCCATAAGGCCGGCCAAATAGTCCGAGCCGAACGGGCCGGAGCGATAGGTGCGCCCGTCGAAGAACCGCCAGAAATGGCGCGACTTCTCGATCGTGTAAAACAACAATTGTTCTTCGATGAGGTCCTGTTCCAGCAATTGCTGGTTGAAGCAGCGGACCGCTCCCGCCAGGATGTACGGCACGCGGAAGTCCTCTGTGGAGATGGGCTCCGTGGTGGCTTCGAATCTGATTTGGAGGATGCGTCCGCGGGCGTTGATCTGGAAGAGATTGATGCCGTCATCGTGGAAGTTGTCCGGTCCGTATTCCTGCGGGTCGAATTCCAACTCGATTTCCGAAAGCAATTGGTTCAAGCCGCGCACGAAATCGCCGCAGATGCCGTGCAACTCCACGGCTGCCTGCCGGCGCAGAGAGCCAATCTCGCCCGCCCTGCGGATGCGCACCTCGTCCTTGCCGGCCAGCGCGTCCAGACTTCTGGCTAGCTTCTTGAGGCGGTCGCCGTGCGGTTTGGAAGGTCCGCGGCCGCTAGCCGCCCTGAAACCCCACTTGGCATTCACAGTTACCAGGATATGCGGGCCGCGCCCGGATATCAATCTCTCGCACGCGGCTCTCACAAACGGCCCTCGCAGACGTCCTGCGCAAATGGCCTCACAACTGCCGCACCATCAGGCTGACACGCCCCCGGATCACGTCCAGAGGTTCGCGGTCCAGGAGGGGGATGGACTGCCACACCTCCGCGAGGCAGACCCACAGATACAAATGCCGCCGGGCACACCGCACCAACCCAAGCGTGCCTCCGCCGGACAAGTCCAACGCGAAGTAGCCTTCTTCATCGGGATTGAGACGGAGCCTCTCCGAGCGATCCAGCAGAACCACGCCGCGGCCGCCAAAGAGCGGTGCGCGAAGCGGGTCTGGGGCCAGGCGGGCGGCTATGGGCCATTCCAGGCGATCCACGTCGGCCGCCCGGAATGGATACCGCTCCAGCCCGGCCGTTTGGGGATACGGATATTCCCGCCCGATCCAGCCATCCAGCATGGCGACGCTACGGCATTCGCCCGAATCCGCGAGTTCCCGGCCCGGTGCAACGCCGCGCGGGGCGCAGTTTTCGCCCCCAGCCAGCAGGTCCGCCAGATCGATCCGCAGGCGCTGCAGAATCCGGTCGGCCATGTCCGTGGAGAGCTGCCGGGCCCCTTTCAACACATTATGGATATGCGGCTGCGAAATCCCGGTAAGCCGGGCCAGGCTGCGTTCGCTGATCTCGCCGTTGCGCACGCGCGCGCGGACATGGGAAACCAGCCGCATCTGGAGAAACCGGAAGTTCACTCGGCCAAGGCCCTCCCCTATTTCTGCCGGAAATAGATGCGATAAGAAATCATCATATTTCTTAATATACCCATGTAGTACTACGATTATTTCTCGTATATTGTTAAGAAAATAACCTAATATATGAGAATAACATGCGTACTATACGTTTGGTTATTTCCGATACAGTTTCCGAAAAACGCCTGAAGTTCACTTGACGATTTTCCATACGGGGATAGATTTGAAACAAGTTTTCGCTAGTGGCCGCCCTGCACGATGGAGGGCCGCCGAGAGGACGTTTCAATCAATGAACTGGGATCGATCACAAACAATTGCGCTCGCCAAGACGACCTGCACGCATTGCCATGGCTATGGATTGCGCCTGGGCCGAAACGACCGGGAGGTTCCCTGCAATTGCGTCTTTCGGGCCGTATTCCGCGCCTGCTACTCGCGCTTTCGAGACTGCGTGACCAGGGACAGGCACTTGAGCCGGGTGCAGCTCGAGTTCTGCAACGGCAAGGACAACCGCGTGACCTACGGCCGCAAAGTGGAAGAGTACATCGCCGATTTCTGCCTGGTCAGCCGCAACGCGCTCAGCCCCTTCGAGTACGATATTTTCCGCTTCCATTACCTGCTAGGGGCGGAATGGAAGCTTTGCTGTTGGCGGCTCAAAATCGACCGCGGGACATTCTTTCATATACTCTATAAAATTGAACAGAAATTGGGGCGTATTTTCCGAGAATTGGAGCCCCACAGCCTTTTCCCATTGGATGAATATTTCGGCGGGACGATGTGCAACGATCGCCTCTGCAGGGCCGTGGCGATAGTGCCCAAACGCAAGTCGGCCAGGGTGCTGCGTCCCCCCGTGGGACTCTCCGCCGCCTGAGCGCGGCCGGCATGTTTGGAGCGGAGCTTTGGGCGGGCCGGCACGGACATAGGGGGCCCGCCTCCCTTCCTTCCTCCCTTCCTCGTGATACAATCCGGCCTTCGGCGAGCATGGACCCCTTTACCCATTCAGCTACCGGCTTGTTCCTGGGCCGCGCGGGACTAAACCGCTTTTCGGGGCAGGCTGCCTGGATTCTGGTGCTGGCGGCGAACGCCCCCGATATCGATATCGTCACACTCGCCTGGGGGCCGCTCAACTACCTCAACTACCATCGCCACCTGACGCATTCGCTCGCCGCCTGGCCGGTGATGGCGCTGCTGCCGGTCTTGGCTGTGCGGCCCTTCACGCGCAAACCGTTTAGCTGGCTGGGGGCCTATGCGATCTCGCTGGCGGCCGTGGCGTCGCATCTCCTGCTCGATTACACCAACGCCTATGGCATCCGCTTTCTGCTGCCCTTCTCCGGGCGATGGTTCCATCTGGACCTTACCTCCGTGGTGGACCTGTGGATCTGGGCGGTGCTACTGGCCGCTCTGGCGGGGCCGCTGATTGCGCGGCTGGTGAACGCGGAAATCGGCGCGCACACGAAAAACGCGGGGCGCGGATTTGCCATTTTTGCGCTGCTGTTTCTGGCGCTTTACAATGCCGGGCGCGGCGTGTTGCATGCCCGCGCGGTGGCCACGCTGGATTCCCGGATTTACGCCGGTGCGGCGCCCCAGCGCGTGGCGGCGCTGCCCGGACCCTTGAGTCCGCTGGCGTGGCGCGGATTGGTGGAAACGGGAGAATCTTATCGTGTCGTGGATTTCAGCCTGCTGGAAGAATTCGATCCATCGCGCGGCGCCATTTTCTATAAAGCCGAGCCCGGCGCGGCCATCCAGGCGGCCAATAATTCACCGGTTTTTCGCGACTTTTTCAATTTCTCGCAGTTTCCTATCGAGCGCAGCCTGCCGCTGGCCAATCCCGTGAGCGCCACGCGCGTAGAGGCCATGGATATGCGCTTCGGCACCCCGGCGCAGCCCGCCTTTGTGGCAATGGCGGACGTGAACAACCGGATGCAAGTGGTCCGCGCGTGGTTCACCTTCGGCGCGGCGCGGCCGCGCTGACGCTTACCCGCCCGGGGAATCGTGCGTGCCGGTGCCGGCTTCGTCCTCGATCTTCGTGCCGCGGTAATCGATCCGTTGGGGCAAAGTGAGCTGCATATTCACCTGGTCTTCGGTGGCGCCCCAACGGGACGTTTCGACTCCGGGCCGCGACTTGGCGGCGGCCGTGAGAGGCTTACCGGCATCTTCCAGAATTCCTTGCAGCACACCATCCAGAGGAGCCGCAACCGGCTCCAGATCCGCGCGCCCCAGAACGCGGCAAAACTCCGAAGGCAAAAGGGCTTGCAGCATTACACCGCCCCCGTCCGGCCAGGCCGCCACCCGGCACGGCAGAAAGCCGGCAAAGCGGATATCGGCGGCCAGCAGGGCGGTATGCAACTTGGGATGATAGAAGGTAAAGACGAGAGCTTCCCGGGGGCCGCCGGCCGTCTCTACGCCATGCGGCTGCCCCAGGTGGCTGACGACCGTGACATTGGCATTGTGGCGGTGCGCCACGGCTTTCATGACGGACTCGATGTCCTCCAGGCTTACGCTGGAGCGGATCTGCAGCATAGGCGTCCTCCCGCGTTCATCATACTACAAGGTAACCGACTGGAAGATCCGGAAATATGTCGGCGCGTGATGTGGGGCACGTTTTCAACGTGCCGTGTCCGCTCTCTAGCGGACACCTGCACCCGAGCGCCTAATTAACTTTAATTTAATGCGCAATTAAGCATAATAATGCACGGCAATTCGCACGAACTTATCAAATAAAATCAAACCGAAGCCGTGCCGATCGGAACCGCCGCCTGCTCCACGATCTCGATGCCAAAGCCCTCCAGGGCCACGATCTTGCGCGGATGGTTGGTCAGCAGGCGGATGGTGTGCAACCCCAGATCGGAAAGGATCTGCGCGCCGATGCCGCTCTCGTGCTGCAACTGCAGTTGGCCGGCAGCGCCGCTATAGTGCATAAAATCGCGGCCGTGCGTCACCATCTGGTCCAACCCGGCCAGGTTTTTCCGTATGCGGAACCCCGGTCCGGTCTGGTGCAGGTAGACCAGCACGCCCAAGTCTTCTTCCGCGATGCGCCGCAGCGAGCCGCGGATCAGCTTCTGGCAATCGCAGTGCGTTGAGCCGAAAACATCCCCGTAAACGCAGTGCGAGTGCATGCGCACCAGCACGCGTTCCTTGCCCGCCACCTCGCCCCGGATGAGCGCCATGTGCGTCTCCGGCGAGATGTCGCTGGTATATGCAAAGGTGCGGAAAGGACCGAATTCGGTTTCGATGCACCCTTCCGCGACACGCCGGATGTAGCGTTCGTTCTGCAGGCGATAGCGAATCAGATCGGCCACCGAAATCATCTTGAAGCCGTGCCGCTGGCAAAACTCGACGAGCTGCGGCACGCGCGCCATGCTGCCATCCTCGTTCATGATCTCGCAGATGACGCCGGCCGGTGTAAGGCCCGCAAGGCGCGCCAGATCGACGGAGGCTTCCGTCTGGCCGGCGCGTACCAGCACGCCGCCTTCGCGCGCGCGCAACGGGAACACATGGCCGGGCCGCGCCAGATCGCCCGGGCCGCAATCGGGCCGGATAGCGGTCAGGATGGTGCAAGTGCGGTCCGCGGCGGAGATCCCAGTGGTGGTGCCATCGCGCGCATCGATCGATTCGCAGAACGCCGTGCCGAAGTTGGAAGTGTTCAGCGGCGACATCAACGGCAGGCGCAGCACATCGCAGCTTTCCGGCGTCAGGGCCAGGCAGATCAGGCCGCGGCCATGGGTGGCCATGAAGTTGACGATTTCGGGGGTGACCTTTTCAGCCGCGATGGTGAGATCGCCTTCGTTTTCCCGGTCTTCATCGTCCACCACCACCAGAATCCGGCCGGAGCGGATTTCTTCGATAGCTTGGGGGATGGACACGAAGGGCATACTTTATTATTATGGACCGCCCGTCGCCCCTGCGGATGCAAGGCGGGCATACGCTATCATGGGCGGTGATCTATACCTGCTATGAAATGATCCGGGATTGCCGCGCCGGCCGTCCTGAAGGCTGGTCCTACTTCCTGACAAACTACGTTCCGGCGATCCGGAAATTCCTGGCGCATTACTTTCCCGAGCGGGCCGCCGACGGGGCGCTCATCGGGCGCGTGCTGGCCGCATTGCGCCAGCCGGAATCCAGCCTCTTCCAGTCGCTCGATCCGGCGCCGGAACGGACCTTCGCTGCCGAACTGCGGCAGCGCGCGCTGAGCGCCGTGGAAGCCGATCGCGCCAGCGCGCCGCCGGAGGTCACGATCGACATTGATGCGCTGGGCGCGGCGCTCGAGCCGCTCACGTTCACCGAAAAGCTGGCGGTCTGGTTCGAGACCATGCGCTACGGCGATCCGGATACCGGCCGCATGCTGCGCATGTCGCCGCAAACGGCGGAGACCATCCGCGCGCGCGGCGCCGAGTTGATCCGCAGCAGCGTGGATGCCTGGCGCAGCACTTTGCTCGCCGATAACGGCCCGCTGCTGGGCCAGGCCGCCAACGCGCTATCCACCAAGGAGTGCCTGCCGGCAAAGGCTTTTTTCGACGTGATCGACGGCCGCGCTACCTGGCGCGGCCGCGAAGAGATGGAGCGCCACGCGAAGGGCTGCTGGCATTGTCTGGATCATTATTGCCGCCTGCTGGAGGTGGTCGATGTGCTGCGCGGCTCGATGCCGCTGCCGGAAACCGAGGCCGCAGGGTATAAGCGGCTGCTGGGAATCGAAACTCCCAAGCGTTCTTTTTGGAAACGCGACAGCACGTCAATTTAGTTCCATCAGAGAACGTTATTGACACGACCCAAACAAATGGCACAAATCGGATTGTGATCACGCGTTTCGACGAAATGCTAGCCTTGGCGGAGGAAAACGACGGCCTTCTCACATCCGGGCAAGACGGATCTGCTGGCGACACTCCAGGAACTGGAACATCTTGGCGTCGGGTTCGTCTCGCTGACTGAG
>Ga0302326_10013827_pt1 | contig 17096 bp, 14 predicted proteins | sample Palsa_T0_3_FD_202264 | JGI IMG/M metagenome (GOLD analysis project Ga0302326, IMG submission 202264) | Peat permafrost microbial communities from Stordalen Mire near Abisko, Sweden - Palsa_T0_3 | ecosystem: Environmental > Terrestrial > Soil > Palsa > Peat permafrost | place: Sweden: Abisko...
TGGGCATCCCTCATTCGCTGGGCGAACTGAAGGTCACCGTCGACAACGCGGATGTCATCGGCCGCGAAGCGGCCATCGATCCGTCCGCCGGCGGGAACCCGATTCCGGTCGACGCGGCCACGCTCGAGCGCATCTTCCGCGCGGCGGTGGCCGGCGACATCGATGCGGTGGCGCTGGCCGCTTGAGTACCGCGCGGATCCTGGTGATCGACGGCAACGTCGCGGCGATGCGGGCGCGGCAGATGGCCGCGCTTGGCTACGATTCGGGCGGCGGCTACGGCCGCGTACTGCAGCGCATCGACAGCCAGCTGCAGATCGACATCGTGACGGCAGCCGACGGTGAGACGCTTTCCCCGGGCACCGCGCTCGCGGACTATGACGGCGTGACGATGACCGGATCGGCACTCAATATCTATAACGGGGGCGCACCGGTGACGCGGCAGATCGAACTTGCGCGCGCCGTGATGGCCGAGGGTGTGCCGTTCTTCGGCAGCTGCTGGGGCCTGCAGGTGGCCGTCACCGCCGCCGGCGGCGAGGTGCGCGCCAATCCTCGCGGCCGTGAGTTCGGATTCGCGCGCCGCATCCTGCAGAACGAGGCCGGCCGACAGCACGGCTTGTTCGCGGGCAAGCCGCCGGTGTTCGAGGCGCCGACGATTCATCGCGATGAAGCCGCCTCATTGCCCACGGGCGCACAGGTACTGGCGACCAATGATTTCGGCGTGCAGGCCGTCACTTTTGAATACGGCCGCGGCACATTCTGGGGGGTGCAATATCACCCTGAGTACGACTATATCGATATCGCGGCGGCCGCCGAGCGCTACGGCCAGACGCTGGTTGACGAGGGCAACTTTCGCGATATTCCCGCGCTGCAGGCCTTCGCCGCTGATCTGCGCTCGCTGCAGTCGAACCCCACGGACGCGGCGCTGCTCTGGAAGCACGGGCTTGGCTCAGGCTTGAGAAGCGAGGTGACACGGCTGCTCGAGATCAGCAACTGGCTGCAGGCGCAGGTCCGGCCGAGGGCGGCACGCCGTGCCTGACAGCGCTCCCGGTCTCAAGCGCACATTGAGCGGCGTGCACCTGTGGGGCATAGCCGTGGGACTCGTCATTTCCGGGGAATATTTCGGCTGGAGCTATGGCTGGGCGCTGGCGGGGACGCTTGGCTTCCTGGTGACCACCGTGTTCATCGCACTGATGTACACGACTTTCATCTTCAGCTACACGGAACTCACCACGGCGATCCCGCACGCCGGCGGTCCTTTTGCCTATAGCTACCGCGCTTTCGGACCTGCCGGCGGCTATATCGCCGGCTTCTCAACGCTGATCGAGTTCGTGTTCGCGCCGCCGGCCATCGCGCTCGCCATCGGCGCGTACCTGAACGTGCAGTTCCCGCAATTGGATCAGCGCGCGGCGGCAACCGGCGCATTCGTCGTCTTCATGGCGTTGAACATTGCCGGTGTGACGATCGCGGCGACCTTCGAGCTCGTCGTTACCGTCCTGGCGATCATCGAGTTGCTGATCTTCATGGCCGTGGTATCCGGTGGCTTCACCTGGGCGCACTTTACCGATCACGGCTGGGCCGGCGCGGCAGCGCCGTCGATGGCCATGGTGGGCGGCATTTTCGCCGCGATTCCATTCGCGATCTGGTTTTTTCTCGCCATCGAGGGCGCGGCCATGGCGGCCGAGGAAGCCAGGAACCCGACGCACACCATTCCGCGTGCCTATATTGCGGGCATCCTGACATTGGTCGCGCTGGCTTTTGGCACCATGATCTTTGCCGGGGCAGTGGGCGACTGGACGGTACTCGCCAACATCAATGATCCGCTGCCGCAGGCCATGAAGATAGTCGTCGGTGCCAACAGCGGCTGGCTGCACCTGCTGGTGTGGATCGGCGTGCTCGGACTGATCGCATCGTTGCACGGCATCATCATCGGCTACTCGCGGCAGATCTTTGCGCTGGCGCGAGCCGGCCTGCTGCCCAAGGCGCTGGCGGCGATTCATCCGCGCTGGCGCACGCCGCACGTCGCCATCGTGGCGGGAGGCGTGGTCGGCATTGCCGCCATCTATTCCGACAGGTTCGTGACCATTGCAGGTCAACCTCTGACCGCGAGCATCGTCACGATGTCCGCGCTCGGGGCAATCGTCATGTACATCATCAGCCTGCTGAGCCTGGTGCGTCTGCGGCGTCGCGAGCCCCAGCTGGTGCGGCCGTTTCGGGTGCCCCTCTACCCGCTGTTTCCGCTCATCGCGCTGACGATTGCCGCGGTGTCGCTGGTAGCGATCGTCTACTACAACCCCGCTGTGGCGGCTCTGTTTGCCGCGCTCGGCGTACTGGGTGCGCTGGTAACGCGGCGGCGCCTGCGGTCCGGAACGGGTGTCGAGCCTGATCCGATGCTTCACAGCCCCTGAGCGGCGAGGGCGGTTTCCACTTCCGCTTCGAGGCTTTCGGGTTTGTCGGTGGGAGCGTAGCGCTTCAGCGGCTCGCCGTTGCGGCCGACGAGGAATTTGGTGAAGTTCCATTTGATGGCTTCCGAACCGAGCAGGCCCGGGAGCGACTCCTTGAGGAAGCGATACAGCGGATGCGCTTCGCTGCCATTGACCTTGATCTTGGAAAACATCGGGAACGTCACTTCGTAAGTCAGTGAGCAGAAGTTGCGTATCTCGGCTTCATCGCCGGGCTCCTGATGCCCGAACTGATCGCAGGGGAATCCGAGCACGTCGAATCCGCGGTCGTGGAATTTGCGATGCAGCGCCTCGAGTCCGGTGTATTGCGGCGTGAAACCGCATTTGCTGGCGACATTGACGATCAGCAGCGCGTGTCCGCGGTAGGCGGACAGCGATTGCTCATTGCCGTCGATGGTGCGGGCGGAGTAGTCGTATACGGACATGGTGTTCCCCTATTTGCGGCTCAACTCGATGAACCAATCGAGTCCGGATTCGACATGGTGAGCCGCGGCATAGTTGCCCTGGTTCAAGGCCACGGCAACGTTCATGAGGCTGTTGATATACAGCAGTGGCTGCCCGACCGGCACTTCGCCAAAGGTGCGCCGATACGGAACCACCGCCTCGTCGACCAGCCTGTCGCCATGATAGATGCGCACCCGAATCGGATCGCCGATGGCCGGGTGGATCTGATCGAATAAATCCTTGGGAATGTTGCTCCAGACATTGCCGTACTGCACGTCGAGCACCGGGATGAGGCCCGAAAGCTGCCCGTCCTTCAGCGCCGGTTTGCGGTATGGAATCGAGATCAGCTTCTCCGGCGGCAGCGGCGGTCCCACCTGCTCGAAGCTGATGACGCCTGCGGCCAGCCGCGCGCCGGTGTAGGCGTAGACGTCGCGGCCATGAAAGGTGTGTGAGTTCTCGGAGCCCTTACGGCGATTGACGGTCTCATCGATCTGGCGCAGCGCTTCGATGCCATCGCGTTCGGCGACCAGGGAGAACAGGCCATTATCGGGTCCCACGAAGTAGTGCCCGTTGCGCGTCTTGAGCACCACTGAGAGACGCGAAGTTCCGACGCCCGGATCGATGACGCAGACGAAGACCGTACCGGCGGGCCAGAAGTCCTCGGTCTGATAGAGCCGGTAGGCGCCCGTGAAGATATCGGGATTCTCGTGGCTGAGATCCGAGATCAGCAATTGCGGCGAGACCGTGTAGGCGACCCCCTTCATGGCCGATACAGCGCCGTCCGAAGTGCCGAAGTCGGTCAGCAGCACCAGCGGCGCACCGGCGTGCGCCCAGGCGCAGCCTACGCACAGCAGCAGCGCTGCTCCCAGGTGTCGCAATCTCACGTTTCGAGCTCCTTGCTCATCGGTATGAATTCGATCGTCACGCCGCTGGCGACGGGGTAATGCACCATGCTGCCCGGCTTGTACCCCAGCGCCTCGTAAAGCCGCACGCCCGGCAGGGTGCCCATCAGCTCCAGGCGGCGAAAGCCGTGCGTGCGCGCCTCGCTCTCGCAGCGCTCGAGCAAGGCGCGTCCAATGCCGCGACGGGCATGATCGGGATCGACGAAGAAGGCCCGTATTTTCGCCGCATCGACCCGCGGGTCGAGTTCGGCAGCGTCCCGTTCGCGATGCGCATCGCCGCCGAACAGTGTACGCCGCCGACTCCACCCGCCGCAGCCAACGGCACGGCCTTCGAATTCGACCACGAAATAAGTGCCGTCGTCGATCAGCTGTGTGTCGACGCCGAAGGCGCCCTGCAGAGCCCCTTCGATCTGTTCGGGAGAGTAGTCCTGCGCGCCCAGTCCGCGCGCCGAACGCGCGATCAGAATTCGCAAGGCGTCCTGATCGGCGCGAGTGGCGGCTCGTAGCTGGTAGGACATGCGTTGCGCTCAGGCCTGGAGCAGACGCTCGCGCTTGCCCCAGTAATGCCCCGACCAGGTGAAGTAAAGGGGCACGGTGAAGTACACGAAGCCGGCCAATTCCACGCCGCCCGGTGGCATCACCTGGGCCAGGACGGCGGAGAGCAAGCCGATGCCCGCGAGTGCCATCTGATCGATGAGACTTTGCCGCGTGCGCAGCAGCTCGATGGGATCCAGCTCCAGCTGCGCCCGCAGGCGCCACGCATGCCAGTACAGCAGCGCAAATACGCTGAATACGGCCGCGTACCCGAGGCTGAAGATGCCGTAAAGCAGGCGTCCTTCCGCGACGCTGAACTGCTGCTCGCTGAACGCCGCGGTGAACAGGAATTTGAGCGGATAGACATAGAAGAGCACGAAGAACAGCAGTGCACAATTGAGAATGACCATCCAGGGGTTCTCGAGCCCATAGCGTCTGAAAAAGCGGTAGTGCATGAACCAGACGTAGGCCAGGAGGCTGAAGCAGATCCCGAACACGATGAAGCCATGCATGGCATCCAGTAATTCCGGGAAGGTCTTGGGAACCTCGAGCGAGACCACCAGCAGGGTCACCGCAAAGGCAAAAACCGCATCGGTGAACCCTTCGAGGCGGGTCACTTCGTGGCCGCGCCAGCGAAAGCCGGATTCGCCAACCGTATGGGAGCCGATGAGGTGCCTGCGGATCATGCCTCAGGGATTTGACCGGATTGCCGCCCGGGGCGTCAATGACGCCTTCAATCGACCCGGAATCTGCGGTAGCCTCGATGCTCCACTAACGGCCCGAGAGCCGGCCTTTACTCATCGCTCTTAAGGAGACAGACATGAAGCTTTCGATTGGCATCGCGTCGATGTTGCTGGCCTTGTCGGCCCAGGCCGGGGACGTCGTACGTTACCCGCTGCCCAATGGCAGCAAGTTCCCGATCGCGAGCGCCGTGGAAGTACCCGCGGGCACGACGCTGATCTTTCAGAGCGGCGCACTGGGCTCGCCCAAGGATCCCACCGCGCCTGCCGGATCGGCGGCGTACTGGGGCGACACCAAGACCCAGGCGCTGAGTGCTTTCGACAACATCAAGAAGGCGCTGGAAAGCGAAGGCGTGGGCTTCGGTGATGTCGTCAAGATGCTGGTGTTCCTGGTGGGCGATCCGGCCAACGACGGCAAGATGGACTTCAAGGGCTTCATGGAGGCCTATACGCAGTACTTCGGCACACCGGACCAACCGAATCTGCCGGCGCGATCGGCAGTGCAGGTGGCAGGCCTTGCGGCTCCCGGGGCCCTGGTCGAGATCGAGGTGATCCTGGCCAAGAAAGCCGCCGAGCCGGCGCCCAAGAAGAAGCACTAGGCAGCAACCGATGCAGCGGCGGGATTTTGTCCGCCAGGGCGCAGCGGCCCTGGGTGTGTTGGCCCTTGGTGCCGCGGACGGCGCCGTGGCGGAGCCGGCGGCCGCGGGTATCCGCGTACCGCGGCTGCCGCCCGTACGCGCATCGATGGACCGGATCATCAAGATCACGGTCTGCACGCGCCCCTTTCGCGCGCAGGGTCCGCGGCTGGATGTGGAGCAGATCGGACACAAGACCGTGGTCCACAACTATGGGCACGGCGGCAGCGGCTGGTCGTTGTCGTGGGGATCGAGCAGCGTCGCGGTGGCCAAGGCGCTGTCGACGGGAACTCGCGACTTCGCCGTGATCGGTTGCGGGGCGCTTGGGCTGACATCTGCCCTCACACTGCAGCGGGCCGGCGCGCGGGTCACGATTTATGCCAAGGATCTGCCGCCCGAATTGCGCTCCATGTGGGCGACTGGCGTCTGGTCCCCGGATAGCCGCATCTGCCTGGCCGAGCAGGCGACACCGGCGTTCAAATCCCTCTGGGCCCAGATGGCGCGGACCTCGTTTCGTGCCTACTCCAACTATCTGGGACTTCCCGGAGCACCGGTGGAGTGGTACGACAACTACGAACTCACCGAGACTCCCTACGATCGCTTTGCCGCCGAACAGGCCGCGGCCAACACGATCGCGTTCGCCGATCTGCAGAGCGAGATGACACCGGAGATCGGTCCTGTCCCGCAGGATCTGCCCCCGGGCAGCCACTCATTTCCGGTGCCCTACGTCAGACGCGCCAGCAGCATGATGTTCAACCTGATCGCGTACCAGCGGCTGCTGCTGTCCGATTTCCGCAGCGCCGGAGGCATCCTCGAGCAGCGTGAATTCCACGCCCCGCGGGACCTCGCGCGGCTGGCGCAGAAATGCATCATCAACTGCACCGGCTATGGAGCGCGGGCGCTGTTCAGTGACGAGTCCATTGTGCCGGTGCGCGGACAGCTCACGCGCCTGGTGCCGCAGCCCGAGGTGAACTATGGGCTCGCGTACCGCAACGTATTCGTCGTGCCGCGGCGCGATGGCATTGTGCTGCAGTACTTCGGCGCCGATGAGGCGCAGGGCTACAACGACCCTTCCACCGAGCCGGATCTGCAGGAAGCCCGGCAGGCTGTGGATACCATCGCGCAACTCAACGAGATGACGCCGGCGCCGGTTTGAGGGCCATGCAGCCCGGTAGAAATGATCCCTGTTCCTGTGGCAGCGGCAAGCGCTATAAGCACTGCTGCGGTCAGATCGCGTCCCCAGCGGTAGCTGCGCCCGCGGCGGCGGCCGAAGCCGGCGTGACCCGTGCGATGCTCATGGCCCTCATCCCGCTTCTGCGGGCCGGCCGACACGTGGAACTGGAGCATCGTGCGCGCGAGCTTACGAGGCTCGATCCAGCCTCTGGAGGCGCGTGGAAGGCGCTTGGCGTCGCGCTGGAGCTGCAGCAAAAGGACTCATTGCCCGCCCTGGCGCGCGCAGCCACGCTGCTGGCCGACGATGCGGAAGCGCAGGCCAATCTGGGCTCGGCGTTGTTGCGGGTGGGGCGCAGCGCCGAGGCCATTCCGTCGCTGCAGCGGGCGCTGCAGATCAATCCCGAGGACGCCGACACCCACAGTAACCTCGGCAACGCGTTGCGCGCGGAGGGCCGGAAGGACGAGGCCCTGGCGAGCTATCAAGCTGCGGCTCGCCTTGTTCCGGGACGCGCCGAACTTCACAAGAACCTCGGCAACATGTTGCTGAGTCTTGGCAGGCCGCTGGAAGCGGCCGAGAGCTATCAGGCCGCGCTGGTTCTGCAGCCGGACCTGGCAGAACTGCACAATGGCCTCGCCATCGCCCTGCTGTCGGGCGCACGTCCCGCCGAGGCAATGGTCAGTGCGCGCCGCGCCATCGAACTGGCGGCAGGTTCTCCCGAGGCGCACAGCACGCTCGGCAATGCGCTGCTCGATCTCGGACTGAGTGCGCAGGCCGCGGACGCTTATCGCGCCGCGCTCGCGCTCAAGCCGGACTTTGCCGATGCCGAAAGCAATCTGGCCATCGCCTTGCGGCTGCAGGGACGCACGGAAGAGGCGATGAGTCATGCCCGCAGGGCAATACAGCTCAATCCGCGCTCCGCGGCGACGATGGTGCTGCTCGCAGACGCGCATGCCGACCGCGGGGAATTTCCGCAGGCCGAGCAGTGCTTGCGGGAAGCCATCGCAATCGAGCCCGACTCAGCGGAAGCCTGGGCCGGGCTGGCGCACCTGCGCACCATGACGAGCCGCGATGCGCCCTGGCTGGCACGGGCTGCGCACATCGCAGGGGAAAAGCACCTGGCGCCCCGCATGGAGGCGCTGCTGCGGTATGCGCTTGGCAAGTACTACGATGACCTCCATCAATACCCGCAGGCATTTCCGCATTATCGGCGCGCCAACGAACTCTCGAGGCAGTACCGTGTGCCTTACGACGCCGAGCGCTCGGAGCGCGAGATCGAGCGCCTCATCCGTTGCTGCAGTAGTGGGTGGCTCAAACGGGTGCGACCCCATGGCATTGCCGATGGCCGCCCGGTGTTTGTGGTAGGCATGCCGCGATCGGGGACTTCGCTGGTCGAGCAGATCCTGGCCTCGCATCCGTCGGTCTACGGTGCCGGCGAGCTGCCCTTCTGGAATGCGGCGGCAGCGGCATCGACATTGCCCGAGCCTGGCGAGGTATTCGATCCGGCGTCGCTGAGGCCTCTGGCCGCCGACTACCTGACACTGCTGCGCGGCATTTCGGCCAGCGCATCCCGAGTCATCGACAAGATGCCGGAGAACTTCCTGCACCTCGGCGTTATCCATGCCGCATTACCGGGAGCACGGATCATTCACGTCGCACGTCATCCGATCGATACCTGCGTGTCGATCTACTTCCAGGACTTCAGGCCTTCCCTGACCTATGCGACCGCGCTCGGCGACTTGGCACACTATTACCGCCAGTACTGGCGCCTCATGCAGCACTGGCGGTCGCTGCTGCCGCAGCAGGCGATGCTCGAGTTGTCCTATGAGCAACTGGTCGCAAAACCGGAGGTCATCAGCCGCAAGCTGCTCGAGTTCCTGGGCTTACCCTGGGACGCGCGTTGCCTCGAGTTCCAGGCAGCTCGCCGCAGCGTGGTCACCGCCAGTAAATGGCAGGTGCGGCAGAAGATCAGCACCGCATCGGTAGCACGCTGGCGTCATTATGAGTCGTTCGTGACGGAGCTGCTGCCGCTGCTGGACCTTGAACGCGCGCCCGAGGAGCAATGAGCAATATGGAATCAAAGCCGCGCATGGATCCGACTGCGGCGCAGTTCGCCGAGTTGGCTGCGCAGCTGGCAGCCGGACACTATCCCGAAATGGAGCGCAGAGCCGCGGCATTGGCCAAACGGCACCCAGGTAGCGGTCCGGTCTGGAAGGCACTGGGCATCGCACTCAAGATGCAGGGCAAGGATCCGCTGCCGGCACTCGAGCGGGCTGCCTCGCTGATGCCTCAGGATGCCGAGGCGCGGGCCAACCTGGGCATCGCCCTGCTGGAGGTGCGGCGAGTCAACGAGGCGCTCGAGCGGTTCCGCCAGGCTCTGATGATCAAGCCCGACTACGCCGAGGTGCACAATGTGCTCGGTTCCGTGCTGCTGGACCATGGCCGCGCGGAGCAGGCCGTCACGTGTCATCGCAATGCCATCGCGATCAAGCCGGATTTCATCGATGCGCACAACAATCTCGGCAATGCGTTGCTGCAGCTCAAGCGATTCGACGAGGCCGTGCAGAGCTACCGGCGGGCGCTGGCGCTGAGCCCCGACTATGCCGAGGTGTACAACAATTTGGGCAGCGCCTTGCTGGACGCGGGACGTCCAGACGAAGCGCTGAGCTGCTACCGGCGAGCGCTCGAGCTCAAGCCGCAATTCGCAGAGGCGCACGGCAGCCTGGGTAATGCCTTGCTGCGGCTGGGGCAGTTCGAGGAGGCGGCGACGAGCTTCCGCAACGGCTTAGGCGTCAGTCCCGCGAATGCGTTGCTTCACGGCTGTCTCAGCAATGCGCTGCTGCATTTGGGGCGCTACGAGCAGGCTGCCGCCAGCGCGCAGCGGGCCCTGGACTTGGATCCGAATCTTCCGCAGGCACATGCCCATCTGGGCGATGCGATGCTCGATCTCGGGCGTATCGAACCGGCCATTGCCAGCTTCCAGCGAGCGCTTGCCATTAGCCCAGATCGCCCGATAGTGCTGAACAATCTGGGCAACGCCCTGCGCAGCATGGGCCATTACGATCAAGCGATCGCGAGCTACCGCCGCGCGCTGGCGCTGCGCCCGGACTACTCTGAAGCCCACCACAATCTCGGAGTGGCATTGCGACTGCTGGGCCGCACTGCGGAGGCGGAGGCCAGCGTTCGCAAGGCGTTGGAGATCAATCCGAACGCCGCTGCTGCCATCGTCAATCTGGGTGAAGCGCGCGCCGATCAGGGCGATTTTGCGGCAGCGGAAGCTCTGTTCACGCGCGCCATTTCGATGCAGCCGGACCTCGTGGAAGCATGGGCCGGCATCGCGCGCGTGCGCCGGATGACGCCCGCCGATCTCTCCTGGCTGGACGCCGCCGTGCGGCTGCAGCGGCAGCCGCTCCGACCCCGGCAGTCGATCTCGCTGCAGTATGCGATGGGCAAATACTTCGATGATGTTGGAGATTTCGATCGCGCGTTCCAGCACTACGCGCGCGCCAATGAGCTCACCAAGCAGCAGACCGGCGGTTACGATCCGGACCGCCTGAGACAGGCGGTCGACGAGTTGATCCATACCTTCAACCCCGCCTGGGTCGAAAAGTCCCGCGTCGGCGCTGCCACATCCACGCGCCCCGTATTCATCGTTGGCATGCCGCGCTCCGGGACATCGCTCATCGAACAGATTCTTGCCTCGCACCCGCAGGTCTTCGGTGCGGGCGAGCAGATCTTCTGGAGCGATGCAGCGGGGGCGTACCAGGCCGCGCTGCGCAAGGGTGCTCCGGTGGCTGATCTGTCCAGCAGGATGGCGCGCGATTACCTGCAGCTGCTGTTGAGTCTGTCAGCCAATGCACCCAGGGTTACCGACAAGATGCCCGGTAATTTCATGTATCTGGGCTTGATCCACGCGGCTCTGCCCGCCGCCCGGATCATCCATGTGCAACGCGATGCCGTCGATACCTGCCTGTCGATCTATTTCCAGGACTTCGGCGCCGCGCTGGCCTACGCCAACGATCTACAGGATCTGGCCCATTACTATGGCGAATACCGCCGGATCATGAGCCATTGGCGCTCTATCCTGCCGGAGGGCGCCCTGCTGGAACTGCCTTATGAAGCGCTGGTCGCCGATCAGGAGGGCTGGAGCCGGAAGCTGCTGGCCTTCCTTGATTTGCCGTGGGATCCGCGATGTCTGGATTTTCACGAGACAAGTCGCAGCGTGGTGACGACGAGCCGCTGGCAGGTGCGTCAGAAGATCAGCGCGGGATCGGTCGGCCGCTGGCGCAACTACAGCCGGCACGTTGCGCCCTTGTTGCCGCTGCTGTCACAGGCGGACATCGACAACGCCGGCTTGCACGGTTGACGCGCTAGCGCTACGTCGTGTCGGGACCCTGCCAAAAAAAGGGCGGCAGCATCGCTGCTGCCGCCCCCATTTGCCAGGAGTGAGTTCAGAGTAGCTGGGCGTTACCAGCTGAACGTCACCTTGCCATAGTAGAAGCCGCCATCGATGCCGAAGGGCGAGAAGATCGGGTTCACCTGCACCGCCGTGCTGAAGTCGGCCTTGAAGTAGTGCGAGATGTAGGTGGCGTTGTTGGCCGGTGGGAAGCGGTTGAACAGGTTGTTGGCGCCGATGTTGACCCGCAGGTGGTTGGTGACCTTGTAGCCGATGTCCAGGTTCGTGATCGGCGTCACGCCGATGTAGTTCAGGAAGTTTTCCGGAACGCCGGTGGGATTCAGGCCGTCGTCATTGTCATACTCATGCGTCGGACCGTAGATCTTCTCCACCAGATTGACGGACAGCTTGTCATAGGTCCAGTCGGCGCCCAGATTGATGACGAACTTCGGATTCGCCGAGGCCAGATCGGAGAGCGCCGTCGCGTTGTAGAGCGTCTGTCCGACCAACTGCGCGGGCGTCCCCGGAACCTTCGAGATGTAAGTGTCGTCGTACGTGGCCCCGATCGAGTAGTTCACATGGCCGAGGTCGTAGTCGACCGGGAACTGGAACACGAAGTCCGCGCCGCGCGTGACGGTATCGATACCATTGGCGAACACATTGATGCCGCTGGTCAGGACATCCTTGGCGAGTACGGTGCCGTTGGCGGCGATCGCGCCATTGATGGCCGGCGCCGCCGCCTGCGGCGTGCCATTGATGAGCCCGTAAATGTCGCCGGTGCCGACGATGCGGTTGGTGAGCAGCACCGAGAACAGGTCCAGTGTCATGCTCATCTGGGGCAGCGGCCGGAACACGAAGCCCACGCTGTAGTCCATCGCCTTCTCGGGCTGCAGGCCTGTGCCCAGGCCGATGAGCTTGCCGCCCGCAGAGTTCGGCGGCAGCTGCACGAACGCGGTGGTCGGACCGACGTTGGTGGCAGAATAGTATTCTTCGGCCAGCGTCGGGGCGCGGAAGCCATTGTTGATCGTGCCACGGACCGCGAACTCGGGCGAAAAGTCGTAGCGCACATTCAGCTTGCCGACCTCGGCATTGCCGAAGTCGCTGTAATGCTCATAGCGACCGGCGAGATCGACCCGCAGATTGTCGACCGGCTTGGTCGCCAGATCGATGTAGACGGCTTCGTTCTTGCGGTTGTGATCGCCCGCGTCCGTGGGTGTGAAGCCTGGGAATGACTGTGCGCCGCCATCGATATAGGACTCGGGTATGCCCGCGCCGATGGAGTAGGTCTCGTAGCGATACTCGCCACCGAACGCTACGTTCAGCGGACCGGCCAGCCCGACATCGAAGTCGCGATTGAAATCGGCATTGCTGGTCCACTGCGTGGCCTGCAGGAAGCCGTCGTAGAAATTCGAGGGCGTCGGCAGACCGTTGATGAAAAATGAGTCGCCGATGCTGTTGATCGTGTACATGTCGACGTGATCGGAACCGAATCCCGTCGAGATGTCCCAGTTCCAGTCGTACGCCGTGCCCTTGAAGCCGGCATTGCCCTGGTAGTCAGTCTCATTGGTCTGCTCCTCCGGATTGAAGCCCAATGGGAACGGATATACGGGCGCGGCCCCGGGGGCGGTGTAGCTCACGTGCGTCGGGTCGCGGTAGTTCTCGTACGAAGCCGCGTTCTTGTAGCCGTAGCTGGCCGTCAGATAGAACTCCGCAGATCCATTGAGCGGGAAGCCGGCATTGAGCATCGCCAGCTTGGTGTGCGACTCAGCATCGCCCTCGATATGGTTCAGGTAGGGATAGCCCGGAAGCGTCGTCATGTTCGAGTCCGGATAGGACCCGATGTCGTTGATGGCCTGAGGCTCGACGCCTGAATGGTTGGTGTGCCCGTGGTTATGCACTTCCCCCGTTACATTGAAGTAGCTGCCGTCATAGGGCGACAGGCCCGCATTGCCGCTGACGTCCGAGGTCAGCCCCTGGTCGTCGAAAAAACGGCCACCGGTGGCCGAAAGCGTGCCGCCAGAGGAGTTCTTTTTGAGGATGATGTTGATGACGCCGGCGATGGCATCCGAGCCGTACTGGGCCGCTGCGCCCTGCGTCAGCACTTCGATGTGATCGATGGCATCGACCGGAATGAAGTTCAGGTCGACGTTGGCGCCGCCCTGGAAAACCGAGCCGGTATCCACCGCCAGGTTGGCCGTGGTGTTACGGCGCTTGCCGTTGATCAGGATCAGCACGTCGTTGGGGCTCAGGCCGCGCAGTTTCGCCATGAGCGTCTGGCCAGCCTGGTCAAACCCGAAGGCTTCCATCGTCAGAGACGGGACGATCTGCGCCAGCGCGCTCATGAGTTCCTGGCTGCCTGAGGCGGCCTGCAGCGTCTCGGCGCTCAGGATCTGTACCGGGGCCGGGCTTTCCGCAGCCTCGAGGCCACCCTGGCGCGTGCCGGTCACGATTACTTCTGACAGCTCGGCGCTCTCCGATGCCGTGTCCGCTGCGGCTACCGTCTGAGCGGCGCGCGCGGCGGACGAGGCCGCGATGGCGAATGTCACCGCGGCGGCTACCGTCGTGCATTGCTGCGCACGAGTGGAGCCGATGGTCTTTCTGGTCAAGGTCATGTAGATCTCCCCATACTTAAATAGTTGCAGGCTGCCGCGTGATGCCGACCGCGCCTGGTTCGACGTAAACTCCACGTGGACTGGCGTATTGCAATTTCTTTACCAGCCGCCCATCTCGGTGTGGCGTGCGGGCCTCAGTCCACGTTCGAGGAAAGTGCACCCGTCGCAGAAGTTTATAAAATACCTTGGCTTAGCTGGCAAGAGATACTGTTAAACAATGCTTCCGAAGTGTGATTTTGGCGCGACGCGGGGGGCCTTTGTTGTGGCAGAGAGACAGGAATCGTAGCGTCTGCACAACGGCCCGCACCAAAGTGGCGCAGAGCTTGTACAAAATGACGCAGTCAGCCGCTGTCCCGCTCGTCCAGAGTCACCGGCTCCACCTGGTGGAATTTCGTGTAGTCGAAGCGATCGGTGCCATCCGGCCCCACGGTCAGAATATCGGCGAAAGTGTGATTCCAGCGAATGGCTCCCGATGAGTAGTGCTTGCGCGCCATGAGCGTCTGTCCGGTGCTTTCATCGGTTCCGGACACACTCAGCAGCAGGTTGGCCCGGCTCAGCATCAGTGAGTGCTCCGACTCCCCGTGCAGCGGACTCGATTCATCGATCACGTGCAGCAGGGTCCAGCCGAATGCAAAAATCGGATGCTGACTTCGACGCAGCGGCAGATCGTACAAGCGGCGCATGGGCAGGCCTTCCACGGTGCGCTCATCGCGGATCAGCCGCAGTTCCGCGTGCGCTTCCATGATGACGTTCTGGCGTGCGTTGGCCGCGCGCAGCATCAGCGTCTGCAGTCCGTCCACGGGCCGGATGACGACGTGGTCGGCAAACAGAAAGCGCGCGAAGGGCCTGGAGAAGCGCGCGAACATGATGCCCGCGATGAGCCCGACGCTCATCATCCCGATGAAGATTTCAAAGGCCGCCAGGATATGGGCGAACAGCGACTGCGGATGCATGTCGCCGTACCCGACCGTCGCCAGAGTCTCGACGCTGAAAAAGAAATAGCCCCAGTAGCCCGGCGGGTTGAGATTGGCGATGCCGCCCGGCTGCAGCCGGTACAACGCCGCAAATGCCAGATTGAACAGCACGAACAGCGCGGCGAAGCGCCCGAAAAGCGCCGGCCAGCTGGCCGTCATGAACAGATGATAGAGATCCTGCCAGACGCGGCGCGGCAGACCGTGCGTGACGATCTGCCGATCGCCCAGCGTCAGGCGTCGTTCCGTGTGTCGGCGCGGTAGCACGGGCGGCAGTTTAGGCGCGGCTGGCGAAATATTCCTGCAACGAGGCGACTCCAAGACGCTGCGCTTCGAACAGGCTCTCCAGGTGCTCGCGTGAATTTACCAGTCCGCGCGCACGCAGCACCCCGGCGGCGTCCACCAGCGCCGCGAAGGGCAGGCGATTGACCTGGTAACCCAAGCCCAGCGGAGTCGAGACCACATAAGGCACGCCGTCCAGTCCCTGCTCGCTGGCGAATCGTCGCTGCTCGGCCAGATCGCCATCGCTCGCCAGCACCACGTCCAGCCAATCTTTCTCATCCTTGCGGCCGGACTTGATGGCGGGCAGCAGCGACTTGCACACCGGGCAGGTGGGCGAGACGAATACCAGCAGCGTGCTGCGGCCATCTTCGCGCGGCGCCCCCAGCCGCAGCGGCCGGCCCTCAAGGTCCTCCACATCGATCATCGGCGCGCGCTCGCCGACGGTCAGTCCGCGGTTGAGCATGAGGGCGCCCGCGGGAGCGATGCGCTCGTGCAGCACACCGAGCTGCCGCACCAGCGCCAGCACCACGAGCAGCAGTGCCAGTACGGCAATCCAGAGCAACACATTGGAAATTGCCAGGGCCGTCATGCGGAGCCCTGCAGGGCGCGCGCACGCGCCGACACCTCGCCCAGCCGGTCGACACACAGATAGACCACGATGGCAGCGGCGGCGCCGAATGCGATGGTCGCGCCGTCCATCCAGGTCAAGGCGCGGCCGCTCCACGGGAAGATCGCAAGCCCGAGCAACAATGCCAGCAGCAGATTGCGCCAGGCCATCCAGCCGGCAATCGGGCGGCGCTGGTCCGGGCCGCCGCAACCGCAGGCGATGTCACGACGTCCGCGTTGCAGGTTCAGCGCGATGGCGCCCGCATAACCCAGCAGCAGCAATGCGCCGGCGACCGCCGAGACGCCACGCGTGGCGCGGGCGAGCAGCCCCACGGCCACAGCCGTCTCGCACAGCGGCACCAGCCAGGTGAGGTGCAGCGTCGGGATCTGCGGCAGCAGTGCGTAGGCGGAGAACGCTATTTCGAAGCTTGGAAGGTTGCGCCACTTGTGCACGGCGGCGCTCGCGAACAGTACCGCAAAGCAAATCGCGAGCAACGCGCCGAACACCGGATCGAGTCCCATGAGGCTATCTTAGGCCTTGGCGCCTGCGATCCCATCGGTCGCGCACCTTCAGATATTGCATGGTGGCGCGCGCCCCGAGCCGGCCGAAGCGATGCAGCGTCAATGGCTGTAGTTCAGTCACGGGATATCCGATCTCATCGGCAGCAACGCCGTCGGCCAGTCGCGCCAGCAGCCGACCCAGCGTCGTCGCCATGGCGATACCGCGGCCGTTATAGCCGAGCCCGGCCAGCAGACCGGGCGCGATGGCGTGCAGATGAGGCAGGCGGTCGGCCGTGATCCCCACCAGGCCGCTCCAGTGGTATTCGAATGCAATGCCTTCGAGCTGCGGGTAGATCTCGCGCACGGCCTGGTAAAGGTGGCGCGCCGATTGCGGGGTTGCCGTCTGATCGAAAGCGCCGCGCGAGCCCATCAGCAGACGGCCGCCGGCATCGAGGCGGAAATAGCGCAGCAGGCGGCGCGTATCGGAGACGGACTGCCCCTGCGGAAGGATGTCACGGCGCAGCGACTCCGCCAGGGGCGCGGTGGCGACCTGGAACGAGGGCACGGTCACGAGGCTGCGTCGCAGCGGATCGACCAGATGATCGGTGTAGGCACCGCTCGCCAGGATGACAGTCGATGCGATGACGCTGCCGCGCGGGCTGTCGATTCGCCAATCGCTGCCGCTTTGGCTTAGTCGAATGGCCGGACTGCGCACGTGGATCCGTGCACCGGCCCGGGTTGCGGCACGCGCGAGTCCGCGCACGTAGGAGAGCGGCTGCACGGTGCCTCCACGGCGATCGATCCAGCCACCGCAGTAGTGCGTGGAACCGATCAGGGCGGCTG
>Ga0302326_10013828_pt1 | contig 17095 bp, 15 predicted proteins | sample Palsa_T0_3_FD_202264 | JGI IMG/M metagenome (GOLD analysis project Ga0302326, IMG submission 202264) | Peat permafrost microbial communities from Stordalen Mire near Abisko, Sweden - Palsa_T0_3 | ecosystem: Environmental > Terrestrial > Soil > Palsa > Peat permafrost | place: Sweden: Abisko...
AATACCTGGCCCTGGTTGCCCCGGAAGACCCGCGCCAGCCCGGACTCGCGAGCCTGACCGGCAGCTTTGAGCGCGTCTGGTACGGCGGCCGTGCAGCCGCGGAAAGCGACTACCAGCGCGCCGAGCAAATCGCCAACGCTCTCATCTCGGGCGCTACGGCTTCCACTCCCGGAACCGGGGGAGGCGCGCCGCAATGAAGTTTCTCTCCTCGCTCGACTCCAAAGACCGCAAGCTGCTTCTCTGGTGCCTAGGCATCGCTGTCCTGCTTGCCGTGGCCATCGGATTCCTGCTTCCCGGCTCAAGCAGCGACAACCCGCTGCCTTCTTCCTATCTCGCTGGCCAGCACGGTGCGCGCGCGGCTTATGAAACTCTGCTGCGGTCAAATTATTCCATCGAGCGCTGGGAGCGCCCGCTCAGCGAACTGGCCGCCGACGCCGGACCCGGCACGGTCGTCATCTTCGCCGAGCCGTTCTCGCAACAGCCGGGAGACATCAAAGCCGTCCGCCAGATTGTTGAGCGCGGCGGCCGCGTACTGGCCTCCGGCTACATGGGCGGGTCCCTGCTGCCACGCGACGCCAGCACCACACCCAACGCATTCCAGTACGCCGCCTGCAAGCTGGAGCCCGAGGGGCTCGATCCGCTGGCCGGCACCGGCGAGGTCTGGATGGTCCCCGAAGCTACCTGGCAGGTGGGAGATCCCGCATTCCGCGTGGACTACACCTGTGCCGGCCAGCCCGCCGTGGTCGAGTACGACTGGGGCAAAGGGCACGTGGTTTGGTGGGCCAGCTCCACGCCGCTCGAAAACGCCTCCCTGGCCCGCGCCAACGATCTTGACCTGCTTCTCAACTCCGTCGGCCCCCGTGAAGGCCACCACTTCTATTGGGACGAATCGCTGCACGGCGAGATCCGTTCCACATTCAGCTACGCCGCGGGCACCGCCTGGAATATGCTCTGGTTCGGCCTGCTTGTCCTCGCCCTCCTCGTCGTGCTGAGCTTCAGCCGCCGCGCCGGCCCGGTCCGCGAGCTTCCTCCCGTCGTCCGCGCCACGCCCATCGAGTTTCTCGATGCTCTGGGCTCGCTCTATCGCAATGCCGGCGCATCGTCCACCGCCGTGGCCGTCGCCCTGGAGCGCTTCCGCCGCCATGCCTTGCGCCTGTGCGGCCTGCGCGGCAAGCAGATGCCCGTGGCCGACCTGGCCGTAATCCTTCGCCGCCGTTTCCCCAAAACCGACCCAGACCTGGAAGCCGATCTGGCTGCATGCGAAGAAGCTGCCAGAAGCACTACCATTACGCCGCGCGAGGCTCTCAAGCTGACCCAGAAGCTGCACGGACACGAAGAAAGATTACGCGCTGCGGCAAAACCCGGCGCTTCGTTGCAAAATCAGATAGACACCCATCCCGATAAGCAGGAAAGGGCTTCATGAGCGAGGAAACCATTCAAGACCCAAATCAAAGCAATTTGGAAGAGGTGTCCGCGCCGGCATCGCCGGAAAGAACACTGCGCGCCACCAATCAGCTCATCGCCCACGCCCGCCACGAATTGGGCCGCGTAATTGCCGGCCAATCCGGAGCCATTGAAGAAGTTCTGATCGCAGTCCTGTGCCAGGGCCATGCACTGCTTGAGGGCGTGCCGGGAATCGCGAAGACCCTTATCGTCAAGTCGCTCGGTCGGCTGCTTGGCCTCGGTTTCCAGCGCGTGCAGGCCACGCCCGACCTCATGCCCGCCGACATTCTCGGGACTTCCATCCTGCGCCCAGGGTCCGACACTTTCACCTTCCACGCCGGCCCCGTCTTCACCGATCTGCTGCTTGTGGACGAGATCAACCGCATGCCTCCCCGCACCCAGGCCGCGCTGCTCGAATGCATGGAGGAGCGCCAGGTCACCAGTGACGGCGTCCGCCGCCCGCTGCCCGCTTGGTTCACCGTCTTCGCCACGCAGAACCCCGTCGACTTCGAAGGAACCTATCCCCTGCCCGAAGCCCAGTTGGACCGATTTCTCTTGAAGATTCGCGTCTCCTACCCCTCCGAGCAGGAAGAACTGCAGATTCTTGAGCGCCACCACGCCAATTCCGGCGCAGGCCTGCTGGAAGAGGCCAATCTCGTGCCCATCCCCGCCGATCTTCTCGCCCTCGCCCGCGCCGAAGTCCGCTCCATCCGCATTGAGCCGGAGCTTTACACGTATATTCTGGCCCTCACCCGCCGCACTCGCGAGTGGCCCACGCTCCTGCTCGGCGCCAGCCCCCGCGCCGCCCTCAGCCTGATGCTGGTAGCCCAGGCAAAGGCCGCCTTCGACGGTCGCGACTACTTGGTCCCGGACGACGTCAAACGCGCCGTTCAACCCGTTCTCCGCCATCGCGTCATGCTCAAGCCGGAGGCTGAACTGGAGGGCTTCGACGCCGACCGCGTCCTCGCCGACGTTATCGCCGGAGTGCCAGTGCCGCGGAAATGATCTCCCCCTCCCTCCATCCCGCCCCGGTCCGCGCCGCTTTTGAGCCGCGCCGCCGCTGGGCGTTTGGCTTCACGCCGCGCAGCATTACCCTGCTCCTGATCGGCTTCGTGGGCCTGGTCCCGGGCTTCTGGGACTACCGCCTGGCCTACTCGATGCTGGCCTGGGATGGCCTCGTGCTTTTGTTTTCGATTTTGGACGGCCTGCGCCTGCCCGCCGCCCGCGAACTCGTAGCTGTCCGAACCTGGTCTAACGCCCCCGCGCTCGACTCCGATACCGAGATCGAACTCACCATTGAGAACAACAGCCACCTCATCGTCGACTGCCGGCTCGTGGACGACCTGCCTCCCGCCCTGGTAGCCCTCCCCGCCACGCATCGGCTCACCGCTTTTCCCCGCGTGCCTGCGAGCCTGCGTTACAAGGTTCAACCCCAGGAGCGCGGAGATTGGCAGACGGGCTGGCTCTATCTGCGCTACCGCTCCGGCCTTGGCCTGGCCGAGTGCTGGGCGCGCGCGCCGATCACGCAGACAGTCCGCGTCTACCCCGCGCTGCGCACCGGCGAAGAGCAGCAGATCTTTCTGGCCCGCAGCCGCCAGATCGATCTGCAACTGCGCCAGGCGCGCCTGCGCGGGCTTGGCCGCGACTTTGAAAGCCTGCGCGAATACCGCGAGGGAGACGACCTGCGCGACATCTGCTGGACGGCGACGGCGCGGCGCGGCGACCTCATCACCCGCCAGTACCAAACCGAGCGCAGCCAGGCTGTCTGGATCGTCCTCGACTGCGGCCGCCTGATGCGCTCCCGCGTAGCCATTGCGGAGGGAGCCGGGGGTTTCAACCCCCGGATAAGTCCCAAGGAAGCGAACCGGGCTTCAGCCCCGGAAAAAACAGCCACTCCGCCCCACTCCAAGCTCGACTACGCCTGCACCACCGCCGTCGCGCTCGCGCAGCTCGCTCTCTTCTCCGGGGACCGCGTCGGCCTCCTGGCCTACGGCGCCACCATCCAGCAGCGCCTGCTTCCCGGCCGCGGCGCAGCACACTTGCGCCAATTAATCGAGGCGCTCTCCCTCGTCCACGCTGAATCCGGCGAAGCCGACCACTTGCGCGCCACCGCCACGCTTAACCGCCTCCAACCCCGCCGCTCCTTGATTCTGTGGATCACCGATCTGGCCGAATCCGCAATGCGCCCCGAAGTCATCGACGGCGCCATGCAACTCCTCCGCCGCCATGTCCTACTCTTCGTCGCCATGGCCCAGCCTGAAGTCGAGGCCATCGCCCAGGCCCGCCCCCAATCCGTCGACCAGATGTTCCGCGCCGCCGCCGCCCAGGAGATGGCTGGCCGCCGCGAGCTGCTTCTCGCCCGCCTGCACGAGCGCGGCGCGCTCACCCTGGACCTCAACCCCGAGGCCCTCACTTCCTCAGTCCTCAACCAATACCTCACGGTGAAAGAACGAGCCATGGTCTAGGAGCTTGTTGAAAAACTCTGGCTTTGTAACAGGGCACGACTTCAGTCGTGCCGCAGATGGCCGAGAATCAACCCGGGCCTCAGCCCCTGCGGGTGAAACTCAATGTCCAGATGGACTGTTTCAGCAGGCTCTGCGAGCGGCTCACCGGCCTGGGTAGCCTGAAAGACCCTTAAGTGGTATAGGCCGTTCTCTGGATGGGAGCTACGATCAATCCCACTGGAGCGCGCCGCCCATGAACGCCGAAGCCAATACCGCCGCATCTCAGCCCACGACTGCCTCCCGCACCAGTCAGAACGCCTTGATTCGCACTGCCTTAATGTCTGTCTGGATTGTGTTCCTCGTCTTAAGGGTGGGCTTGAAGCACGGCAACCACCTTAGTCCTATCTATCTCTGGCTCCTCGTCTTCCCCGCGGCCTCACTGCTCCTTCTCCTTCTGAGTTCTAAGAAGGCCTCCCGATGGACCCTCGGCAAGGTCGAGCGCATCCAGATATCCTTCCCGGAATTTGAACGGAAGATGCGGGACCGCTACGCGGCCGAAATCAGTCAGCTTTCTTCGCTCGGATTTGACTGCGCGTTTTTCTACGGAGAATCGTTCTCGCTCTTTCGGTTGCTCCTGATCTTCCCGGCCATGGTTGCATTCTCGATGCGTCGCAGGGGAGTGGCCATGACTATCTATCAAGGAACCAGGCTGCTCAACGGCAACCCCGTACTGGTTTCCAGAGACAAACGCGCCTTCGCCCACCCCAACGGCTTCGGGCTCTCCTTCCACACCTCCTTTCGCGATGGTTCCCTCCTGGTGTCAAAGAACTATGGCGAAGCCGACAGCTCCAACGCGTCCCAGGTCACCATCAAGCGCTATAACGGCGCCAGCATCGGCGAGTGCTGGGCTCAGCATCAACGCTCCATCAGCCTGCTTGAGACCGACGCAAACCCCGTGGACCGGCAGAGCACATTCGACGCCTACTGTGACGACATCCGCAAGGAAGAGACGCTTTACTAACCATCTTTTCATCGTGCCCTGCAAGCCGGCTCGGCGTGCAATCCGCGCATTGAGGCAGCAGGCGCGAGCGCACAGTTCGATCCCCGGTCGCGCATCTTTTTACCAAGTCCCCGGAATCCCAGCCGCCCGCCCGCTCATCTGAGAGAATAATGCTGGTGATTCGCGAGCTCCCATCTCATCTCCGTCGGCCCATTGCGCCGGTTCTTCTCGCAGCGCTGGCATGCGCGCCCGCTCTGCGCGCTCAGGCGTCCAACCCCACCTCCGCCAGCAACGCGTTCTATGGCAGCGTCACCGCGCACCCGGCATCCAACGACATCCTCAAGCTCACCCTCGACGAAGCCATCTCCATGGGCCTCAAAAACAACCTGGGCCTCAAGGAAGCCGAGAGCGGTGAGAAAATCTTTCAGGGAGAAAAAAACGTAGCCCTGCAGGAATTCCTGCCCACGATCGCCCTCTCCGGCGCAACCGGCGTCTACCAGCACAACCTGGCCGCACTCGGCTTCGGCCCCGGAGTCATCGGCGAGTTCAAATCGCTCTTTCCCAACGGCATACCTGGCGGATTCAAAGAAATCACCAAAGACACACTCACCCAGGGACAGATTTTCTACAATCAGACGCTTTTCTCCGGCCCTGTAATCGCCGGGTGGAAGGCCGCCGGCGCAGCCGAACGCTCCGCGCACTTCGCCAAGATGTCCGCGCGCGGCGAAGTTGTGCAGCAGGTAGCCTCAGCCTATCTCCACGCCATCGCCGCCGCCAGCGAAGTGGACAACGCCAAGGCCCTCGAATCCGAAGACCAGGTCCTGCTCAACCACGCTCACGATGCCCACGTAGCAGGAACCGTCGCCAATCTCGACGAGCTTCGCGCCCGCGTCCAGTTGCAGGCACAGGAGCAGGTACTGATCCAGTCCGAGACCGAAGTCGAAAAGGACCTCATCCTGCTCAAGCGCGAGATCGGCATTGACCCCGGCCAGAAAATCGCTCTTACCGACCCCGCTCCCTGCAGCGAACTGGCCGCCCAAACTCCAGAAGAAGTCCGCGCCATCGCCTACAAAAACCGCCAGGACTACCAGAACCTGCAGAACCAGGCCGTCGAGTACAAAGCCTTCCACGCCGCAGTTCGCAGTCAGCGCCTTCCCACGCTCAGCTTCAGCGGCAACTACACCACCGACACCGTCACCGGCGTCGGCACTCACGGCACCTTCCTGGCCCAGGGCACGCTCAGTGTTCCGCTCTTCCGCGAAGGCAAGCTGCGCGGCGACACTGAGGCCGCCAATGCGCAGATGGACGCCGTCAACAACCAGCTTGCCGACCTGCGCAGCCACATCGACCAGCAGGTCCGCTCCGCGCTGCTCGACGTAGGCGCAGCCCAGCAACTGGTCCAGGTAGCCCGCTCCAATGTCGATCTCGCCACCCGCGCCCTCAGCGACGAAACCGACCGCGTAAACGCAGGCGTCGACGACAACCTGCCCCTTGTCACCGCCCAGGCCACGCTAGCCGCCGCGCAAAGCAACCTGGTCGAGAGCCTCTACCAGTACAACCTGTCCAAGCTTGCGTTAGCCCGTTCCGCCGGCGTGCTGGAGCAGCAGTACCGCGACTACCTCGGCCGGTAGTGCCGAGGCCGTGTGATTTTGGAGCCGCCTTGGAGTAGCGCCGGTCTCCAGACCGGCTGTCGTGCGGGCGTCCACGCCCGCGCTGCCCGCGACGATAACTGAACAACGTAGGATGCCCCATCACGTCGCCACATCAGGTCAGGCGCTGCACGTCGTCCCGGAGGGACGAGCCGAAAATAGCCCCGGATGGAGCGAAGCGCAATCCGGGGAACTCTCGCCAAGCATTTTCTACAACCCCGGAGGGGTGGTATGAGCCACTTTCGCCGACTGAGCTGTATGCTTGGCTCGGGCCACGCCGCACCCAGCCCTTCCATCTCACTACCGCTGAGACCAATCGAATAATCCCGCCTCTCACCCTCATCCCGAAACTTTTCGCGTACCTTAGAGAAGAGGGGCAGAAATGCGCACGGGCAGGCGATTGCATATCAAGTACTACGTGGAACCGGACCCGGCAGCCCTCGCGCGCCGTGCGGCGCAGTATTTCCTTGAGATGGCCGGCGAAGCGGTGCAAGCCCACGGACGTGCCCGCATCGCCATCAGCGGCGGCTCCACTCCAAAGGCCACCTTCGCCTTGCTGGCCGATCCCAACGAACCCTGGCGCGGCCACATGCCCTGGGACTCGCTCGACCTTTACTGGGTCGACGAGCGCTGTGTCCCCCCCGACGACGCAGACAGCAACTATCGCATGACGCGCGAAGCCATGCTCGACCATGTGCCGCTGCAGCCCGAGCAGATCCACCGCATCGAAGGCGAGCTGCCGCCCGATGCCGCTGCGGCCCGCTACGAGACCGAGCTGCGCTCGAGCTTTCGCCTCGAAGGCGCCGAGAGCCCGCGCTTCGACCTCGTCGCCCTGGGCATGGGTCCCGACGGCCACACCGCCTCGCTCTTCCCCCACACTGAAGCCATCCACGAGCTGGGCCGCCTGTCCGTGGCCAATCACGTTCCGCGGCAGAAAGACAGTTGGCGCGTCACCCTCACCTGGCCGGTGATCAACCACGCCAGCTCCGTCTTCTTCCTCATCGCCGGTACCGACAAAGCCGCAGTTTTAAACGAAGTTTTAACCGGCCCGCGCGATCCCGAGCGCCTGCCAAGCCAACTTATCTGGCCCGCAAGCGGTATACTTACGCTGATTCTGGATAAGGCTGCGGCCGCGCTTCTACCGCCAACGGACGGGGAGGGCTGTGGATTTTTGGAGAGGGAAAGATGATTTTGGCCGGAGATGTAGGCGGCACCAAGGTTGACCTGGGGCTGTATGAATTTACCAATGGCAAGCTCAAACCCACCCGCGACAAGGTCTACAAAGCCAAGGATTATCCGGGCCTCGAAGTCATCGTCAAAGAGTTCCTCGGCGCGGACAAGGTAACCGCCGCCTGTTTCGGCGTTCCCGGCCCGGTGCGCGACGGCCGTCTGCGCCTGACCAATCTCCCATGGACCCTGGATAGCCGTGAGCTCTCTGCCGGCCTCGACATCCAGCACGTCTTTCTCATCAACGACCTCGAAGCCAACGGTTATGGCGTCGCCGAGCTCGCTCCGGATCAGATTTACACTCTGTCAGAAGGCGATGCGAGCCAGATTGGCAACCGCGCCCTCATCGCCGCCGGAACCGGCCTCGGCGAAGGCCTGCTCATCTGGAACGGCCGCAGCCACATTCCCTATCCCTCTGAGGGCGGCCACACCGACTATGCCCCGCGCAACGAAGACGAGATCGACCTGCTCCGCTTCCTGAAGGAAAAATACAACGGCCGCGTCAGCTTCGAGCGGGTCGTCGCCGGCATGGGCCTTACCAGCATCTACGAGTTCCTGCGCGAAGTCCGTGGCATGGAAGAGCCCGCATGGCTGGCAAAGAAAATCGTCGACGTGGGGGACCCCAACGCCGTCATCACCGAAATGGCTCTCTCTGCCAAGAGCGAAATCTGCGAGAAGGCGCTGGACATGTTCGTCTCCGCCTATGGCGCCGAATCCGGCAACCTTGCCCTCAAGGTGCTCTCCGTCGGCGGCCTCTACGTCGGCGGCGGCATCGCCCCGCGCATCATCGAGAAGCTCAAAGACGGCACCTTTATGAAGGCCTTTACGGACAAAGGCCGACTCAGCCAGTTACTTATCAACATGCCGGTGCGCATCATCCTAGAACCCCGCGCCGCCCAGCTAGGCGCAGCCGCCTACGCCGAAGCCCGTACCGCCGAGTTAAGCGGCGTGTCGGCCCGGGCCGCGTCGATCAAAGCCTGACTTGAGCAACACTCACGCAAGAAGGCCAGCCCAACCCGGCTGGCCTTTTTACGCATCCGGGTCGAGCCCTTCTCAGGGCCCAAAGGAGAAGACCACGTTCACAGTGGTCTGCACTTCGACAGGGTTCCCATTGAGGAGGTAGGGCTTGTACTGCCAATGAGAAACCGTCCACAGAGCCGATGCAGCCAGCGAAGGCCACGGAGCGGAAACAACGCGAAGATCGTGAATGCCGCCGTCAGTGCCGATGGTTGCCTGCAAGACCACGGTACCCGAGACGCGCGCTTGCTTTGCATCCTCGGGATAGATCGGAACCGCCTTTTTCAGGAGCATGCCCTGAGCAATGCCTCCGACAAGATTTACCGGACGCTCGTCACTCACGCCAACATCGGCCGGGGGAACCAGCGCCGCATCAGCCGGGACCAGCCCGGTGATGGAATCAACCGTTGCGGTGAGAATCTTCTGCTTCCCCTCGTAGAAGACCACCTCACGTGCCAGATATCTGTTCTGCACCTTCACAATCTTGTTGTAGGCCGCGGTCACGCCGCCCAGCGAGTAGCTAACCAGCAGAACCGGCTTCTCAGCATCGAAGCAATAAGTCGGAAACAGGCCCATCGGTGACTGCATGCCTTTTCCAAAACGCCCAACGATAGGACCAACCATGATGCAGGGGATTTTGTTGCCGCCCAAAGTTACCGTCTGTCGCTCAAGCCGGGACTTCTCAGGGTCCATGTCCTTGTCGTCCGGGAGAGGCGAAAGCAGCGCACTATGAAGCTTGTATTCGAAATACGTCAGCGGTACGCCTGACTCTTTCAACACGTGCTTCCCATCCGCGGTGTACCAATACGAGTGCGTAGCACTTGCCCGGGTCCACGAAATGCGATTAAGCTGCGGTGAAACCCACCAATATTCAAATGTTCCCTGCTCCCCGGGATCGCCCTTTTCGTCGTAGAGCTGATAACTCGCCTTCAGATGCCACGGCTTCAGCGCCGCATCGGAAAAGTCGTAGAAAGGCCGCGCCGCCGCAATCACCTCACGCGGATCTTTGGGCAACCCCGGGTTATCCGGCGCAACGCCCGCCGCCGCCTGACCGAACCCGGCCGGAACCGCCATCAACCACAGCGCAACAAAACTGAGCAGACGCATGGTGCGGAAAGGGTAGCATGGCGCACTCTTGCCAGCCTCTGTCAAATACGCCGACCAGCCTTCCTCACGGCTTCTGCTTCATCCGCTCCGCCATGACATCGCGGTATACGTCGCACTGCGCGGCTCGCAGCTTGGACGCATTCGCGACGCGGCCATCCTGCGTGAACTGAATGAAGGCCTGCGAGGAGCCAAACTCCGGCCAATCCGGCAGTCCATTCGAGTTAGGATTGCCCGTCTTGGCGAAGTTGGTCCAATAGGTCTCCATGAGGTCGGCGAGCTTGTAGTCAGTTTCGGCGTTCTTAGGGATAAATCCGAAGACATACGGCAGTTCGGCCCCGTGCACCGCGCCCTGCGATTCCTGCCCTGAAATAGCACGATTGAACTCGTACTCGAATGTCGCGTGATGGGCTGCGTTGTGCCAGTTTCCCTGTGCCGTAGCCGGACAGCGAAATATAAGATCGACGGCCCACTGGTCAGCCGGTGAGCCGTAGATTGGGTCGTCGCCCGCCTGCACGCTCTCGGCCAATCCGTAGGCCGCCAGCGCCCGAGGGGCAAGCTCGCCGTAGAAATCCGAGATCGACTTGCGCAAGGCACCTTGCGCCGTGGGAAAACGATAGATTGCGGCCCCGAGTTCGCGCGTCGTGGTGCCGAAGAGCAAAGGGACCGCGGCCTCTTCGCCGGCGGCAAACACCGAAGCAGGTTGGCGGGCGATGACCCAGCCGTCGATACTCTGACCAAAATGCGAGTACGGACTTTGGCTGGACTTCGATGCCAGCAGTTGCTGCGCGGTCAGTTGACGGAGTTGCTTTAAGCCCTCCTCGCCGGTTGAAACCTTGAGATTGGCGGCAAATGCCTCACCGGCTTTTTCGGCATCGGCCAGTGACGGCAGCGGATGACTGAATGATGTGCCGCTTTCGGCAATGGCCCGCTGAAAGAGGCCTTTGGAAAGGCCGGAGGTCATTAGCAACCCGGTGTCAATTGCGCCCGCAGACTCGCCAAAGACAGTGATGTTATTAGGATCTCCGCCAAAGTTTGCAATGTTGTCACGCACCCAGCGCAGAGCCAGAATCTGATCCATGAGGCCGTAGTTTCCCGAGCCGTGGTGCGCGGATTCGGCGCTCAATGCCGGATGGGCAAAGAAGCCGAAGATGCCAAGACGGTAGTTGACGGTGACCAGCAGGACGCCGTGATTGACCAGCGTTCCGCCATTGTAGAACGCATTCGAGGCCGAGCCGCCATCGTTGCCGCCGCCATGAAGCCAGAGCATGACCGGAAGAGGCTGTTTGGCCGGCCAAACCGGGGTCACCACATTGAGGAACAGGCAATCTTCCTTGCCCGTCTCGGCGTCGTGCCGGTTCCAGTCGCCCATCACCGGCTGGGTGCACGGAGCGCCGAAGCTGTTAGCCGTGCGAATTTCGCTCCACGGCTTGACAGGCAGCGGCTCATGCCAGCGCAGATCACCCACAGGTGGCTGCGCGTAGGGAATCCCCAGAAACTCGGCGCCACCATCCGGCCGCGCAATGCCCCGCAGTAGGCCGCTGGTCGTCGCCGCCACCAGCGCGTCGTCCGCCGCCCATGCATTCGAGGTCAAGAGCGTCGCAAACGCAAACAGCATGAAGATTGGAACTGAAATGAATCCCGCGTTGATCCTGCAAATCGTTTTCGTCGCGCCGTCTCTTTGAAACCTATTGAGCTTCAGATGGTTTTTCATCCTGCGTCCTCGCCGAGCCGGAGTCGAGCATTGCGCGCCCAGCTCAGTTGAGCCTCCATCACTTCAATCCCCATTTGAAACGCCAGCAGGCCGGTGTGTACTGGCTTCATGTAGCTATCCCGTTCAAACTTCGCGCGCCGTTCCCCGACGTACACGCTGAATTCCCGCTCAAACTGGTCCAGAAAGCGGATTGTTGTTGAACGCGGAACGTTTCCATCCATGAATGCAAAGCGCAGCATCACTTCCTTCAACCGCCACGCTACATCGTCGCGGGTGAGATCGCGCGTAAGCCATTCCAAAAACGCAGCTACACCCTCGCGAGACAGGTGGAACGCCTCCCGCCCCCGCCGGTCCTTGGGTTCAGCCTCAATCCATCCGCGCGCTTGCAGCCGCCGAAGTGCTGGGTAGATAGATCCCGGGCTGTCGCTGTAGTGGCGCATGGCCGTCTCGGTGAAAGTCTTGCGCAAGTCATAGCCGGATTGAGACTTGTACCGCAGCAAGCCGGCGAGGGCAAATTCGAGAGTGGATGCTAAGTTCATAGTACGTCTCGTACTATAATACGTCGCGCACTGTCCGTCAAGAGATAGATCATTGCCTAAGAATTTGTCCGGGAATCAAGATAATGTCGACCGCCAATCCATCCCAAACGCTCCGTGCCCCATCCATTCGCGCCTTTTGCGAATGGGTGGGAAACCCTCCGGCTTCGCCACCCCAACCCGCCCATCGAAGTCATTCCGTGGGCAAGCTCTAAAGGGAAGTTGAACTCGCCGCCGGATACTCTTTGTCCCGAGCGGCTATCCTGAAGTCACAATCGATGCCTTTCTCCCACACTCTCGGCAAGACGCGCTACGTCTTTTCAGACCTGCGCGAGCTGTTGGCCAAGGCAACGCCCCTGCGCAGTGGCGACGTCCTGGCGGGGTTGGCGGCCGAGTCCGCAGAACAGCGCGTAGCCGCGCAGCTTGCGCTCGCCGATCTCCCTCTCGCGCATTTTCTTTCCGAGCAGGTTGTCCCCTACGAGTCCGACGAAGTCACGCGCCTCATCGTCGATACGCACAATGCTGAAGCCTTCGCACCCATCCGCTCCTTCACCGTGGGCGAGCTGCGCAACTGGCTGCTCTCTGACAATGCAACGCCGGCTCGCATCGCCGCTCTAGCGCCCGGACTGACGCCGGAGATGGCCGCATCCGTGAGCAAGCTGATGCGCGTGCAAGACCTCATCGCCGCCGCGCGGAAGATTCGCGTCGTCACGCGATTCCGCACCACCGTCGGCCTGCCAGGCCGCCTCAGCACGCGCCTCCAGCCCAACCACCCCACCGACTCGCCCATCGGCATTGCCGCCGCCATTATCGATGGCCTGCTGCTTGGCTCCGGCGACGCTGTCATCGGCATCAACCCCGCCGGCGACAACGTCTCCGTCACTGCCCGCCTGCTGCGCATGATCGACGCCTTGCGCCGGCGGTTCGAGATTCCCACACAGAGTTGCGTGCTGGCCCACATCACCACGCAGATGGAAGCACTCAAAGCCGGTGCGCCCCTCGATCTCATCTTTCAATCCATCGCAGGCACTGAAGCCGCCAACCGCAGCTTCGGCGTCACCCTCGCGCTGCTGTCCGAAGCCCACGACGCTGGTCAGCAGCTGAAGCGCGGAGCTCTCTGCGCCGACGGCGAGACCGGCGACAACATCATGTACTTTGAAACCGGCCAGGGCTCCGCGCTCTCCGCCAACGCAAATCATGGAGTGGATCAGCAGACCCTCGAAGCCCGCGCCTACGCCGTCGCCCGCCATTTCCGCCCCATGCTTGTCAACACCGTGGTCGGCTTCATCGGCCCCGAGTATTTGTACGACGGCAAGCAGATCGTGCGCGCCGGCCTTGAAGACCACTTCTGCGGCAAGCTCCTCGGCCTGCCCATGGGCTGCGATGTCTGCTACACAAACCACGCCGAGGCGGATCAGGACGACATGGACGCGCTGCTCACGCTGCTCGGCGCGGCCGGCGTCAATTACATCATGGGTGTTCCCGGCGCCGACGACGTAATGCTCAACTACCAGAGCACCAGCTTTCACGACGCGCTCTACCTGCGTCGCGTGCTCGGCCTGAAGCCTGCGCCCGAGTTCGAAGCCTGGTTTCAAGGCGAGAGGTTCCAGCGCCTGGCAATCGAAGCCAATCATCCCGAGAGGCTGCTCACCGAATGAGCGAAATCGAAAATTCCGATCCTCAGCTCACTCCCGCGCTCGCCCGAAGATTGCGCTCGCTCACCCGTGCCCGTGTAGGCCTCGGCCGCAGCGGCGTGAGTCTTGAGACCAGCGACCTGCTGGATTTTCAGCGCTGCCACGCCCAGGCCCGCGACGCCGTTCACAGCCGCCTTGAAACCGCCGCACTGGCCGCATCGCTGAAAGAAATCTCAGGCACTGAAGTCCTGCGCCTGCACTCCGCCGCGCCCGACCGCGCCATTTATTTGCAGCGCCCCGACCTAGGCCGCAAGCTCGACGAGACAGCGATCAACCAACTCGCCAGCCACGCGCCACCGTTCGAAGGCAGCCCATGCATTATCTCCATCATCGTCGCCGACGGTCTCTCCGCTCTTGCCGTCGAACGCCACGCGGCCCCGCTCATCAAGGAACTGCTCCCGCGCCTCGAAGGCTGGCAACTTGCTCCCTTATGCATTGTCGAGCAGGCTCGCGTAGCCATTGGCGACGAGATCGGTCACGTCCTCGGCGCGCAAATCTCCGTAGTCCTCATCGGCGAGCGCCCCGGCTTAAGCTCACCCGACTCACTCGGCGCGTACATCACTTGGGGTCCGCGCCCCGGCCGCACCGACGCCGAGCGAAATTGTATCTCGAACATCCGCACCGAAGGACTCAGCTACGCCCACGCCGCCGCTCAACTGGGCTACTATCTCACTGAGGCCCGCCGCAGGCAGTTGACCGGCGTGGCGCTCAAAGAACAATCGCACGCACTGAAAGAGGGTTGAGTGAAACGTTGGGTCCAGCGCGGGCTGCTCTTTCTGCTCGCGGCCTTTGTGCTCATCTACGGCGGCGACTGGGCCATTTACAAACTGCGCGGCTGCCCCACATCCACCGTCACCGTAAACAAAATGCTCTCCGTGCCACTCAAGGGCAACAAGATCGAGTACGACTACATCGGCTCCACAGACGTCCCCTGCTCCATCTCGCTCTTTCCCCAGGCCGGCCAAAGCCCCTGCTGGTATCTGCGCCGCAATCCAAACCAGAATACAAACCTCTAATCCGCATTTCTCACAGGCCGCCGAAAATTGTAGCGCCGGTCTCCAGACCGGCTGTCTTGAGGGCCTCCCGGCCCTCAGCGATTTCGCCAGACTTTGAATTTTGGGCTGTCGCGCCGTCCGTGAGAAATGTGATCTAGCTTCGCTACTATTTCCCGCACGAAAGATTATTTCTCGAACGGCCGGCCCCCTATTGCATCCGCCCCTGATCCCTCAACTGCCGCGCTGTGGCTTCAAGAAACGTCTCCACGCTCACCCCCTGCGGCGTCTCCAATCCTGACTTCGCCTGAATCGCCGCCAGAATCCGTTGCGCAAGCGCCTGCCGCGTCTCCAGGCTCATGTCCAGCCGCCGCGAAAAGAAACCCTCCAGCACCTCCAGGTCAGATGCCGAGAGCCTCGATATCCCGTTCGCCGGCAGCGTGACAGCCATGTGCGGCTCCTCGATGTGCGCCTTCTCAAACAACTGCGCCGTAAACGTCCGCGACCCTGATTCACCCCATATCGGAGTCTCGGTTTCACGGTCCCGCACCACCAGCGTGCCCGCGGCCAGGTCGCCCAGCCGCTGGTGCTGTTTAGTGGCGAACATGGTAATTACCCCCACCCCGTAAAAGAACGGAATCTGGTCGATCACGCGAATCAGGTTCCGCGCCAGCGACTCCACAAACCCAATGGCTCGCCCGGAGCGCTGAATCACGCGGATTTTGGCCACCCGCTTGCCCGGCGTTTGTCCGTTCCAGAAGGCCTCGAACAGCGCGAAGTAGCCCCAATACAACAGGAACGTCGCAAAAGTGTAGACGGCTACGGTCCACTGAGCGGAGATTTCTGAAAACGCGGAAATCGCCGGCAGCGCAAGGTGCAGGCCCCATTCAAGCAGCAGCGTGGCCGGAACCCAAATCAGCGTATCCACCAGGATCGCGATAAAGCGGCTGCCAATACCCGCCAGCGGCATCTCAATGCTGACCAGTTCCGGCGTGTCAATGCTAAGCTGGTCAGAACTCACGTCCATGGCTCAAATCCTCTCCAACCAGTGGATCGCCAAGCGTCGCCCCCACTGGGACCGCCTGGCTGCCCTTCTGGCACAATCCGACGCACGCGGTCTAAGACAGCTCTCCCGCGCAGAGTTGCAGGAGATGGCCCTGCTCTACCGCCAGGTAGCCGCCGACCTCTCCGTGCTGCGCCAGGACTCAACCGCCCGCACCTACACCGCGCATGTGAATCAATTGCTGGCTCGCGCCCACCATATCATCTATTCCGGCCGCAAGACGAATCTGCGCACCGTATTTCTATTCTTGCGCGACGACTACCCAGCCGTCTTCCAGCGCCAGATCGGCTTTGTCCTCGCTTCTGTGATCGTCTGCATCGCCTTTGGACTGCTCGGCGCAGCCATCACCACCGCACGCCCAGAGTTCATGCGCCACTTCGTCGGCCCGGACATGATCGCCACCATGGAACGCCACCAGATGTGGACCGAGTCCATCGTCAGCGTCAAGCCCAAGGCCACCAGCTTTATCATGACCAACAACCTCTCCGTTTCTTTCGCCACCTTCGCGGCAGGAATCACCTTTGGTCTCGGTACTTTCTATCTCCTCTTCAATAACGGCATGCTGCTCGGCGTGATCGGCGCCGCCTGCCACCAGTACGGCATGTCGATTCTGCTATGGAGCTTCGTAGCCCCGCACGGCTCACTTGAGCTGCCCGCCATCCTCATTGCCGGAGGAGCAGGTTTCCGCCTTGCCTACGCCATGCTCTTTCCCGGCAACCTCCGCTGGAAGGACTCGATAGCGCAAGGTGGCCTCGAAGCCACCCGCCTCGTCTCCGGCGTCATTCCCATGCTAGTAGTAGCCGGCTGTCTGGAAGGCTTTTTCTCCCCCTCCCACGCCCCCATCTGGCTAAAATTCACCGTCGGCGCCATGCTCTTCACGCTGCTGAATTTGTGGCTATTCCGCCCCGCGAAAGAACCCGCCGCCCAAGCTGCATGAAGAGCAAAGATCGGGCGCTAGAAGCCGACTTTCCAGAATCGATATTGCCTGCCATGTTTGGAAGGTTTTCCGGCGAGCGGACAAACATGACGTTTGGCTACTCGAACCGAGATGTAAAGAGCGACTGTCACCGGGAGAAATAGCGCCAACTACACGAGTAGACAAATGCGTAACGAGGATTGCTGCCGGATTAAATGGGAAGTGTTTCCGTTGCTTCAACGCCGGTCCATGGTCTTACTTCTGACTCACGTCTAGGATCGGCCACAACCGGTTTT
>Ga0302326_10013830_pt1 | contig 17094 bp, 19 predicted proteins | sample Palsa_T0_3_FD_202264 | JGI IMG/M metagenome (GOLD analysis project Ga0302326, IMG submission 202264) | Peat permafrost microbial communities from Stordalen Mire near Abisko, Sweden - Palsa_T0_3 | ecosystem: Environmental > Terrestrial > Soil > Palsa > Peat permafrost | place: Sweden: Abisko...
CCGGCTAGCGAGGGTCGTCGTGGCTGCCTCGCGGGCTCCGGTGGCGACGACGATGGCATCGTCGGCAGGGCCGGGGCTGTTGCTGCTGGGGTACTCAGAGTTTTCGCACCCCAGGTCGAGGTGGCGCCTGCGCCGGTGCCCAGACCTAATGCCCGGCTGCTCCGCTGCTGCCAGTGTGTCCCATGCGCCGGTTTCCGCCTAGCGGCCACCTCGATGGGAGGGCAGTAACCGCGGGCGCTGTTAATGTTGCGCCGCAGCGACCAGTTGAGTTCGGGGAGGTCGGTGCGCGCGAGGCTCCCCGCATCGGCGATGGCGTGCTCGCACCTGAACGCCATGTCGTTCATACAGCCCAGGACGCTGCGGTCCGCCGTCTTGGCGAGCAGGACCTCCTGCTGCCTCAGATCGCCGAACGTCCCCGCGGGCAGCTCCTCGCGGCGGAGTTCCCGCCCGATGAGGCCGGTGACCAGCTGGCGCGTGGCACGCAAAGACGATGCTGTCACGTCGGCCTCGAAGATCGTGAACAGCGTGGCCGAGTGGGTCAGCAGCAGGCACGTGCGCCGACCGAACCGCAACAGGTTCGCGTACCAGTCCTCCGGATCCGGCGCAGGCGCCGGCTCGGCGACCGCCGAGCCCAGGACAGTCAGGAGCTTTCTCGTGCACCGCAGGATCACTGTGCGATCGTACGACGTGGAGCCGCGAGCAGCTGGCTGGCCCGGTTCTTTCACTCCCGGAGCGCCGGCTCAGGACCCTAGCATCACGGCCCGTCCGGAATAATCCAAATCTCTATTTACCGAACGAACCTGCTGCTTGCCCCAGTGACCCCGCGCGCCCACCTGGGCAGGCCCGCCATCCAGGGGGAACGCCGATCCAGGAACGGTGCCCGCCCCGGCATCCGGCCGGCCATAGCAGCGGCGGCCGCAGCAGAAGCTCACGTCCGATCGGGGTGGTGCGGGCCGTGATATTACCGAGCTTGGTCGACGTATTCCAGCAAGATCCGCTGGTCGAAGCCGCCCCGCTCAGCGCGCTTGCGACTCACCTCCGACACGACCTCCTCCCAGCGCATGTCATGAGCCGCGGCGAGAGCCTGCAGTACCTCCAGCACGTCGGCTAGTTCCGACGCCAACTGCCCGTCCGGCGCCGCCTGCGCTTCATGCGCCTCCTCCAGCAGCTTCGCCCGCAGGGCCGCCTCATAACCGCCGTGGTCCAGGACCCGGGTGACAGGCTGATGCCCGTCTGCCGCGATGATCGCCGGAACCTGATTCCGGACAAGCTTGTGGTAAGTGACGCGCATGCCCTGGACAGTGTATGCGTCGATCATCGCGAAGAAAATGCTCACCAACGCCGACCCCGGCTACGTCGACCTGACCTCTCCAGCACACCGTTCCAGTGCTTACCGGCCTGGCGGCATTCATCGCGCGGAACCTGCCCTTCGTCGCTCAGGTCGCGCTGATGGGACTGGAGATGACCGGCCTGGCCCGGCCAAACTCGCCGCTAGTGTGGGCCGATCCCGCCGATTACCAGCGCGAGCTTGCCGAGGCGGTCGACATACTCGCGGCAGCCGGAATCACGACGCGGATCTACAACCACCAGCTCTGCGTCCTGGACCGGAGCTTGTGGCCGTACGCGGTTCGCTCAATCAGTGACTGGAAGAACGACTACCTTGACATCTGCCGCTCCTGCTCGGTCCGCGGCGCATGCGGCGGCGTCTTCACGACAAGCGGCAACCGCCTCAGCCAGCACCTGCGCCCGGTGCCCTGATCAGGCTGTCCATTACGTGCGATATATACCTTTTTGTCACGCGCAGACCGCAGGAGCCATTGATCTCGTATCTTCCTGGTGGCAGGAAGTCTCTGTCGAAATCGCTGTATCCATATTGACGAGCCTACTGGCGCGCCGCGTTTATTCCAATTCCATAATAATTCAGGCAGCGTTAAATTCCGGAAATCGATATTCGGCTCCGTCGCGACGAGGCGTCGCATGCACCACTATCATCATCCCGGTGCAGCCGAACCTTCAGTCACAGATATCCTCGTTATTATAACTATGCGGCGGCGAATTATCCTCAGCTTGGCGTCCAGCAGAATAGGCCGCGTGCACGGGTTCAGACCGCAATACCACTGCCCGTTCAGACTAACTAAAATTTCTTTTTCCTAAACGAGCCGTGGTGCTTGTCTCAGGCAATCAGCCACCAGCCGCTCCGGGCGATTCCGCCGGAGCTGACGTCCGATGCAGGAGGCGCGGGCCCTGCTATCCGATGCTGGGCTCGTTCCACGAGGCCGAGGGCGTCCTGCGGCTGGGCCGCAGCACCTGGCAGTCGTTCTCGCGGCTGTGGCCGGGCCGCGACGACCCGTTCTCCGCGCGGATGAACGCCGTGCCGAAGCTGGTCGCCTCCCGCACCCTGACCGGCACGTCGGCCTGGGCGAACTCCCGCGTCATCGACGGCGACCTGGTCCAGGCCGTCAAGACCGAGCCGCGCGATGTGATCCTCGCCGGCACCCTGAGCGTCGTGCACGCGCTGATGGCCGCGGACCTGGTCGACGAGTACCGCCTGCTGACCTTCCCCGCCATCGTCGGCACCGGCGTTCGGCTGTTTCCCCCCGCCAGGCCGCCCGCCTACCTGGAGGTCCTGTCAGCCGAGCAGTCCGGCGCCGCCGTCCTGACCCGGTACGGCCGGGCACGACGACAGCCCGCCGGGCTCGTCTGAAAGTCTCTTTATCCCGAACGGGCCGTGGTGCTGCCTCCGGCAACATGCTAGGAACGCCGGGCTAGCCGTTGTGCGGATCGACGCCGATCATCACGACCAGGAGCTGGATGCGATCGGTTTCGTGGCCCGGGCGTAGCCGGTCGCTGCGCCCGAGCATGGTCAATCCGTGCAGCGCTGCCCACAGCACCTCGGTGAGGGTATCGACGTCCCGCCCGCCGGCGACACTGGTGACTGCCGCACGCAGTTCGGCGAACCCCGCCGACAACGGTGCCGGGGTGTCCTCGGCACCGAATCGCAATCGCGTTGCGCGCGTGAACATCGCGTCGTACAGCGCCGGGTTCTCGGTGGCGAAGCTGCTGTAGGCGTGGGCGACCCGGCGCAACTCATGCCCGGGCCCGCCGGCGCCGCGGCGCGCCGTGCGGAGGGTTTCGGCGAGCTCGCCGAAACCCTCCAGTGCGACGGCCTCGACGATGTCCTCCATCGATGCGAAGTGCTTGTAGAGCACTGGCTGGCTGTACTCGATCTCCGCGGACAACCGACGGGTGGTGACCGCATCCCAGCCCTCGCGCTCGGCGAGGGTGCGGGCCGTTGAGGTGATGAGCCGGCGACGGGCAGTGCGATCACGGAGCCGGCGGTCTGCGATGGCCATGCCTGATGGTAGCACCGCTCTCAACGCTAGCACTGCTATTGACGAGCGATGCTCAAGGGGTTAGCGTTGCTAGCACTTACCTCTTCGATGGGAGTTCGAGATGGAAACGAACGGGCAGCACCTCGCCGAGACCTACCTTTTGATGCTGAACACGCACGAGCCGGATCTGGTGGACCGGTTCGTGGCCGAGGACTACCGCAACCACAACGCCTTCGTCGCCGACGGCCGTGAGGCGAACCGCCAGTTCTGGACCGCGTTCTTCACCGCATTGCCCGATCTGAGCGCCACCATGGAGGACTTGGTGATATCCGGTGACCGGGTGGTGGGCCGCTTCGTCTACCGCGGTACCCACACCGGCGAGCTCATGGGCATCCCCGCGAGCGGCAACCCAGTGGAGATGCGCTCCATCGACATCTGGCGGGCCGAGGACGGCATGTTCGTCGAACACTGGGATGAACTGAACCTGCTGGAGATGTTCCAGCAGATGGGCGCGCTGCCGCCCCTGGGCGGCGGCCCCGCGGGAAATGCGTGATGCCCCTCGCCGCCCACGCGATCGATGAGCCGCCGGCCGATTGAAGTTCGCTTTCCGAACGAACCGTGCTGCTTGCCCCCGCCAGCTGATCGGCGCGAGCAATGGAAGGTCGCACGATCAGCTCCCAAAAGCGGTCGAGGCAGGACGGCGGCGATGGCCTTCAATAAGAATGTGCGGGCCACTCGCGCCGCCCAAATAGACGATCAGCCCTTGCTACCATGGTAGTACATGAGGTAGCATCCATAGTATGAAAGTGAGTGTCAGCCTGCCGGCGGACGATGTCGAGTTCCTCGATTCTTACGCGCAGGCCCAGGGCGCACAGTCCCGGTCCGCGGTGCTGCACCAGGCCGTCGGGCTGCTGCGAGCCGCCCAGCTCGCAGATGCCTATGAGGAGGCCTGGGATTCCTGGGCCTCCTCCGATGATGCCGTGGCATGGGAGACCGTCGCCGCGGACGGCCTGGGAAGCTGAAATGCGCCGCGGCGAGATCGTCACCGTCAACCTTGACCCTGCCCGCGGATCAGAGGCCAGCAAGACCCGCCCTGCGGTCGTCGTCAGCAATGACGCGGCCAACGCCACGGCGACCCGGCTCGGGCGGGGCGTGATCACCGTCGTACCGGTCACCTCGAACATCGCGCGCATCTACCCCTTCCAGGTCCTGCTGCCGGCAGGCCAGACCGGATTGCCCCGGGACTCCAAAGCGCAGGCCGAGCAGATCCGCTCGGTGGCAGTCGAGCGGGTCGGCATACGAGTAGGTCAATTGCCAGCGGCGCTCATCACCGAACTCGACCAAGCGGTTCGCGTTCATCTCAGCTTGTAGGGCGCGTAGCTATCGACATAGCGGGCTTGCATGAAGCTCCACCAGCGCGGCGTTAAGGCGATTGCTCGCAGCTTACGTCCGATCCAAACGGGTGTGGACCTCGGTATTACGGAGTTTGGTCGACGTATTCGAGGAAGATCCGGTGGTCGAAGCCGCCGCGCTCGGCGCGCTTGCGGCCCGCTTCCGACACAATGTCCTCCCAGCCCATGTCATGAGCCACGGCGAGAGCCTGGAGTACTTCCAGAACCGCCCTCTGCGAGCACCTGCAGGTCGAGGACCGGCAGAGCACGCCGGCCCAAAGCCGGTTCCTGGACGCCTGCCGGTCCCGCAACCGCGGTGACCTGGAGAGCACGCAACTCACCGACGCCACCGTCCGGCTCGGCTTCGCCAACGTCATCGACGCCTTCCACATCAGCCGCGGCGGCCAGCCCACCCAGACCCGCTTCTTCGTCGACGAGCGGGCCAGCCGCCAGGGCATCACGCTGACCGACCACCTGCGCCCCCATCACCGGTGTCCGGGACGCGCTGAGTGGCTATCAGGACGGACGCTGCGCCTACTGCCGCACCCCGTTTACCGACATCGGAACCAGCCGGGTGGCCGTCGATCACGTGCTCCCGTGGGTGCTCATGACCCGGGCATGGCAAGACGGTGACCTGCGCCAAGTCTGGAATCTCGTCCTGGCCTGCTACCGGTGCAACTCCGCCAAAGGCGCCCGCCCGCCCGCCGCCGACTGGATGCCCTGGCTAGACCAGCGCGGCGAGCACCTCATCGCCTCCCACCACCCCTTGCGCGAGACCTTGATCAGCCAACTCGGCCCGGACCCCGCCCACCGGCATCAAACCCTGGCCAGACGCCACACCGCGGCCACGGAGATGATACCGCCCTGGTCACCTTCCGACGCCAGAATCGCTGTTAGTTAGTGCAATGCAAAGTCTTCACGTCGGCGGCGAACCAGCGCCATTCGTCCCGCCCGGAGGACCACCACGCATCCAGAGGATAATGAAGATTCTTTCTACGGAACGAACGGTGGTGCTCGCCCCCGGTCAGGCTTGTCGCCATCCTCAGTGGAGGGAACATGCAGATCCGGACAGCACAAAACTGGCCTGGGAGAATAAAGTCGCCAAAGGATTCAATACGACCGACGTCCCGCTGGAGTTCTGCCTGCTCCAGGGCGAGATCGCCGAAGCCTTCGACGCGTGGCGCAAGGGCCGCGAAGACGCCGGGGAAGAACTAGCAGATGTGGCGATCTACCTGCTGAGCCTAGCCGAAATGACCGGAATTGACTTGCAGGACCAGATCGACGCCAAGATGACCAAGAACGCGGCCCGCGTTTACCAGCGCCTGCCCAACGGCGTCCTCGCGAAGAGGAGAAGGAACGACGACGCGGACTAATAGCCTCTGATGAACACCCGCCAGGCCTCCCGGTGGCGCTGGAGTTCCGTGGCCAGGCGGCACCGCGCAGTGTCGGGTTCTGTTCCGGGTTTCCGCGTCGGGCCTTGCTCTCCCGGTGCCGCCGTGGTGCCGTAATCTAGATGTGTGAGCGCAGCGAACGATTACTGCGATCTTCATGAGCTCATCGACTGCCTGGAACCCGACCAGGCCGACGAGCTGCGCGAGCATGCACTCAAGTTGGTGAGACCGGCGAGCAGCCGGTTCAAGGTACTGCGGGTTTTCAGCGGTCCCAGCACTGACCTAGGCGCGAGGGCCAGGCAGGTCATCCGCGCTGAGCTCGGACAAGGCGATGCTGATAGTTGATACCGGACCCCTCGTCGCCTACCTAGGTACAGTAGAGAGATGTCCGGCTTGAGCGCAGGTTGGTCATTCTGGCGCACGGCAGCAGCCTAGACAAAGCGGCAGGCAGGGCAGATGGCAGTCGGTGCCTGGAGCGGGACGCAGGACGGTATGGTTCAGGCGGGCGTGGATGATGGTCCTCTGACTCCTGAGCGAGCCGCGCAGACGCTATTCGACGATCCGCGGGCATCGATCGACTTTGAAGCTGCGGATGAAGCTGAGGCGCGCCGGGCCGTTGAGGAATTTGCCCGTCTCTTTGAGAGCGCTCCAGGAGTTTTCAGGAACGCTCTGGATGGTGCCCGCGCTGGTGCGGAGACGCTGTCGGGTGATCGCCTCCAGGGCGTCGCCGAGATCGTCCAGAATGCCGACGACACGAACGCGACATTCGTTGAACTCCAGATCATCGACGGTCGCCTGGTTGCTGTCCATAACGGCAATCCAGTCACGCTATCGGATGTGCTTTCGTTGGCAACTCCGTGGTTGTCGAACAAGACCGACGACGCCATGGCAACCGGTCGCTTCGGTATCGGGCTGATGACCCTGCGGGCTCTCGCGGACGTTCTTGACGTACATAGCGGGCCGTACCATATGCGCTTGGGTGATCCCGCTATTGCCGCCATTGATTCTGGCGAGTTGCCGCGGGAGCTGCCCGATCCCGCCAGGACAACGCTGTGCCTGCCGCTTCGTGACGACGCCCTGGACATCGACGAGCTGGCCGCCTGGTTGGGCCGGTGGGATGACAGCGCGTTGCTCTTCCTTCGGCATATCGCGCGAGTATCGGTGCTCGGACCCGGTGGCTCCGCGGTTCGCAGCCTTACCTTGTCTTGGTCAGAGGACGCCGTGGCCACATGCAAAGTTGACGGTCACGAGCTGGCGGTCCAGCGGCGTCGTGCGCGAGCGCCGGATGGGCGCGCCTGGCTGGTGCACGCAGTAGAGGCGCCGAGGCCCAAGGACGTCACCCGGGTGCGTAAAGCGGCGGGCAAGACGGTCCCCTTCGGGCTTGCGCTGCCACTGCAGCCCGGGGACCGCGGGGTCATTTACGCCGGGCTGCCTGTGGTCGAGACACGCGTGCCGATCCGGGTCAATGCCCAGTTCGACCCTGTCACGAGCCGGATTGGACTTGCTCCGACGTCCTGGAACCGCGCCATGCTGCCGCCGCTTGCCGACCTTTGGGTTGAGGTAGTTGGGGATCTGTTTTCCGAGCTCCCCGCCGCGGCGTGGCACCTCGTGCCGGTCTCCACCGATGATGACGAGAACCCGTCGTCGGTCGTCGGCAGTATGGAAGCGCTGCTGCTCGATCGAGCCCGGACCGAGATGGCCAAGCGCGCGGCCATCGTCGTCGACGGCACCCGCCTGATGCTCAGCGAGCTGGCGGTCGAGGACGCTCGATTGGAGACCGTGCTGGAACCGGCTGAAGTAGCCGACCTGGCCGGCCTGACGGCGACTCTGCCTGCCTCGGCACGAGACGCCGTAGGCCGCTGGCGGATGGTGCTTGACGACTGGAGGGTGGCCGGTGCGTCCTTGCCGCCCTTGGTCACAGTCGAGGCAGCGCTTGCCCTGCTGAACGATGGTGAGCGCTCACCGGCAGCGACTATCTCGCTGACCGCCGTCGGCCTTGGCGCCGGCCTCGCCGGGAAGATGACCCGCCTGGCGTGCGTAGTGACCGCGGCCGGGGCGCATGTTTTTCCGCCGGCGGTCGGGTCTCTGCAGGCGCTGCTCATTACGGCGTCGCCTCTGGCGGAGCAACTTGGGCTAGGTGTCCGGCTTGCCGATGAGTACCTGGGCTCCAGTGACGACGCCGTGTCGGTGCTGAGCTGGCTCCGCCAGATCAAGGCGGTCATTGACACCCCTGGAAACGAGGAAGTGGTTCGTCGGCTTGCCGCTGCCGGCCGGGCCGGCAACAGGCTCACTGAGCCCCTTACCGACGGGCAACTTCGTGCTTTGCGCGATTCCTTTGAGCAGATGGCGCCCGGAGAACGGGCCGGGTTGGGCCGAGACGTCGGGCTGACTATTACCATCGATGCGTTCGGCTACGACTCGCATGGTCAAGTGGTCCCCACTCACGCGCGTCCTGCCGATGTGTATCTGTCACGGGCGATTGACAGGGACCCGGACAGCTTCGCCGTCGCGGCAGACAAGACGCCGGGGCTGCTGTGGACGCACCGGCGCTACGCCGAGGAACTGCGATCATCGTTGGGACGCACGGCTGGTCTCGGTCCGCAGAGGTTTCTGCGTCTCCTGGGCGCTGAGACGACACCGCGGGTAGGACCTCATCCAGCCTTGTACGTGCGCTACTCAAGCGACCTCCGCCAAGGGCTCGCCGTCGGTATAGGAGGTAGCCCTGTACAGCGCGACAACGCGTTGCGAGCAATTGGGGCGACCTTTACGCTCAACGACCTCGACAGCCCGGACCTTCGAGCCGTGGCGCACAACATCGCGAGGGACCGGAAGCCGACACGGCGCCGAGAACGGGCTGCCGCCCTGCTCGGCGCACTGGCACGCGGCTGGGACCGCCTGGAGGACCGGGCCGGCGTGGTCGCCGCCTACGACTACAACGGCTGGCAAGGCAGGGGTTCAGTCCGGGCTTTCTGGCTATGGGCCGTGGGCACCATTAACTGGCTCGATGACACCGACGGCCTCGCGCAGGCTCCGCTGAACCTAAGACTGCGGACACCAGGCACGATCGCCGTCCATGGACCACAGGCGTCTGGCTACCTGCGCCCTGAGTTCGATGCCCCGAATCGGCGCGAGGTGCTCGATGCCCTTGGCGTCGCCGGGGAACCGAGCACCCGCGACCTCGTCGCGCGATTGCGTGGACTCCGTGACAGCGTGCCGGCTCCCGAGCAGGTGGCAACCGACGCGGCAATCGTCTACCTGGCCCTTGCAGATCGGATGGCAAGCCGCAGCTCGGTTCCCGGAGATCTCAGCGTTCATGATCTTCGCACGGCATTTTCAGAAGGCACAGGTCTGATATATACAGCTCTCGGGTGGCGGATACCGACCCAGGTTCTCCGAGGTCCAGCTGTCTTCCGCAGCTACCGCGCCTTCGTACCTCAGGTGCGCGACACCGAGCGCCTGTGGACAGTTCTGCAGGTACGGCAGCCGTCGCTGGAAGATTGCCTCCAGGTCATCAACCAGGTCGCCCGGACCCGTCGCCCCCCCGATGGTGACGACGGCATCGTCCTCCTGGAAACCCTGCGTATGCTCAGCGATCGAATTGCTGCCACGGCAAGCCTTCCGCGCGCTGTAAGCCGCCGCCTTTCCGCCCTGGCTGTCTGGACGACGAAGGGGTGGACCACACGGCGGCCGGTGTACGCGATCGACGATCCTGCTCTGTTCGACGGCCTTCGCGCGGAAGTCCCCGTGTGGGATCCGGGAGGTGATCTGGCTCAGTTCGTCGGCTTGTTCGCTCCGCTGCGGATCACCCCGCTCCGGGTGGATGCCACCACAGTCGTGGACTCCGGCGTTGCGGCACTAGACGCTGATGCCTCAGAGCTGCTGGCGTCCGCGGTGTCATTGCTCCAAGACGACCTGGCCCGGAACGATCCCCGCGCGGCCGCTGCCCTGACCGTGGGATGGGATCGGTTGCGAGAGTTCGAGGTTCGTGTCGACCGTGACCTTCGCGTCCGGGTCGAGGGACTAATGGGAAACCAGATCACCGAGATCGAGGTAGCAACCAAGGCAGATGTGAGCTGCGATGTCTTGTTTCTCAGGGACAGTGGCCGTCTACGCCAGGTGGACGGCGGAGGCCGTGCCATCGCCGGCCTCTTCACCACATCTGGCCGACGTCAACTCGCGCAGGCGTGGCTGGCCGCCTGCGTTGCGGCAGAAGAGGGGCGGACTGCACAGCGGCTTGAACTGGCTGAGCAGCGGGCCGCTCAGGAACAGGCCCTTAACAGAACGGAAATAGCCGAGCGGGTAAAAGCGCTAGCCCAGGACATTGCGAGCCGTCATACAGACCGTGCTCGCCGTCGGTCAGCTGGAATCCCGGGACCATCATCCGGCAGCGATTCTCCGAGTCTCAGCTCCAAGGCGTCACCGTCTCCCCAGCCCAGGCTCCGAGTGCTCGTCGATCCCTTCAAGCTGACGGTGGTCAATGCCAACGGCAGCCCGCAGCCAGGACGACCACTGCGGCGCGCGCGACGGGGGTCGCCCCCTCTGCCGCAACCCGACCGGCACTCTGCACCGCCCCGCGGCGGGATACCAGCTCCAAGCTTCACATTGCTGGACAAGGAATCCGTTGGTATGGAGTTGGCGCGCCTCGTCCTGGGAGGAGATGCCGCTGAGATCGTTGACCTCCGGGCTCAGCATGGCGTTGGTGCCGATGCTATCGACAACCTTGAACGATACTTTGAGCTGAAGGTTCATCTGGGGGACGAACCCGATGCTGTCCACCTCGAAGAATCGCAGATCCGGCGGGCTCTCAGTACTCCGGATTTCTTCCTCGTCGTGATCTCCAACATTGAGGGAGTCAACGCTCGACCCAAGGTCCGGATCATTACCGATCCGGTACACCAACTTGCCATGACGCAATCGAGCTCGGTGATCTATACCGGGGTCCGCTCGGCTGAGCACAGTCTCGTTTACGACCTAGAACCAGCCGTCCCTGAGGACTTACGGCCATTTGCTATGCAGATCTGCTGCCGGACGGGTCGTAGCTATCGACATAGCGGGCGAAGGTAAGTGCATCGGCGGCTGCAGCGGCCGTGACAGACGGGTAGTAATCCGTGATCTGCTCCGCAGATGTGCCGTCGCGCATTAGCCCCGCTACCGCGTTGTACGGCACCCTGGTCCCGGCGATGACAGGCGTGCCGCCCTGAGTGTCCGGGTCAACGGCGAGACGCGGACGCGGCTTCAGCAGATGCGGAACCAGAACCCCGGCTCGGGCCGCGAAGGGCTCAATGACGTCGCCGATGACCACTACCAGCTGCAGCTGGCCGGGATTCTTGCCCAAGTCGACCGCCTCATTCACGGTGAGCAGCTGAATGTTGCCGCCTCGGTCGGCGACGAGCCGGTAGGACGCCAGGTGACTGACCTCGCCGATGTTCCGGAGATTGCCGATCGCCGCGCGTATCTTCTGCAGCGACGTGTTCTCACGCAGTCGGACGAACGTGCGCAGCGCCAGAACATCCTGGAAGAAGTACGCCGCTCGCGGGGCCACGGCGAGTTCTGGTGCGAGCAGCGGCCCGGTCCGTGCCCTGCGCCAGTGACGGAGCTGGCTGATCGTGGCCCCGGGAAGCGCGGCGGCCATCTTGGTCGCGTATGCCACCTCTCCGCCCTTTCTTCGCTGTTCTTTCTTCCGAACCGGGCTGCTCGCCCTCGGTCAGCCTGTCGTCTCCCTTAGCGAAAGGGACCTGGAGGATCAGCGGGTCAAAGGGTCGGCGCGAACCTCTTGCAAGGCTACGTATATTGCTGAACTTGGCGGAAAGCCGGAGTTACGCGTTCTCGCGTCGTTCGCCACGAGCGCGGACGTCACTCAGGGCGAACCCTGGTCGCACTGCTTACCTGATCGTGGGCCTGTTTGGTTCCGGGTGTACGCCAGGCCGCATAGTGACGACTTCGGTAACCAGGAACTTCACCCGGTGTCTCCATTCGCCGCCCCTCGCCCAACACCAGGCGATGTCGTCCGGGAGGGCGAGGAGGCATTCCTCATGCGCGCGAAGGTGTTCATATCGCAGAGTGTCTTGGCACCCTGCTCGTCTTAGACAATCTTGGATGATGATGCGGTCTGCGACGAGCGTTGAGTCGTCTCGCTCGACGATAAGCAGGGTCGCGCCCACTCTCGCGGCATCGTCGACCATCCGTGACATCGCGGCGTTGCGGGCTGCCTTCTCGGTGCAATAAGCCGATGCGTCGTACATGGTCGCGCTGACTCCCGATTCGGCCAGCCCGCGCAGGATAGCCTTGCGGTGCGGTTTGCTTGCGGTCGTGAAGTGAAGGCGCCGCTGCCTAGGAAGACGAAGCGTATTGACGTGCTTGCGCGTCCGGGGGAGATCGGCGGAATTTACGAAAACCGCGACGAGCAGGTAGCCGCGAGCTTTCGACTCATCGACGAAAACGGCTGGTGCATACATGAAGCCCAAAGTCGCATACCCAGTCACCCCAATTTGGGGCGACGTGTCAATCTAGTTTTAATAATCCTTACCAAAAATAGACCCACTCGTTACAGGAACGGTGAGAGTCTTCAGCACAAGAGGCGTGCAAAGTCCTGGTTTCGCCTGTTAGCGATGGAAGAGGATCCACTAGCTTGAGATCGACCTCTGGGCAGGCTGGGCCGTCCAGGAGATCTTCACTTTGTTCATAGTCGGCAAGAAGTCCATGCGATCCTCATCCTTGCCAGGCCTATCGCCTGGGCCGCAACCGGCACTCGCTGACGGCACTCGCTGACGGCGCCCTCTAAAAGCGTGACATTTGCGCCGAAACAGGCGACCTCGGTCCGATGCAGCGAAGCCATACTGGATGAGCTGCGTGCGGTAGCCCACGTGGTCAGGGCGACTGCCACCCGCGCATAGTCGGCAGGTCACTCACATTGAAGAGTAGTTGCCACATTCCGTTACGGGCATGGGCTGTTTCGCATAGCCGCCAGCTACCGGCAGCCGAAAGCATGGTCACCTGCGTAATTGCTATAAAGCGCTGATGGGCCCCTGCTTTCAGGTCAAGCTGGCCAGTTCCTCAGCTTCGGCGAGACTGCCGGGCGGCGGGCTTGACGGCGGGGCGATCTGCACTGGCGCGGTGAGGCCCGCAGCCTTGAGCAGCTGCACTAGAACGAGAGCCCAGCAAGTCGTGCAGTGCCGCGGCTGACGCGGCCGAGAGAATGCGCCGCCTGTCCTCGGATGGCCGTGCCTGCCAGGACCCCTTCTTTGTCGGCTCGAGGCTGATCGCGTAACTTCCGGCCCATGTCTGCTGCAGGTCGCCGAGTTGTTCTCGGATGCGCGCAATCGCAGCGTCGAGCTGACCGGTTTCGCTCGTGCCGTAGGGCATCTGCGCGATCCGCACGACAAGGTCATCTACGCCGAGGCCGCACGCTATGGCCTGCTGCCGGAGCCAGCCCGCGACATTTCCAGAGAACGGATGCGACCGCAGCTGGAGTTCCATCGACGGCCATGAAGCGCCGAAACGCTTTTGCCCCGCGCAAATCCATACAAGGTTTCGGCAGATCCAGATCTCGTCCGTGGTGGGGAGGCACGTGAGAAGCTCGCAGTCAGGGCACTGGTTGTAATGACGCCGGAACTCCTCACGCAGAGCCGGCATGTAGCGCGCCAGACATCGTTTCCTGTCCACGAATCTCATCACCGAATTGCATCCCGCGCAGATCCGTCCGCGTACCCACCCGTGATCATGGCAGTGGTCGATATAAAGCGGTGAATCTGTCCTAGTGGATATCTCGTGGCCGGTGTTCGGAGGCCTCCCTGCGTCGCGGAGCCTGAGCGCCTGCGTCTCCAGTGCGTCCCCGAACCTGGCTCGCAGACCAGCACAGCCATCGATCTCGCACGTTGCTCCGTCTAGGCTGAACCGCTGACCGGCCTTGAATTGCACCAGGCCGTGCTCGTCTATGAATCTGCCCATCAGGAATAGCGGCGTTGACGCCAGCCTCCGGCCTGTTGCGTTATTGATTGCTCACGCGGTCAATCACAGGCTACCAGTGTGGATCGCTACTCGATTCGAACCCGCACAGTAGTTGGGTCCTGGCTGGGCTAACAGCCGAATATGACATGCGCGCTTTCGGTGGCCGGGGCACGTTCGATGAACGGCCAGACCTGAGACAGCGATCCGGGACGATGCGAAATCCTCGATGCACAAAGGCTCGCATGAACACCCACCAGCGCCGCGTTCGAGCGATTCCCGAGCTCACGCCCGATCCGAACGGTGCAGGCGCGATATTACCGAGCTTGGTCGACGTATTCGAGGAAGATCCGCTGGTCGAAGCCACCGCGTTCGCCGCGCTTACGGCTCGCTTCGGACACGACCTCCTCCCAGCCCATGTCATGAGCCGCGGCGAGAGCCTGGAGCACTTCCAGCACGTCGGCCAGCTCCGAGGCCAGTTTCCCGTCCGGCGCCGCCTGCGCTTCATGCGCCTCCTCCAGCAGCTTCGCCCGCAGCGCCGCCTCATAACCAGCGTCGTCCAGGACCCGCGTGACGGGCTGGTGCCCGTCTGCGGCGATGATCGCCGGGATCTGATCGCGGACGAGCTTGTGGTAGGTGACGCGCATGACCTGGACAGTACCGCCCGGCTGATCAGAGCAGAATCTTGTTCTTACCATTCCAGAACGCCGCCCCGACCCCAGCGGGGGACTGGCGCCATATCGTCCGCTTCGGCCTGAACGTGGCCAGCTAGAAGCTCGCCTTGAGCCAGGCGCTCCTGGAGCTAGCCGCCCGGCAGCAGACCTTCGTTCCGCTACCGGAACTAGCGGTTCCTTACGCGGCCCGCCTCTGTGAGCACCTGCAGGTCGAGGACCGGCAGAGCACGGCGCCCCAGAGCCGGTTCCTGGACGCCTGCCGGTCCCGCAACCGCGGTGACCTGCAGAGCGCGCAACTTACCGACGCCACGGTCCGGCTCGGCTTCGCCAACGTCATCGACGCCTTCCATATCAGCCGCGGCGGCCAGCCCACCCAGACCCGCTTCTTCGCCGACGAGCGGACCAGTCGCCAGGGCATCACGCTGACCGACCACCTGCTCGAGCTGGCCAACGGCCAGCAGGCCAAGGTCCTGCCGGTCGAGGTGGACGCCCGCTGGAACATCGTCCAGCTGTCCTGGGGCCTGCGGCTGGGTACCCCCTTGGTGTCATTCGAAATGGCCACGGATGAAGATGCCGTCGACTTGTACGCGCCCGCCCGGCTGCACCGCGGCCCCATCACCGGTGTCCGGGCCGCGCTGAGCGGCTATCAAGACGGACGCTTCGCCTACTGCCACGTCCCGTTCACCGACATCGGAACCAACCGGGTGGCCGTCGATCACGTGCTCCCATGGGTGCTCATGACCCGGGAATGGCAAGACGGAGACCTGCGCCAAGTCTGGAATCTCGTCCTGGCCTGCTACCGGTGCAACTCCGCCAAAGGCGCCCGCCCGCCCGCCGCCGACTGGATGCCCTGGCTAGACCAGCGCGGCGAGCACCTCATCGCGTCCCACCACCCCTGCGCGAGACTTTGATCAGCCAGCTCGGCCCGGACCCCGCCCACCGGCATCAAACCCTGGCCAGACGCCACACCGCGGCCACGGAGATGATCCCCGCCCTGGTCACCACCCGACGCCAGAATCACTGTCAGTTAGCGCAACGCAAAGTCTTCACCTCGGCGGCGAAACTGGCGCCATTCGTCCTGCCCTGAGGACCACCACGCATCCAGAGGATAACAAAAATTCTTTCTACGGAACGAACGGTGGTGCTCGCCCCCGGCCAGGCTTGCCGCCATCCTCAGTGGAGGGAACATGCAGATCCGGTCAGCACAGAAACTCACCTGGGAGAATAAAGTCGCCAAAGGGTTCAATACAACCGACGTCCCGCTCTGGTTTCCGCCGCGGGCCTTGCTCTCCGGGTGCCGCCGCGGTGCCGTAATCTAGATGTGTGACCGCTGCGAACGATTACAGCGATCTTCATGAGCTCATCGACTGCCTGGAACCCGACCAGGCCGACGAGTTGCGCGAGCATGCACTCAAGTTGGTGAGACCGACCAGCAGCCGGTTCAAGGTACTGCGGGTTTTCAGCGGTCCCAGCACTGACCTAGGCGCGAGGGCCAGGCAGGTCATCCCGCGCTGAGCTCGGACAAGGCGATGCTGATACATGGTCCCGCTCAATCTCAGGCATGCAGGTCACGGGCCGCCCCCCAGTTCTCAGCGGAACAGACAGTGGGGGAGCCGGGAGTGTTCAGGGTCGGATCTCCTCTGCGATTGTCCATGGTTCCTTCAAGGTGGAGACCGCGCTGCTTGCGTCTAGGAGTTCCCGAACGTCGTCGTAGCTCCAGACGGCACGCCAGTGCCCGTCGATGTTCACCAGCAGATGCCTTGACCGTGTCAGTTCCGGCTCGCTGAACGTCGCGTCTGGTCCCGGGCACGTCGGTACGTGGACCGGGCTGAACCAGTGCTCGCTGCCTGGCAGTTGATAGGTGAACGTGGCGAGCATGCCGTAGCGGTACTGGTGTTGGCGCATGCCGCACTTCTTGCATGTGCGCACCCGCTCGTGGTTATTATCCAGGTCGCTTGGGCCTGCCCACGAATGCTTCATAATGAATCATCCTTCTTCGACTCTATCCAGGCATTCGGGATGAGTGGGGCATTTTTGTCCCCGTTCATGCCACTCGCCGTGAGCACGCGGCCGTCGTGACGCCCGCCAAGCCGCGAAGCAGTGTTTGCGGATTGTCCTGGAGAATCGTTGGCTCGGCGTATCCTCACTTACCTTTCGTGTCGGGGTCCCGTAATTCCTCTAGTGCAACTTTGACGGTATTGACTCCGGCTGGTCGGCAGAACAGTATTTGTGGCGTGGCGACCTTTCGCCCGGTCGCGAGGGCGAGTGCCTGAGCGTAAGCGCGGATCTGCGGCGTGTAGTGGTGGACCTTGGTCTCGATGTCTGCTGCTGACTGGGTGGAATCGGTCTTGTAGTCGACGAT
>Ga0302326_10013831_pt1 | contig 17094 bp, 12 predicted proteins | sample Palsa_T0_3_FD_202264 | JGI IMG/M metagenome (GOLD analysis project Ga0302326, IMG submission 202264) | Peat permafrost microbial communities from Stordalen Mire near Abisko, Sweden - Palsa_T0_3 | ecosystem: Environmental > Terrestrial > Soil > Palsa > Peat permafrost | place: Sweden: Abisko...
CCGAGGACAAGCGCGATGAGTCCCACCAGCGCTGCGGCCCACGCGAGAGCTGTCGGGGTCTCCGGGACCGTCACCGGGGCCTGGCGCAACGGCATGAGGTCATTCAGGACCAACCCGGTCCCGGCAGCGCCACCCGCGTGCAGGTCGACCGACGGACGGACCACTCCCCCGTCGAACCCACCTCCGGTGCCGGCCGGGGTCCCGGCCGGCGCGCTCTGCGCGCTGGCCAGGATTGGCCCCGGCTCCCGGAGGGCCACGCCGAGGTGGTCCATCCAGCCACCACCCCACGAGGCACTGGCCGCTTCGCCGATGGCCACCCCGAAGGCCTCGGCGGAATCGAACCGGTCGGCGGGGTCCCGGACGAGCGCCCGCATGACGGTGTCGGCTATCCGGACCGGGACCGATGGCGCGACGTCGGCCAGCGGAGTGGCGTCCTCGTTGATGTGCCGGAGCACGGTTGCCAACGACCCCGCCTCGTCGGGGTAGGGAAGGTGGCCGGACAGCAGCTCATAGAGCATCACGCCGGTGGCGTAGATATCGGTGGCCGGCCCGAGGTCACTGCCGCTCGCCTGTTCGGGTGCCATGTAGGCCGGGGTTCCCAGGATCTCGCCGTCCCGGGTGGCCAGCGTGTCGTCCTCACCAAGGACCCGCGCGATGCCGAAGTCGGTGACCTTCAACACGCCGTCTTCCCCGAAAAGGATGTTCTCCGGCTTCATGTCACGGTGCAGCACCCCGCGATGGTGGGCGCCGTTCAAACCCGAACACGCGACCAGTGCAATCGCACAGGCGGTCCGCTGGTCGTATCCCCGATCGACGAACCGACGCCACACGGTGCCACCCACGAGGCGTTCCATCACCAGGATGCAGGCGTCATCGTGTTCGACGTAGTCGAACACCGGAACGATGTGGGGGTGGTCGATCGATGCCAGGACCCGGGCCTCGGCGAGGAACCGGGTTCGCACCACGGCATCGCTCACCAGTCCCGGCGACAGCACCTTGATGGCCACGTCGCGCCCGAGCTGACGATGCCGTCCGGCCCGCACCACGCCAAACGCGCCGCGGCCGAGCTCGTCGCCGATCTCGTAGCCGGGAAGAGCCTCGCTCAGGGTGCTCTCGGACTCCACCACGCTCCTCCGTTGAGGATCGGTTCACCGGGCCACGACGCGAACGATGACGATACCGCAGCCTCATTGCCAATTCACACTCGTTTCGTCTACCTTCCTCAGGGTGGTCCCAGGGTGGGGGGCCAAAATCAGGACAAACATCGGCTCTCGCGCCAGCTGCGCCCAGCCGACGGTCGGGACGGAACGATCCTTGGGACCGTGGCGTTAACTCCGACGGTCGGGCAACGCTCGGCTGGGGCCGAACGGCAAGGAGGGAAGACCGACGGTTGCCAACACCGAGCCGTTTGGTTACGTGGTCGTCGACCCCGGGAGCCCGGGAGAAACGACGCTCGTGCTCGTCGACAGGCTCTTCGTCGGTCGTGAGTGCGCGGGGGTCGACGACACGCGGCGCATCCTTCTGGCGGACGACCTTGCCGTCTCGCGAAACCACCTCGAGATCCGAGTGGACGTCGACTCCTGGCAGGCCTTCGTGGTCGACACGTCCAGCAATGGCTCGCGATTGAACGGGGTCCGCATCGAGCGGTCGGTTGCCATTCCCCTGAACGAGGGCGATCAAATCCAGGTTGGGACCCACGTACTCGGGTTCCGGAGCGCACACGTCGCACGAGGAAGTGACCACGCGAGTTCTGGGTCCACGGTTTCGATCGGTGCCGCCGCGACCATGGCCATGGTGGTCGGCGACCTCATCAATTTCTCCACGGTCTCCGAGCAGGCCGACCACCTAGTGCTTGCTCGAGACATCGACTGTTTGTATCGGGAGTTGCGGGCGCTGCTGAACCAATACCGGGGCACACTCGTCGACTACGTGGGGGACGCTTTCTTCGCCAGCTGGGAACTGGACGTCGACCCGGCGGCGGCAGACAACGCCTTGAACTTCGTCCTGGCCGCGTCGAGACGGGTGGATGAGTTAACGGCGACCTTCGAGCTCCGATACGCCGACGGGTCCCCGCTCCGGATGGGATGGGCGGTCACGGAGGGTTCGGTTGTGATGCGACTGATGCCTGGCGCGGTGGTCATGGCGCTGGGCGACGCGGTGAACGTCGGGTTTCGGATCGCCAGCATTGCCGGACGAGAAGACCGTCCGAACATTCTGGCCACCCACACGGTCCGTGAGGCCGCCACCGGGCAGTACACGTTCGGCCAACCCGAGACCGTGCCCGTGAAGGGTCGGGTCGGGACCGAGACGATCTACGGGGTCTCCCCGGCCTAAGCGACAACTGGGTCGGCCACCGGTCGATCGCGGCTCACTTCAGGGCTGCAGGTTCTCCAAGATGTCAGCGGCCCCCCGACGGCGACGGCGGCCCCGACGGCGGGTGACGTTGCTGGTGAACTGGCCGCGCAGTAGTACCGCCCCGAGGAGCACGAACACGCAGAAGACTCCCGCACCACCCTCCGGCGTCGAGACCGTCGCCGTAGAGACCAGAGACAGCAGGGTGGCCAGCTGCGTCGACCCACAGGTCGCCGTCACCGTCAACCTCGCGGCACCCTGGTCGGGCGGGGTGATGAGCGCGGAGAAATCCCCTTGGGAATTTGCCGTGGTCTCGGCGATCGTTGTGCCCCCGACCGCGATGACGACCTGACTCCCGGGAGCACAGCCCACGCCGTTGGCGGTGGTCGTCTCTCCCGGTATGAGTGTGGCACGAGTCAGCACGAGACTCTTTGACTGCGAGACCGGCGGCGTCACGATCTGAGTGGGAGGGGGGGTGACCGTGGGCAACGGCGTCCCCGGCGTCAAAGGGGTCGTGAAAGGTATCTTCGGCCCGGTCGGGGTCGGGATGGGCGGCGTCGGGGCGGGCGGTGTCGGGGCGGGCGGCGTCGGGGCGGGCGGAGTGGGCGTGGGCGGAGTGGGCGTGGGCGTCGGCGGAATCGGGGTCGGCGGGGTCGGCAGTGCGGTGGCCGTTCCCACGGCTTCGATCTCAGAACCGCACGTGCTCATGGACGACGAGTTCTCCGAATCCCCGGAATACGACGCCTGCCAGTAGTACGTGCCGGGCGTGGTGGCGTAAAACGGGCTCGAGGCCGGAAGGGTCCCGGGTGTGGTGATGTTCTCGGGGGTGCCGGTGCTCACTGCCGTCGTACAGGCGGAGTCTGAGTACACGTCGTAGGTGACCGTTCCGGTCGCCGTTGCGGCATTCGTCCCAGAGAGGGTGGCGCTATCTGTCACTCCGGTGTTCTCAAGAACCGCAACGCCCCCGCTTGCCTGGTAACCACCAGACAAGGTGGTAGTGAGAGTCGTGGGCGTCGTGGTGGTGGGCGCCGTCACGGTTTCGATCTCAGAACCGCACGTGCTCATGGACGACGCGTTGAGGGGGTCACCGGTATCGGTATACGACGCCTGCCAGTAGTAGGTGCCGGGCGTGTTGAGGGTGACGGCGCTCGACGGCGGAAGGGTCCCGGGTGTGGTGATGGTCTCGGGGCTGCCGGTACTCACTGCATCGGTGCAGGCGGAGTCCGAGTACACGTCGTAGGTGACCGTTCCGGTCGCCGTTGCGGCATTCGTCCCAGAGAGCGTCGCGCTATCGGTCACGGCGGTGCTCGGCGGCACCGAGATGCTCGGGCCAGTCTGGCTACCACCGGACAGAGAGGTGGCGACGGTCGTGGGCGTCAGCGGTTGGCCGGCGTTGACGGTGAAGATATAGCGGCCGGGAACATCGCTGTTCACGTCGTTGTAGATGAGGCCGGTCACGAGGTTGGAGTCGAGGAAGGCCCCGCTCATCTGAGATCCCGGCAGCTGGTAGGAATCACCAGGTGTCGACGTGCCGTTCGAGAACCCCACCACCGCCGAATTCTGGTCGGGGGCACCCGTGCATGTTGGCGACGGCGGGTTGTCGCCGAAGCTCGCCTCCCCGGCATCCCACTGGATCGAGTCGTAGTTGAACTCGATCTGGAAATCGTCACCAAGCGCGCCAGTTCCCAGATCGGGCCGGTCGATGAGGATCACCTGGAAGTCGTCGGTTACCGACTGATCCGCGTTGTAACAACCAACACCGGGCCAGTCCACGACGAACACGTCGTGCCCGTCGAGGGTACCGGTACCGATCTCCATGATGTTGCCGCCGTGTGTGTCGACGTCGGCGAAGAACGGGGCGATGATCGCAACATCGGTGGAAGTAAGTCCGAAGGGCGTATACGTCGACAGGTAATTGCCGAATGTGATGTTGCCGTTGGTGTTGACATAGGCCCCGCCGTACTCGGTGCCGTAGAAGTTGAGGTTGAACCCGAACGGATAAGGCTCCGGACCATTCTGACCGTCGACGGGACACTGGACCGGTTCGCTGGCGTCACTCGGTCCGCAGGGCCAACTCCCATCGTCGCTGGGGCCGAACGTGACAGAGTTGAAGTCGCTGAACCCCGAGTCCGGGATGACGGCGCTCGCGTCGGCGTGCGCAGGAACTTCCCCGACGAGGCCGACGCTGAGGGCGCCGAATACCGCCAGGGTGCAGGCGCCAAGCGCCGCGATCCCGCAACGCAACGCCGTGAGCCTCCGGGTGCGCCGCCCTCGAGATCGCTGCACCCGCGGTCTCCTCCCAGCCAGGAAATGCCTGTTCAAGGTATCGTCCGATCCCCGGCAAGACAAACGAGCCATCGGCGACGGTTTGGCGGACAGCCAGCCACTCGGCTCGGTTCGCCCGACCCGACTCCGCCACAACAGGCAGCTTACGGGGCCACTTTTGCGACCGACCAGCCGACCGTCGAGCGCGCCGGCCGTGCGGCCGATGACCTGGGAAAGGGTCTCGAAGGGCCTCTACCGGCCGAGGCGATCCGAGACGGCGTGCTCGACCTCTTCGGCCGGCTCGGGCACCCGATCCCCTTTCGATGTTCCGGCCTCGGTATCCTTCGAACCGACGGTCGGTGGCGGTCGCCGCCACTCCAGCTCGATCTCGTCGTGAACCGGGATTCCGTCGAGGCCGACGGTCGGGATGCTCGCCTTGTGCACCCGGGCCGCGTCCACTCCACCGACGTGCACCGCCACCAGACGAAACCCTCGTCGTTGATAGAACCGGAGCGCCCGGAGGTTGTCGTTGCTTGTCACGAGCCACACCCGGTGGCATTGGTGCGTCACCGCAAGCTGGCAGACATTCTGCAGTAAAGCCGTGCCGACACCGATCGATGACCGGAGGGCGTCGATCGTGACGACCTCGAGCTGGCCGTCGGTCTCGTGGTAGGTGAGCAGGCCGACGCGTGCTCCCTCGTTCTCGGCCACCAAGCCGGGGAGTTCGGCCGCGTTGAGGGTGCCGCCGCGACCGGCGATGTCGGTGCTACCCCATCGTCGAACCAGCACGTCCTCCACCCAGGCCCGCTCAGCGGGGACGACCTCGCGCACCTCCACACTCGTAGCCTGCCTCAGGCATATGGGGCCCAGCGAGGAGGCCGCACCTCCGGGTCCTGGGAACCTGTGGAATCGTGACGGCGGGATGAGTCCGAGGTGAAATCTGCGTGACGACCTGGGGAAATGGGGTGTTTCCCCCTGCGCCGAACCGAACGGCGACGGTATGGTCGCCGCCGCGGGTCCGTTTCTGAGCGGTCAGGCCGTCCAGGAACCTCACGCTGCGAACTGATGACTCTCGCCGGAGGTAAAGAGTGAAAGTTACCGGTCTGTTCAACAACGCTCAGCGCACCGTGAGCGTGCCGGCCGGCTCCGTCGTCTTCAAGGAAGGCGACCCGGGGGACGAGATGTACGGCGTCGTCGAAGGTGAGATCCAGCTACGCGTGAACGACGAAGTCATCAGGACCCTGGACGTCGATGACGTGTTCGGCGAGTTGGCCCTCGTCGACTCCGCCCCCCGTTCGGCCACCGCGATCGCAACCACCGACAGCGTGCTGGCGGTGATCGACCGTCACCGGTTCTTGTTCTTGGTCCAAGAGACGCCCATGTTCGCCCTGCAGGTGATGTCGGCCATGGCCGAACGCTTCCGCGAGTAGACCTGACCGTCCCACACCGATAGCTCACCGAGCGGCCCGATGGCCACTCGGTCTCAGGTAAGAGCGGCAACCCCAAGGGGTCAACCGCAGCTGGTGGGCCGGGAGGGATTCGAACCCACGTAGGCTGTGCCGGCAGATTTACAGTCTGCTTCCTTTGGCCACTCGGACACCGACCCGCCGCGAGGTTAGCCGGGTCGGCCACACCCTTTGCGAGCTGGCCGAACGGGCCGGTCCCGCACGACGGACTCCATCGAGGGGGCGCAGCCGCCCGACGGTACGATTTGGCGATGCCCACCTTTGACATCGTTTCCGAGGTCGACATGCAGGAGGTCCGCAACGCCGTCGACCAGGCGAACCGTGAGGCGTCGACCAGGTTCGACTTCAAGAACACCAATTCGAGCATCGAGATCGGCGAGAACGAGCTGGTGTTGCGATCCTCGACCGAGGACCGCCTGCAGGCCTTGCGCCAGGTGCTCCAGGAGAAGCTGGTCAAGCGCCAGGTATCCCTGAAGGCACTCGACGAGGGGAAGATCGAGGAGGCGTCACACAACGCCGCCCGCCAGCGAATCGCCATCCGGGCCGGGATCTCGAGCGACAACGCTCGCGAGCTCAACAAGTTCATCAAGGGCCTCGGCCTCAAGGGCGTGAGCTCTCAAACCCAGGGCGACCAGCTCCGGGTCTCGGGGAAGAAGCGTGACGACCTCCAGGCGGTCATCACGGCCTGCAGAGAGAAGGACTTCGGCATTCCGCTGCAGTTCAACAACTTCCGCGACTGACGATCAGGCGGGGCCCTCACTGACCCCGGCCGAGTCGAAGGTCGCCATCTCCCCGAGCACCTTGGCCGCCGCCTGCAGCAGCGGCAGGGCCAGACAGGCCCCGGTCCCCTCGCCCAGCCGCAGGTCGAGATCGAGCAGCGGCACGAGGCCGAGGTGCTCGAGCGCCGCGGTGGCGCCGGGTTCGCTCGAGCGGTGTCCGGCGACGAGGTAGCCGACCGCGTCGGGGACCATGGCCACCGCGACGACCGCGCCGGCCGCCGCGATGACCCCGTCGAGCAGCACCGGGACCCCGGCCGCCGCTCCCCCGACGATGTAACCGGCCAGGGCGGCGATCTCCAGCCCACCGATCGACGCCAACAGGTCGAGCGGGTCCGACGTTCGCTCTTCGGCGGCGCGGGCCACCGCACCGGCGACGATCTCCACCTTGCGGGTCATCCGTTCGTCGTCGATCCCGGTGCCCCGGCCGGTGACCTCGGCCGGGCTGCGGCCGCACAAGGCGGCGATGAGCGCCGCCGAGGGCGTCGTGTTGCCGATGCCCATGTCCCCGGTGAGCAGGCACCGCGCGCCGGCCCCCACCAGCTCGAGGGCCAGCCCGGCCCCGACGTCGAGCGCCGCCTCCGCCTCGGCCCGACTCATGGCCGGGCCCTTGGCCAGGTTGTCGGTTCCCGCCCGGACCTTGGTCCGGCGCAGACCGGGAATCTCGGGCAGGTCGGTGGCCACCCCGACGTCGACCACCACCACCTGGGCCCCGACGTGGCGGGCCAAGACGTTCACCGCCGCGCCGCCGGCCCCGAAGTTGGCCACCATCTGGGCGGTGACCTCCTGGGGCCACGGAGAGATGCCCTCGGCCAACACCCCATGGTCGCCGGCGAATACGACCACCGTCGCCGGCTCGGGCACCGGGGGCGGACAGCGGCGGGCGATCGCACTCAGTTGGATGCCCGCCGCTTCGAGCCGACCCAGCGAACCGGGCGGCTTGGTCAGGCGGTCGTGGCGTGCCCGCGCCTCGTCCGCCGCCGCCGCGTCGACCGGTACGACCCGGGCCGACGCGTCAGCGAAGTTGGACCCCTCCCGAGGCCCGTTCAGACGTGCTCCTCGATCTCTTCGCGCAGGTCGGGCACGTGGAAGAGCCGGTTGAAGAGCATCAGCTTGGCCACCCAGAAGATCCCGAACGACACCAGGTTGGCCACGAGCACCAGCACCGTCTTCTCGATGTGGGTGTGATGGGCCCCGAGATGGTGCGCCACCGTCGCTCCGACGACGGAGAACGCGATCCCGAGCCCGGACATCACCCAGAACGGGAGGACCTCTTTGACCAGGTGGGACCGCCCCGACTTCCCCCATGCCCAGCTCCGGTTCAGCCAGTAGGAGGGGAAGGTGGCCACCACATTGGCGAAGACCGTGCTCGGGACCTCGGACCACAGACGGGCGACCCCGTAGACGATGAACAAGACGGTGAAGGACACCGCCGTCGAGATGACCGACACCATCGAGTAGCGGAAGATCTTCTTGCCCTCCTTGGTGTGCAACCACAGCAAGAAGCGCTCGAGGCGTTCGGGCATTCTCGCCACTCTAACCAAGGGGTCGAGGCCGCCGACCCACGCGTTCGGCGTGGGCCGGCCCGCTCAGCTGAGGCTGGCTGAGAGACACCCACCCATGGTCGGCGGCTGCCAACATGTCCCGGTGAGCGAAGCCCTCGACCTGCTGGTCCATCTGCTCGATCTCGAGCCCATCGAGGTCAACATCTTCCGGGGGATCCAGCCCCTCGAGGAGCGTCAGCGGGTCTTCGGCGGCCAGGTGGCGGCCCAGTCCCTCATGGCGGCCGGGCGAACGGTGGCCACCGGCCAGGTCCACTCCCTTCAGGCCTACTTCCTGCGCCCGGGCGACCCCGAGGTGCCCATCCTCTACGAGGTCGACCGCATCCGTGACGGGCGGTCGTTCTCGACCCGGCGGGTGGTAGCGATCCAGCACGGTGAGGCGATCTTCAACCTGGCGGCGTCGTTCCACGTCGACGAGAACGGACCCGAACACCAGCTGGCGATGCCCGAGGTGCCCGATCCCGAGACCCTGCCGACGCTCACCGAGCGCCTCGAGCAGTGGAAGGACGACCTCAGCACCTGGTTCTATCGGCCCCACCCGATCGACCAGCGCTACATCGGTTCGATCTCGTGGGCTGCCGGCGGCTCGGACCCCGATCCACGCCAACGGCTGTGGCTGCGCGCCGACGGCGAGCTCCCCGATGACCCGCTGCTGCACGCCTGCGTCGTTGCATATGCATCGGACCTGTCGCTCTACGACACCATCGTCCGGTCGCACGAGATCCGTTGGGACGACGTCAACTTCATGGGGGCGAGCCTCGACCACTGCATGTGGTTCCACCGCAACTTCCGGGCCGATGAGTGGCTCCTCTACGACACCGACTCGCCGATCGCGACCGGGGCGCGCGGCCTGGCCCGGGGACTCATCTTCGACCGGTCCGGACGGCTGGTCGTCTCGGTGGTCCAGGAGGGTCTGGTCCGCTTCCTCGGACCGCAGGCCCCGCGGCCGGCCGGTTAGCGGTTGGCGATCGGGACGTAGTCGCGGGGCTCGTCGCCGATGTAGAGCTGGCGGGGCCGGGCGATCTTGGAGTCCTGGTCGAGCATCTCGGACCAGTGGGCCAGCCACCCGACAGTGCGCGGGATCGCAAAGAGCACCGGGAACATCTCGAGCGGGAAACCCATGGCCTGGTAGATCAGGCCGGAGTAGAAGTCGACGTTCGGGTAGAGCTTGCGCGAGAGGAAGTACTCGTCGTTGAGCGCGATCTCCTCGAGCTTGAGCGCGGTGTCGAGCAACGGGTTCTTGCCGGTGACCTCGAAGACCGCGTCCGCGGTGCGCTTGATGATCTTGGCCCGAGGGTCATAGCTCTTGTACACGCGGTGGCCGAACCCCTGCAGTCGACCGCCGCCACCCTTTACCTCGGCGATGAACGCCGGGATGTTGTCGATGTGGCCGATGTCCTGGAGCATCCTGATCACCTGCTCGTTGGCCCCACCGTGACGGGGGCCGTACAGAGCGGCCGCGGCGGCGGCGGTGGCCGAGTAGGGATCGGAGTGGGAGGAGCCGACGACCCGCATGGCCGTGGTCGAGCAGTTCTGCTCGTGGTCGGCGTGCAGGATGAAGAGCACGTCGAGCGCGTGGGCGAGGACCGGGTCGGCCTCGAAGCGGGGCTCGGCGACCTTCCACATCATCGAGAGGAAGTTGGACGCGAAGTCGAGCGAGTTGTCGGGGTAGACGAACGGCATGCCCACGCTGAAGCGGTGGGCCGCCGCGGCCAGGGTCGGCATCTTCGCGATCAGGCGGATGATCTGCTTCTGACGCGACTCGCGGTCGAAGATCTCCTTGGCGTCCGAGTAGAAGGTCGACAGGGCGGCGACCGCCGATACGAGCATGCCCATCGGATGGGCGTCGTAGTGGAAGCCCTCCAAGAACCGCTTCCGCACGTTCTCATGGATGAACGTGTGGTACGTGATGTCCCGCTTCCAGCTCTCGAATTCGCTGGTCTCGGGGAGCTCGCCGTGAAGGAGCAGATACGCGACCTCGAGGAACGTCGAGCTCTCGGCCAGCTGCTCGATGGGATAGCCCCGGTAGCGCAGGATCCCGGCCTCGCCGTCGAGGAAGGTGATCGCGCTCTCGCATGCCGCGGTGGCCATGAAGCCGGGGTCGTAGAACCAGATGCCGGGCAGCAGCTTGGACCATTCGGCCGCCGAGACTCCCTCGTTGAGGATCGGGATCTCTAGGGAATCGCCAGTCCGGTTGTCAGTGATCGTGATGGTCTCGGGCACGTCTCTGCATCCTCCTGGACTTCGAATGCCGCTCCGGCAATCGAATCCTATGGCTTGGCGGCAGGGGTGCGGGCGCAGCGGGCGTTGCCGGCGGTCGACCCGAACGACGCCACCTCGATGGTCGCTCCGATGGCGCCCGCCGAGCCCGATTGCCCGGCTGGCGGGTCGACCGTGACATTGAGCGTGTAGGTGGTGCCGGGCTCGACCGGCATGTTGGGCAGGGCCAAGGCCACGTCGGCGGCCGGCCCCAGGGTGACCCGTCTCTCGACGACGAAGGGCGCCCCGCCGGTGACCGCCTGGACGCTCGCCCGCACTCCGACCCGGGTCGCCACGACGAAGCCCTCGTTGTCCACCACCGCAGTGACCGCCGCGCTACAGGTCGGCGGGATCTGGGAGACCCCCCGAGGCAGTGGTGTCGTGGTGGCCTGTCCGGCCACGGCCGGCACTGGGGGCAGGACCGGCGGCGAGAGGTCGACCGCCACCAGCTGGACGTCGACCATCGGAGAGAGCTGGGGCGACGAAGACAGCTGGTTGATCGTCGTCTGCACCGCCCCGGCCTCCCACAGCACCTGGTCGTTGACCCACACCGACTGGGGCAGCGTCGACCCGCCCGGCACGACCCGGAACTCCCGGCGGGCCCGCGCATAGGAACGGTCGGCCCCAATGAGGAGGCGTCCGACCGCAGTGACGCTGTTGGCCGCCCGGGCGACGGTCACCGCTCGAGGAGGGTTCGGCGAGGGTGAGGTCGCCGAGCCGAGGGGTTCGCTCGGGGTCAGTGCCAGCAACCCGTCGATCGCCGAGCGCAGTCGGTTGGCGCCCGAGGCGCGGCTCGTCATGGCCTCGATGAAGTCCTCCGCCACCTGCCCCTCGGGGGCCGGCCCGGCCAGCCGGGTCGCGTCCAACGCCACCGAGTCGGCACCGAAGACGACGGCGTCGAGCGCCTGGGAGAGCTGGGGCCGGTCGAAGGTGGAAATGTCGGCGAAGTCCCGCTCGAGCTGGGCACCGACCGAATTCGACTGCGCGACCAACACCCGCGCCTGCGCACCGAAGGACTCGTCGATTGCTGTGTGATACGCGCCCGACGACCGCCCGACCGAGGCCAGGCCGCCGACGAGGAGGAAGAGGACCACCGCGCCCGCCAGGAGGACGAGAACGAAGGGGGTCAGATCGCGGCGGGGGCGCGGCGACATCGGCGTCCGACCCTACTGGCGGGGCAGCTCCTCGACCCCTCCGAGGCGGGGGAGCGTCGCCGGGAGACCCCTAGGACCTCGGGGAACCGGCCTTCTGGGCGTCCGCGATCGGTGTACCGGCGGCGGTGTGCCGCCAGTTCACCTTGGGGTCGATGGCGCCGAGATCGATCCGGTCCCGGTTCCGCTCGGCCACGGCGAGGATCGAGGCGATGGTCGAGCTGTTGAGCAGGTGCGGGACGAGCCCGAGCTCGAGCAGCTTGGTGTGGGCGGCCCGGTAGTGGTGCTCTTCCTTCTCCACCCGCGGGTTGGGCGTGCCGATGGCGATCTCGACCGGACCCGAGTACGCCTCGGCCACCTGCTCGGCCAGCTGGCGGACCGAGAACGTCTCGGTGAACTGGTTGAACACCCGAAACTCGCCCTCGTCGGCCGGATTGTTCAGCGCGAGCTCGACACAGGCCAGCGTGTCGCGGATGTCGAGCATGCCCCGGGTCTGCCCGCCGGAGCCGTAGACGGTGAGCGGGTGACCGGCGACGGCCTGGACACAGAAGCGGTTGAGAACGGTCCCGAACACGCCGTCGTAGTCGAAGCGGGTGGCCAGGTCGGGATGCAGCATCGTCTCGTCGGTCTCTTGGCCGTAGACGACGCCCTGGTTGAGATCGGTCGAGCGAAGGCCCCAGATCCGACAGGCGAACATGATGTTGTGGCTGTCGTGGACCTTGGACAGGTGGTAGTAGGACCCGGGCTGCTTGGGGAACGGGAGGGTGTCGGTGCGCCCCCGGTGGGTGATCTCGATGAACCCCTCTTCGATGTCGATGTTGGGGGTGCCGTACTCCCCCATGGTGCCCAGCTTGACCAGGTGGATCGACGGGTCGGTCTCGGCGATCGCGTAGAGGAGGTTGAGCGTGCCCACCACGTTGTTCACCTGGGTATATACGGCGTGAGAGCGGTCGATCATCGAGTAGGGCGCCGATCGCTGCTCGGCGAAGTGCACGATCGCGTCCGGCCGGAACGCCTTCACGGTGTCGTTGACGAAGCTGGCGTCGGTCAGGTCCCCGATGAACGGCTCGATGCTTAGGCCCGAGATGTCCTCCCAGACCTTGACCCGCCGCTGCATGTGGCTGATCGGCACCAGGCTCGAGGTCCCGAGCTCGTAGTCGTACTGACGTCGGACGAAGCTGTCCACTGCACCGATCTCATGTCCACGGTGGGAGAGGTGGAGGGCGGTCGGCCAGCCGAGGTACCCGTCAGCTCCTAGTACGAGAACTCTCATCGTGGCAGCACGCTCCATTCCCTTGGTCCGATGCTTTTGTGCCCTATTTGTGCCGACTCCCCGAGGAGCCGTGCCGCGAGTGGGCGGGACAAAAGTTGTAATCGAACTGCAACTCCATGATGCATGAAGTACCTGGGAATTCCCTGGGATACCGAGCCTGGGGCCCTAAGAAATGAATATGAGTCGCCGACGCTGGTCACAGCGGATCGGTAGGGTCGCCGAACGTGACAAATGCGCGAGAAGCGGCAGATCCGGTCGACCGGCTCTGTGAATCGGTCGCTCTCGGACAGGCCGACGACCCGCTCGCGCCGATCACGGTGGTGGTCCCTTCGCCGTTCGCCCGGGTCCAGCTGCGGCGGGCGGTCGGGGGTCGCCAGGGGATCTGCAACGTGGGCTTCCGCACCTGGCCCGAGCTCACCAACGAACTCGGACGGGCGGCAGCCGGGCCGTCGGGCCGGGTGCCGACGCCCCGGATGGTCAACGAGGCGCTTCGTCAGGTGCTCAGCTCGACCTCGTCGCCCCTCGATTCGTTCGCCCGATCACCGTTGGCCCGAGCCGAGCTGGCCTCCGTCCTCTACGAGCTGTGGCGGGCCGGACCCTCGTTGTTGTCGAGGCTGGCCGAGCACGGTGGTCGAGCCGAGTCGCTGGTTCGCACGCTGGGTGCCGTCGATGCCCACCTGGCCAAGCACGGCTTCGTCGACCCGGGACGCCTCCTGGAGCTCGCCGCCACCGCCCCGCTCGATCCCGGGGTGATCGGGGCGGTGGTGCTCTGGTACCCCCGGCCGGCCAGGGCCCGGGACCAGGCGGTCCTCGACCATCTCGTCCACAGCGGGGTCCCGCTCACCACGATCGCCGCCACCGCCGATCGCCCCGGCTCGGTGGAGCTCGTGATCGAGTGCAGCGACCCCGATGAAGAGGTGCGGGTGATCACCCGGCGCCTGCTCGGGGCGGTCGAAGCCGGCATGCCTCTGTGGCGCCAAGCGATCATCCATCCGCCCCTCGATCGCTACCGGCGGATCATCTCCCAGCAGCTCACCGCAGCCAACGTCGCGAGCTCGGGACCATCGCCGATGATGCTGGCGCAGAGCGTCACCGGCCGGACTCTGGTCGGCTTGCTCGAGCTGGCCCAGGGCGACTGGCGTCGGGTCGACGTCGTGCGATGGCTCGGGGCGGCACCGATCACCTCGGGGCCCGGAGGAACCCGGGTCCCGGTGCATCGTTGGGACGACATTTCGGCGCGTGCGGGCGTCGTCGCGGGTTTGGAACAGTGGCGGCACCGCCTGGACCGATTCGCCGGTGGCGGCGCGAAGAGGGACCCCCACGTCGCCCACGACGAACCGGAGATTCATTCCGCACGCGCCCTGGTCGAGTTCGTCGAGCGCCTGGCCGCGGAGCTGGGGACCCCCGGCACCCGCTGGTCCGAGTGGTCGGCCTGGGCGCTCAGGTTGCTCGACCTGTACCTGGCCCCCGAGGATCGGACCGAGGAGTGGGGACCGGCCGAGCTGGCGGCGGCCCGAGCGGTGCGACACGTGCTGGTCGAACTGGGCGGCCTCGACGACGTCGCCCCGAGCACCGACCTGATTGCCTTCCGTCACGCTGTCGAGGCCGAGCTGGCGTCGAATCCGGTGCGAGACGACACGCAGATCGCGTGGCCGGGGTCCGAAGACGACTCCGACTCGGACTCCGATGTCCTCTCTGACCACGTCGGCCTGCCCGGACCGGTGGGCACCGGGGTGTTCGTGGGCACCCCCACCGATGCCCGCGGCCTGGCCTTTGGTCGCGTGTACGTCGTCGGCCTGGCCGATCAATTCCTGCCCGGAGTCACCCGGCAGAGCTCGCTCATCGGCGAGAGCGAGATCGACGACGGGCAGTGGCCGACCGGCGAACGACGGGCGGCGGAGCTGTTGGACGACCTCCGGAGCGTGGTCGGACTGGCCGAGGGTCCCGCCGTGGTGAGCTGGCCATTCGTCGACCCCCGAACGGGTCGCGAGAACGGCCGCTCCCGGTGGCTCGACCAAAACGGGCCCCTCGGGGCCGGGTGGGCCGACGAGACCGTGCCCTCGTTCCAGGCCGACCTGAACGGGCCCTTTGCGACGTCGGTCCCGCTCTCGGCGCCCGACCGGCTGCTCGGTGAGTTGGCCCGGGCCGTCTCGCTCGGCGGGTCGGTCGAGAACCACCCCGCCGTCGCCGGTGACCGAAGCCGGGGGGTTCGCGCACCGGTGCCACCCCTCGGCGAGAGCATCGAGGCGGCGCGGTCGCCGCTCGTCGGTGGGTTCAGCCGTTTCGAGGGCAACGTCGGACCGAACCGTGCCCGAGGGATCGCCGACGAGCTGTCGGCGACCGGGCTCGAACAGTACGCAACGTGTCCCCGTCGCTATCTCCTCGGCCGCGAGCTCAAACTCGACCCGCGGTTCCGCCCGGAAGAGAACGAGGAGATGGAGGCCCGAGACCGGGGCACGCTCGTGCACGAGATCCTCGCCACCTACGTGAGCGAGCGGATCGGCACCGACGCCCCCGCCTCCCTCGACCGACTGATGGAGATCGCGCAGCAGCGGTTCTCGGTCGCCGAAGACGAGGGGCGCTGTGGTCCGCCGTTGATGGCCCGGGTCGAGCGGGCCACTCTCTTGAGGGAGCTCGGGCGGTTCTTCGAAGAGGACACCCTCGAGCCCCAGGCGGTCGAGCTCGGCTTCGGGCGATTCGGGGCGAGCGCCGACGTCGCCGACGATCGCCTGGTGGGATCGGCCGAGCTTGGCGTGGTCGGCGGACACGTCGGGGCGGTGGAGGTCGGCCTGGGCCCGGGACGCACCGTCCGATTCGGCGGATCGGTCGACCGAATCGATCGGGGGCCGAACGGCTCCCTCGTCGTCAGCGACTACAAGACGGGCCGCCAAAGGGGACTCGGCGACCTTCGATTGGATCCGGTCGCCGCGGGCACCAAACTCCAGTTGCCGATCTATGCCCTGGCGGCCCAGGCGTACCTCGACTGGGACGGCCCGATCCACGCGCGGTACTGGCTCTTGTCATGGGACCGGGACCGGGACTCCTACTTCTGCACGATCGACGACCGGTTGCTCGGTCGGCTCCGCGAGATCGTGTCGGACATCGTCGCGGGGATCGAGGCCGGGGCCTTTCCGGCCGTTCCGGGGGACGAGACATTCCGCCCGAGTGGGCCGACGTTCAAGAACTGTCGATACTGCGACTTCGACCGACTGTGCCCGTCGGACCGTGACCGCCGGTGGTCAATCGTGCGCGAGGCAGGCGAGACCGTACCCATCGTCGCCCTGAGCCAGCCTCCGGGGGACGAACTGCGAGACCTGGTCCAGACCCAAGCGGTCAACCTCATGGGAGATCGGTGAGCAACACCGGACCGAGCGAACTGGTCGATCGGGACGCTCGCCGCCGCATCGAGAAGGACCTGTCGGCGCGGCTGGCCGTCGATGCCGGTGCGGGCAGCGGCAAGACCACGTCACTGGTCGATCGGATCGTGTCCTTGGTGTCCGACGGGGGCCTGCCCATGGGCTCGATCGCCGCGATCACCTTCACCGAGGCCGCCGCGGCCGAGCTGCGGGTGCGGGTGCGCGGCGCGTTGACCGATGGAGCTCGCCGGGATCCCCGCCTGCTGGTGGCGGCACGCGACGTCGACGACGCCGCCATATGCACGGTCCACGCGTTCGCGTTGCGGATCCTGTCCGAGCATTGGCTGGAGATCGGCCTCCCGCCGAACGTCGAGGTCCTGGACGCGGCGACCGAACACCTGAGCCACCAGACTCGATGGCGTCAGTTCGTGGCTGACTTGCTCGAGGACCCCGCGGCCGCCGCCACCATGGTGCGGGCTTTCGCGGCCGGGCTACGCCTGCGCGATCTGGCCAAGGTTGCCCGCGTCATGGCCGACCACCACGACCGCATCAGCCCGGAGGTGTTGACGAGGCTCGCCCAGGAGCACCGGGACACCGCCGACCCGTCGGTGAACGTGCGGGCGATCGTCGAACA
>Ga0302326_10013832_pt1 | contig 17094 bp, 12 predicted proteins | sample Palsa_T0_3_FD_202264 | JGI IMG/M metagenome (GOLD analysis project Ga0302326, IMG submission 202264) | Peat permafrost microbial communities from Stordalen Mire near Abisko, Sweden - Palsa_T0_3 | ecosystem: Environmental > Terrestrial > Soil > Palsa > Peat permafrost | place: Sweden: Abisko...
AGTAGACTTTGCTGGGTCGCAATAGCCGAAGGAGCCGGAGGAGAATGCGTGAGCATGCTCAGTGACACTCCCCAGTCCCTGCCACTCGATGAACGCGAGGAAGCGCTGTGGGTCCTACAGCGCGTATTTCCACGTGACGGAATCGCAAATCAGGGTATCGCGATCTACCTAGCTGGCCAGTATGAGCACGAGATACTGCAGAAGTCGGTGTTGTGGGCGGTGCGGCGCCATCCGATGCTGAGATCGTTTATCGAGGTGCAAAACGGGCGTCCGGTCCGTACCTTCCGTGCACCGGAAGAGATGTCGGCGCCAGTCAGCGTGCGGCGGGCCGAGCGGGCCACCCTGGAAGCCGAAATGCTCGAACACTCGCGGGGCGCATTCGACATAGAGCGAGATGAGCTGGCACGCTTCACCTTGTTCGAGCTTCCCGATGGATCCCAGGTTCTTCTCGCCGTCATTCATCACCTGGTGTTTGACGCGCTGTCGACGCCCCGGTTCGTCAGCGACCTCGCTGCTGCATACCGCGGCTTCGCCGCCACCGGAGCCCCCCCGGTCTCAGTTCCGGCGCCACCGCCTTTCCGCGGCCCGGCCGAGGTTACGGCGGAGAGCGTGCGATACTGGGGCGACCGCCTGGCCGATATACAACCGGACGCCATGTTGCTGCACGCCACCAACTATGGTGACAAATCGCTCTCGTTTGTCGGCGGCCGCTACAGCCGCACAATGTCCGTTCCGGCATCCGAGGCGATACGCCGGCTCAGCCGCCGCTTGCGCGCCAGCGACAATATCGTGCTGCTGGCCGCGTACCTGCTGCTGCTGGCGCGGCACGGCGCGGGGCCCGACCTGGTTGTGGGAGTGCCGGTCAACCTGCGCTCACAAGATATGTCCGGTGCCGTCGGGTCTTACTTCAGCACCCTGCCTCTGGTTGTCCGCGCTAATCCGGGCGACACCTTCGCCCAACTCGTCGAGCACACGCTTGAGAGCTTCATGGAAGCGATGGAACATCGTGACCTTTCTTACGAGGCTGTCATACGCAGGTTTAACCGTGAGCACTACGATTGGCAGACTCCCCTCTTCCGACACATGTTCAACTTCTGGTCGTCGACCGCCGAAGAGCGTACCCAGAACGACTGGGCGACGGAGGTGCAGCAGATCGATAGCGGCTATAGCCGCTATGACCTCGAATTTGTCCTCAGCGCCCGCGGCCAGGGCTATGACCTGCAGATCGCGTACCGTCGTGACCTGCATGACGAGGCATTTGTCCGGCGGCTCTACGACAAATATGAGGCACTGCTGCTCTCGGCCGCCGATGACCCGGAGCGCGCGGCGGCCCGCCTGCTCATGGCCACCGATCACGACAAGATAGTGGGACTCGCTAATCGCACCGCCACGCGATGGCGAGGGCCGCGGACGATCCCCGGAATGATCAATGCCCAGATTCGGGCTAGGCCGCGGCATGCGGCAATAGTCTCGGCGGCCGGCACCATCTCGTATGAGCAGCTTGACCGGCTTGCCAGCCGGGTTAGTTCCCGCCTGTCGGCCGCCGGTGTGCGGCCGGGAGATCTCGTCGCCGTGGCGGGCGGGCGCGATCCGGTCAGTGCCGCCGCCATCATCGGCGCGTGGCGCGTGGGGGCCGGCTACCTACCACTGGATTCCGCCCAGCCACCGGATCGCCTGCGTTTCCAACTACGCGATGCCGGCGTCGCCGCGCTGGTCAGCGAGTCCGCGTTGATCCGGCAGTTCGCCGACACGGTTAAGGTCGCGATCGATGCCGAAGACATCATGTCCGGTGAGCCGACGCCCGTCCCGACCGATCTCGCGGCCGGCCGGGACCAGGAGCGCGAACCGGATCCGGCCAGCATCGCCTATGTCATCTACACCTCCGGGTCAACCGGCCAACCCAAGGGCGTCCGGGTAACGCATTCCAACCTCGCCAATGTCGTTTCTCATTTCGATAAAATGCTCAGCTGCGGCACCGATACCAAGATGCTGTGGCTCACCACGATCGCCTTTGACATCTCCGCGCTTGAGCTGCTCCTGCCGCTGTCTTGCGGCGGCACCGTGATAGCGGCCGAGGATCGGGCGCAGACGCGCCCCGAGCTCATTCTCAAGATCGTCCAGGAGTCCGGCGTCGACATCATTCAAGCTACGCCGACCCTCTGGCGAATGATCGCGGCGCTCGGCGACGTCGACCTCACCGGTCGCTGGCTGCTGTGTGGCGGCGAGCCGCTCAACGCGGTGCTCGCGGGCCAGTTGCTGAAGACCGGCGGCCGGCTAGTGAACGTGTACGGACCCACTGAGACAACGATCTGGTCGACGGCCGAGCCGATCACCCGGCACTCGCTGGAGCAGGATGTCACTATCGGCCGCCCGATCGCCAACACGGCCATCGCCGTGGTCGACGAGTCCGGCGCGGACTGCCCGGTCGACATAATGGGCGAAGTCGTCATCGGGGGCGCAGGAGTAGCTGCCGGATACCTCCGCCGCGCCGACCTGACCGCGGCCCGGTTCATCCGGCATGGCCTGATCGGCAAGGCCTACCGGACTGGCGACCTAGGGCGATGGAGCGCGGACGGCCGGCTCGTGCTGCACGGCCGGGCGGACCGGCAGGTCAAGATCCATGGCGGCCGTGTCGAACTAGACGAGGTCGAGTTGGTGCTCAAGGCGTATCCCGGCGTGGACTCCGCCGCCGTCGTCGTGCACCGCCCTGGCCAGGCAGCGGAGGCACTCGCGGCGTTCGTGGTCTCGGCCGAGGACGTGCCCGCGGAGGAGCTGTGGAACTTCGCGGCACAGCGACTGCCTGGCTACGCGCTTCCGAGCACGATCAGCCGCGTGCCGGCGCTTCCGCTGAACCCGAGCGGCAAGATCGATTACCGGCACCTCGCCGAAGTGTCCCCGGCCGTGCAGCAGCGAGCCGCCTCCGCCAGCCCGTCTGAGGCCGTCGCGACCGACGAGATCATTTCATGGCTGACCGGTCTCTGGCGCGATCTGCTCGATGATCCGGGCCTTCACGCTGACTCGAATTTCTTCCTCTCGGGCGGACAGTCACTGCTTGCCATCTCCGCGACGGATCAGCTGCGGGAACGCTACGGCGTGGATCTTCCCGTACTTGTCATGCTCAGGAATCCCACGCCTCGCGGCCTGGCCGAGAAGGTGAGAGTGCAAGCCCTCTCCGGCAAGACGACATGAGCGGGCTGACTGATCCGGCGGGAACAGGCGGAGTCCAGGGGCTTTCACGAGCATCTAATGGTGCCTGCCCCGATGAGCCGGGAATCCCAGCCCGGCCGGCGTGCGGACGTTACAGACCGCCAGACGACGAAGCGGCGCTTACACAGGAGGAACACCCATGACCATTACCGCCGACTACCTCCGCGGTCGTGACGACGATTCGCCGGCGCCAGAGCCCATTGCGATAACCGGGCTGGCGTGCCGACTGCCAGGCGCGAGGGACGCGGGGGAATTCTGGCGCAATCTCGCCGACGGCGTCGAGTCGGTGCGGACGTGGGAACCAGACGAACAGGCCATGATGGGCGTGCCCAGTCTGCTTGAGGAGATACGGGACCAGAACTACATTCCGGCCGCTGGGCTACTTGATGACGTTGAGTACTTCGACGCGGCGTTCTTCGGCATGTCAGCCCGCGAGGCAGAGGTGCGTGATCCTCAGCAGCGCCTGTTCCTTGAACTCGCGTACACGGCCCTAGAGGACGGCGGCTATAACCCCGCTGCTTATCCAGGGGACATCGGCGTATTCGCCGGAACTGGCGAGGATGCTTACCAGTGGTGGTACACCCGGCGCAACCCGGCAGCGCTCGCCGCCGCCGGGCCCATCGGCGTCATGATCGGCAGCCATCCGGATTACGTGGCGACGCTCGCCTCATACAAGCTGAACTTGCACGGCCCGAGCATGACGCTGCATACCGCATGCTCCACTTCGCTGGTGGCGCTCCACCTGGCGTGCGAAGCACTGCGGAACGGTGAGTGCGACATGGCGCTCACCGGTGGCGTCAACGTCGATCTGCCGCTGGGCCGCGGCTATATCTACGTCGAAGGAGGGGTGCACTCGTCAGACGGGCACTGCCGGGCCTTCGACGCCAGGTCGAACGGCACCGTCTGGGGCAGCGGCGGGGGGGTCGTGCTGCTGAAACGGCTCTCAGACGCGATCGCCGACCGGGATCATATCCGCGCAGTCGTCCTAGGTAATGCGGTCAACAACGACGGAGCGGGGAAGGTGGGATTCACCGCGCCGAGCCAGCAGGGGCAGGCCGCGGTGATCGCTCAGGCGCTCGCCTTGGCCAGGGTGGACCCGCGGACGATCAGTTACGTCGAAGCGCACGGTACCGGCACCGCGCTCGGCGACCCGATCGAGGTAGGCGCGCTGTCCAGCGTCTACCGGCAGTATTCCAGCGACGTGGGTTGGTGCGGCCTGGGAACGGTGAAAAGCAACATCGGACACCTCGGAGCGGCAGCTGGCATCGCCGGCCTGGTCAAGACGGTGCTGTCGCTCGAGCACGGGTACATTCCGCCCAGCCTCCACTATGAATCGCCTAACCCGAAAATTGACTTTGGCAGCAACCCCTTCTACGTCAACGCGACGCTGTCACGGTGGGAGTCCGATCCGCGGCGCGCGGCGGTCAGTTCGTTCGGCATCGGCGGCACGAATGCCCACGTGATCCTGGAAGCGGCGCCGCCGCCGAGCCAGCAACGCGACGACGATCGGCCAGTTCATCTGCTGCAGCTCAGCGCCCGTACGCCGACGGCGCTTGATACGGCGGCCGACAGGCTATCTGAGCACCTGGCCAAGCTGGCAGGGTCGGACGGCTCCCCGATCTCGCTCGCCGACGTGGCCCACACGCTGCGGACGGGGCGTGCAGATTACAGGGAGCGTCTGACGGTGACCGCCAGCAGCCTCGCGGATGCCGCGGAGGCGCTCACCGCTCCGCGCCGCCGGATCGCTGGCAAGACGACGGCAACGCCGCCACGGATCGCCTTGATGTTCCCAGGTCAGGGTGCGCAGTACCCGGGAATGGGCGCGGATCTCTATAGGGCTGAACGCGTGTTCCGCGACGTTCTCGATGAGTGCGCGGACACTCTCAAGGGCCACCTCGGCGAGGATATCCGCGAGCTGATCCTGGACAAGGACGCGAGCAGCGCGGACGAGCGGCTTCGCGAGACCAGCCTCGCCCAGCCGACACTATTCGCCGTCGAGTACGCTCTGGCGCTGCTGTGGCGCGAGCTCGGAGTCGCTCCCGCGGGGATGGTCGGGCACAGCATCGGGGAGTACGTGGCGGCAACGCTGGCCGACGTGTTCACGCTCAGTGACGCGCTTGCCGTGGTAGCCGCCCGCGGACGGCTTATGCAGGCGATGCCGCGTGGTGCCATGGCCGCCGTGCAGCTCGCCGAGGCAGAACTCCGCGCCATGCTGCCGGAGGAACTGTCCGTGGCCGCGGTAAACGGGTCGCGGGCGTGCGTCGTGGCGGGGCCGCCGAGCCGGGTCGAAGAATTCGGCCGCCAGCTCGCCGAGGCCGATGTGGCTTGCAGGCCGCTGCGGACGTCGCATGCATTCCACTCACAGATGATGGACCCGATGCTGGCCGATTTCCGCGCGGTGGTCGCCGGCGTGCCACTGCGGGCACCGCAGCAGCCGTTCCTCTCTAACGTCACCGGCGACTGGATCACCCCTGCCGATGCCACCGACCCGTCCTACTGGGCGCGCCACGCGCGGGAAACGGTGCAGTTCGCCGATTGCGTGGCGACGATCACACGAGAGAATAGCTGGCTGCTGCTTGAGTGTGGCCCGGGACAGCAGTTGTCCGGCCTGGCTCGCTCGTCACGGGGCGGCAACTCGGTAACGGCCGTGCCCAGCCTGGGCCGCCGTGACCGGAACGCATCTGACCTTGAGGCCTTCTATGCAGCAGCGGGATCGCTGTGGGTCGCGGGCGTGGATCTTGACCTTGCGTCCTGCGACGCTAGCGCCGGCCGCGTCCCGCTGCCCACTTACCCGTGGGAACGCAAGTACTTCTGGGTCAGGCCGGAGCAGGGCGCTGCCTGGCTGAACATGACTCACCCGACCAAGCACGACCGGCCTCCCGTGGATGGGTGGTTCACCCTGCCGGTCTGGCGGCAGTTGCCGCCGGGCAGCCGGGAGCCAATGCCGGATCGTTGCCTGCTCTTCGCTGATGACGCGGCCGAACCGCTTGCCGAGGCTCTTGGTCAGGCAGGTTCCGAGGTCATCCGGGTGCGGTCCGGTGCCGCGTTCGGACGTGACGGACTCACGTACCGAATCCGGCCTGACGCGCGTGCGGACTACGACGCGCTCATCGCCGACCTCATCGCCGCCGGACGCATGCCGTCTCGGATCATGCACGCCTGGGCGCTGGACGGAGCTCCCGCGTCCGATGCGGATTCAACCTGGCGGGCACAGGATCGAGGGTTCTTCAGCTTGCTGAACCTGGTGCAGACGCTGGCCGCGGCGCAACCCGGCGACGAGCGGCACCTCGACGTGATCACGGCAGGCACGCAAGACGTAACGGGTAACGGCGTGACCAGACCGGAACACGCGACTGTCGCAGGCATTACCAAGGTCGTGCAGCAGGAACTGCCATGGCTGAGCACCCGTCATATCGACCTCGATCCAGCGGACGACGGCGCCAGCACCAGCACCAGCACCAGCCGGACGGCCGCCGCGGCGCGTGCCGCCGCCGAACTACTCACCGCACCGGTGAGTGGCATGATCGCGCTACGGGCCGGCCGACGCTGGGAACTGGCCTACCAGGAGGTCACGGTTCCGGCGGACCTGAGCAGCCTGCCGCCTGGCCCTGGCCTGCGCGATCGAGGCGTTTACCTGATCACAGGCGGCTTGGGCGGAATCGGCGTCACCCTAGCTGAGGATCTGGCGCGACGGGTGCGCGCGCGAATCGTCCTTGTCTCCCGCACTGGACTGCCCGACCGAAACGAGTGGGACGGGCTGTCCGGCCGGGGTCACACCACGGAACGCACGAGCCGGGCCATCGCAGCCATCCGGCGGATGGAAAGCCACGGCGCCGAGGTGATGGTGCTGGCCGCGGACGTTACCAGCCCGGCGGCGATGCGCCACGTCCGGGACCTGGTCACTGAGCGATTCGGGCACGTCAACGGCATTGTGCATGCCGCCGGAGTCCCGGGCGGTGGCATGGCCGAGGTCAAGGACCGGGCGGCGGCCGAGACTGTGCTGTCGCCAAAGATTCTCGGCACTCTCGCGCTGCGGGACGCGTTCGCCGACCCCAGTCCGGACTTCGTCGTCCTGTGCTCGTCGGCTACAGCCCTGGCTGGCGGGTTCGGCCAGGTCGACTATTGCGCCGCCAACACCTTCCTCGACGCCTACGCCAGCAGCGGCCATGGCTGGCGTGCCCCAGTGATCTCGGTGAACTGGGGAAGCTGGCTGGAGGTCGGCATGGCGGCCGAGGTGGCCGCGCCCGCAGCGTTCCGGGTGCTCCAGCGCGGAGACACCATGATCCCGGTCGATCACCCAATGATTACCGCGAGACACGACGACGGCGATGAACGGACCGGGTGGTGCGGTGGGACGATCTCGGCCGCCAGCCACTGGGTACTCGACGAGCACCGTCTGGCGGGCGTCCCCGTGCTGCCGGGAACGGGGCATCTGGAGGCCGTGCGGTGCGCGGCCGAGGCCATCGCCCCCTCCCCTGACCACGCACTGGAACTGCGTGACGTCGTCCTCACCGAGCCGCTCAGGGTGCCCGATGGCTCGGCCGCGGATCTGCGGGTCGTTTTCTCTCAAGGCGCCGACGGCCTGGACTTCGAGGTCATAACCGTGACCGAGGACGGCACCAGGACCCACGCGCGGGGCAACCTGGCGTGGGTCAGCGAAGAGGCGGCAGAGCGCGCTGACATCAGCGCCATCCGCGACCGCTGCTCGCTGGCGGTGCACGAGGAAGGGACGTCCGTTTCCGGTCTTATCAGCTTTGGCCCGCGGTGGAGCAGCCTGCGCCGCGTCCATGCCGGTCATGGCGAGGAACTGGCGGCGCTCGAGGCAACCAAGGCCGTCGCCGCCGAGCTCGGCCAGTGGCCACTGCATCCCGCTCTCCTCGATGAGGCGCTATCGTTCGCCCAGATGCCCGGCGCTCACCAGTACCTGCCATTCGGCTACGGCCGCGTGCTCATCCGCCGCAGGCTGACGGATACGATCTGGAGCCATCTGCGGATGCACGAGACCGGCAGCTCGGAGGAGGTCGCCGTGGCCGACGTCTCGATCTTCGACGACGCGGGCAATGAGCTCGTGTCGATCAGCGACTTCACCATGCGCCGGGTCACCGAGGCCAGCGTCAGCGGCGAGCCGGGCGCGCCCGCACGCGCCGCGGCCACCGACAGCGGGCTAGCCGGCATCCGCCCCGCGGAAGGCGCCGCCGCATTCTGCCGGCTAGTCTGCGCGGACCTGGGACCCCAGGTCGCGATCACCGCCGCCGCCGTCGAAGAGATCGTCGGCAAAGCGGCCGGGCTTACCCAGGAAACCATCGAGGAGAACCTGAACCATGGCATGCGGTCACAGCCCGCGGATGCGACCGCTTCCGGCGACTACCTGGCACCGCGTAACCATATGGAGCAGATCATCGCCGGCATCTGGGCCGAGGTACTCGGCGCGGACCGGATCAGCGTGACCGATGATTTCTTCGAGCTGGGCGGGAATTCGCTCGTGGCTGTGCAGGTCATCTCGATGGTGCGCAAGGAGACGGGCCTCCGCCTGCCCGTGCGCACCTTTTTCGATGCACCGACGGTGGCGGGAGCGGCGGCGATAGCGGAAAGCCTGCGCGGGACGGCCCCGGACCCGCAATGACGATGCGACTCGGATACGGCATCGGCGGAATCAGGTTCGGTCCTGCGGCACTGGCGGAAATGGCGGCGGAGGCGGAACGATCCGGATACGAATCAGTGTGGTCTTCGGAGGTAAACGGAACCGATCCCGTCGCGCTACTCGGCTGGATCGCTGGTCACACGGAGACGATCGGCCTGGGCAGTGCGGTGCTGCAGATGTCCGCCCGCAGCGCGACCGCCACGGCCGCCACCGCGGCGACGCTCTGCCGCATCACCGGCGGCAGGTTCCGTCTTGGCCTGGGAATCTCCGGGCCGCAGGTAGTGGAGGGCTGGCACGGACAGCCTTTCGACCGGCCGCTCGCACGCATGCGCGACTACGTAGCCGTTGTCAGGCTCGCGCTGGCCGGGCAGCCAGTCGCATACGACGGCGAGACGACAACACTGCCCCGGCCGGGCGGCCAGGGTGTGCCGCTGCCCGTGCTCGCCGGATCGGCCAGGCCGCCGTACATACCCATTTACCTCGCCGGACTGGGGCCGAAGGCTGTTGCCCTGGCTGGCGAGATCGCCGACGGGCTGCTCGCGATCCATTGCCCGCCCGAGTACGTCGCCCAGGCCCGCACCTGGCTGCGAGCCGGCGCCGATCGCGGCGGCCGCGATCTGGAGGGCTTCGATCTGGCGGTCATGGTCCTCGTGCACATAGACAACGACGTGAAACTTGCCCGGGACATGATCAGGCCCGCGCTTGCCGTCTTCCTGGGAGGCATGGGCACCACGACGACGAACTTCTACAACCGGCACGCTCACCGTCTCGGTTATGGAGCCGAGGCGACAAGCGTTCAGGAAGCATTTCTGGCCGGTGACATCGATGAATCAATCGCGGCAGTATCCGACGAGCTCATCGACGCCATGGCCGTCTGCGGCTCACCCGGCTCCGTTGCGAGCCGGCTATCGGACTATCGCGCCGCTGGCTGCACCACATTTGTCGCCGGATCGGTCGCGCCCTCCGCGCGGCTGCGATGCCAGCAGTTGCGGGAGCTGGCCGCCGTCGCGGGCACGGTAGTGCATTTACGTGACAGGCCAGCCGGACGCCAACGGATTTTGATGAATCTGTTGACCACCATCGGCGAAGGAGAACAGATGACGCCCAGCGTGCGCTCCGGAAAGGAACTGGCCTCGGTCGCTCCGCGCGTTCCGGCTCCCCAGACCAGATGGGTGCATCGATACGCCGGCACCGTCGCTCCCCTGCGCATTGAGCCCATCGTCTCCTCACTTGCGGAGGAGCTCAAGTTTCTGATCGACCAGCCATTTGTCTTCTTCGGTCATAGCCTGGCCGATCGCGCAAACGCGGCAAGCAACCAGGAACGGTAGGCACAACTCATGCGTGTTATGGATAGGCTGGCAAAAGTCCAAAAGGAACCATCACGATGGTGACCTTGTACTCCACATGTCCGCCTTCACACGGCATGAGCGCTTCAGAATACCGGGCGCGGCTAACTGACGTCTCCAGGTGGGCCGAACAGGCTGGGTGCCGTGGGCTTCTGGTTTACGCGGATAATTCGCTGGTCGATCCTTGGGTAATTTCACAGTTCATTATCGACCGGACTGAGTTCCTCAGGCCGTTGGTGGCAGCTCAGCCCGTCTATATGCACCCGTTCAATGTCGCGCGGATCGTTCGGACAATCCGGTTTACTCACGGCCGGGAGGTAGAGTTGAATCTGGTAACTGGCGGATTCTTGAAGCATCTGCGCGCCCTGGGATGCGAGCTAGACCATGATCAGCGGTATGAGCGACTTGCCGAATATGGGAAGATCGTCCGCGGCCTGCTGAGCTCGCCGAGACCGTTTAACCATACCGGCGAGCATTACGTCCTGAAAAGCGCGCAAGCCGAACCCCACTCAGAAGTCATCGCGGATCCGGTACTGTTCGTCTCCGGGTCTTCCAAGGCATGCCAAGCTGTGCAGTCAGCGGTGGGGGCTACACGGCTGACATACCCGCGGCTGATCAGCGAGTACACGGGCATAGAACTCAAAGGTGCCGGAATAAGAATTGGAATCATAGCCCGCGATGACAGCAGAACGGCGTGGCAGGAGGCACGACGCCGGTTCCCGGTAGACCATTTGGGTGAGCAGTTGCATGACTTCGCAGCCAAGACGGTCGAGTCCGAGTGGCATCGACACCTGTCGGAGGATGCGCTGCAGGCGGCGGGCGCTGGGACCCCGTACTGGATTTACCCATTTAGGTCCTACAATACCTTCTGTCCTTATCTAGTCGGTAGCTACTCTGAAGTAGGAGATCTGCTGAGACGTTATCTCGCCCTCGGAGTGGAGGCGGTCATCTTGGATGTGCCCGCTCAGGAGGACGACCTGCAGCATGCGCTTAGAGCGTTTAAGCATGCGGCAGACGAAACGGCCTGACCCCTAGGAAGCGTGACTGAAGGTGCCGGGGATGCGCTCGATGAGCCCGTGCCGTCGGAGGCGGTTGGTCTCCGGCACAGCGCCGACCGCCATCGAGGACATCAAGGCCGTGCTGGCCGCCTACGCCTGGCTATGACGGTTCCAATTCAAGCCGTCCTAGCCACATAGGCGGGCACGCCGCCCACCCCGGCAACCCGGACGCTCGCCGACCCGCCCCCCGGCCACCGTCACGCCGGACGCGACCAGCACCGGGGAGGCAAGCACGGTGAACGGCCGGACCCCCGCGGCCGGCGGCCCGCTGGCGGCAGGCGCCGGCCTGACCGGTATCACGGCGACCGCCGAGGCCACCAACGTCAGCGGCGCAGGGTCGCCAGCCATCGAACCCCGGCACGCCGACGCGGCCAGCCCCAACCACCCACGCCAGTCTTCCGCCACTAAATCCACATTCATGGGTTAAGCAGTGAGAAAGCTAGCTGCGACCGCTGACGAATCACCGGCGGAACGCTGGTGCTCCAGGTCAGCGAGGAGAGGCGGCGAGGCCCGCAGTTCGCTGGCTCAGCCGGGGTCCGGCGAGCACCTCGAGCTTGGGCAGCGGCCCCCGGCTGACCATGGCCAGCGTCTTACACTGAACGATCCTGCGCTCTCGCCTCGGCCAGCCGTGCGTTCAGGAAGCGGCGCTCGGGGCCGGTGCCGGCCAGGGCGGCCGCCTGCTCGTAGGCGCTGGCGGCTTCCTGGTGGCGGCCGAGGCGGCGCAGGAAGTCGGCCCGGGTCGCGGGCAGCAGGTAGTAGCCGGCCAGGGCGCCGGCGGGCTCCAGGCGCTGCAGCAGCGCCAGCCCTGCTGCGGGGCCGTCGGCCATGGCCACCGCGACCGCGCGGTTCAGCTCGACCACCGGCGAGCCGGTCAGGTCGGCCAGGTGCTGGTAGAGCCGGGCGATCCTGGGCCAGTCCGTGGCCAGCGCGGTCGGGGCGGCGGCGTGGCAGGCGGCGATGGCCGCCTGGATCAGGTACTGGCCGGGCCGCCGGGCGGCCAGGGCGTCTTCGAGGTGCCGGCGGGCGAGGCCTATCCGGGCCTGGTCCCAGCGGGCGCGATCCTGGTCCTCCAGGGTCACCAGGTCCCCGCGGTCGTTGACCCGCGCCGCCTGCCGCGCGTGCTGGAACAGCATGAGGGCGAGCAGCCCCTTGGCTTCGGGCTCCGCTGGCAGCAGTTCCGCCAGCAGCTGGGCCAGGGCGATGGCCCGGTCGCACAGGTCCCGGCGGATGAGATCGTCCCCCGCGCTGGCCGCGTACCCCTCGTTGAACACCAGGTAGAGCACCGCCAGGACGCCCGGCACCCGCTGCGGCAGGGCGCTGGCGGGCGGCACCCGGTAGGGGATGCGCGCGTGGGCGATCTTCTGCTTGGCCCGGACGAGCCGCTTGGCCATCGTGGCCTCCGGCACCAGGAAGGCGCGGGCGATCTCGGCCGTGCCCAGCCCGGTCAGGGTGCGGAGCGTCAGGGCGACCCGCGCCTCCAGCGCCAGCGCGGGATGGCAGCAGGTGAAGATCAGCCGGAGTCGTTCGTCGGCAACGCCGCTGTCGTCAGCGCCCGGCTCCGGGTCGCCCGTTCCCGTCTCCCTGCTTGCCATCACCGCCATCTCCTCAACCTTGGCGTGGTAGGTGCTGCTGCGCCGCAGCCGGTCGATGGCCCCGTTGCGGGCCACCGTCATCAGCCACGCGCCCGGACGGTTCGGCACGCCGTCGCCCGGCCAGCGCCGCAGCGCCTGGGCAAAGGCGTCCTGGGCGCATTCCTCGGCCAGGTCCCAGTCACCGGTCTGGTGGATCAGGGCCGCGGTGATGCGGCCCCACTCCTGGCGGAAGGCATCGGCCACGACCGTCTCCACCGTGCTTGCCGCGGTGGCCTCGGTGTCCGCGGCCGGCGCCCCGACCGCGCCGCCGGCCGGTTCCGGTGACTGGCCGGCGGGCACGGCTAGTCGTCCCCGAGCGGTCGGAATGGCCGCACCTCCACGATGCCGACGCGGGCCATCGGATGCTTGGCCGCTGCCTCGATGGCCTCGTCGAGGTCAGCGCACTCAAGCACGTCGAAGCCGGCCACCTGCTCCTTCGTCTCGACGAAGGGGCCGTCGGTCACGATGGCGCGCCTCTCCCTCACCCGGACCGTCCGGGCGGCGCTGGGCGGTTCCAGTTCGCTGCCGAACAGGCGGATGCCCCGGCCGTCCATCTCGGCTGCCCAGGCGTCGGCCGACTCCATAGAGGCGACCTCTTGCGGGCCGACCGCCGGGTCGGTGCAGACGAGCATCATGTACCTGGTCTGGCCGGCCCTGGGCGCGGGCAGGTGCACGGCCGGGGCACCGCCGACCAGGGCGCGCACCTCGACCGCCCCCATCCAGGAGTGGGGGTGCCTGCCAGCCCAACCCGTCGCCTCCTCCAGGCCGGCGCACTCGATCACGTCGTAGCCGGCCACCTGCTCCTTGGTCTCCGCGTACGGCCCGTCGGTGACGATGAGCTGGCCGTCACGCACCTTCACGGTGGTAGCGTCCGCATCCAGCCGTAGCGGGCTCCCCTCGATGCTCACCCCGGAGCCGATCGCCTCGTCGAGCCAGGAGGTAAGCGCGGCCCAGGCTTCGTCGTCCCACGCCCAGTCGAGATCCGGGGCGCCCGCGTGGATCAGCATGTACTGCATCGTCTCCCCCTTACCTGGCACTCGACGGGACCCGCGCCGACGCGGCCGCCCCGCTTCTCGTCACCGCAACCGCCGCCCTGCGGGCGGTCCGCGCGCGCTGCCCCAGGCGGAAGGCACGCCCGAGGCAGATCCGCAGGTCCCTCAGCCCGGCGGCGGCCTCACCCGCGCGGACGTCCGCGGCCCGCTGCTCGGCGGCGCTGAGGCCGTGCTCGTACTTGTACATCTGGTACCCCAGTGTGTAAAGCATCGCTGCTCCATCCGGTCGAAGTTGTCCCGAGCCGCCCTTGCGGCTCATCCACTCAGACGACGAACGGAATCTCCGAGATGGACACCTCCGCGCCGGACAATTCAAAATTGGGGCACGGGACCGAGATCCGGCGTGTTACTCAAGGGGCATCGTCACCAAAGTTTGTGATGCCGGCTCACCAAGCCGGGCATGAGGCTGGCTGAAGAACGGTACGAAGACCGTGCAGCACCATCCGTCGGAGTGGGACAGATCCGCATGACCACCCCCCAGCCCGCAGTGCCCGCGGCGCACCCGGCCATGTTCGCCGCCCTGGAAGTGCCGAACTTCCGCCGTTATGTCTCCGGGCAGTCGCTGAGCCTGATCGGAACGTGGGTCGAGACGGTCGCGCAGGCCCTGCTGGTACTGCGGCTGACGCACTCCGGCATCGCGCTGGGGCTGACCACCGCGGCCAGGTATGCGCCGATCCTGCTACTGTCGCCCTACGTGCCCGCGATCATCCGCCCGCTGCTGATGATGGCGCTGGTCGGCACGTTCACGTTCGAGTTCGAGGTCAGCCTGCCGCTGCTGGCCGAGACGACGTTCCACGGCAGCAGCACCACCTACAGCGCTCTGCTCGGCGCCCTGGGCGCCGGGGCGGTCACCGGCGGCCTGTACGCGGCCCGATCGGCCCGCACGGGAGTGGCCCCGCTGATCCGGGCCGCGCTCGGCTTCGCGATCGCCGTCGGCCTCGTCGCGGCCGCTCCCACGCTGGCGACCGCGCCGGGTCACCGCCTTGTGGTCGATGGCCCTGGTCGGCAGCACGGCGATCGGCTCACCGGTCATCGGCGCGCTATCGGAGCTAGCCGGCCCGCGGTATGGCCTCGCCCTCGGCGCCGCCGCCTGCCTCGCCGCCGTCATCATCGGCGGCTGGCCCGGCCAAGGCATCCGCCGCGGCGCCCCCAACCCAGCGGAGTAGCCGGCCAGACCCGGTGCCGGCCGGCCCGCATTACCAGGCCGCGGTCAGGTCGCTGCCCAGGGGTCCGCGCACAGCCTGGGGCCGGCCGAGAGCCTGCCCGAGCCGCTCAGCCAGGCCGAGGCGCGCGTCCTGCGCTTCCTGCAGACCAGCCTTTCCGCGCCGGAGATCGCCAGCGAGCTCTACGTGTCGGTGAACCCAGTCCGGACGCACATGCGGCACCTCTACGACAAGCTCGGCGCCCACCGCCGCCTGGAGGCCCTGGACCGGGCCCGTACCCTTGGCCTGCTCTCGCCCCTGCCCCAACGGGCCTGAACCCCCTTTCATAAGGAACGAACCCGTGACTGCCGCGCGCGAGGTTGGTTACTTTTGCTAGGTTCTGGCCATGTCTAAGGGAATGGGCGACCCGGGGCCGGCGCACGAGGACGAGATCGACCGCAAGCTTCGCGAGCTGACCGAAGGGCGGATGGCCGAGCCCGTGGTCAAAGAGCCGTCGGCCGCCGAGCGCGCGAAGCGGGCTGGACGGGACCGGAAAAAGGACCGGCGCAACCAGCGCAAGCAGCGGCGGCGTGGCGGGAGCTTCCGGCTGAAGGCGGGGGCGGTCGCCGTGGTCGTCCTGGCCGCGGCCGGCGGCGTCACGTGGCTGCGCCTGTCGCATTCGCCGGCCGGCCGCTCAGCCGGCCAGCAGCCGCCGCTAGGCGGCACGCCGATCGGAGCGGCGCCGCCTGCCGACCCGTTCGCCGGCACCCCGGCCGAGAGCTGGGCGAACGGCGAGTCGGGGATCGCCATCCCCGCGGCCAAGCCGGTCGGCAGCTTCACCGCCGCGCAGGTGATGAGCGCCTACCAGACGACCAGACGGCTGCTGATCGCGGCCAACCTGGACAAGCAGACGCTGCTCGGCGGCGCCCCGACCGCGTTCGAGGACCTCCTCACCCGGCAGCAACGGGCCGACTTCCTAGCCGACCTGAACAAGAAGGGGGTCAACAGCGGCGGATACCCGCTCAGCACCCGCAAGTGGGTCGCCTCGTTCTTCCCCGGCAGCGCGGAATTCATCGGAACCGTGATCAAGGTGCACGGCGTGATGAGCGCGCAGACCGCGCACGAGGCGGGCGGCACGGTTCTCGCCGTCCAGGTCAACTACAACTTCGGCTACGCGGTTGAACCCCCCGGCAACCCCGGCGACTGGATGCGGGTGCTCGACCACCAGTACGGCAGCGTCGACTTCGCCCAGTGGGACGACCCCGGCGGCCCGCTCGAACCATGGGATCAGACCCTCATCGGCAACGCGGGCATCCAGTGCGGGACAACCGACGGCTACATACACCCGGACTACCCCAGCGAACGCACCCCCGCGCCCACCCAGTCCGGGCCTGCCATCAACCCGTACTCGCAAGCCACCTCGGTGCCCGGTGGCGGCGCCGTATGCGGGCGGACGTCGGGCACCTAGCAGCCCCATGCTGACAACAGCATTCCTTGGCTACGTGCGCGTGCTCCTGTTTCTGCAGGGCCTGTACCTGCTGTTCTTGGCATTTGAACTCGCTGGCGGGCCGGCCGCCTTCCCGCTGGTCGCCGCCTTGCCCGGCCTGGCCGGGATCGTGACCGCGGTTGCCCTCCGGCGGGGCCGACGCTGGGCGGCGATTGCCGCGATCGTCATTGAGGCGCTGTGGGCGGCGGCGGCCGCCGCGATCGGGTACGAGACCCTCAGGGACTGGCCCGTCGACTGGCCGTTGCTGTGGCAGGTGTCCGCGGCGGCCGCGCTGTTCCTGCTCACGCTGGTCGGGCTGCTGCTTTCGCTCGTCCGCGCCTACGCCGGGCTCGTTCGCCGCTGATCTCCGCGCGGGCCTGCCCCCCCTGCGGACCGGCTGGACGCCATCAACCTTGTCAGCGGCTGCTCCGCCCTGTCTGCCATCCGCCGTCCGGCGTCTGCGAAGGCGCTGGGCCGTTCGCGCCGCGCACGGCGGTGGGCCCCCGCCGGGGGGGCGGGGGGCCCCCCCCC
>Ga0302326_10013833_pt1 | contig 17093 bp, 16 predicted proteins | sample Palsa_T0_3_FD_202264 | JGI IMG/M metagenome (GOLD analysis project Ga0302326, IMG submission 202264) | Peat permafrost microbial communities from Stordalen Mire near Abisko, Sweden - Palsa_T0_3 | ecosystem: Environmental > Terrestrial > Soil > Palsa > Peat permafrost | place: Sweden: Abisko...
TCCTTGCGCTGGCCCTATGTAGTGTCTCCGTTCTCGCTGCCGATCCTGCGCCAACAACACCTGCGCGAGCGACACCACCACCGCCACCACACCCCTTTACCTACCCGCCCTCCATCGAGGGCGCGGACATCGAAACTTACAAGGAAGTCGACGGCGCCGCACTGAAGGTGTGGATCTTTTGGCCGGTCGAGAAGGCCGCGCTTGGGGTGAAACACCCGGCCATTGTCTTCTTTTTCGGCGGCGGGTGGACCAACGGATCGCCGTCCCAATTCGAGCGCCAATGCCGGCACTTTGCCGAGCGCGGCATGGTCGCGATGACCGCCGACTATCGCGTGGCCTCACGGCAGCACGTAAAACCGAGCGCCTGCGTGGCCGACGCCAAATCGTGCGTGCGCTGGATCCGAAAAAATGCGGACCGGCTCGGGATCGACCCGAATCGGATCGTTGCCGCGGGCGGTTCCGCCGGCGGCCATCTCGCCGCCGCGACCGCGACCCTGCCGGGCCTGGACGAAACCGGTGAAGACACGAGCATCAGCGCGGTGCCGAATGCGTTGGTCCTGTTCAATCCCGCCCTCGTCTTCGCGCCTTTTCCCGGCCTGGAGGATCCGAATTACGCGAAGAATTTTGACACCGAGCGTCTCGGCTGCGAACCGGAGGCGATCTCGCCCCTCCACCACGTGAGCGAGCATCTGCCGCCGACGCTCATCCTGCACGGCCGCGCGGATACCACGGTGCCGTACGCCACCGTCGAAGCCTTTGCCGCGGAAATGAAGAAGAAAGGCAACCGCTGCGAACTGGTCGGTTACGAAGGCCAGTCGCACGGCTTCTTCAACAACCCCAAGTACGCCGAGACACTTGCCGAGGCGGACAAGTTTCTGGTCTCGCTCGGGTACCTTCCGGCCGAAAAATCGAGCCAGTAGCGTTCCGGCCCGGCCACGGGCCTGTGGAATAAGCGACGGTCGCTTTCCGGCGCACGACCTGATACCACACTCCGCGGCACTCCCGAGTTCATTCCATGCGCATCGTTCATTCTCGTGTGGAGAGGAGACTGGCCCCGGACGAATCGCACACCGCGCTCATCGCTGCGACGGCCATTTTTCTGGTCAATCTGTTCCTTGCCATTTCCTTCGTTTGGATGGGCGTGCACGCCGTGGCCACGCTCACGAATTCAACGGTCCACACGCCCCAGGCGAAGCGCTCGGCGGGGTCGTTTGATCCGGCCAACACGCTCCGGTTGATCGTGAAATCGGACGGGGCGGTCCACGTCGACGACCGCACGGTGCCGGATAGTTCGATCGAGAGCGTGGTCAAGGACCGCAACCCGCAGCAAGTCATTCTCCAGGTCGACCGCCGGGTCAGTTACCAACGGGTCAAGGCTGTGATGGACGTATTGGCAGCCGCGGGGGTGAAGAGCGTCACCTATGCTGTTACCGACGAGGCGACGCCGGAACCGAACAGGCCTGCCGCCACGCCACCGCCAGCGCCACCAGGCACGCCGGAGAGGACGGGCGCTGTCAGGCGGTGCCCGCGGCGGTTCAAAAAACAAACGCTGTCATCCCGAGCTTGTCGAGGGATCTCCAACGCCCGGGGGCGGAGGTGGTCCGGAGCAGCGCGAGTCGCACCCACCATCTCCGCGCCCCGGAAGTCAGAGGCCCTTCGCTCCACATCGCTCAGGGTGACAGCTTTTTTGATCCTGCCTCCGCGCCGGGCTACTCCGGCAGCGGCTGACCCTTGGTTTCCGGGAGAAAACAGATGAAGACCAGGCCGAAGAGGAGCACGCCGGCCATGAGGCTGATGGCGGTGCGCAGGTCCATGCCAGGAAGCGCTTTGAGCCAGCCGGAGAAAACCAGCATCGGTGAGGCCAGCAGCCGGGCACCGTTGAAGCAAAAGCCGGTGCCGGTCGAGCGCAGATGGTTCGGGAACAGTTCCGGAAAATAGACCGCGTAGCCGGCGTGAATGCCGAGGGTGAAGAAGCCATACACCGGCAGCAAGGCGAGGAGCATGCCGTAGGTGCTGGGAGCGAAACAAGTGAGCGGGACGAAGATCAGCGCGGCGACGTGGTAAAGGACGAAGGTGGGGCGGCGTCCGAGCCGCACGGCCAACGGCCCGAAGGCCACCATCCCGAGCCCACCGCCGATCACCTGGATATTGCCGTAGGCGAATTTGGCGCGCGCGGCGGCCTCGGCCGCGGCGACGCCGTGGCGGAGGAGAAAATCCTTGGCCAGGTCCTGGCCGGCGACGACCACGGCCCAGAAAGTGGCGAGGCCGGCGGTGGCGAGCAGGGTCCCGAAGATGGCGTGCCGCGCCCAGCGCGGATGGCCGAACAGATCGCGAAAGCTGCCGAGCCGCGTGCCCTCACCGGCGGCCGCCTTCGCTTTCGCGCGGTGCCACGACTCGGGTTCTTCGACCCGCGCGCGCACCCAGACGACGAGCAGCGATGGGATGATGCCGACGAGGAAGGTCACGCGCCAATTGGCGCCCGTGGCCAGGCCGACCCACGCGGCGATAAACGTGCCGATGATGCTCGTCGCGTGGAAGAAGCCCGACATATGCGCGCGGGCGTGCGGCGCCACGGCTTCGGCGACGAGCGCCGCGGCCACCGCCCATTCGCCGCCCACGCCCATGGCCACGAGGAATCGCAGCACGCCGACGTGCCAGAGGGAGGTGGCGAAATAGGTGAAGCCGGAGAAAACGGAGTAGAAAAGGATGGTGAGGACCATCGTGGGCTTGCGTCCCCAGCGGTCGCCGAGCCAGCCAAAAAGGATGCCGCCAAACGCGCCGCCCACGAGAAATATGCCCAGGAAGATGTCGCCCCAGCGGAGGACGTCCGGATGATTCGGCGCGACGTGCAGGATCTCGGCAAGCATCGGGTTGCGCTGGATGTTGAAGAGCTGCCCCTCGAAGGCGTCGAAGACCCAGCCCACGGAGGCGATGAGCACGACCAGCCATTGGTAGCGGGTCACGCCTTGATACCACTTGGGGGTGGGGGGTGTGGTGAGGGGCGTGCTTGTCACGGAGGGCGTGGGGGCAATGACGAATGACGAATGTCTAATGTCTAATGTCGAAGGAATGACGAAGTGACAGCGCAGGCGCGGGTCGAGATATAGCCTGCTTTCCCAAACGCGAGAACTGTGCTCGGTCCCCACGAGCCGATCATTAGGCCTTCGTCATTCGTCATTCGTCATTCGTCATTCGTCATTCGTCATTCGTCATTTCTGAAAAGTCACCGGCTTTCCCGTATCCACCGATTCCTGCGCTCGCAGGCACATGGCCACGGACCAGCGGCCATCCTCGCCGCTCGCGGGCAGCGGCGTGCCGTCGCGCACGGACGCGGCGACGGCGTTGATTTCGTCCACCAGCTCGAAGACCTCGCCGGTCGGCCGTTCAATGGGAACGTCGCGCACGGTTTCTCCATCGAAATGTTTCAGCGAATAGGTCGGATGAAAGGTGCGGTCGAGCGCGCCGCTCCAACTCGCCCACAGCGCGCCGCGTGTGCCGGTGACTTTCACGACCTGGTGATGCTCAAACGCGCTCAAGGTCTGCGAAATGACGGCGTAAGAGCCGCCGGGGAAATTGACGATGGCGGAAAAATTGTCCTGCAATTCCGGGTGACCGGGCTGCTTCGAGTTGGCCCGGGCGAAGACGCTCACCGGATCGCCGGCGGCGGCGAAGTACCAGCGCGCGAGGTCGAAGAAATGGATCGGCTCCTCGAGGATCCAATTGCCGACGCGGGTGATGTCGTAGCGCCAGCCTCCCGCGCCAAGACGGTACGGCCGGCGCCACAGCTCGATCAGCGCGTATTGCGGGTCGCCGATGGCTCCGGCGTCGATCATTTGCCGGGCTTTGCCCCAGAGCGAGGAGAGCCGGAATTCGTGTCCGACGGCGAGGCGCAAACCGCGTTCGCGCGCAGCGCGGACGAGGTCGTCGCACTCGGCTTCATTCAGCGCCATGGGCTTTTCCATGAGCAGATGTTTGCCCGCCCGGAGCACTTCGAGGCCGATCGAATGGTGCAGGTGGCTAGGGAGCACGGCATCGACCATCTCGATGGAAGCGTCGGCGAGCAATTCGCGGTAATCGCCCACCACGCGCACACCCGGATGCGCCTCGCGCGCGGCGGCCTGGCTTTTTTCCGAACGCGCCGCGATGGCGGCCAGTTCGGCGCGCGGCGACTCGACGATGGCGCGCGCGTGATGGCTGCCCCAGGCCCCGAAACCGATGAGCGCGCAACGGACAGGCGTCATTTGCGCGGAGCGGTGGTCAGCGGCGTGGCGGGTGTGGCGGCTGGCTTGCGGCCTTGCACTTCACTGAGTTTGCAAGTCTCCAGACGCGGCAGCACGTAGCGCGCGAAGAGTTCGCACTCGGCCAGATGCGGATAGCCCGAGAAAATGAACGCGCGGATGCCCATGGCGATGTAGCGCTGGAGTTTGGCGTAAACCTGGTCCGGGTCGCCCACGATGGCGCTGCCGCAACCGCTGCGCGCGCGGCCAATCCCGCTCCAGACGTGTTCCTCGATGTAATCGTCCTTCGCCTGGGCGCGCAGTTCGTCCTGCCGTTTGACGCCGGCGGATTGATGATCCTGCGCGCGGGCCTTGATCTCGGCGCCCTTGGCGGCGTCCAGCCGCGAGAGCATGCGCACGGCGGCGGCGCGCGCTTCGGCTTCGGTCTCGCGCACGACCACGTGGATGCGCAGGCCAAAGTCCAGGGCGCGTCCGAGCGCGGCGCCCTTGTTCGCCACCAGATGCATGGATTCGCTCAGGCGCTCCTCGGTTTCCGGCCACATAAGGAAAACGTCGCAGTGCTCCGCGCAGAGCTGGACGGCATCGGGCGAGATGCCGCCGAAGTAGAGCAGCGGTCCGCCATTTTGCTGATACGGCTTGGCCGGATCGGTGGTCGGCAGGTCGAGCTGGTAAAATTTTCCTCGATAGTGCAACTCGGGCTGGGCCCAGCATTGCCGGAGAATTTCGATGACCTCGCGCGAACGGGCATAGCGCACCGGCGAATCCTCGCGGGCGCCGGGCAGGTCGGAGGAAATGATATTCACCGTGAGCCGGCCCCCGAGCAGGTGATCGAGCGTGGCCAGGTGCCGCGCGAGCATCGGAGGATGGATTTCCCCCATGCGCACCGCGACGAGATGATGGATCTGCTTGGTGAGCACCGCCATGGCCGCGGAAAACGGGAGGGTTTCCTGGCCGCTGGCCCATCCGGAGGGCATGAGGATGTTTTGATAGCCGAGCTGGTCGGCGCGCCGGACGATGTGTGAGCAGTGCTCGAAGCTGCTGCGCAACGCGCCGTCGGGCACGCCGAGGAATTCATAGTCGTCGCTGCACAGGGCGGAGAACCAGGCGACCTCGACGCGCGGGGCCGCGGTGCGGATCGCTGGTCCTGGTGGAATCGGTGAATTCATCATGGGGGGGATGAGTGGACAGGACGCCGTCGCTGCTAGACGCCAAGCAATTTTTGCAGGCCCTGGGTGATGATGGCGTCGACCGCGTCGGAGCAATTCGCGACGCTCACTTCGTAGCCGCCTTGCGGATACGCTTCTTTCACCGGGATGTACCACGGCCCGCCATCACCGTAGGCCGCGGTCGCGATGAATCGGCCGGGTTGCAATTGCTGCGCGCGGAGCTGGTATTCGACGAAGCATTCCGCGGGGAGATGGAGCATGGTGATGCCGTCCATCTCCAGCGCACTGAGGACGATCGGCGTCTTGTTTTCCACGCGCTGCATCCAGCTCAGGACCATCGCGGGACGAATGCGATTGGCGGGGACGTTCTTCTTGTTGGCGAGCATCTCGCGGAGTTTGTCGGCATTCCAGACCGGGTTGGTCGGCGGTAAAATCTCGTGCGTCTTCCACGATACTTTGCCGATGGGCTGCGGCTTCAGTTCCCGCTCCGAAAGGACGAGCCCGGCATACATGCGCTGCGTCAATTGCACACGGGCCGCGGGCGTTCCGTCGTTGTATTTGCCCGCGGCGATGTTCCCCGCGCCCCCGGTAAAATAGATGTGCGTACACCCGGGTTCGTCCTTCTGCCGCTGCTTGCGCGCGAGGCCGACGAAATCGCTGCTCACACGGCCACCGCCATAATAGCTCATGGGGTGAGTGGCGTAATAATGGCAGGCCAGGATCTTCTCGGGGCCATCGTAGAAGGCGAGCGTCTTGAGCAGCGGATCGATCAAGCCCTCGGGCAGGGCGATCAATTCCGCGTCGCGGCAGGCGCTCCCGCGCATTTTCGTGATCTTCCCATCGGGACCGATCGCCACGCGGCGGTTGGACGCCACCATTTCCACAGGCCCTTCACCCCGCGCGACATGGGTGACGGGACGGGCCTTGGGCAGGGCCGCTTTCACGGCGGCGCGGGCGCGATCCAGGCAGGCCTGGAAAAAGTCCACTTCCACGACCTGCAAACCATCCTGCTGTTCCGCGACCAGCTTCTCCGCGTAGAGGCAGACAAAGGGAGCGTCGTGCTGGTGCACGCACTGCACCGCGACGCGATCGGGCGTGGTGCCCGCGGCCTCCGCCAGCGCGGTCCGCCAGGCCACGTGCGCCTCGTTGAGGATACCGGTCCAGTCGACGGCGCAAACGACGATGGGTTGGCCGGCGCCGAGCAGCACAAAGCCGATTGCTTCCAGGCCATCGTCCACGGCCGCCACCGGCTTGATCCATCCACCGCAGAGCGGGTGTCCCACCGGCGGCGTCACCTCAAAACGAAACGGAGCGATCCGCAGTTCCGACGAGGAATCCGCGGCGGCCGTCCAGGGCGCGAGCGCCACGGCCCCGGCGGAAAGAGAGGATTGGAGAAATTGGCGGCGGGTGAGGCGGTTCATTTTTTAGGGGGAAGAACTCTCCGTTGGCTAAATGGCGTATCAGTCCTTTGGACGATCTTCAAGGCGCGATGGCGGGGGACGGGAGCACACCGATCGCCCAATCGTATAATCCCAAAGGGGCCGGGAAATTGGGGGTTGGCAGGATGGCCTTCCGTCCTGCGTCGGGCTAAGGTACTCTCCGCCCCATGAGAACCGCCCCTGCCAGCTTCGCCGCGCTCATTCTCGCCATGGGTTCGCTGGCGCTTCGTGCCGCGGAAGCGACGCCCGCGGCAGCCCCGCGCGCGACGCTGGGTGACGATGTGGTCGAGCCCGCCTGGAGCCAGCGCCTCAACGTCACGGTGGGCGCGACGGACGGCGGGATTCGAGGCACGGACGAGAAAGCCATTCAGGCGGCCGTGGACTATGTCGCACGCTTTGGCGGCGGCACCGTGACGATCCTGCCCGGCACGTACCGCCTGCGCAACGCGATCTATTTGCAATCCAAAGTGCGGCTGATCGGCAGCGGGCCGGACACGATTCTGTTCAAAGAACCGTCGGTGACGAGCGCGCTCGCGGAAGACAGCGATTGGTTTGACCAGGAGATTACGCTCGCGGACGCCACGGGTTTCGCGCTGGGCGACGGCGTTTGCCTGCGCACCAAGGACGACCACGGTGAGGAAAACATCGTCAAGCGCACGCTGGTCGCCCGCACGGGCAATCGCTTCAAGCTCGACCAGGGCCTGCGCAAGAATTTCTGGCGTCGCGGGGGCGCCACCGTCTCGACGCTCTTCCCGCTTATCTCCGGGGAAAACATCGCCGACATCGCCATCGAGAATCTCGTGCTCGACGGCAACCGCGCGCACAATGCCAACCTCGACGGCAATTACGCCGGCTGCATTTTTCTCCAGGAGTGCAATCGGGTGGGCATCCGCGGCGTGACGGCGCGAAATTACAACGGCGACGGCATCAGTTGGCAAATCTGTCACGACGTGCTCGTCGAAAATTGCGTGAGCGAAGGACACGCCGGGCTGGGATTGCATCCGGGTTCCGGGTCGCAGCGCACCGTCATCCGCGGCAATCGCATCGCCGGAAACGACATCGGCATTTTCTTCTGCTGGGGTATCCGGCAGGGGATTGCGGAAAAGAACCACGTCGAGGGCAACCGCATCGGCATCTCCATCGGCCATCACGACACGGACAATCTCGTGCGCGACAATGAAGTCAGCGGGAGCAAACAGCACGCCGTGCTTTTCCGTCCGGAACGGGGCAAGGACTTTACCGGCAACCGCAATCGCATTGAAAACAACCGCCTGATCGACAACGGCGGCGAAGACGGCGTGGCCGTGGATATCCAAGGCGGCACGGAATCGATCGCGCTGGCCGGCAATGAGATCATCGAGACACGCGGCGCCGCGCGGCGCACCGGTATCCGCCTCGGTCCGGAGACGCGGGACATGACTTTGGAACGAAACCGCATTCAGGGCTTCGCGAAGGAAGTCGAGGGCACGGCCAACCCGACCGCGGGGGGCGACACACCGGCGGGCAAATAGCACCACCAGCGCATTCCGGTTCGACAGACGTTCGCCATTATTCTATCGTCCGGCATGCCTCAAACGCTGGAGTTAATCTCGCATGACGCTCTCTCGCTTCCGCCCGATCAGCGGATGGTGCTGGCCTACCGTCTGCTCGTGAGTGTCGAGCCAAAACCAGAGCCGGGGGCGGATGCCGCGTGGGAAGCGGAGATTGCGCGTCGCATCGCGCGTTACGATTCCGGTGAAACGCCAGCCGTCCCGGCAGAGGAGGTCTTCGCCCGGCTGAGGGAGATCGCACCTGATCGGTGAGTCAAGCGGCCTGCGAATGCGCTGCTCCCCCAGCGCGCTCAAGGCTGGTCACCAGCAAAGCGGAAAGGAAATGCATGCTGCCATCCGGTTCTTCGATGGTAATCTGCGGCACGTCGCTGGACGCGGCGAGGACGAAATCGGGATGGTCGATGCGGTATTCCTTGCCATCCGCCATGCAGATAATGAACGGAACAAACGGGCTTGCTTGCAGCAATTCGCGGACGCGCGCTTTCATAAATCGTTGATTGCTACCACATGCACCTTGAAGCGGCAAGGCGCTAAGGCGAGGCGAGCAGGATCGAGCTCGCTTCCAGCAAGCTTCCCACGCGAAAGTCCGGCGGGGCGCGCAGTTTTTCGTCGTAGCCGTAGTCGATGAAAATGGTGCGGCAGCCGGCGGCGGCGCCGCAGTCGATGTCGCGCCAGCGGTCGCCGATCATCCAGCTCTGCTGGAGATCAATGCCGAGTTCGTGCGCGGCGCGCAGGAGCATGCCCGGGGCGGGCTTGCGAAATTCCGAGGGCTGTCCCTGCCCGGGATCATAACAGACTTCCACGCGATCGATCGGCAGCCGGGCGCACATGGCGGCGTGCATGGCCTCGACTTCCTCGCGACGCTGCGTGCCCCGGCCGACATCCGGTTGGTTCGTCGCCACCACCAGCAGCCAGCCCGCTTTCTTCAATTTCGCACACGCCTCCTCGACGCCGGGCAGCAAGGCAAACTCCGCCAGAGTTGCCGGCGGATACGGTTTCCCGTCGCGGACCACCGGGCGATTGATCACTCCATCGCGGTCCAGGAAAACGGCGCGATTCACGCCACTAGTGGACCACCGGCTGCGGGTTGGTCGCCGTCACCGGCGCGGTGGCATCGACGCCGGCCGGAACCGGTGTGGTGGCGGGAAGCGGACCCCTTTTCGCGGCCTGAAGCAAGAGCTGCTGAGCGGTCTTCTCCTCCTCCTGGAGGAGCAATTGCTGCTGGGTGCTGGTGTAGTGGAGGAGCAGCAGATGGTGCTGTTGCTGGGCCGCCGCCGAAGACTCCAGCGAAAGGCGCTGCGGCGCGCCGCTGGACTGTTCGTGATTGGTGAGGAGGTGCTCCTGCGCGGAGAAGGCGTTTTCGCGAGAGAGCAATTGCTGCTGCGCCACCGCGGCGTGCTCGAGGAGGAGAAAGTGATGGGCATTGGTCGCCGCGGCCAGCAACAGATGGGCGCGGTCGCTTTCCGCGGCCATCAGCAGCAGGTGGTGGTGCGCATCGTCGTCGATCGCGTGCTCCAAAAGGAGATGATGCGCCGACGACGCGGTCGCTTCTTCGAGCAGATGATGGTGCGCGCTGGTCGCCGCCGTGGTCAGCAAATGATGCGCGGACGCCGCCGTGGCCTCGAGGAGCAGGTGCGCGTGCGCGGCGGCTTCGTGGACGCTCAGCAGGTGATGCGCGGCCGCGGCGGATGCTTCCAGCAGAAGGTGATGGTGCGCGGACGCGGATGCGCTCAGCAGGAGATGATGCGCCGCGGAGGCAGCCTCGGTGAGCAGGAGGTGATGGGCCGCGGCAGCGTGTGCCGCGACGAGCAAATGATGTCCCGCCGCAGCCGCCCTTTCCTCAATCAGGAGATGGTGATGGGCCGCGCTGCCGGCGATGAGCAGAAGGTGGTGTTTCGCGGAGGCCATGGCTTCCGCCAGCAACAGGTGCGCATGGGCGGCCTTGGCGGCCTCCTCCAGCAGCAAGTGCTCGTGCGCCGCCGCGGCCGCCGCGAGGAGCAGATGATGGTGGGAAGCGGCAGCCACTTCCATCAGGAGCAGATGCTCGTGCGCGGCCTGGGCCGTGCGGATGCGGAGCAAATGCTCGTGCGCGGCCGCGGCGACCGCCGTCAGCAAATGATGCCGGGCCGCGGCGTCGGCGGCGATGCTCAGCAGCAGATGCGAGTGCGCGCTGGTCGCGGCACGCTGCTCGAGCAGATGATGCTCCGCGCTGGCGGCCGTTGTTTGCAAGAGATGCTCGTGCGCCGTGGCGGCCGCTTTCTCTTCGAGGAGATGCTGTTGCGCCGCCGCCCGTTCCCGAAGCTGAAGCTCCGCGGCATTGTCATGGGAATTGGGCGGCTTGGGCGGTTTTGGCGGCGCCGGCGGCGCAGGTCCTTTGGCCGAAGACAATCCCATCCCCAAGACCATGATCAGCACGATCACGGTGAGGGCGGGAATGTTGGGAAAATGGCGCCGCTTCATCGGATAGCAGCAAGGATAGCCCCAAAGCACCTGTCCGCCAGCCTCAATACGCAATTCAAACGCCCAGATGGCGGCCCTTGAAGGTCAGCTCGGCGATGCCCGATTTGTCGAGGTTCCCGAGTCCCTCGAAGACCATTTTGTCGTACTGGGCCTTGGTCGCCTCGGCGAGTGGCAGTTCCAGGCCTTCGCTGCGCGCGAGTTGCAAGGCGATCCCGCTGTCCTTGGCCGCGTGCGCGGCGCTGAAGAAGCAGGCGTGATCGCGGTTCTGCATATCCTCGCCGTCGGTGACCAGGACCCGCGAAGCGGCGCCAGTCTGGCCAAAGACTTCGCGGATCACGGTGAGATCGAGTCCGAGCGCACTGGCCAGCCCGAGGCCTTCCGCCAGCCCGGCGGTGTTGATATTCATGACCATGTTGACGAGCGCCTTGACCTTGGCCGCCGAACCGGTCGGCCCGATAAAACGCAGGGAAGCGCTCAGTTTTTCCAGCACCGGCCTGGCCCGGGCAAAGGCCTCCGGTTTTCCACCGCACATGAGATACAGCGTGCCTTCACGTGCCTGGGTGATGCTCGAGGCCATGCAGGCTTCCAGCGATTGCGCCCCGGCGGCTTCGGCCCGGCTCTCGACAAGCTCATGGGTCCCGGGCGACACGGTCGCGCAATTGATGAAGAGCTTTCCTTCGGCCACGGTGACGCCGCTGGCGGTGCCGAGCAGCGAATCGCACCCGCAGCCGGCCGAGCTGAAGATTTCATCCATGGCCTCGTCGTCGCTCACGACGGTAATGATGACATCCGCAGCCGCGCTGATCTCCGGCAACGTCGTCGGGGCCGCGCAGCCAAGTTCCAAAGCGAGCGCCTTTGCCGCTTCCGCATTTTGATCGAACACCGCGGCGACGGCAAAACCCTGATCTTTGAGGCGGCGGGCCATATTTGAGCCCATGCGACCCACTCCGACGAAAGCGATTTTCTCAGCCATATCTCATGTATGATGTTCGATGTATGATGTGTGATTGAGGCGCGGCGTTCAATTTACCGGCTGCAACAGACTGCAAATCATACCTCATACATCGTCCACCAAACATCCCAGTTAGGTGAAAAACGGGTTGTGTTCCTTCTCCTCCCCGACCGTCGTCAGCGGACCATGCCCCGGGGCGATGATGGTTTCGTCGGAAAGGCTGATGATTTCCGCTCGATTGGTACGCAGCGCATCCGCGTAGCTGACACCACCGCCACCCATCGAGCCGGCGAAGACGGCATCGCCGACGACCGCGACGGGCTTCGCCAGGCCGCGAACGACATACGTGATGCCACCCCGTGAATGGCCCCAAGTCAGGCGGGATTCGATCTGCAGCGCGCCAACGTTCCAGGAATGCCCCTGGACAAAAGTGGCCGCGCCATCCACCGGTTCCCGATCCCCGACGAAGGCCGGCGCACCGGTTTTGGACTTCAGGCGGTCGAGATCGAAGATGTGGTCGCCGTGCGTATGCGTGAGGAGAATGAATTTCACGCGCAGCTTTTTCTCCGCGATGAGATCGAGCATGCCGCTGCAATCGGCGCCGGTGTCGAAGGCAATCGCATCGCCGCTCGCCGGATCCCACACGAGATAGGAATTCACGGTCATGTCCTCGTAGGGCGTATTGAATTGGGCGAGACCATCGATGGCGACAGGCCCCGGCGCCCAGCTCTCGTTGCCCGAAGCCGCCAGGGCGCTCGCGCCGAGATTTAACGCCGGAGCCACTTTGCGGGCCACCGCTTCGTTCCATTCACCGCCGCGCAAAGCCTGCACGGCCGCGGCGTCCGCGCCGGATTTTTGTGCGACCTGACTGTCGCTGAGTTGCAAGCCGCGCATCGCTTTGCCGACGATGTCGTTGAATTTGTCTTCAAGGGGAATAGCCATGGATTAGCGGTGGGTTTTTAGGGTGGGTTGGATGCTAAACCGCGAGGCGGTGGGCAGGCAGGCGGTTTTTTTGCGAATCGTATGCTTTTTCTTTATCGGACTTTGGACGTTTGAAAAAGATTCGCCGCCGGCTACGCCGTGGCCACGCCGGTATCTTCGCCGGGTGTTTTAATCTCGAGCGGTCTCATGGCGAGGATTAAAATCAAGGCGAGGACCATGATCGCGGCGCTGGCGCCAAAGGCGACGATGTAGGCGTGGTTTGCCGCGCTCAGCGCATCTCCCCCGAGCGGCCGTGGCCAGTCGGAAAAGGCCGCCGGTAGCGGGAGCGCCGCGAGCGCCGGGCCGAGGAAGCGTCCCAGCGCGCCCGCCGAGGCGCTCAGTCCGAGCACGCGCCCTTGGGCGCGGCCATGGACGTGGCGCGAGGTCATGCCGGTCAGCGTGGGCACGAGCAGGCCGTTGCCGAGGGCCATGAGCGCGGTAACTCCAAGAAATGCGCCCGTGGTGTCCGCGTGGGGCAACAGCCACAGGCTGAGGGCCAGGATGGCTGCGCCCACGGCGGCAACCGGCTTTTCAATACGCCCCATCGGCAGACGCCGCAGCAGTCCACCCTGGACGAAGACCGCGATCAGCCCGACATAGGCAAAGGCGTAGCTGGTGTGCTTTGTGTCGTAGCCGAGATGATCCTGACAAAACAGCGCGAAGAGCAGGTGAATGAACGCAAATCCTGTGGTCGAGAGAAGGGAAGCCGCCAGCAACAGCCCAATAAAGCGGCCCCGGCCCTCCGCAAACACTTCGCTCAGCGGCGCCGCCTCGGTGGGATGTAATCGCTTTTCCACGGTCAAGGTTTCCGGCAGCCGCGCCGAAACCAGCACCGCATTGAAGAGCGCCAGCGCGCCGGCAAAATAGAACGGCAGGGAGGTCGACCACTGGCTGAGCACGCCGCCAATGGCCGGCCCGAGGATGAAACCAAGGCCGAAAGCCGCGCCGATATATCCCATCGCCCGCGAACGCTCCGCCGGCGGAGTCACATCCGCGATGCAGGCCTGGGCGGTGGCAATATTGCCGCCGCTGGCGCCATCGATCATGCGCCCGAGAAAGAGCATCCAGGAGGCATTCGCCGCGCCCGTGATGATGTAGCCAATGGCCGTCCCGAAGATGCTGACGAGCAGCACCGGTTTGCGGCCGATGCGGTCGGAAATTCGGCCGATGATTGGCCCCGAGAAAAGCTGGACCAGCGAGAAGATGCCGACGAGCCAGCCGAGTTCCGTCGGGCCGAGTTGGAACGGCGCATTTTTCGCGTAAACGGGCAGCACCGGAATGACGATCCCGAAGCCGATCATCGAGATGAAGATCGTGAGGAAAATCGGCCCCATGGGGGACCGCGCGGGTGCGGATACGGGTGAGGGGTGGTCAGGAGTGTCCACGGGAGCCCGGATGAAACTTGAGCGCGCGCCGCGCGTCAATGGCAGCCGCAACCGGAGCCGCACGAACCGCCGCCCATCTCCCGCTGCATGTCGGCATGCTTGGGCGCGTTGTATTTGCTCATGTAGCCGAGCCCGCCGCTGATCACGCGCCGCACGGCCTCGCCAGTCTCGGGATCTTCGGTCAGCGGCGCGTCTTTCATGCTCTGCCGCACCTCAAAACGGCGCACGGGCTTTTTCGGGTCGGTTGTTTCGTAGATGTAGGTCGGCATGGCGGAATCTGCTGCGGGCTTCCTTTCCTTACTCCTGTTCTTATTCTTTTTCCAGCCGGACCAAAGGGTGAAAAAGAAAAAGTGAATCCGGCGCCTTTGAGATTGCCCCGGAAGCTGATTTCCGCCAGCCTTCCGGTCCATGGACCTCCCAAACAAGGACGAGCGCCACCCACGCGCGCTGCGGTTCGTCCGCTGAGCCGTGCCGGAACTCGCGGAGGTTGAGTTTTTTCGCAAGCAATGGGACGCCGGCTTGCGGCAAAAGGTCACCCGCGCGGAGTTGCACCGGGGCCAGCGGATCTTTCGAGGCGTGAACGAATCACGGCTCGCGGCCGCACTCCAGGGCTCGACGTATCTTGACTCAGAAGCGCGTGCCAAGTTGATGTGCTTCCGCTTTTCCCGCGGCGTCTGGCTGGGAATTCATCTTGGGATGACGGGAAAGCTGCGCGTCGAATCGCCCGCCTTCGCACTCGGCAAGCACGATCACCTCATCCTCGTGCAGAAAAAGCAGGCGCTCGTCTTCAGCGACCCACGGAAATTTGGCCGGGTCCACTTCCACCAAGGAATGGAGGCGCCGACGTGGTGGACGAAACTGCCGCCTGCAGTGACGTCGCCGGAATTCACGCTGCCATTGATGACCGCATTTTTGCAGCGCCGCGCGCGTCTGGCGGTGAAAGCGGCGTTGCTCGTGCAATCCGCATTTCCCGGCGTCGGCAACTGGATGGCGGATGAAATTCTGTGGCAGGCGGGAATCGATCCACGCGTGCTTTGCGGCCGGCTCGCCGCAAAGCGCCTCACCGCGCTCTGGCAAACAGCGCGCGAAGTTTGCACCGTCGCATTGGACACCATCGGCGCGGATTTTTCCGATCCACCGGAGGACTGGCTCATCCATCAGCGCTGGAGCAAGACTGGCGTCTGCCCGCGAGACGGCCTCCCACTCAAAACCGCCACGATCGGCGGCCGCACCACCCGCTGGTGCCCGCGCTGCCAGCGGTAGGGGCATGGGGTGGCCGCAAAAAGGCGCAAAAAGCACAAAAACTCCGCTGTGTCACTCTTCCTCCCAGCCTTTTATTTTGCGGAAGATTTCCGCGAATGAGAATTCGCGCTGACTGCGGAGCCCATTGGACCTGCCCGCAATCCCGCGACTGCGGGACGTAGCGATGCGGGCGGGTGTTGGGTGTTGGAAGCAGAGGCTTTGTCCCGCAGGCGCGGGACCCATGGTGCAATGGGGGCAATTGCGGCGAAGCCGCGCTCGCCACTTTGCGGCCATTCCCCTCGGTTTGACTCCGCTTGCCGTCCCCCGTAGCAGTAGCGCATGACTCGCCCCTCTTCTTTCGTGGCGTTGGTTTTTGGTGGGATCGCTTTGGCCGGCTCCGTGACACTGGCCGATTGGACGTTTTACCGTGGGCCGCTGGAGAACGGCATTTCGGCCGAGAAACTCGGGGCCCTGCCCATGGGCGGTTTGCGACCGCTCTGGAAGGCCAACGTGGGCACCGGCACTTCGTCGATCACGGTGAGTGGCGATCGCGTATTTACGATGGGCAATTTGCAGAACAAGGATGACGTGTGGTGTTTCGACGCGAAGAGCGGGCGGGTCTTGTGGAAGCACGAATATCCGCTGGATGTGGACAAACGGATGTTCGAGGGCGGCACCGCGGCGACACCAACCGTCGATGGCGATCGTGTCTACACGGTGAGCCACCAGGGCGACCTCTTCTGCCTCGACGCGGCCACGGGGAAGCCCATTTGGTACAAACATTACCAGCGCGATTTCGGCGGCAAGCGGCCTTATTGGGGCTATGCGGGGTCGCCGCTGATCGAGGGCAACCTGCTCATTTGCGATGTCGGCGCCAAGGGCGGCTCAACAGTCGCGCTCGACAAGACGAACGGCAGTCTTGTGTGGAAAAGCGGTGACGATGAATCGGGCTACGCGTCGCCGGTGATTGCGGGCATTGCCGGCAAGCGCACGATCGTGCTGTTCAAGTCGCAGAATCTCGTCGGCCTCGAGGCGCAGACGGGACAGGAACTGTGGCGGCAACCATGGAAAACCGACTACGATGTCAATGCCGCCACGCCACTGGTCAGCGGAGACCGCATTTTCGTCACATCCGGCTACGGCGCCGGGTGCGCCCTCTTCGAGATCACCACCGGCGGCGTGAGCGAGCGGTGGCGGAACAAGAACCTGCGCGCGCACGTCAATTCACCGGTCATCTGGCAGGGGGCGATCTACGGCATCGACAACACCGCCAATCCGAAAGCGCCGCTCGTCTGTCTCGATCTGGAAACCGGCGCGCTGAAATGGTCGGAAAAACTCGGCGGAGGCGCCTTGGTGCTGGTGGACGGCAAGCTCGTCATTCTCAGCGAACCGGGCGAATTGATCATCGGCGATGTCTCGCCGGCCGGCTTCAAAGCGGCTTTGCGCCAGCACGTGCTGCCCAGCCGATGCTGGGTGCAACCCACCGTGGCCAACGGCCGGATTTTCTGCCGCAACAATAACGGCGAGATGGTGGCGCTGGCGCTTTGAGCGAGCGTCTCTTAGAGTGTGTACCGAAAGTCAGAGGGAAGGTTTCGCGAGACGAGCGAGGAGGATTTTGCTGGCGGCGATGAAGATGAAGGCTTCGGAAGAGTCGGTGCGGAACTCGTAGTCCTTGCTGAG
>Ga0302326_10013835_pt1 | contig 17091 bp, 16 predicted proteins | sample Palsa_T0_3_FD_202264 | JGI IMG/M metagenome (GOLD analysis project Ga0302326, IMG submission 202264) | Peat permafrost microbial communities from Stordalen Mire near Abisko, Sweden - Palsa_T0_3 | ecosystem: Environmental > Terrestrial > Soil > Palsa > Peat permafrost | place: Sweden: Abisko...
CGTCCTCGGCCATAGTCTTCGGCACCGGATAGTCCGGCAAGTAGAAGATCTTCTTCGGGATCTTGATGTCGATCCGCTTGGCGATCTCGAGCGTGTTGTCGCAGGCTTCGGGGATGTCGGCGAACAACTCGCGCATCTCGGTCGCCGACTTGACGTAGAACTGGTCGGAGAAGAACTTCATCCGGCTGGTGTCCTGGACGGTCTTGCCCGTACCGATGCAGAGCAGCACGTCGTGGGCCTGCGCGTCGCCCTGGGTCAGATAATGCGAGTCATTTGTGGCGACAACCGGATAGTTCAGCTCCCGGGCCAGCTTGATGAGGCTCGTATTCAGCGCATCTTCTTCCGGCATGCCGTGGCGCATGATCTCGATATAGAACCGGTCGCCGAAGATCTCGCCGAACGTCTGGGCGTGCTTGCGGGCCGTCTCGTAGTCGTTTTTCAGCAGTGGCGCCGACACCATCGACGACATGCAGCCCGACAGCGCGATGAGCCCCTCGTTGTGGGCCGCCAGCAGATCGAGGTCGATCCGCGGCTTGTAGTAGTAGCCCTCCAGAAAGCCCTTGGAGATGAGCGTGGTGAGGTTCTTGTAGCCGACGTCGCTCGCCGCGAGCAGCGTGATGTGGGCTTCGTCGCGGACCGTCTTCTCGAACCGCCCGCGCGGCGCGAGGTAGGCCTCGCAGCCGATGATCGGGACGAGCCCCTTGTCCTTGGCCGCGTCGTAGAACTCGACCGCGCCGAACATCACGCCGTGGTCGGTCAGCGCGATCCCGGGCGCGCCCTCGTCCGCCGTCTTCGCGCACAACGTGTCGATGCGGCAGGCGCCGTCGAGCAGCGAGTACTCGCTGTGGACGTGCAGATGAACGAAGGAACTCAACGAAAAGCCAACCTACGACGGAGCCAGGCGCGGAACGTCAACTTGATACCGGGGCGCCCGCGCGTCGCCCTGCGAGGTACGACCCGCCGCCGGACCGGGCAGTTCCCGCCGTCCAGCCGGGATGCGCTCGCCTGGGCAGGCGAGGGGTTATCAGAGGAACGTGCGACGAAGGTGGTGCGTCGCGGAAACGTCATCCGGATACACTGAACACTGATAGAACCCGCTTGCAAGGGGCGCGAACAGACAAGGTGATCAAGCACGACATCGTGGTCGTCGGCGGCGGGCTCGCGGGAATGCGGGCGGCGGTCGAGGCGGCGGAGCGCGGCGCGGACGTCGCGATCGTCTCCAAGATGCACCCCGTCCGCAGCCACTCCGGCGCCGCCCAGGGCGGGATCAACGCCGCGCTGGGCAACCGCGAGGACGACTCGCCCGAGAACCACGCCTTCGACTGCGTCAAGGGCTCGGACTACCTGGGCGACCAGGACGCGATCGAGGCGATGGCCGAGGATGCCCCGCGCCAGATCATCTGGCTCGAGCACCGCGGCTGCATCTTCTCCCGGATGCCCGACGGCCGGATCGCCCAGCGGCCCTTCGGCGGCGCCGGCTCGGCGCGCACCTGCTTCTCGGCCGACGTCACCGGGCTGGTCATCCTGCACACCCTGTGGGAGCAGCTCGAGCGCTTCGGCGTCAAGGTCTACGAAGAGTACTTCGCCACCGCGCTGTGCGTCGAGGACGGCGTGGGCAGCGGCCTGGTCGCCTACAACATGCGCAACGGCGAGCTCGAGCTGGTGACGGCGAAGGCGACAATCTTCGCCACCGGCGGGCTGGGCCGGGTCTACCGCAAGACGACCAACGGCTACGCTTCGACCGCCGACGGCACCGCGATCGCCTACCGCGCCGGGATCCCGCTGATGGACATGGAGTTCGTCCAGTTCCACCCGACCTCGCTCAAAGAGAACGGCGTGCTGCTCTCCGAAGCGGCGCGCGGCGAGGGTGCGTACCTGCTCAACAAAGACGGCGAGCGGTTCATGTTCAAGTACGCCCCCAACAAGGGCGAGCTGGCCTCGCGCGACGTCGTCAGCCGCGCCGAGTGGACCGAGATCATGGAAGGCCGCGGCGTCGACGGCTGCGTCTTCCTCGACCTGCGCCACCTGGGCCGCGAGAAGATCCTCGAGCGGTTGCCGCAGATCCGCGAGCTCGCGCTCGACGCGACCGGCAAGGACGCGGTCGAGACGCCGATCCCGATCCTGCCCGGGATGCACTACGCGATGGGCGGGATCGAGACCGACAAGTTCGGCGCGACGCGCATCCCGGGCGTCTATGCGGCCGGCGAGTGCGCCTGCGTCTCCGTGCACGGCGCAAACCGCTTGGGCGGGAACTCGCTGCTCGAGACGATCGTGTTCGGCGCGCGCTCGGCGCGGCACGCCGCCGACTACATCAAGAACCTCGAGGTCAAGCCCAGCGAGAAGACGCTGGCGTCCGAGCGCGAGCGGATCGACGGGATCCTGGCGCGCACCGGCGGCGAGCGCCACAGCCACGTGCGCAAGGCGATCAACGACGCGATGAGCGATCACGCCTTCATCTTCCGCGACGAGGCCGACCTCAAGGTCGGGATGGACGAGCTGCGCACCGCGCGCGAGATGGCGCAAACGATGACGGTGCAGGACAAGTCCAAGACGTTCAACACCGACCTCATCGGGCTGCTCGAGACCGAGTGCCTGACGGACATCGCGCAGCCGATCATGCTCGGCGCGATCAACCGCCAAGAGTCGCGCGGCGCGCAGGCGCGCACCGACTTCCCCGAGCGTGACGACGAGAAGTGGATGGTGCACACGCTGATGCACCATAAGGGACCAACCACTGATCCCGAGCCCGACTACTCGCGCCAGGTCACCGTCACCAAGTGGCAGCCCACGGTCCGGAGCTATTAGAGCGAACTGATGGCATATACGTTAGACATCTTCCGCTTCGACCAGGCGACCGACGAGGTGCCGCACCGCGATCGGGTCGAGATCACCGAGCTGCCCGACACGGCGACGGTGCTCGACGCGCTCGAGCACGCCAAGGCGGAGATCGACGGTTCGATCACCTTTCGGCGCTCGTGCCGTTCGGCGATCTGCGGTTCGTGCTCGATGAACATCAACGGCACGACCGGCTTGGCGTGCAAGACGCCGGTCCGCACCGTGCTCAAGTCGGATCGCACGATCGCGATCGATCCGATGCCGAACTTCCAGCCCATGAGGGACCTCGTCGTCCACATGGACCCGTTCTGGGACAAGTACACGCGCCTCAAGCCGTACCTGCAGCCCAAGGACAAGGACGAGGACCACCCGACCGAACGGCGCGTCTCGCCCGAGGACATGAAGAAGCTCGTCGCCGTCGCGAACTGCGTGATGTGCGCGACCTGCTACGCGCTGTGCCCGGTCGTGTCGGTCGATCCTGCCTTTGCGGGGCCGGCCGCGATCGCGTACGCGTACCGGTTCATCGAAGACGTGCGCGACAGCAAACGCAAAGAGCGGGCCGCGCAGATCAGCGACGACTACCTGTGGCTGTGCGCTCACTGCTACGCGTGCTCGTACTGCCCCAAGCACGTCGACCCGCACGACGACATCATCGCCGTCAAGCGTGCGACGATCGAGGAAGGCCTCACCGATGCGCCGGGCCCGCGCCACGCGCTGGTCGTGGCCAAGACCGTCAAAGCGACCGGGATGCTGCACGAGAACGAGGTCGTCCAAGGGACGGTCGGACGGTTCAACATCCGCGGGATCATCAAGGTCGCCCCGTTCGGAATCCGGCTCGCGCTGGCTGGCAAGATGCCGCCGCTCTTCCTCAAGCCGGTGCCGAAGGTCGACGAGATCCGCACCATCTTCGACACCCTGGAGGCTCCGACACTCTGATGACCGCCACCCTGGACAAGCCCGCCATCAAGGGCACGTCGAAGTCGGCGCAGATGCGCAAGTACGGGTTCTTCCCCGGCTGCGTCGCCAAAGAGTCGTGCAAGGAGCTGTTCAACTCGACGATGCTCCTGGCCGACAAGCTCGGCATCGAGCTGGTCGAGCTGACCGCGGCGTCGTGCTGCGGCGCGTCGGTGCTCAACGACACCAACCGTGACATCGCGCGCGTGCTCAACGCGCGCACCTACGCCCAGGCCGAGGCGCTCGGCCTCGACGACGTGATCACGATCTGCTCGACCTGCACCGGCCACATGCGCGCGGCGAACAAAGAGCTGCTCGAAGACGAAGGCCACATGGGGCAGGCCAACGCGATCCTCGGCAAGTTCGGCGCCAAGTACGACGGCACCGTGATGGTGCGCCATTTGCTGTGGCTGCTGATCGACGACATCGGTCTCGACGAGCTCAGCAAGATGGTCGTCAAGCCGCTCAACGGCCTCAAGGTCGCGGCGTTCTACGGCTGCCACATCATCCGGCCTGAGTCGGTCAACGGCTGGGAGTCGGCGCGCAACCCGCATTCGCTCGAAGATCTCATCGTCGCGTTGGGCGGCGAAGCGGTCGACTACGCCGGACGCACCCGCTGCTGCGGCTTCCACGTCCAGCTCGAGAAGGACGGGATCGCGCCCAACATGGTCGGCCAGAACATGCGCATGGCCAAGGATGCCGGCGCCGAAGCCGTCATCACGCCGTGCCCGCTCTGCCACCTCGCGCTCGACGGCTATCAGGCCGACTCGGTCGCGCGCTGGGGCCGCACCGATCTGCCGATCTTCCACCTCCCGCAACTCGTCGGGCTGGCGCTGGGCATCGACCCCTCGATGCTCGGCATGAACAAGCACATCATCACGCCCGGCCTGGTGCTCCAACAGCACGACCTCGCCCCCGCCCACGTCGCCTAGGGCGTTCTTCAGCCAATGAGAAGGGCGTCGCTGGGAGCGGCGCCCTTTTCTTTGCGGAAGGTGGCCGCGCCGAGCCCGAACCGCAAAAAGTAGGGTTGCCCCCCATGTTGGCGAGGTGCCGCAGGCGCTACGCTCCTCGCACAAGCTGCCACCTCGAGGGGGAGCGTCATGCGCTCGCTGTTCACTCGCGTTCGTCGCCTCGCCGTCCCGCGTCGGTCACGGGCAAACGTCTCCATGCTCGGGTTCGTCGCGCTGACCGCGCTCAGCGTCGGACTGGCACAGTGCAGCGGGTCGGGCGGCACCGCCCGAACGATACCGATCGCCGCGGCAACCCCAACGCCGACGGCGTCGCCATCAGGATCACCCTCGGCATCGCCGTCGCGCAGTCCGTCGGCCGCTCCGTCGCCCTCGCGCACTCCGTCGCCCTCTCCGACGCCGTCGCGCACTCCGTCGCCCGCTCCGACCGCGTCGCCGACCCCGCCGGCCACGTCGTGCTCGTCGCTCCTGGCGTCCGCCATCTACATCACGAACCAGGCCAACAACAGCGTCACCGTGTACGCGGGGAATCCCAGCGGGACGCTCAACGAAGCCCCACTCGCGACGATCATCGGAAACAAGACGGGGCTCAACTCGCCCACCGGCATTGCCGTCGACGCAACCGGAAAGATCTACGTCGCGAACTTCGGCGCCGGCAGCATCACCGTGTACCCGGCGAATCCGTGCGGAACGCTCAACGAGGCACCGCTCGCGACGATCACCGGCAGCAACACGACACTCGTCAACCCCATAGGCGTCGCCCTCGACGCGAGCGGAAAGATCTACGTCAGCAACGCTCTCTCGTCGTCGCTAGGCAGCGGCTCGGGGACGATCGTCGACTTCCCGGCGAATCCAAGCGGAACGCTCAACGAAGCGCCGCTCTCGCACACCTCGCTCCCGGCCCCCGAAGGCTTGGCGCTCGACGGGAGCGGCAACATCTACGTCGCGATCGAAGAGTCGACCAACAACAGCATCGTCGTCTACGCCGGGAACGCGAGCGGCACGCTGCCGGGAACTCCGTTCGCAACGATCTCCGGAAGCAACACCGGGCTCGTCGCACCGACCGCCGTCGCCCTCGACGCGAGCGGGAGGATTTACGAAACGAGTCCGATCACCCGGGGCCTCGGGCCCGAGTCCGTTCTCGTCTACGCCACCATCACCAATGGCGGGGGAAACGAAGCCCCGCTCGCTACGATCACGGGCAGCAACACGGGATTGCTCGGTGCCGCGGGCGTCGCCATCGATCCGAGCGGTAAGATCTACGTCGTGAACTATGCCACCGGTGCCGGCGGCAGCGTCACCGTGTACGCGGCGAACCCGAGCGGGACGCTCAACGAAACGCCGATCGCGACGATCAACGGGAGCAACACCGCGTTCCACCAGCCTGAGGGCATCGCCGTTCGTCCCTCGGCGAGCGGGCCGGTCTCGTCGCCGAGCCCTGCGCCCTCCCCAACCTCGTCGGTCGGTCCGACGCCGAAGCCGACCCCGACGCCTGTCCCGACGCCGACACCGTCTCCGTCGCCGCCCGTCATCTCAATGTATGTCGCCGAAGGCGGCAACAACAGCATCACCGTCACGGCGATTACGACCGGTGGTGGCGACGAAGCCCCGCGCTCGACGATTGCGGGAAGCAAGACGGGGCTCAGCCAGCCCAACGGCATCGCCCTCGACGCGAGCGGGCGGATCTACGTCGCAAACGAGGATGCCAACGCCTCCGGTGCGCCGCCCAGCATCACCGTCTACGCCGCGAATCCGAGCGCGACGGACACGCTCGGTAATCCGAGCCCGACGCTCAACGAAGCGCCGCTGGCGACGATTACCGGAAGTAACACGGGACTGGCCGAACCTACCGGCGTCGCCCTCGACGCCGCCGGCCGAATCTACGTCTCGAACGCCGTCGGCGGCGCGGGCAACGGCAGCATCACCGTCTACGCGGCGAACCCGAGCGGAACGCTCAACGAAGCTCCGATCGCGACGATCTACGGCATATTCATCGGGCTCAATAATCCCGCCGGCGTGGCCCTCGACGCGAGCGGGAAAATCTACGTCGCGAACAACGCGCTCGCCGGGAGCGGCGGCGTCCCCAGCATCACGGTCTACGCGGCGAATCCGAGCGGGACGCTCGTCGAAGCCCCGCTCGCGACGATCGCCGGAGGAGCAACCGGGCTTACCGGAGCCGACGGCCTTGGCCTCGACGCAAGCGGCAAGATCTACGTCGCGGTCCCCAACAACAGCATCACCGTCTACGCCGCGAATCCGAGCGGGACGCTCAACGAAGCTCCGCTCGCGACGATCATCGGAAGCAATACCCAGCTCTCCGAACCGTTCGGCGTCGCCCTCGACGCGAGCGGGAAGATCTACGTCACGAACACGGCGTACCCGAGCGTCACGTTCTACTCCGCGAATCCGAGCGGGACGCTCAACGAGACCCCGCTAGCCGAGATTCTCGGCAGCGATGCACGGCTTAGCAGCCCCGTCGGCATCGCCATCCACTGACACCGTCGCAATCGGAGCTCGGAACGACGTTCAGGGCACGAAGAAGGCGTCGCGCGTCAGCTCGCGCCGCGGCCGTTGCGGCGTTCTTCGACGAAGCCGCCCCAGTAGATCAGCGCGACGAGCGCGACCGACATGATCACCAGCAGAATCGGAATCAGATAATAGTCGGGCAACGCGGGTCTCCTTTTGCTCGCGCGCTTCGCGCGTGGCGGTCCGCCCTCCCTCGTTCCCGGTTGGCGCATTCTCCACGCGTCTGACGGTCGGCGGCAGGGAAGCCGGCCGAGCCGCGTAACGCTGAGCCCAGCGATGAGCACGACGGGCGACGGAATTGTCGTTCATGCAGCGCCGGACGCGGTCGACGCGCTGCCGGCGAAACCGCCCGGGCACAACCGGCTGCGCCCGGACCTGCCCGGCGAGCGCCGCGCCGCGGGCACGCGCCGGCGGCTCTTCATCGCCGCGGATCTCGACGAGATCACCCGCGCCGCGTGCGCGAGCGCGGCGCAACGGCTGCGCGCCGGGGGCTGGACCGGCCGTTGGGTTGCGCCGGCGAACTATCACGTCACCGTCGCCTTTCTGGGCAGCGTCGATGAGGACTTCGTCGACGAGGTCGTCGCCGCGCTGAGCGCCGTCGCCCCGCAGCTGACTGCGCTCGACGTCCCGATCGACGCGATCGGCGGCTTTCCCAGCGCACGCCGGGCGCGGGTGGCATGGGCGGGCGCATCGGCTCCCGTCGCCGCGTTCGGCACGCTCTGCCGGCGCGTGCGCAACGCGCTTGCGGCGCTCGAGCTGCCGTTCGATCAGCACGCCGATCCGCACGTCACCCTGGCGCGCGCCGTCGGGCTGCCGGCCGAGTTACCCCGGGTCGATCCGCCGGTGACGGCACCGTTGCGGATCACCGGGTTGACGCTCTACGAGTCGATCGCCGCCGAGCGAAGCTCGCGGTATCACGCGCTCGAGTGGCTGCCGCTGGCGGCGCCCGAAGTGCAGATTCAGCGCTGAGCGGGGACGTAGACCTCGATGACGTTGGACCAATGGGCGGCGCGCGTCGACGAGCACCTGATCGCCGCGGCTCCGGATCTGCCGCGCCATGAAGCGGCCGGCGGACTCGCCTACGCCCTGAACGCCGGCGGCGAGACGCGATTCGATCCGGATGACCCCGTGTGGCGATATCGCGAACGGACCGTAGCGATGCGCGTCGCCGAGGATGATGCGTCGATCCGCGCGCACTTCGTACCGCGCGACGAGACGGACCCCGCCTATCCCTCCGGCGAGCACTCGCGCCTGCGTGCCTACCTGCGCGGCGAGTCGAGCGCGCGCGATGCGGCGCGCGACATCGCGACGTTCTTCACCTTCGACGACGTAGACGCCAGTTGACTTTCAGCCCGTGCGCGGGCTGAAGCGCCCGACGCAACGCTAGCGCGGCGGAACGCCGGCTGCGCGTCGACCCGCCCGCAGGCCGGCGAAAACGAACAGCCCGGCGATGACGATCAGAACCGCGCCGACCCACGGCATCTCCGAGTCGCTCGTCGCGCTGACATCGGGAGCGGACTCCGTCTCCGCCGACGAGCCGGCCGCGACAACACGCGCGAACGTGCCGCGATACAATTGCACGCGGGCCGCTGAACCCGATGGAACCGATAACGCGAACGTGTTTCCGGCGGCCCCGTCCAGATCGTCCTGGTGAATCGTTCCGTCGGCATACCGCACCGAGACGAACGGAGTCTCGCTCGGCGTGCGTGAGAAACCACCGCCCCTGCGCAGTCCGGCGACCAGTACCGTCGCTTTCACGACGCTGCACGCTCCGGACCGCAGGCCGCCGGCAAATGCCGCACTGCAGCTCGGGTCGGTGCGAAATTCCTTCGCGGCGATGCTGTCTTGCGGCGCGAGCTGGATCCCCGCCATCGCGAACGCGATTCCGAGCGCGGTCAACCCGACCGCGACGATGACGTACGAACAGCCGATCCTAGGCACGAGGCGTACCAGTTAGGTCGTACGCCATCGGGGGCCGTCTACGCGCCGGCCGGCTGCGCGACCCAGCTCCGGAAGTACTGCGTGTCCTCCACGCCCGCCACCGTCTCGGCGACGCGCAGCGGCCCGTACGCGTCGATCGCGACGGCCAGCTCGTCGGTCGCGGTCTTGCCCAGCGACGCCTCGACCGCGCCCGGCTGTGGACCGTGCGGCGCGCCGGCGGCATGCAGCGTCACCGACCGCTCTTCGATGCCGCGGCGCGACATGAAATTGCCCGACGCGTAGTAGATGATCTCGTCGCAGTCGACCGACGAGTGGTTGTACGGCGCCGGAATCGCCAGCGGGTGATAGTCGAACATGCGTGGCGCGAACAGGATGAACGCCGCGCCCGGCGCGTCCCAGATCTGGTGTGACGACGGCGGCTGGTGGAGCTTGCCGGTGATCGGCGCGAACTCGTCGGCGTTAAAGGCGAACGGGTAACAGTAGCCGTCCCAGCCGACGACGTCGAACGGATGATTCGCGACGAGGTACTTCGCGTGGCGGCCTTTCGCCGTGATCCGAACGTCGAACTCGCCGACGGCGTCGACAGGGTCTTGCAGCACCGGCGCGCGAAAGTCGCGCTCGTAGTACGGCGCGTGCTCGGCCAGCTGCCCGAACTCGTTGCGGAACTTGCGCGGGATCGTGATCTGACCCGACGACTCCGCCACGAACAGCGCCGTCGGCGTGCGCGGCTGGAGCCGGTACGTCGTGCCCATCGGGACGTAGAGGTAGTCGTGCGCGCGGTACTCGATCGTTCCGAACGAGGACTCGAGAACACCGTCGCCGGCCTGCACGAACAGCATCTCGTCTCCGCCGGAGTTGCGGAAAAAGTAGTCCATCGGCTCCGTTACGACGGCGGTCGAGAGGACGATATCGTCGTTGCCGACCAGCGGAACCCGCGCTTCGACCGCGTCGCCCGCCTTGGCGATCCGGCCGGTGAACCAATGCCGGTTGCGCACCGGGTCGTTGGGCAGGAAGCGGACCATCGGCCGTTCCCAGGGCTGCACGTCGAGCGTCGCGGTCGGCGGGCGCAAGTGGTACGCCAGCGAGTACACGCTTTCGAACCCCTTGGTCGACATCAGCTCCTCGGCATACAGCCCCCCGCTCGGCGAGCGAAACTGGATGTGCCGCTTTGCGGGCAGCCGCCCCTGGCGGGCGTAAAAGGCCATGCTCAAATGTTCCCCGCTCGGCCCGCGAACCCCGGTTCGGCTACGGTACGTGCGACGCGGCAACTTTCAGACAAGCGAGAAACGCTTGGACCGCCGGATTGTCGTCGTCCTCGCGCCAGATCGCGTACAACGGTAACGGCGGCTCTTCGGGGCACACCGGACGGTAGACGACGCCCTCGTCCGGCAGTTCGCGGCTGGCGTCGTGCATGAGCGCGACGCCGAGTTCCGCGGCGACGCAGAAGATCAGCGCTTGCAGCGTCACGACCTCCTGAACGACGTGCGGGACGAAACCCGCCCGGGCGCACACACCGCGCATCAGATCTTTGTACCCGAACGCCCGATACGGAATCAACTCGACGAACGGCTCGTCGGTCAAGTCACGAACGTCGACGGACGCCGAGGATGCCAGCCCATGGCCGGCAGGCAGCACAACGACGATCGGATCGCGCCGCAGCTCTTCAAGGCGCAAACCCGAGTCCAAGTTTGCCGGTCCGCGTATGACCGACAGGTCGAGCACGCCCTTGCGCAACTGCTCGAACTGCAGCGCCCACGGCGTCTCGACGACGGAGACCGTCACGTTCGGGTGCTTCGCATGAAACTCGCGTATCGCCGGCGACATCACCGCGAAGCGCGAGATCGTCTGGGCGCAGATTCGCAACTGTCGGGCGTTCGCGTCCGCCGCTTCCCGCAGGATCCGCTCGGCTATCGCGGCCTGCGCAAGAACCGCTGCGGCCGGGCCGGAGAATGCCTCGCCGACAGGGGTGAGCTCTACCTGCCGATGTGCCCGTGAAAACAGCTTGGCGCCGACATCGCGTTCGAGCGAGGCGATGCGCCTGCTCAGCGCCGGCTGCGTCATGCCTCGGGCAGCCGCTGCCAGCCGAAAACTCCCCTGCTCCACGATCGCCGCGAAGCACTCGAGGTCACGCAGTTCGAACATGGAGCCGTCCGCGATCGGTCACGACGCGAGCCGACGGCCCCGCCCCATCCCGGCGACCAAGGCCATGGTCGCGTTTTCCGCACCCGGCGCGGCGGGCCCTCGGACGCAGATCACAGTTTCTCGCGCGGTCCTGCTGCACAACGAGCACCGAATCGGCCGCCAACTGGAACTCAGGATCGCCGGATCACGCGTGGCTCCGGCCAAGCGACGGCACGGGTAGGGAAATCCCCCTCGACACGGCGTGCCAAAGGCGCTATCCATGAGCTACGGGTCGAGCGCGCGTTTTCGAAGAGGTAATGCATGCGTCGTAGGATCGCCGTCGTGGCGTTGCTCTTCGTGGGCGCAGCAGCGGCGACGGCCGCTGGGTGCAGCGGGAGCGGCGGTTCCGCCGGCTCCGTCGCGGTCCCCGTCGTCACGCCGTCGGCCAGCCCGAGCCCGACGCCGAGCCCACACGGGAGCACGAGTCCGGGTGTGAGCCCGACGCCGACCGCGACGCCGATCGCGAGCACGCGTCCGAGCGTCACGCCCACCGCCACGCCGACGCCCACACCGACGCCCACGCCCACACCGACGCCGACGCCCACACCGACGCCCACGCCGACGCCGACGCGGAGCACCACACCGACACCGACGCCCTCGCCGTCACCGGCCGGAAGCCCGATCGTCTCCGCGCCGAACACCTGGAGCTGGATCAGCATCCTGGCGTCGCACTGCAACGATGGGTCAACGACCGGGATCGGCGTCAATCCCGGCACCGGACCCGACGTCGTGGTCTACTTCGAGGGCGGGGGGTTCTGCTGGAACGCGCTGACCTGCCTGACCCTGCAAACGGCGACCGGCGGTCCGTTCGGTCAAGCGCAGTTCGCGGCGACCGTCCCGCAGTTGAGCGGTTCGATCCTCGACCGCACGCTGGCCGGTAATCCGTTCGCGACCGCTTCGCTCGTCTTCGTTCCCTATTGCACCGGCGATCTGCACGGCGGCGACAACATCGCGACGTATACGGGCTCGGGCCCCACGAAGACGTACGATCACCTCGGACACGCCAACGTGCTGGCGTTCTTGCCGCGCTTCGCGGTGACGTGGCCGACGCCGCGCAAGCTCACGATCGTCGGTAGCGACGCCGGCGGATACGGCGCGCTGTTCAACTACGCGACGATTCGCGGCGCAGTCCATCCAACCGAGACGTATCTCATCGACGATTCCGGACCGCCGCTTCCGAACGGCGTGATCCCGGCGAGCCAGCTCGCGCTGATGTACTCGAACTGGAATCTCGGCCTGCTGCTCGACCCGCAGTGCGCCTGCCGCAACGGCTTCGAGCCGGCGCTGCAAGCCCTGACGCAGCGATTTCCGAACGATCGCGTCTCGCTGCTCTCATACCAACAGGACACGGTGATCCCGGCGGCCTTCGGGCTCACCGAAGCGCAGTTCGAGACCGATCTGGCTGCAACCATAAGCGGCGCGATCGTCCCTGCGCCCAACGCACGTTCCTACATTGTTGCGGGAAGCGGCCACGTCTTTCTCTTGAACACCGGGAGCATCGACCAAGGCGTCACCCTCACGACGTGGCTGGCCCAGCAAATCGGCGACTCGCCGGCGTGGACGTCAGAGGCTCCGCCGTAAAGAGTCTATTTGACGGAGTTCGTCGATTCCGGCCCAATGCCGCTGACGTCGACCACGGTCACGCCCTTTGCCATCGCATAATGCGGCAAGCCGGGCGGAACGGAGACGTACGACCCGACACGAAGCGCGTTCATCTTCGACGCATCAAACGTCGAGCCCAGGCCGACCAAGAAACTTCCCTGCATGACGGTGACGTTCTCCACCCCACCGTGCGTATGCGGGGGGATGCGCGCTCCGTCGGGCAACTTTATCCGAATCGTGTACGGGGCACCCGCTTTGGTCGGATCGCCCGATAGCACCGCGATCATGACGCCGCTCGGAAACGGAGCAGGCGCCGCGGTATAATGCTCGGCTCCCGGAACGACGACGATCGGGGCGGTGGTCGAATCCTGGGCCAGCGCCGCGAGACCGGGAGTCCACGACTGGGCGTTGACGTTGGTTGCGTACGTCAACGTGGCGGCGAACGCCAAGATCCGTCCGGCCGGGCGAGCCATCGAAACTATTCGCATCTTCCTATCCAATCTTTCAGCGCGGAGGCCGCGCTAGTGTGTTCGCGCAAAACGCGCGAACACTCGCGTTCGGCCTTCGGCCGATCCGCCCGTCGTCGTTTGTCGGACGAAGTCCGACAAACGACTAGGTCCGCGTGATGACGATCTGGAGATACTCGCTAGGTACGACCATGCCGCCGCCCTCAGCCCGGTTGAATCGTCCGATCAGGGCCAGGACGTCGTCCTCGAGGGCTGACTGCTCGGCCGGCGGGAGGCTCGCAAACGCTTTGAGCAACGGCCCGTAGTAGGTCTTGAAGGTCATCAGGAAATGCGCGGGCGAGCGGTATCGAAAAACGAACGAGCGTTGCGCCGTGACGATCGAGGACGAGTCGGCTTCGAACAGCTCGGCGATTCGCGCTCGTGTCCCCCAGAGCGCGGGTGACTTGGCGCCGGCCGGCGGCGGTACGTATTTTCCGATGGTCTTGAAGAGCTGTCCGATGAAGCCGTCGGGGCTCCAATTGGCGAGGCCGATCTTTCCGCCGGGTTTGCAGACGCGAAGCAACTCCGCGGCCGCGCGATCTTGGTTCGGCGTGAACATGACGCCGAACGTGGAGACGACGACGTCGAACGACGCCTCGGGGAACGGTAAGGCCTCGGCGTCGGCCTGCCGGAACTCGATGCTCAGGCGCTCGGCGTCGGCGCGCTCACGCGCCCGGTCGAGCAGCGCCGGTACGTAGTCGGTCGCGACCACGTCGCACCACCGCCGCGCTGCGGCCAAAGAGACGTTCCCGTTACCGGCTGCGACGTCGAGCACTCGCTGTCCGGCGCGGATGTCGAGCGCTTCGCACAGCTCCTCGCCGACGATCTGCAACGTGGTGCCCACGACGGCGTAGTCGCCGGACGACCAAGCACCCTGCTGGCGCGCCTTCACCGCCTCGAGGTCGACCTGCGGGTGATCGGGGCCCGTCGTGGAAACCGTTGCCATGATGCTGCTCCATTCGTGCGATTCGGGGTGGCGACGGCGCGCCGAGCCGAGCGTCGCGCGGATCCTTGACCGTCTGATTCGACCGTAGCAGCCTGCAGTGGAAACGACCGTGGGCGGCAGCGTGGAAACGCCCGTGGAATCGGTCCCGCCGAGCGAGTCTCTGCAGGCCCCGTCGCTCGAGCTCCGCATGCTCGGTCCGTTGGCGATCCGTCGACGCGGTGCCGTCGTCGAACTGCCCGCGTCTCGCAAGGTGCGTGCGCTCATCGCCTATCTCGCGCTTGCGTCTCAACCCGTCACGCGGAGCCAGCTGTGCGAGCTGTTGTGGGACCTTCCGGATGATCCGAAGGGTGAGCTTCGTTGGTGCCTCAGCAAGATCCGGAACGTCGTCGACGAACCGGGCCGGCGAAGGGTGGAGACGCAAGGCGACACGGTCCGCCTCGACGTCGCGGACTGCTATGTCGACGCGATCGAGATCGCGCGAGCGACTCAGACGATCGAAACGCTATCATCCGAGCGACTGCGAGCGCTCGCGACGTCGTTCACGGGGGACTTTCTCGGCGGGCTCGAGATCGATGGGAATCCGGTCTTCAACGGGTGGCTGACCGCGCAGCGGCGCCGCTTTCGGTGCTGTCACGCGGCGTTGCTCGAATACTTGGCCAAGAGCGTTCCCGACGAGGAGGCGTTCGGATACGTCCAGACCTGGTTGGAGCTTTCGCCGTTCGACCGGCACGCGCATGAAGCGCTCCTGAACGCCCTGGCGCGGCGCGATCTCATCCGCGAGGGAGAGGAGCACGTCGCCGCAGCCGTTCGGCTCTTCGAGGCCGAGGGTCTCGACAGCTCGCCGGTGCGCGACGCCTGGCGCTCGGCAAGAGCGCGCGCATCCCACTCTCCGGACGGCCCGGTCGCGCAGACGCAAGCGGTGACCGACGCCGCGACGAGCGTAACGATCGACGGTGATCCTACGTCAGGCCACCGCGCTTCCGTAGCGGTGATGCCCTTCACCGATTCGTCGACGGTAACCGGCCTCCGGGGCGGCATCGCCGACGCTCTTGCGCATGACGTGATCACAAGGCTCGCCAAGCTGCGAAGTCTCTTCGTGATCGCGCAAGGAAGCGTGTTCGCCTTGCACGAGCGGCACATCGGTTCCGAAGAGGCCGGGCGAATCCTCGACGTCGATTATGTCACCAGCGGATCCGTTCGACGTCAGGGAAAGCGCATCAACGTAACGATCGAATTGACCGAAACGCGGACGGCCAGGATCGTGTGGGCGGAAATTTTCAACCGGACGTTGGATAACGCATTCGGCGTCCTCGATGAGATCGGCGACAGCGTCGTCGCATCGATCGCCGGCGAGATCGAGGCCAACGAACGCAAGCGCGCCGTGCTCAAGCCGCCGAGTTCGTTGAACGCGTGGGAGGCGCACCACCGCGGGCTCTGGCACATGTATCGGTTCACCAAGGACGACAACGACCGAGCTGCGCAGTTCTTCGACATGGCGGTTCGTCTCGATCCGACGTTCGCGCGCGCGTACGCGGGCCTGTCGTTCACGCACTTCCAAAACGCCTTTCAGGGTTGGACGCCGCGCGAGCCCGCAACCTCGCTGGCACTTGAAACTGCCGGGCAGAGCCTGATGGTCGACGATCGCGATCCTGCGGCCCACTGGTCGGTGGGCCGAGCGCTGTGGCTGCGCGGCTCCTTCGACCAGGCCGTCACCGAACTGGAACAGGCGATCGAACTGAGCCCGAACTTCGCCCTCGGGCAGTACACGCTGGCCTTCGTCCACAGCCAGTCCGGCGACCCTCACGCCGCAATCGCGTACTCCGACCTCTCGCGGCGTCTGAGCCCCTTCGATCCGCTCCTCTTCGGCATGCTCGCCTCGCGCGCGATGGCCCTCGTCCGTCTTGGCCGATTCGAAGAAGCCGCCGAGTGGGCCGTCAGGGGTGCTGCGCGCCCAAATGCGCACGCGCACATCCTCGCGATCGCTGCGTACTCGCTGGCGCTCGCAGGTCGTCTCGATGAGGCTCGCACTTATCTTTCTTCCATCAGGAAGACGCAGCCGCACTACGGTGTCGCTGACCTGACCCGAGCATTTCACTACGAACCCGGCGCCGAATCCCTGTTCCGATCGGCTGCCAAGAAGATCGGCGCTCCATGACTGCTGCGCGCGCCGGCGGAAACACAAAGAGCCCGCACGATCATCGCTGATCGGCGGGCTCTTTGCTACGGATTATCTGGCGGCGTCCTACTCTCGAGGGACCCTGCGGTCCGACTACCATCGGCGCTGGCGGGCTTAACTGCCGTGTTCGGGATGGGAACGGGTGGGACCCCGCCGCCATGACCGCCAGAAACTTGATCCGCACCGCGACGCCGAGCCGGAGCTCGAGGCTATCGCGGGCGAAAGCTGCACAGAGAAGAACTTCCATGGACCAAACGCAATTGCGTTCTTTGTAGCGTACTTATTAAGTGTCCGGGCGATTAGTACCGGTCAGCTCCAGCGATTGCTCGCCTTCCACCCCCGGCCTATCAACGTGGTAGTCTCCCACGACCCTTCACTCTTTCGAGATTGAGATCTCATCTTGAAGTCAGTTTCACGCTTATATGCTTTCAGCGTTTATCTGATCCGAACGTAGCT
>Ga0302326_10013837_pt1 | contig 17090 bp, 21 predicted proteins | sample Palsa_T0_3_FD_202264 | JGI IMG/M metagenome (GOLD analysis project Ga0302326, IMG submission 202264) | Peat permafrost microbial communities from Stordalen Mire near Abisko, Sweden - Palsa_T0_3 | ecosystem: Environmental > Terrestrial > Soil > Palsa > Peat permafrost | place: Sweden: Abisko...
GGAATCGTCGCCGCCGTTGATTAAGAAAAGTGTCGAGTCCCTCGGCTTCCACTTCAGCGACATCAAGATCCTGCTCATCAGTCACGGCCACTACGATCACTGCGCGGGCAGCGCCGAGATTCTGCGCGAAACCCACGCCAAATACGAGGTCATGGCTCCCGACGTCTCTGTCGTCGAATCCGGCGGTCGCACGGACTTCAACTACGCTAACGACAAGTCGATGCGCTTCCCGCCCACGCGCGTCGACCGCATCCTGCACGATGGCGATACAGTGTCGCTGGGCGGCGCAGTTCTTACTGCGCACCTCACCGCTGGCCACACCAAAGGAACCACCACCTGGACCCTCGACGAGATTGAAGCAGGGCGCGTGCTCCATGTCGTCATCGTTGGTAGCCCCAACGTCAACCCGGGGTACAAGCTGGTCCGAAACCCCACGTATCCACGAATCTCCGCCGATTACCGTCATCAATTCGAAGTTCTCAAGAACCTTCCCTGCGACATCTTCCTCGGTGCGCACGGCGGCTACTTCGACCTCGCTGAGAAATATCCGCGATTCAAGGCCGGCGACCGCAACGCCTTCATCGATCCAGAAGGCTACAAGGCCTACATCGCCGACCGCGAGCAGGCCTTTGAAACCGAGCTGAAGAAACAATCCGGCGAGTAGCACCACCCCTGCTGGTCAATCCCTCCGGCTACATCATTTCCTAATCTGCTGTAATCGTATGATCGCTTGCCATCGAGAATTTGCTGTATGAACTTTCAACCCTTGACTCCCTCGTTTTGTATTGTTTGGGTGCGGAAATATGAAGCACGTATGCCCTTTGCCGTCCTGGTGTCTAAGCTTGACAAGCAGCTTTCAAGACCGGGCTCCGATAACGGCACTTGCGTCTGTGACGATAGTTACTTTGTCCTCATCATTTCTTAATTCGGTTGCAGTCTCTTGATGCGTCGAGCTTTTCGGACCAACTTCACCCAAGGCCTCGGAGCCAACTCCCACAAAAGTGTGTCGGAAGCTCTCAGAACGTACCGTCACGACGCGTTACGGGAAGGCCTCATTGAGTTACTAAATATCTTTTTTATCAATGGTTAAGAGGCCATTCTTCATGTACCATTTTCTGAACTTACAATGCGAGACCCCGACTCGCCTCGACTGGAGAGATACATGCAAATTGAACGTAGAGATATAAACAATCTGGTTGTCAACGGACTTCCCGATGGCTCGAAGATGATTGTCGATTCGAGAAACGAGATGGTCTTCGCATTGAACCCGACTGCTGGGGCGGCATGGGATGCTTGCAGCAGCCAAACCACTCTCGCCGCCGTGGCAGAAGATATGCGGCGTACCTGCAATCCTGCCATCACCGACGAAGCTGCGGAGCAAGCGATTTTGCAGTTGCACGAAAAAGAACTGGTCAAGACTTCGGGGCTCTTGCGCAATGCAAATCGGCGTCGGGTTCTGGCGGGCTTGAGTGCGGTTGCACTGCCTCTGATTGTCTCGATGACGATGTCGGAACAGCGGGCATTCGCGGCAGTTGCGAATTCAGGTATACAGACCGCCTGAACCCATCATCATCATCACCCGATCGGCGAACCGATCGACAAAGGCTTTGACATTGAAAAAGTCAAAATATTCTGACGTTCTTTCTGATGCAGCCCATTGAATTGTCTTCGTTCTGCTCAGGTTGTTGGATCCCATTAGATAGGTAGAGCCCGCGGGTCGTAATGATCCGCGGGCTCTCCACTGCCCATGCACGTTAGATCGGGTAGGCCGCGTGAACGCCTGCGCCCGAGCGCGTACTTTGACTGCTGGTTGCTCTGCGCGCATGGGGGCTACTTCGGCCTCACTTACTGTATCTGCGCTGAGATAGAGTTCTTGCGTGTCACCGCCCGGACGAACAGCAGGTCGAACGGGCCTTGAATATCTTGTGAGCCCGACTGTCGTCCCTGAGTGCTACACTAGCCGCCATGGAGTCAGGTTCATGAGCCGCCGGTCCCTCCAGTCTCTTGATCCACCCCGCGAATCATTCTTCGGGAGCCTCTCTTCCAACTGCAGCATGATCGCTGTAGCTCTCTTTGTTTTCGCTTTTATTTTTCAGAATTTCGCCATTCCGTCCGCATCCATGGCCAGCACGCTTCTAGTGGGCGACCATGTAATCGTCGACCGCGCGGCGCTCGCGCCAGCCACCTCGTGGGCGCCGCTTCATTACCGCCAAGTTCGCCGCGATGACGTAATCGTCTTCTATAAGCCGGTCCTCGAAGACAATGGCGAGCGCATACCCCTGGTCAAGCGCGTCGTCGGCCTTCCGGGGGACCGCATTCACCTCCGCGGTGGCGTTGTCTACGTGAACGGCGTTGCGCAAATCGAACCGTTCGCCGCGAAACCAACTGCCGCCGACTACAACCCCTACGTCGACGAATTTCCTTCCCTCCCACCTTCCGACGCCGATGGCGCTACTGCCGAGTGGTCAGTTGTCATGCCGCAATACCTGCACAACGGCGAATTGGTTGTTCCCCCCGATAGTTACTTCGCGATGGGCGATAACCGCCAACACTCGCTCGATAGCCGTTTCTGGGGGTTCGTGCCTCGCGCAAACATCATCGGGAGGCTGCTCCTTGTCTATTGGTCGATCGAAACTGCGGAGTTGCCCGATAACGCGTCGTTGTCTGAACGCGCCGCGGCTGACTGCGATGAGTTCCTCCACTTCTTCACCCGAACGCGCTGGTCGCGAACCTTCCACATCGTTCGCTGATCGACGCAGCGCTTGGCCGCGCAACCCGTCAGGCTGCCTCGTGTCACCGCACGGGCCCCACGGACAGGTCTTCGCACGCGGGGTGGTTGCACCACACACGTCACCTGCGCCCATACTCCATCCCCTGTAAAATCGTCCTGAATCTCTTCCCCGCGCATTGGAGTTCCCTTGCTTTACTGGCTGCTCTACGAAAAGCTCTTCCCGTTCTTTCATCCCTTCCGCATCTTTCGCTATCTCACGTTTCGCACTGCCTTCGCGTCCTTCACTGCGCTCCTCATTGCCCTTTTCATCGGTCCTTACGTCATTCAGAAGCTTCGTGAATTCCAAATCGGCCAATACATCCGCGAAGACGGCCCGCAGTCGCATCAGAAAAAATCCGGCACTCCCACCATGGGCGGCTTGCTCATCGTCATCGCCATCGTTTTGCCCACCCTGCTCTGGTGCGACCCGGCCAATCCTTTTATCTGGATCACGATTTTTTCCACTCTCGCTTTCGGCGCCATCGGCTTTGCCGACGACTACATCAAAGTGATCAAGCGGCGCAACCTGGGCCTCACCGCGCGCGCCAAGCTTTTCTGGCAGGCAGTCGTTGCTGCAGCGGTCGCATCCGCACTCGCCGTCCTCACCCAGTTCAGGCTCTTTTCCACCGAGTTAACTGTGCCCTTCATCAAGACCTGGCATCCTGACCTGATTTGGCGATGGCCCTCCACCATTCCATTGCTGGGCTTTCTCATCTTCGTGCCGTTTATTGCCTTCGTCATCTTTGTTCTGCTGGGCGCTTCCAACGCCGTCAACCTTACCGACGGTCTCGACGGACTGGCCATCGGCTGCACCATCATCGCCGCCGCCGCACTCACAGTGCTCACGTACGTCACCAGCCACGTGGTCTACGCCGATTACCTCGAGCTGCAACGAATGCCACAGGTCGCGGAGTTGACCGTCTTCTGCGGTTCCATGGTTGGCGCCTCCATCGGCTTCCTCTGGTACAACGCCCACCCCGCAGAAATCTTCATGGGCGACGTGGGCTCGCTTGCACTGGGCGGCGCCATCGGCACGGTCATCATCATCATCCGCCAGGAACTGCTGCTCCCTTTCATCGGTGGCATCTTTATCTTGGAAGCGCTGTCGGTTGTCCTCCAGGTCGGCAGTTACAAGCTGCGCAAGAAACGCATCTTTAAAATGGCTCCGCTGCACCACCATTTCGAGCAGTTAGGCTGGAGCGAATCCAAGGTCATCGTCCGCTTCTGGATTCTCGCCCTCGTCTTCGCCCTGCTCGCACTCACAACGCTCAAATTGCGTTAGTCTTCTGATCTCGTGATCGGCACGAAAATGGGTGCCCCAGGTCTCGCGTTTGAGACCTGGGAAAGTACGAACCTCAATTACGCGGCCAGCGTCATAATTGGATATCTTTTTCACCTCAAATCGCAGATTCAATCGCCCTATCCATCCCGCACCTCACCGGCACGGTGCACAATAGAGAAGTCGCGAAAAACTGACAGAAGAAATCCAATGATGGAACTCAAAGGCAAGAAGGTTTTGGTTGTCGGACTGGGCAAATCCGGTCTGGCGGCGGCTTTGTTTCTGCGCCACCAAGGCGCCCAGGTCACCGTCTCTGACGTCCGCAGCGCCGAAGCCCTGGCGAAAGACATCCCCGCCCTGCTTGAAGAGGGCATCAACGTTGAGGCCGGCGGCCACGGCCTGCTCACCTTCCGCCGTCAGGACCTGATTGTCGTCAGTCCCGGCGTGCCTCTCGAGACGCCCGAGCTTGTGCAGGCCCGCAACTTCGGCCGCCCCGTCATCGGCGAACTCGAACTCGCCGCGCGCTTTCTCAAAGGCAAAACACTCGCCATCACCGGCTCCAACGGCAAAACCACCACCACTTCGCTGGTTGGCGAAATCCTCGAAGAAGCCGGTTTTCCCACGCTCGTCGGCGGCAACATCGGCGTCCCCGTCATCGCTCTCATCAACCAGAGCACCCCCGACACCTGGTCAGTCCTTGAAGTTTCCAGCTTCCAGCTCGAATCGACTGAGCAGTTCCATCCCCAGATCGCCGTCATCCTCAACATCACACCCGACCACCTCGATCGGCACGGCACCTTCGAAAACTACGCGCTCGCCAAGGAGCGCATCTTCGCCGCGCAAACCCCCGACGACTTCCTCGTGCTCAATGCGGATAATGTGCGCGCCGCCGCGGCTGCTACCCGTTCGCATGCGCGCGTCTACTGGTTTTCGTTGGAACGCTCCGTGCCCCAGGGAGCCTGGGTCGAAGACGGATACGTCGTCTTCCGCCCCGCCAAAGACGCGCCTACCGAATCGATTATCCCTCTGCACAGCATTCCCCTCAAAGGCGAACACAACGTCGAAAACGTACTCGCCGCTGTCTGCTCCTCGCGCCTCGCGGGAGCGCCCCCCGACGCGGTCCGCCGCGCCATCGAAAAATTCAAAGCCGTCGAGCATCGCCTGGAATACGTCGCCACCCTCAACGGCGTCGAGTTCTTCAACGACTCCAAGGCCACCAACGTCGACGCCACCGCCAAAGCCATCGCCTCCTTCTCCACCGGAGTCCATCTCATCCTCGGCGGCAAAGACAAAAACTCCGACTATACGCAGCTCTCCCATCTGCTCCACGAACGTGTGCGCGCCGTCTACACCATCGGCTCAGCCGCTGCCAAAATCGAGTCGCAACTCCGCGGCGTGGTGCCGCTCCAATCCTGCGACACCCTCGATAAAGCCGTGCGCGAAGCCGCTGCCGCCGCGCGCCCCGGCGACGTGGTCCTGCTCGCCCCCGCCTGCTCCAGCTTCGACCAGTTCGAAAGCTACGAGCATCGCGGCCGCGTCTTCAAAGAGCTGGTCAACGAGTGGCGCGGAGTCACTGGACTCCCCGTCGCCGTCGAGCGCAGCCGCACCAGTTAACCACCTGTATCCCTTCGTCTCGTTCCACAGCCGCAGCCGAGCCTCGCCTCGTTGATCCTAGAAACAGGAACAATCTGTGTTTTTGATGCTTCAATCCTCACGAACATGGGTGCCCCAGGGCCGGGGTCCCCGCGAACGGGCCTTTGTTCGTAGGGTGGAGGTCTGGATTGTCAGACCTGGGAAAGCACGAACCTGAATTGACCTACGTAATCCTGGGCGAAGCGAAGGCTCTGCTTTTCAACGATCCTTAACAAGGAATCAAAATGGCCAAGCGCATCGGCGTAGACAAGTGGATCTTCTTCACCACCCTCACCCTCGTGGTCGTGGGTCTCGCCATGGTCTTCTCCGCATCGGCCATCGTGGCGCAGGAGCGCTTCCACTCCCCTTATGCCGTCGTTGGTCGCCAGGCCGGATGGGCTCTCGCCGGCGTCCTGCTCATGGTCGCCCTCATGAGCATCGACTACGAGCACTACAACTCGCCGCGCTTCATCTTCACCGGCATCGCTATCACCACCGTGCTGCTCGTCATTGTCTTCTTCTTCCGCAACGCGCAACACGCCCATCGGTGGATCCTCTTCGGCGGCTTCTCCTTCCAGCCGTCTGAAATCGCGAAGCCCGTGCTCATTCTGTTTCTGGCCTGGTTCCTATCGAAACGCCTCGACTCCATCGGCGACTGGCGACACACTCTGCTGCGCGCCGCCATCATGCCCGTCGTCTTTATTCTCTTGATTGTCAAGCAGCCCGACCTCGGCACTGCCCTCGTCCTCGCCGGCGTCACCGCCATGATGCTTTTGCTCGCCGGCATGGAGTGGAAATATCTCGTCGCCGCCATCGCCGTTGCGCTGCCGCCGCTCGCCGCTCTGCTTTTCTGGGTTCCTTGGCGTCGCGCCCGAATGTTGGCCTTTGTTCATCCCGACCTCGACCCGCAGGGCGCAGGGTTTCACATCAACCAATCCCTCATCGCCGTCGGCACTGGTGGCCTCACAGGCCGTGGCTTCATGGAGGGCATGCAGAAGCTGTTCTATCTCCCCGAAGCGTCCACCGATTTCATCTTCGCCAACGTCGCTGAAGAATTGGGTTTTCTCGGTGCCATGTGCATCGTTGCGCTCTTCTGCGTCCTCGGCTACCGCGGACTGCGCACCGCCTACCGGTCAACCGATCCGTTTGCGCGCCTCACCGCCTTCGGCATCACGACGGCAATCCTGCTGCAAGCCTTCTTCAATATTTCGGTCGTCCTCTCGCTCCTCCCCACCAAAGGAATTCCGTTACCCTTCATCTCCTCTGGCGGAACATCGCTGTTCTTCACGCTGGCCAGCATCGGCATCCTCCTCAACATTTCCAAAAAGGTCGACTGAGCCTTGCGGTCTCAGAATCCAGCAGCCTGTTGTACAAGTCCGGCCTTGAAAGGGCACGGCTTCAGCCGTGCCGTAGAGAGCTAATAAAGACGATGGGATTTAGCCCCTGAGGGATGGTTTTCGGCGGTATCGACTCTTACCGCGGGCTGATGAAACGCACTGAACGATTTCAAGGAGCACGTCGTGGACAAGGTCCTGTTTCTCTCCGGAACCACCAGGGGCGCCACACTGGAGTCCGTCGGCCGCTCCCTGGGCCGCGATTTCGGCGCGCTCGGCCTGGGCTTCCATGAGATCAGCCTTGCCGACGACCAACACTTCCTCGAAAACCTGCGCAAGGTGAAATTCGAAGAAGTGAAGCTGATCTACTCCTGGGCCTCCATGGGATTGGGCATCATGCTGCGCCAGCAGGACGGCACCGAACGCGATCTGTGGAACGATCTCGGCATCCCGTTCCTCACCTTTCACGGGGATTCCCCGGCCTACTTTTTCGATCGCCACATCGCCCCCGACACCAAGTTCATCACCATTTACGGATTCGACGAGCACCGCGATCTGCGTAAGCGCTTCCCCCATGTGAACGGCTCCATCGATACCGTCTGGCCTTCGCCGCTGGACGAAATCCCCATCGGCCAAGTCGACTTTGAAAAGAAGAAAAACGGCAAGATCCTCTTTCTCAAGAACGGCAAGGATCCGGCAGCGCTGCGGAAGCTCTGGGCCTCCTGCCTTGAGCCGCGTCTTCTCCAGGCCATTTACGATCTGGCCGGCGAGCTCGAAAGCGATCTCGACAATCCCGCCTCGAACCAGATCGACGACATGATCGCTCGTTCCTTCAGCAATCACGGTTTCGATATCGAGCGCCTGTTCAAACTGCGGCTCTTCTTCATCGCCCAGCTCGACGACTACCTGCGCGCCGTGAAATGCACCCGCATGGCCGAGGCTCTGATGGATTTCCCCGTCGAGATTCGAGGCAACAATTGGAATCACCTCGACTTCACCGGCAAAAAGGCGACCTACATCGACGAGTGCGATTATTCAAAATCGATCGGCCTGGTGCGCGAATCCCTCGGCCTCATCGACGTTTCCCCCAACACCGTCACGAAGCCCCACGACCGCCTCATGCGTGCCTACGGTGCCCACACCTTCTGCCTCACCAACGAGCAGCAATTCCTTCACGAACTGCCGCACGCGGAACGGCTCAGCTTTCGCTTCGAGAAGGAGAACCTCCAGCAGCAGGTTGCATACTTACTCGACCACAAAGCCGCCGCGCTTGAAATGGGCGTCGAAGTGGCAGCGGCCTACAAGGCGAAGCACCCGCCGATCGCCACGGTCACCAAGCTGCTCGAGTACGCGTCGCTCGCGAAGCTCGACAATCTGCGCCAGCGCCCCGCCGGATCGCAGGACTTCTTTGTTTGGCCGCCGGTGCGGATCTAGTCAGCTAATCTTCCGCGCGTTCATCCGCAAACTTTGCAAGCCCCACTTCCGCTATTACCAAATAGAGCCCAAAGGAGCAGCATGGACCCCAACATCTGCAACAGAAATCCAAACAGCACGCAGTAGAAGCCGAACAGCGACTTACCGCGATCTTCCTTCTTCGTCTCTCCTAACCTGGCATCTACACTGAGTTGAGAAAGCGCTCCCACGATACCGCCCGATCGCATTTTCGCGAAGACGGTCCAAAGCTGCGCTGGAATGTCGCGCCACTTGATTGCAAAATAGCCATTCATCTGGAAGAACACGCCAACCATTGCGATTGTGCTGCCTGCACCGGTTACGAGGATCCCGCAAAGATTCAATTTGTCGGCAGGTGTCATACCATTACGGATTGCACGATCAGTTCTTTCCTCGTCAGCGTGTAATTTAACTTGTACCGTCCAACCTGGTACTGGTGCAGTATCTCCCTTGCGCCGAGAAATGGGCTCTGCAGCGGAACTTCATAGCCCTGTTTCTCTCCGGCGGCCAGGCCTCTCACTGCCTCGTGAATCATTTCGAGATCGTCGTATGCGTGCAGGTCGTCGAGATCCGCCTCAGCCCGTGGCTTGAAGTAGTAGGCGCGCATGGGCGTAGCTACCTCCCAGCTTTCATCTCCGCTTCAGCTGCAATGACCCTGCGACCCTCGCGCTCTGCTGTCAACACTCGATCATGCTCAACCAAGTCAACCTTGATTTGCTTCATTGGCACGCCGGACAGAAGTTTTCCGCGGACAACTCGGTCGGAGCCCTTGCGAGACCGGAGGGATTCTTCATCCACAAGAGCCACCGGCACACCCTCAGCCGTCAGCTCGATAATCCTCTCCAGATATCCTTTGATTTGGTCCAGCTTCTTATCGATTGCCCCGAGCGGAGCGGCAGCCGTTTGTTCTTCCGTCGTTGGCGGCGTGGCTTCTCCTTGTGCAGCCCTTTTGTTGCGAAGATTCTCTTTGAGTTCTTCGAAGCCGATCCGCTGGGTCTGCGCTAGCCCTTCTTCAAGGTGCGCCAATTCCTTCGGACGATTCAGGAGTTCTGCCGCCGCAAGGAGTCCCTTATATTCGCTGTATCCAATAAGCACTGCCTGGGGCTTTCCCTGATTCGTAATCACGTACCGGTCGCCTCCGCCCTGCACGGTCTGCGACAAAGAGGGCAGCTCCTTCCGCGTCTCGGTAATCGACCTGAATTGTTCCGCCATATCTCAACCTCAGGTCAGATTGTACATAAATATGTACAAAATCGCAAGTCAAAACACAACGACTCACGAACCCACTCTTATTTACCGTCCCTCGCGACGCCGCATCTCCAGCGCCGCGCGCTGTCTGTGCGCCGTCCCCGCCAGCTCTAACAGAATGTTCTGTGCGTGTGCGGGCAGCTCCGGACGCGGCGGCTCCTTTTGCGCAAAACTCACCACCCAATACACCAGCGAGCCGAAATAGCTCGCGGCGATCGCAAGATCCACTCTTTGATAATTCGGCGCCGTCACCGACTGGTGCTGGTGCGCTAGCGTCCCCACCAGGCTTCCCAGCGAATAGAGACCCAGCCCTGTAGCTATCTGCAGTTCGCGGTTGCGCCACCCGATGGCCAGCCAGTGGCTCGCGATGGCCAGCACCAGAAAGAGCACGACGCGCAGAATCGCAAACGTCTCCTGCACGCGCCCAATCAGCACAGTGCCCAGGCCAGCCGCGCCATCCCCGGCATGACCGAAAACGGCCACGCCAGCACCCCCACTGCCAGCACGCCCAGAGCAATGGCCGGAAGCACCCGCCGCGGCGGCAGCGCGTGAAAAGGCCGCAGCACAGACCACGCCAGTTCCACCAGGATTCCGTACTGTAGCAGGGAATCGAGCGACGTCTCCACCAGGAAGATCCCCACGTAGGCGTTGGGGAAGCGCCAGTGCAGCACGGGCATCGAGCAGTCGCTCACCACCGCCCATACGATATAGATGTAGAACATCGGCAGCCGCCGGTACTCGCGTCTCCACGAGAGCAGCGCCAGAACCAGCGCTTCCAAGATCACGCCGGTCGTCAGCAGGACTGGATAGATGGACAAGTTGCCGCGCTCCTTGTCGCCGATTCGTGTCCCAGCAACTTGAATTCATTTCGGCCGGAAGAAGATGCCCAATTCAGTACAACCCCTCATGTCATCGGCAATCCCTGGTGCGCCTTGAGGCAGATTGACCCCGGCGCTCCCAGGGGCAGCCTTAGAGTGAATAGAGACAAACGATGCCCGCCTACGAATACCGTTGCGATGCCTGTGAATCCCGTTTTGACCAGCGCCAGAAGATGTCTGACCCGGTGCTGGAGCTTTGCCCCTGTTGCGGGGGACGAGTCCACCGGCTCATCAGCGGAGGCGCGGGCGCGATCACCAAAGGGGCCGGAGATGCGCGCGCCGATGCACCGCCTCCTTGCGCCTCCGGCGGCGCTTGCTGCGGCGGCGGAGCCTGCGCTTCGGGTATGTTCAGCGAGAATTAGTAAGATCCGGGCATGCCCTGGTACGACTACATCGCGTGTTTCTTCGCTGGAATGTTTCTAGCCAACTTTGTGCCCCACTTCGTCCAGGGCGTCTCCGGCGACCGTTTTCCCACGCCCTTCGCCCATCCTCCTGGCAAGGGCTTGTCCTCACCCATCGTCAATGTCCTCTGGGCGCTTCTGAACTTGGTTGTTGGCTACGTTCTCTTCCGCGTCGGCGGCGTCTCCGCCACGAACTATGTGTCGCTGGCCGTTTTCTTTGCAGGCATCGCAGCAATCAGCATCCAGGCCAGCATCGGTTTCGCCAAGAAGCTTACGAGCTAGCCCGACTGTTCACAGTTCACTGCCCACGGTTCACTGTCTCGCCAGTACCGCCAGCCGATCGGCGATCTGTTCCGCCGCGCCAGGATGCGCTTGCCCTTTGGCCGCCGTAGCCATCGCCACCAAACGCTCCGGCGAGTTCAGCAACTGCTTCAGCGCTTCCAATAATTTGTCGGGAGCAGCTAGATCCGTCTCCGTGAGCATCACGGCGGCTCCGGCCTTGGCCATCTCTTCGGCGTTGCGCTTCTGGTGATCGTCGGCCGCGGCGGCGAACGGAACCAGTAGAGCCGGCTTGCCCGCGGCGGCCAACTCCGCTACCGTCGAGGCTCCGCTGCGCGCCATCACGAGGTGCGCGCGCGCGAAACGCGCCGGCATGTCGTCGAGGAAAGCGCTCACCTGCCAGCGCGCCGGGTCGGCGCCGCTCACCGCAAACGCCGCCTGCGTAATCTCGATATGCCGCGCTCCGCACTGATGCAAAATCGTCAATCCCGGCACCCCGTCGAGCAGCGCCGGCAGAATCCGCGGCAGGCTCTGATTGAAGAGCCGCGCGCCCTGCGATCCGCCAAAGACGAGAAGATGCGGCGGCGCACTCGCAGGCGGTGGTTCCAATGTGAAGAACCCCGGCCGCACCGGAATCCCCGTCACCTCTGCGTTGCGAAACCATCGTGCGGCAGCAGGGAAGTTGATGGCAGCGGCCTGCACGCGCTTGCCGGCCAGCCGATTCGCCAGCCCCGGCATCGCATTTGGCTCAAACAGCATGGTCGGTACTCGATGTAGCAGTGCTGCCGCGACGCCAGGTCCCGAAGCGTAGCCGCCAATCCCCAGCACAACCTGCGGCTTGAACTCGAGGATGATGCGGCGGCAGGCGAAGAGGCTCGCGGGAATGTCGAGCAAAGTGCGCAGGCGCGTCGAGAGCGACACGTTTTTCAGAGGGCCTACGTGAACGAGACGAAGCGGAAAGCCGGCTTCGGGAACGAGTCTTGTCTCGAGACCGCGCTCGGTGCCGACGAAGAGGATCTCGGCGGAATGGCGCGCGACCAGATGCCGCGCCACGGCGAGTGCCGGAATGATATGGCCGCCGGTGCCTCCACCGGCGATAAGAACCCGAAGTGCCAAGCTGTGCCTCCGTCTCAGTTTCGCAGATTCGGGGTTTCGCAGATTCGGGAGGCCGTTCGTTCGCGAGAGCCCGACCTGTCAACAAGCCCGATGAAGAGGCACAAAAAAGCCCGCCTGCCGAAGCAGACGGGCTCTTCCATTTAAATTGATTTGAACTTACCGGTGACCACCGCCACCGCCGCCATGGCCTCCGCCGGAGAATCCGCCACCTGCGTGGCCTCCACCGCTGAAGCCGCCGCCAACGCGACCACCGGCGTAACCACCGCCAACATGGCCTCCGGCGTACCCGCCCCCTGCGTATCCACGGGGCGCGCCGCCATAGGCACGAACTCCACCGCCATAAACTCCGCGTCCGGCGTATCCGCCGCGACCGTAGTAGCCGCCACGATAGCCGTAGCCGCCATAGCCAAAGCCGCGACGACCCCAGCCGTACCACGGCCCGGCACCGATGAAGAACCCGCCAGCGAACCAGCTAGGCCCGTAATAGCCATAGGGAGCGCAAGAGTAAGGTGCATAAGGATAATAACCCCAATCACAGACCGGGGGACCATAGCCATAAGGCGCGTCGACAACCGCTGGACCGACGCCCACCCCCACTGCCACCTGGGCGTTTGCCGCGGACGCGAAAGCAAGCGGCAGAACCAGGAGCATTGCCATCAGAACCAGCCGAAAACTCTTCATGGAACTCCTCCTTGTGCTGTCCCGTCCTGCCTATCTGGATTCGGAATACGGAGACTAACCTCCGTTTTTCAGCACCCGCCGGAGTGGGTTTTTCTGCCCAACCGGCATCTGTACATTAGAACAACGAACGCACAGATTAGTTGCGGTGATTCAACCAAGAATCGCACAAGAAGACGGCGCAGCCAATCGATTTTTCCTGAATCCGGGCAACTCGGTTTGCATCCGTGGTTGTCGAAAGCCAAATCGTAAGGCGAATTCATTTTTCTTAGGTGAAAGGATCTCTCAGAAACGCAGAACGGCCCCTCCGTTGAGGAGAGGCCGCAGTGTTGCGGTTACTCTTGAGCGTTACCGGCGGAAGTGGTCGCGATCGAAGTGCCGGTCGAAATCGCGACGAGCGAAATCACGATGCACATCGAAGCGGACGATCGGCGCCTGGCCGCGCACGCCGATGAAATTCCAACGGCCAGGGACCCAGAAACCATTCGCGTAGTAGCCTGCCGCCCACGCATATCCGGGTCCTGGGCACGGTGGAACATAGGCTACCGGCCCGCGTACATAGACACCAAACTCTGCGGCCTTCGCCTGCGTCGTTCCCAGGCCCAATCCGCCTGCCAATACTGCTGCACCGAGCATCCACTTTTTCGTGCTGAACATATTTCCTCCGTCCCACCCAGCCCGATTTTCATCGGCTAGCCCGGCTTTTCTTTCTTGCCTCAGGCTTGGATCCTGCTGCCTTCAGCGCGCCGGTTATGTCCCTGTTGAACAGCGACTGGGAGACGAGGTTGCGGTGCTGAATCGAAAATAAAGTGCCGCAACTTTCGCGTCGGATGGGGTTCATGGCGTAACCTTCTTGTTCCGGAACAACACATAGACAACGTGACCTTGCTCACCTTGTTTTCGCGCCATCAGCGGTACTCTTGCCGGTTGAGATTAGCCTCCGGGAACTTGCCGGAGGTTTCAACGAAATCTGCAATGACATTCAAGACCGGTACCATGCGCCGCAGTTCCTCGAGCTTTTGGTTCCTCTTGCTTGCGTTACTGTGTGTATTTATTGCCCTCGCAGGGTGCAGTGTATTCGTGCTGGAAACGAATGGGCCTTCGCCACCTTTGCCGGTGGGGACAGTTCCGCCGGTTCAGGGATCGCCCATCGAACACATCGTCGTCATCATGCAGGAGAATCGAAGCTTCGATAACCTCTTCAACGGGTTTCCAGGCGCGGATACCGTTCAGAACGGTCTGAACAAAACCGAACTCATTCCTCTCAAACCAGTCTCCATCGCCGACTCGCGCGATCTCGACCACTCGCATCGTCGCTGGTGGATCGATTGGGATCGTGGCAGCATGGACGGATTCGCGCAGGACGGTGCTGATTCCTCGACGCTTCCCTATTCTTACGTTCCACGAAACGAAGTGGAACCTTACTGGACGATGGCCAGCGAGTACACACTCGGCGACCGGATGTTCCAGTCGAATACCGGCCCCAGTTTTGTCGCGCACCAGTACTTGATAGCCGCGCAATCCGCCGATGTGGCGGAGAATCCTACTGGCGGAATTTGGGGATGCGACGCCAAACCCGACTCTACGGCAGCCCGTATTGGTCCCCAGGGATCTGAATTGCCTGGTGTCTATCCGTGCTTCGATTACAAGACCGTCGCCGACCTGCTCGACGACAGGGGAATCACTTGGCGATACTATGCGCCTGCACCCACGGATGGGTTCTATATCCTTTCGGCCTATCAGGCGATTCGTCATATTCGTTTCAGCCCCGACTGGCACGACAATGTGATTTCGCCGCAAAACAAGGTTCTTGTCGATATCGCTGCCGGTCAATTGGCGCAGGTAACGTGGATCGTCCCGGATTTCGCTCATTCCGATCATCCGGGATCGGGAAGCACGGAAGGACCGGACTGGGTGGCCGCGATCGTCAACGCTATCGGTAACAGCCGGTTCTGGGATTCAACGGCTATCTTCATTACGTGGGACGATTGGGGCGGATGGTACGACCATGTCGTTCCTCCTGAAGTCGACAAGATGGGACCGGGCTTCCGCGTGCCTCTTCTCGTCGTTTCGCCCTACGCGCGGCATGGATACGTTTCGCATCAGTTCCACGAAGCAAGTGGATTCGGCACCTTCATCGAGGAGAACTTCGGTCTGCCGAGTTTGGGCGCGCGCGATGCCCTTTCAGATGACTTCGCCGATTGCTTCGACTATCAGCAGACGCCTGCTACGTATAGGTCGATCAATACGAGAGTCACAGCAGACGCTCTTATCCATGAAGCGCCAACCGGGCCCCCCGACGACGATTGAGAATGCGGAACGCTGCCGGTTGAGTGTTACATTGAACTTTCACTTTCAATGTTTGCCACTTCGCAGCACGCACACTTTATCGGGATCGGCGGGATCGGCATGAGCGGGATCGCCGAGATTCTGCTGAGTCTCGGGATGAAGGTCTCGGGTTCCGACTTGCGTCGCAGTCCTGTCACCGATCGCCTTGCGCAGCTGGGCGCTTCGATTTATGAGGGGCACGAAGCAAGCAACGTAGCCGGCGCGACAGTGGTCGTCACCAGCTCCGCTGTGTCGGCTGCGAATCCCGAAGTGCTCGAGGCCCGGGCGCGCAAGATTCAGGTGATTCAGCGCGCAGAGATGCTGGCCGAGTTGATGCGCCTTAAATATGGCATCGCCATCGCCGGCATGCACGGCAAGACAACGACCACCTCCATGGTGGCTGCGGTGCTCGCTGCCGGGGGGCTCGATCCGACGGTGGTGGTCGGCGGGCGCGTGGACGCACTGGGCTCGAATGCGAAGCTCGGCGCGAGCCAGTTCCTGGTAGCGGAGGCGGACGAGAGCGACCGCTCGTTTTTGAAGTTGTCGCCGATCCTGGCTATCGTGACAAATCTCGACCGCGAGCATATGGACTGCTACCGCGACATGCCAGATGTGGAACAGGCATTTCTGACTTTCATGGATAAGGTGCCCTTTTACGGCGCGGTCACGGCGTGCGTGGACAATCCGCAGCTTGCGGCGATTCTTCCCAGCGTGCATCGGCGTGTGTTCACATACGGTGTTGCGACGGAGGCTGATTTCCGCCTTGAATTCCTCGCATCGCAACCGGGAAGTCTTTCCTGTTTTCGTGTGGCGACGAAGGCTGGCGTGCTCGGGCCCTTCGAATTGCATGTACCGGGCCGGCACAACGTGCTCAATGCTACGGCAGCAGTGGCGATCGCGCATCAGTTGGAAGTGCCGCCCGAAAAAATTGCCGAGGGTCTTCATAGTTTTCGGGGAGTCGATCGACGCTTTCAGCGCAAGGGCTCTGCCCGCGGCATCGCCGTCATCGACGACTACGGCCATCATCCGACCGAAATTCGCGCCACCTTGGCGGCTGCGCGCGAATCGAGCCGCGGGCGCATTCATGTCGTCTTTCAGCCGCATCGGTATTCACGCACGCGCGATCTTCTCGACGAGTTTGGCGCGGCATTCGCGGATGCGGACACGGTGGTGGTCCTACCCATCTATGCAGCGAGCGAGGAACCGCTGCCTGGCATCACGGCGGAGCTGCTGGCTGAACGCATTCATGGCCCACGGGTGCAGTTCGCTCCAGACTTTCCTAGGGCGGTTGCTGCCGTGGCCTCACAGGCTCGCGAGGGCGACCTGATTTTGACACTAGGTGCGGGAAGCGTGAGCCAATTGGGTCCGCAGATTCTGACTGCCATCGAAACGACAAAGCGGTCCTAGTCTCAGGTTTCTAGCCCGCTCAGTGCCGCGCGGTTCTATTGAAGCGGAAAGGAAGAGGCTGCAGATGACCGAAGGCCGGCCGCTGGGGGTTAAGCTTATTGCTGCATATCTTTTCTTGAAAGCGACTGCCTTGGTTCTGGCAGTTGCCGTCATCTCTAAGAAGCCTGAGTACGGGCAGGGAGCAAAAGAATTTATTTTAAATTTTGATCTGAATTTAGAGTCCCCGATAGTGGATCAGTAAACCCCTCGCCTTTAGGCGACGGATGGGCCCTAGACTTGTAGAGATGG
>Ga0302326_10013839_pt1 | contig 17089 bp, 13 predicted proteins | sample Palsa_T0_3_FD_202264 | JGI IMG/M metagenome (GOLD analysis project Ga0302326, IMG submission 202264) | Peat permafrost microbial communities from Stordalen Mire near Abisko, Sweden - Palsa_T0_3 | ecosystem: Environmental > Terrestrial > Soil > Palsa > Peat permafrost | place: Sweden: Abisko...
GCCGGGCCGCAAGACGGTAACGCCGGACCGCAAGACGGCCCCGGCGGTTCCGGTCCGGGGCCGCGCGGCCCGGCCGGGACCGGCCCGGACAGCCGTACCCGCCCGGCCGGGCCGGGCACCGGGCCGTGCCTGGCCGCGCTGGTGAACCTCACCGTGCCGCTGGGCACCGCGCTGGGCCAGTCCGGGACACCGGGCGAGGCCGCCGGGTTCGGGATCCTGGACGCCGGCACCGCCCGCGACCTGCTCGCCGCGGCCGGGCGCAGCCCGCACACCCGCTGGTGCGTCACCGTCCTCTACCCGGACGGGACCGCCGCCGCCCACGGCTGCGCCACCGGCCGCCACCCACCCCCACCAGGCCCGGAACCACCCGGCCCGGAGCCCCCCGCCTCACCATCACCGGGCTCACTATCACCAGGCGGCGCATCGCGAGCCGCACCACCGCCCCCGGGCCCCGCACCGCCCATCCCCGCCGGCCCCGGCACCAGCGGCGGCCCGGACCCCCAGCCCCAGCCCGATACCAGGGCCCGGGACTACCTGCGCACCCTGCGCGTGCAGCTGACCCCGATCGCCCGTGACAGCTGCGACCATAAGCACGCGGAAACCGGGTACCAGCCCAGCCGCAAGCTCCAGCACCTGATCCGGACCCGCAGCACCCGCTGCACCGCACCGGGCTGCGGCCGCCCCGCCGCGCGCTGCGACCTGGACCATACCCTCGCCTGGGACAAAGGCGGGCTCACCTGCGAATGCGGAATCGCTCCGCTATGTCGCCATCACCACCGGTGCAAGCAGGCCCGGGGGTGGCAGCTGACTCAGCCGGAACCAGGCGTCCTGAAATGGAAAACCCCGCACGGACGCACCTTCACCACCACCCCCACCGAATACCCGCTGTAGCTCACCCAGCCACAACCGGGCGTCCGGGTTCCGGGTCGTCCTGGAGGTGTTCCTGGAACCGGGCCACGTCGCTGTGGCGTGCCGTACCGGAGACTGTCGGCGTCCGGCTGTACCGTGCTGGAATGACGTTCACGTGTCCGGTTCCTCAGGCCAGCAGTCATCTCGCCGAGTTGGTCGATCGTGCCCGGCGCAGCCATGAGCGTGTTGTGCTAACGGAGCACGGGCAACCTGCGGCGGTGCTCATATCGGTGGATGAGCTTGATGAACTCCAGCGGTTCCAGGACGACAGTGACATCGCCCTGTGCGAGGCGATCAACGCGCGTGATGAGCCGGGCGTCCCGCATGACGAGTTCATGGCATCCCTTCACCTGAAGCCGTGACCTTAGCGGTCGTCTGGCTACACCGGCACCCAGCACCGGGCGGGAACCGCTTCGGTTCGGTACCGGCCTGGTCCGTCCGCCTCGACGAACCAGGCATTCCGGTCGGGGAGGGTGCTGACGGCCTCGTGCAGGCGGGTGCCCACATAGTGCAGGGCGACGCCGTCCTCGGTCGCATATCCGGCCGGCAGGGCCCCCGCCGCGATGGACTCCCTAAAGCGCTGCCGTCGCGGCTGGTCACCGAGGTCGTCGTGAACTCCGTTACTGAACGGCAGGAAGCCGAGCCCGTCGCGGACGACGTCGAGGCTGTCACCGAAGGAGTCAGTTATCCCGCCCAGATGCCAGCACAAGCTGCCCGCGCTCTGGCCGGCCAGCACGATCCCTGCCTCCCAGCACTCCCGCATGAACTCATCTAGCCGGTGCGCCCGCCACACCGCCAGCAGGTTCACCACGCTGCCGCCCGACACGAAGATCACGTCCTGGGCCAGCAGATGAGCCCGGACGTCGGGCACGTTCGGCTGCGCGAACAGCGCCAGATGCGACAGGTCCGCGTCGCCGAAGGACCTGGCCCGTTCATACCAGGCCTCGATGTACTCGCGCGAGTCCCCGGTCGCGGTGGCGATCAGGCACATTCTCGGGCGGCGCACACCCGACAGCTGCATCGCCTGCCACAGCTGGACGCCCACCCGCTCGGGCGGGAAATCTTCAGGGGGGTAGATCACTCCCGAGCCCGCCAGAATCTGCCGTTCCCTGACCATGGCCAGATTCTCCGCCTAGCGAAGGTCGCCTGCCAAATCACTTTCGTCGTCCTGAACGCACATCAGTTGCCTGCGGTCACGGCCTTGAGCTCATCGAAAGACTCCCGGATGAGCTGGGGCAGGTCGGCCTCGCCAGCGGCGCTGACCCAGAGTTCGAATGCGATCCTGAAGACAGCGATCCCCGCTTCGGCCGCCAGGCTCGCGGCCGGTTCCCTGACGCCACGGTGGCGCAACGTGCCGGCGAGCGCCGCGGCGAGTGATGCGAGCTTGATCAGCTCGCGCTCTTGGAGCTCTGTGTTCGAAGCGATGACGGCCTGCCGCTTCCCGGCATATTCACGACGCTCCTGCAGCATGGCACCGGCGGCCGCTAGGGCCGCAGCGATCGCGTCGATCGGCGCTACCGAGGCAGGCGTACTGGCCAGGGTGCTCACGAGGAGGTCCTGCAGCGACGCCGCGCCCCAGAACAGAACCTCGCGCTTGTCGGCGAAGTGCCGGAAGAACGTCCGCTCCGTCAAGCCTGCCCGCGCGGCGATCTCCGCCACCGTGGTCTGCTCGAACCCGCGCTCGCCGTAGAGCTCCATGGCCGCTCGCTCAAGCCGGCCGCGCGCGTCTGGCTCCCACCGGCTCATACCCTGATCCTATCTGATGTCAGCGGATGACATCAGCGTTCATAAGGCTGATGACAGTAACTGACATCGAGTGCTATAGTGATGACAGCAACTGACATCGATATGTCCGAGTGTACGCCCGGGCCGTCGACTACCTGGAGGTTCTACCCATGCACGTTTTCGTCACCGGCGCGTCCGGCTGGATCGGCTCAGCGGTCGTACCCGAACTCCTCGACGCGGGCCACCAGGTCACCGGGCTCGCCCGCTCCGACGCCTCCGCCGCCGCCCTGGCCGCGGCCGGAGTCCAGGTGCAGCGCGGCACCCTGGATGACCTCGACACCCTGCGCAGCATCGCCGCCGCCTCCGATGGCGTGATCCACCTCGCGTTCAAGCACGACCTCGCCTTCACCGGCGATTTCCAGGGCGCCGCCGACGCCGACCGCCGCGCCGTCGAGACCTTCGGCGCGGCACTGGCCGGTTCTGACAAGCCGTTCCTCATCGCCTCCGGGACGCTCGGGATCTCCCCGGGTCGGCTCGCCACCGAACAGGACGGGCACGGTGACGGCTCGGGCACCGCCGCCTGGGGCAGCGGCCCGGAGACCCGGCGGGGCACCGCCGAGCTCACCCTCTCCTTCGCCGACCGCGGCGTCCGCTCCTCCGTCGTCCGGCTGCCCCCGACGAATCACGGCGACGGAGACAACGGCTTCATGGCGACCCTGGTCGCCATCGCCCGTGACAAGGGCGTCGCCGGCTACATCGGCGACGGGGCCAACCGCTGGCCCGCGGTGCACCGGCTCGACTCCGCGCACCTGTTCCGCCTCGCGCTGGAAAACGCCCCGGCCGGATCCACGCTGCACGCCGTGGCCGACGAGGGCGTGCCGATCCGCGCCGTCGCCGAGGTGATCGGACGCCATCTCGGCATCCCGACCGCATCCATCGCGCCCGAAGACGCCGCCGCGCACTTCACCTGGCTGGCCGGCTTCATCGGCCTGGACAGCCCGGCCTCGAGCGCCCTGACCCGCGAGCTGCTGGACTGGCACCCCACCCAGCCCGGGCTCCTCGCCGACCTCGACAAGGGCCACTACTTCGACAACCCGACCCAACCCCATAACCAGCCGTAACCGAAGAACCGAAGAACCGAAAACCGAAAACCGAAGAACCGAAGAACCGAAAACCGAAACGGGCCAGCCAGAAGCCGCGGCCGCAAAGCGGGCCTGAGGTACCTCAGGCCCGCGCGGCGGCGGACCGCAGTTCCTGCCACACCCGCTGCGGGGTGGCCGGCATGTCGATGTGCCGGACCCCAAGGTGAGCCAGCGCGTCGATGATGGCGTTCTGCACGGCCGGGGTCGCGCCGATCGTGCCGGCTTCCCCGATGCCCTTGGCCCCGAGCGGGTTATAACTGGTCGGCGTCTGGCTGTCGGCCAGTTCGAAGCTCGGCACCTCGGTCGCCGACAGGAACGCGTAGTCCGCGAAGGTCGAGGTCAGCGGGTTGCCGTCGGTGTCGTAGATGACTTCCTCCAAGAACGCCTGCGCGGCGCCCTGGGCGATGCCGCCGTGCCGCTGGCCCTCGGCGATCAGCGGGTTGACGATGGTGCCGGCGTCGTCGACGGTCACCACCCGGCGCAGCACCGTCTTGCCGGTCTCGGTGTCCACCTCGACGACCGCGACGTGCGCCCCGAACGGGAAGGTCGCGCCGGGCGCGCTGAACACCGCGCGGACGAACAGCCGGTCGGTCTTCGCCAGCCGGGCCAGCGGCACCGACACGTCCGGGTCGCCCGCCACGGCGAACGCGCTGCGCCCGGCGTCGAAGATCAGGTCGGCCGGGTTGGCTTCAAGTTCGCCGGCCGCGCGCAGCCGGGCCACGTCGATGAGCTCCCGCGAGGCCTGCTGCACCGCCGCGCCGCCCTGCTGCAGGCTGCGTGAGCCGCCGGTGCCGCCGCCCTCGGGGATCAGGTCGGTGTCGCCCCACTTCAGCGTGATCTTGTCGATCGGGATGCCGAGTTCGTCGCTGGCGAGCATCGCCCAGACGGTGGAGTGGCCCTGGCCGTGCGGTGAGGTCCCGGTCAAGATCGTGGCGCTGCCGTCCGGGTGGACCTCGACGGTGGCGTTCTCGCTGGGGTTACCCGCCTCGGCTCCGGCGCCGGTGATCTCGACGTAGCAGGACAGCCCGATGCCGAGCTGGACCACGTCCCCGTCGGCGCGCCGTTTGGCCTGCTCGGCCCGCAGACCGGGATATCCCGCCGCCGCCAGTGCCAGCTCCAGCGCGACCGCGTAGTCGCCGCTGTCGTACACCGCGCCGAAGGCGGTCGTGTGCGGCTCGGTGAACTTGGGCAGCAGGTTCTTCCGGCGCACCTCGGCCGGGTCGACGCCGATCTCGGCGGCGAACAGGTCCATGGCCCGCTCCACCGCGGCCGTGGCCTCGGGCCGGCCCGCGCCGCGGTAGGCGCCGACCGGCGTGGTGTTGGTGACCACCGACGTGGCCACCGCCTCGGCGCGATCGATCGCGTACGGCCCGGGCGCCATCAAGATGGTCAGGAACGGCAGGAATGCGCCGAACCTCAGGTACGCCCCGGAATCCTGCAGGATCTCCAGCCGGTAGGCCGTCACCGTCCCGTCCCGCCGGCCGCCGATGGTGATCTTCTGTTGCTGGGCCCGGCCGTGCGTCATCCCGACCAGGTTCTCGCTGCGGGTCTCGGTCCAGCGGGCGGGCCGGCCCAGCCGCCGGGCCACCCAGCACACCACCGCGTGTTCTGGGTCGGCGCCGAATTTGGCCCCGAAGGCGCCGCCCACGTCCGGGGTGATGATCCGGATCCCGGCCTGGTCCATCCCGAGCATGCCCGCCAGGGCCGCGCGAGTTCCCTGCGCGCCCTGGTTCGGGATCCACGCCGTCAGCCGGCCGTCCGCCCCCCAGGCCGCGGCCGCGGCCCGGACCTCCATCGGCGCGGGCGCCACCCGCTGGTTGGCGATCGTCCGGGAGACGACCACCTCGCAGCCGTCGAACAGGTCGGCCGCCAGGGCGGAGGGGTCCCCGAAGGAGGCGGCCACGTTGGTGCCCGCGGCCGGGAACAGCACGGGGGAACCGTCCGTGGCGGCCTCGGTCATGTCGATCACGGGCGGCAGCGGGTCGTAGTCGATGTCCACCAGGTCCGCGGCGTCCTCGCCCTGGTACCTGCCCTCGGTGACGATCACCGCCACCGGCTCGCCGACGAACCGGACCACGTCGCGGGCGAGCGCCCACTGGCCCATCTCCGCGTTCATCATCCCCGGCATCGGCGGCCCCAGCACCGGCAGGTCGGCCAGATCGGCCCCGGAGAAGGCGGCGATAACGCCGGGCGCCTGCAGTGCGCCGGACAGATCGACGGAACGGATCCTGGCGTGAGCGACCGGCGACCTGACGAACTGCACGTGGCAGGCGCCCGCTAGTTGCTCGTCCTGCACGTCGGCGGTGTAGACGCCGCCGGTGGTCAGGAAGCGGGGATCTTCCGTCCGCATGACCCTGGTACCTAGGATGCTCACAGCATCGATCTTCCCCGCCCGCAGGTCCGCGGTCAAAGCGAGGTCAAAGCAGGCCGGCGCCCGCGTCCGAACCCGGAAGATCGGGTACCCTTGCTGCGTTAGCGATGGCGGAGTAGCTCAGTCAGGCAGAGCAAGCGGCTCATAATCGCTGTGTCGCCGGTTCAAGTCCGGCCTCCGCTACACTTGACCAGTCCCGCAGGGACACTAAGCGACGATAAGAGAGGCACTCCACCGTGGCTGCCACCGATGTCCGGCCGAAGATCACGCTGGCTTGCCAGGAGTGCAAGCGCAGGAACTACATCACCAGGAAGAACCGGCGTAACGACCCGGACCGCATGGAGCTGAAGAAGTACTGCCCGTGGTGCCGTTGCCACCGGGCGCACCGCGAGACCCGCTAGCGGGGCGATCCGGCGGTGGCGATCAACCCCGATTACGTCGGCCGGACCTACGAGCCGTCAGAACCGTATGAGGTCAGCCGGGTCAAGATCGCCGAGTTCGCCAGCGCGATCGGCGAGCCGAGCCCGCTGTGCCGGGACCGCGAGGCCGCGCAGGCGGCCGGCTACCCGGACGTGATCGCGCCGCCCACGTTCGCGATCGTGATCAGCTCGGCCAGCGGCGCGCAGATTACCTCTGATCCCGGCCTCGGCGTGAACTACGCCATGATCGTGCACGGCGAGCAGAGCTTCACCCATTCCCGTCCGCTGCACGCGGGCGATGTGGTGGTGGCGCAGTCCACGATCGAGTCAATCAGGCAGGTCCGCAACCTGACCACGCTGGGCACCGTCACCGAGATCCGGACCGTGGACGGCGAGCATGTCTGCACGGCACGGTCCGTCCTGGTCGAACGCGGCGCATAAGGGGGAGTGATGACCGGCCCCGGTTACGACGACACCGCGGTGGGCACCGAGCTCCCGCTCCGGCAGTACCTCCTCACCCGGCGTGACCTGGTCCGGTACGCGGGTGCCTCCGGCGATTTCAACGTGATCCACTGGAACGAGCGGATCGCGAAGTCGGTGGGCCTTCCTGATGTGATCGCGCACGGCATGCTCACGATGGCGCTGGCGGGCCGTTTCCTGTCCGAGTGGGCCGGGGACCCGGGTGCGGTGACCTCTTGCGGCGTCCGGTTTTCCTCCCCGGTGGTCGTCCCCGACGACGACAAGGGCGCCCTGCTCGAGATCAGCGGGGTGGTCACCGGCAAGCTCGACGGCCACCGCGTGACGGTCGACGTCACCGCCAGGTCGGGCGAGGTGAAGGTGCTCACGCGCGCTCAGGCCGTCATCCGCCTCCCGTGAGGCTGGCGGACTACACCACCATCGGCCTAGGCGGCCCGGCCCGTGATTTCGTCCGGGCCAGCACCACGCAAGAGCTCATCGAGGCGGTCCGCGCCGCCGACGCGAGCGGCGAGCCGGTGCTGATCCTCGGCGGCGGCAGCAACCTGGTGGTGGCCGATGAGGGTTTCGCCGGCACCGTCGTCCAGGTGGCGACCCAAGGCTTCGGTGTGCGCCGGGGACTGGTCACCGTCGCGGCCGGCGAGGACTGGGACGCGGTGGTCGCGCGCAGCGTCGCCGCGGGCCTGGCCGGCCTGGAGTGCCTGTCCGGCATCCCCGGCCTGGCCGGCGCCACCCCGATTCAGAACGTCGGCGCCTACGGCCAGGAGGTCTCCCAGACCATCGCCCAGGTGCGTGTCTATGACCGCAGGTCAGGCGAAATTCTCAATCTCCGGAACGAACAGTGCGGATTCGCCTACCGCACCAGCAAGTTCAAGGTGGCTCAACCCTCCTCGCCCCCGGTCATACTCTCCGTGAGCTTCAAGCTCGCGGAGCAGCCTCGATCGGCCCCGGTCCGGTACCCCGAGCTAGCCGGCGCGCTCGGCGTCGACGTCGGCGACCAGGTGGAAAGCACCGAGGTCAGGGCGGCCGTGATCGAGCTCAGGCAGCGCAAGGGCATGGTGATCGATGCCGCCGATCCCGACACCCGCAGCGTCGGCTCGTTCTTCGTCAACCCGGTGCTCGACGCGGCCGCCCTGGCTGCCGTCGAGGCGTCCGCCCGGGCCAGGTGCGGGCCGCAGACCCGGGTGCCCAGGTTCGATGCCGGTGACGGGCGGGTGAAGGTGCCGGCGGCGTGGCTGATCGAGCGGGCCGGGTTCGGCAAGGGCTATCACTCCGGGGACGGCGCCCGGATCTCCGCCAAGCACACCCTCGCGCTGGTCAATTCGGGATCGGCCAGCACGGCCGGGCTGATGGCGCTGGCCCGGGAGATCAGGGACGGGGTCCGGGACGCGTTCGGGGTGTCCCTGACCGCCGAACCCGTCCTGGTCGGCGTCGCGCTTTAGTCCCGCCGCTGTCGGCGGGACCAAAGCGCGACGGCTGGCCGGGTTAGTGCAGCAGGCCGAGCGTGTTGGTCGCGTCGTCGACGAAGTAGACGGCGCGGTGACCTGGTTTGACGGCGAGGCCGAACAGGGCGCCCGCGCCCGCGGGCGAACCAGAGCGGTCCAGCGTGCGCACCGCGATCTGGAACCCGGAGGGCGTGATCTCAACGAGATTCCCGTTGCCCCCGTTGACGGTGAGAATATCCCCGCCCGGGGCAACGACCAGGCCCAGGTCGGCGTTAAGGTGGTGGCCCGCCGAGACGGTGAAGCCGCGTCCGGCGCTGAAGCCGCGGAACACCGCGTCGGGTATGCCGGCCACCCGGTTCGCCATTGTGTCCGCGACGTACAGGACGCCGTTCGGGCCGAGGCCGACGCCGGTGGGGCCGAGGACAAGCGCCGAGGAATTCAGTGCCTCAGCGAAGCCCGATCCGATCGTGGTGTTGAACTGGATCCACGGCAGTCCGGAGCGCGGGATCTGCAGGACGAGCCGCAGCACCGTGCCCCCGTATACGGTGCCGCCCTTGGCCGCGACCGTCCCGTTCAGGACGTTCGTGACGAACAGCACGGCCTGGTTGCCCAGGTCGAGCGACGCCATGTCCCAGGGGCCGTTGATGCCGTGGCCGGCGAACGTCTCCCGCACGTGGCCCCACTGGTCCAGCACGATCAGGCAGCCGGAGCCGGACACGCTGCCGTTCTTGGTCGGCAGCGAGCCGACGATGACCCAGCCGCTGCGCAGCACGGTGAGCGCCGTGGTCAGGCCGACGCCGCCCGGGCAGCCGCGCAGGTGGCCGCTGATCCCGGCGAACTGCCACATGTGGCCGGACGGGGTGATCTCGACGATCGTGGTGCCCGTGCCCTGCACGTTCGCCTTGTTGTTGAAGTTGCTGACCAGGACGTTGCCCCGCCACAGGTCCCCGGTGCTGCGCGGCACGACCGCCACCCCGTAGGGGTTGACGTCGCCGTTGCCCGGCACCGTCGAGGCGAGCGTCGTGACATGGTGCAGCGGACCGGTGAAGCTCGCCAGGCTGCTCGCGCTGGCGGCTCCGGCCGTCAGGCCCGTGCCGGCCAGCAGCCCGGCCGTGGCGGTGACGATCGCCGCGAGCGCGGCCGCGGATCTTCGTGTTGGTTTCATGGGCTGTGTCGCTCCCTTTCGATGGAAAATGTGTCTCCATCCATAGGCACGTGGCCGGGAGCGGCATGGTTCGGCGTATGACGAAATTCCGGCCGGACCCATCTCCGGTCGGCCGGGCCGGCCACCGCGGCCAGCAGCACCCCCGGCCGGACATTTCCGGTCCGGCCGGGCGGGACAGCGCCCGCGGCGCTTGACGGAGGGACACGGCTCACCGGGCCGGTGACCATCTATCGCCGGTGATCAGCCGGCCCGGTGATCCTCCGCGGCGGCCGCGGGCACTGGCCGCTAACCTCATCTACGTCCAGTCGCCCAGGTCGGCTCAAAGCCGGGAACGTGCGTAAGAACCCGGTAATAACCAGCGCCGGCCCGGGGTGGCTCGTCCTCGTAGTCGGTAACGGACATTAGAACCAGCCGGGCGACGTCGTGCCGGTAGCCGGGGGTGTACCAGGTCGTCACCGAGTAGTAGGCCCCGGCCCTGGCTGAATCCTGCTAAGTCGTATGTAATCGCTTTACGGCAAGCGGCAACGGCCGAACGATCTCATCGCAGCATATGCTGTCGGCCCCAGGTCAAAGTAGGCCCGATTAATGTCCCGCCGCTGCCCGGCAGCAGCCGACTCGTTATCAGCAGTGAGTTTGCGGCTTGTGGCCAGCGACGCCCTTTCAGGCCAGGCCGTACCTGCCGCCGGGCTCCTTCGACAGCGCGGACATGGCCGGGGGCGTGAGCGCGGATCGTTCGGAATAACGATCGTGCTTCTCGTCGTGGCGCTCACTCGCCCGCTCTGCTGGACCGTTACCCCCTCGGGGACCGGCTGCCGGTTCTCGCACCCTCGGGGACCGGCACCCGGTCCACGTACCCCGCGCAGACCGGGTGCCGGTTCACGGTAACGACGCGGCCGGGGCCAGGGTGATCTTGATGAGGGTGTCGCCGAGGGGCTGCGGGTCGGCGGTTACCTCGTCGGCCGGCCGGACCTCCAGGCTGACGGCCAGCGTCTCCGCGGCGACGAACCCGGCGTGCGCCCGGACCGCGTCACCCACCGCGGCGTCGGCGCCGATGGTGAGCCGGATCCGGTCCGACACGGCCAGGCCGGCGTCCCGGCGGGCCTGCTGCACGATCCGCACCACGTCGCGCGCGGTGCCTTCGGCCGCCAGTTCGGGCGTCACCCGGGTGTCCAGCGAGATCAGCCCGCTGCTGCCGGGCAGCGCCGAGGTGGAGTCAGGGTCGGCGGCGGCCAGCTTCAGGTCGTACTCGCCGGGTTCCAGCTCGACGCCCGCCGCGCTGATGCCGCCGTCCGAGGCGACCCAGTCGCCCGCCTTGACGGCCCGGATGACCTCCTGCACCTTGGCGCCGAGCCGCGGCCCGAGCTGACGCGGGTTCACCGCGAGCTCGAAGGTGCCCAGGCGGGCCGGGTCGTCGGCCAGCTCGACCGCCTTGACGTTGACCTCCTCGGCGATCAGGTCGGCGTACGGCGCCAGCGACTTGGCGTCCGGGTGGGCGATGGTCAGCGACGCGAGCGGCAGCCGGACCCGGAGCTGGCGGGCCTTGCGGATGCCGAGCGCGGCGCTGCACACGGCGCGGACCAGGTCCATGGCGCCGGTCAGCTCCTCGTCCGCGGGCCAGCCGGCCGCCGGGCTGACGTCCGGCCACGACGTCAGGTGCACGCTCGGCTCGCCGGTCAGCCCGCGCCAGATCACCTCGGTGGTCAGCGGCAGCAGCGGGGCGGCGGCCCGGCATACGGTCTCGAGCACCGTCCACAGGGTGTCGAGCGCGGCCTGCTCGCCGGCCCAGAACCGGCTGCGGGACCGGCGGATGTACCAGTTGGTCAGCACCTCCAGGTGCTCCCGCAGCGCCTGGCACGCCCCGCCGATGTCGTAGACATCTCCCAGCCGCTCCATCTCGGTCACCGCGGCGGCGGTCTTGGCCAGGATGTAGCGGTCGAGCACGTGCTCGCTGGCGGTTGACCGCTCGGCGGCCCGCGACTCGGCGTTGGCGTACAGCGCGAAGAAGTAGTAGCTGTTCCACAGGGGCAGGATCGCCTGCCGGACCGCCTCCCTGATGCCGGCCTCGGTGACGACGAGGTTCCCGCCGCGCAGCACCGGGCTGGCCATCAAGAACCAGCGCATGGCGTCCGAGCCGTCCCGGTCGAAGACCTCGTTCACGTCCGGGTAGTTGCGCAGGCTCTTGGACATCTTCTGGCCGTCGTCGCCGAGCACGATGCCGTGGCTGACGCAGGCCCGGAAGGCGGGCCGGTCGAACAGCGCGGTGGCCAGCACGTGCAGGGTGTAGAACCAGCCGCGGGTCTGGCCGATGTACTCGACGATGAAGTCGCCCGGGTAATGGCTTTCGAACCAGTCCCGGTTCTCGAACGGGTAATGCACCTGGGCGTACGGCATCGACCCGGACTCGAACCAGCAGTCAAGCACCTCCGGTACCCGGCGCATGGTGGACTGCCCGGTCGGGTCGTCCGGGTTCGGCCGGGTCAGCTCGTCGATCGCCGGCCGGTGCAGGTCGGCGGGGCGCACGCCGAAGTCACGCTCGAGTTCGTCCAGCGAGCCGTACACGTCGGTGCGCGGGTACTCCGGGTTGTCGCTCTGCCAGACCGGGATCGGCGAGCCCCAGAACCGGTTCCGGCTGATCGACCAGTCCCTCGCGTTGGCCAGCCACTTGCCGAACTGGCCGTCCTTCACGTGCCCGGGCACCCAGGTGATCTGCTCGTTCAGCTCGACCATCCGGTCTTTGAACGTGCTCACCGCCACGAACCAGCTGGACAGCGCCTTGTAGATCAGCGGGTTACGGCAGCGCCAGCAGTGCGGGTAGGAGTGGGTGTAGGTCTGGCTGCGCACCAGGTCCCCCTGTTCGCGCAGCTTGGCGGTGATCCCGGCGTTGGCCTCGAAGACGTGCTGGCCCTCGAAGTCGGGCACCACGGAGGTGAACCGGGCTCCGTCGTCCACCGTGAGCACGGTCGGGATGCCGGCTGCGTTGCACGCCTCGGCGTCGGCCTCGCCGTAGGCCGGGGCCATGTGCACCACGCCGGTGCCGTCCTCGGTGGTGACGTCGTCGGACAGGATGACCCGGAACGCGTCGCCGGTGCCGAACTTCTCTGCGTCCGCCAGATAGGGCAGCAGCGGCTGGTACCGCCGGCCGGCCAGCTCCGCGCCGGTCAGCGTGCCCACCTCGGTGGCGCCTTCCAGTTCCGCTTCGTACGCGGCCTGCCGGTCCCGGGCCAGGATGTACCGCTCGCCGCCGGAGGCCACGACGACGTAGCTGATGTCCGCGCCGACCGCGCAGGCCAGGTTGGACGGCAGCGTCCACGGCGTGGTCGTCCAGGCCAGCAGCCACTCGCCGGTCTCCAGCTTGAACCGGACCGTCACCGAGGGGTCCTGCCGGTCGCGGTAGGTGTCCTCGTCCATCCGCAGCTCGTGGTTGGACAGCGGGGTCTCGCACCGCCAGCAGTAGGGCAGCACCTTGAACCCCTGGTAGACCAGGCCCTTGTCCCACAGCTGCTGGAACGCCCACATGACGCTCTCCATGTAGGGCACATCCAGCGTCTTGTAGTCGTGGTCGAAGTCGACCCAGCGGGCCTGCCGCCTCACGTAGTCACGCCACTCGCGGGTGTACCGCAGCACGGACTCGCGGCACGCCTGGTTGAACTTCTCCACGCCCATGGCGAGAATCTCGGCCTTGCCGGAGATGCCAAGCAGCCGTTCGGCCTCGACTTCGGCGGGCAGGCCGTGGCAGTCCCAGCCGAACCTGCGCTCCACCCGGTGCCCCTGCATGGTGCGGAACCTGGGTACCACGTCCTTGACGTAGCCGGTGATCAGGTGACCGTAGTGCGGCAGCCCGTTAGCGAACGGCGGCCCGTCGTAGAAGACGAACTCGCTCATCGCCGGGCGCTGCCCGACCGAGGCACGGAAGGTGTCCTGGGCTTGCCAGTACTCGAGCACGTCGCGCTCGAGGCCGGGGAAGCTCGGCTGGGCGGGTACTCCGGTGTTCCCGGAGCGCGGGTAGACGGCCATCGATTGGTCCTCGCGGTGCTCGGCTGGTGCGCCTGGGTGGGCTCGGCTCGGCTGTGCCGCGAGGACGACACGCCCGCTCCCGTGCGGGCCTACCGCGGTACCACCTCGCTTGCCGTCCGGCCCGACCTGGGCCAGCGACCGCTCGTAACCGGCTATGACGGGCCGGACCCGCCCGGTTCTAGTCAGGCCGCGTGCGGGCCCTTTCTTCCGGAAGCTCCCCGGTGATAGCCGGATCAACGCCGTGTGTGAGCAACCTTATCCGCTGCCGCTAGTATTCCGCGATCCGCTGAGCTTCTCCTCCCCGTCCGCCCCGCCTCCGGGCGGGGCCGCGAGCCAGGCGTCGATCCCGGCCAGCAGCTGCTGCCGCCGCGGCTCCGGGGCGACCGAGCCCAGGATCGAAGCGCGGGCCAGGTCGGCGAGCTCGGCGTCGGTGAACCCGTGCGCGTGCCGGGCGATCTCGTACTGCGCGGCCAGCCGCGGGCCGAACAGCAGCGGGTCATCGGCCCCGAGCGCGATCGGGACGTCGGCGTCGAACAGGCGGCGCAGCGGGACCTGCGACGGGACCGCCGCGACGCCGAGCGCGACGTTGGATGAGGGGCAGACCTCGCAGGTGATTCCGTCCGCGGCCAGCCGCTTGACCAGGGCGGGATCCTCGGCGGCCCGGATGCCGTGGCCGATCCGGTCCGCGTGCAGGTCGTCGAGGCAGGCCGCGACGCTGGCCGGGCCGGCCAGCTCGCCGCCGTGCGGTGCCAGCAGCAGCCCGGCTCGCGCCGCGATGCGGAACGCCGCGGCGAAGTCGTGCGCGGGTCCGCGCCGCTCGTCGTTCGACAGGCCGAACCCGGTCACGCCCCGGCCCGCGAACTGGGCCGCCAGCCGGGCCAGGGTCCTGGCTTCCAGCGGGTGCTTGGTCCGGTTGGCCGCGATGATGACGCCGATCCCCACTCCGGTGGCGTCCGCCGCGTCCGCCGCCGCCTCAAGGACCAGCTCGGTCATGGCAGTGATGCCGCCGAACCGCCCGGCGTAACCGGACGGGTCGACCTGGATCTCCAGCCAGCGCGAGCCTTCGGCCCGTTCGTCCTCGGCGGTTTCGGTCACCAGCCGGCGCACGTCCGCGGGCGTGCGCAGCACCGAACGCGCGGTGTCGTACAGCCGCTGGAACCGGAACCAGCCGCGCTCGTCGGCGCCGCTCAGCTTCGGCGGCCAGTCCTGCGTGAGCGCGGGCGGCAGCCGGACGCCGTGGGTCCGGGCCAGCTCGACCAGCGTCGCGTGCCGCATCGCGCCGGTAAAGTGCAGGTGCAGGTGCGCCTTGGGGAGCAGGTGCAGCGGCCTCTCCCGGACGGTGCAGGCGTCCTCGGGGGCCCCGGAGGCGACCGGACTACACAACATCCGCCCAGTGTGCCGTGCCTACCTGGCGTCCGCGAGCAGCTTGGCCATCCGCCCGATGCCTTCTTCGAGGTCGGCGTCGCCGAGGGCGTAGGAAAGCCGGAAATATCCCGGCGTACCGAACGCCTCGCCGGGAACCACGGCTACTTCCGCCTCGTCCAGGATGAGCGCCGCCAACTCGGCCGACGTCTGCGGGCTGCGGCCGGCTATCGTCCGGCCGAGCAGTCCCTTGACGCTCGGGTAGCAGTAGAAGGCACCCTGCGGCTCCGGGCAGATCACGCCGTCGATCTCGTTCAGCATCCGGGTCATGGTCAGCCTGCGCCGGTCGAACGCCGTGCGCATCTCGGCCACGGCGGCCAGGTCCCCGGAGACGGCGGCGAGCGCGGCGGCCTGGGCCACGTTGGAGACGTTCGAGGTCGCGTGGCTCTGCAGGTTCGCCGCCGCGCTGACCACGTCGCGCGGGCCGATCATCCAGCCGACCCGCCAGCCGGTCATCGCGTAGGTCTTGGCCACCCCGTTGAGTACCACGCACGTCTGCGCCAGTTCCGGGGTCTGCACCGGGATCGAGGAGAAGACCGCGTCGCCGTACACCAGGTGCTCGTAGATCTCGTCGGTGACCACCCACAGGTCGTTGGCCGCGGCCCACTGGCCGATCTCGCGCACTGCCTGCGGCGGGTACACCGCCCCGGTCGGGTTGGACGGCGAGACGAACAGCAGGACCTTGGTCCGGGTGGTCCGAGCCGCTTCGAGATCCTCGACGGAGGCCAGGTAGCCGGACTTCTCGTCGGTAGGCACCGGCCGCATGACGCCGCCCGCGAGCGCGATGGACTCGGGGTAGGTGGTCCAGTAGGGCGCCGGCACGATGACCTCGTCGCCCGGGTCGAGCAGGGTGGCGAACGTCTCGTACACCGCCTGCTTGCCGCCGTTGGTGACCAGGACCTGGCTGGGCTCGACCTGGTAGCCGGAGTCCCTGGCGGTCTTGGCCGCGATCGCCTGCCTGAGCTCGGGCAGGCCGGCGGCCGGGGTGTACTTGTGGAACCGCGGCTCCGCGCAGGCGCGCTGCGCAGCCTCGACGATGTATCCGGGGGTCGGGAAGTCCGGCTCGCCTGCGCCGAAGCCGATGACCGGCCTGCCCGCCGCCTTGAGCGCCTTGGCCTTGGCGTCCACGGCCAGCGTGGCGGATTCGGAGATGGCGGAGATGCGTGCGGAGACTCTGGTTGACATGAACTCCATTGTCCCACCAGCAGGCCGTGCCAGGCACGCCATTTACCCCGGCCGCGACCGTGGCCTGCCTCACGCCGCCTGCCTGGCCGTCCCGGGTCCCTGCGGTCACCTGGGGCCTGCCGTCCTTGGCCTTCCTGGGCCCGGAGGTGCGGTCCCGCCGCCAGTTTTCCCGGCAGGTTTTTGGCCAGGTGGTTCGACGAGGGAGCGGTTCGGACGTACACTGCTTGGACCGACAGCGGTCTGTCGTTGCGGCAGCATGCCCGTGTGCTAGCGGTGGGCGTGCGCTAAAGCAGTTGTCGGAAGCACAGGGCAGTAGCTCAATTGGCCAGAGTCCCGGTCTCCAAAACCGGTGGTTGGGGGTTCGAGTCCCTCCTGCCCTGCGAGTGCGATCCGGCGAACCCGCCAGAGTCGGCGGACCAATAGGTGAGGATATGGCAACTCAGACACGCGGCGAGGCCCCGGAAAAACGGGGCGGAGCCGGGCGCGCGGCCAAGCGCGAGCACCGGACCACCCCTGCCCTGTTCTTCCGGCAGATGGTGGCCGAGCTCCGCAAGGTAATCTGGCCAACCCGTAAGGAGCTTGTCACCTACACGGTGGTCTGCCTGACCTTCGTGATCTTCATGGTCACCCTCGTGACGACCCTGGACTATGGGTTCACCAAGCTGGTGTTCGAGGTGTTCGGCTAGGCGGCTGGCCGGCTTGCCGGGGTCTGGGCGCGTTTCACCCGGAAAGCAGGGCCGTCCAGCGGCCGCGCGCACGCTATGCGCGGCACCATGATCACGATAATGATCATGGTTTGAGGAAGCTTGAGGGAAAGA
>Ga0302326_10013840_pt1 | contig 17089 bp, 17 predicted proteins | sample Palsa_T0_3_FD_202264 | JGI IMG/M metagenome (GOLD analysis project Ga0302326, IMG submission 202264) | Peat permafrost microbial communities from Stordalen Mire near Abisko, Sweden - Palsa_T0_3 | ecosystem: Environmental > Terrestrial > Soil > Palsa > Peat permafrost | place: Sweden: Abisko...
CGATGGCCGCCGGCGATGCCGCCGAGATGGCCGAGCTCGCCCGCGACGAGCTGGCGCAGCTCGCCCAGGCCGAGCCGGGGCTGGAGCGCGAGGTCGCCCTGTTGCTGGCGCCCCGTGACGCCGACGAGAACGCCTCGGCGATCCTGGAGGTGCGCGCCGGGACCGGCGGCGACGAGGCGGCGCTGTTCGCCGGCGAGCTCTTCCGCATGTACCAACGCTACGCCGCCGGCCGCGGCTGGAGGGTGGAGGTGGAGAGCGCCTCCGAGGGCGAGATGGGCGGCTACAAGGAGATCATCGCCTCGATCGAGGGCGACGGGGTGTTCGGGCGGCTGAAGTTCGAGAGCGGCGTCCACCGGGTGCAGCGGGTGCCGCAGACCGAGACCCAAGGGCGGATCCACACCTCGGCCGCCACCGTCGCCGTGCTGCCCGAGCCGGAGGACGTCGACATCGAGATCAACGACGCCGACCTGCGCATCGACACCTACCGCTCGTCCGGCGCCGGCGGCCAGCACGTCAACAAGACCGACTCGGCGGTGCGCATCACCCACCTGCCGACCGGCGTGGTGGTGACCTCGTCGGAGAAGTCGCAGCACCAGAACCGGGCCCGGGCGATGAAGGTGCTGAAGGCCAGGCTCTACGAGATGAAGCGCGACTCCCTCGCCGCCGAGCGCTCGGAAAACCGCAAGTCGCAGGTGGGCTCCGGCGACCGCTCGGAGCGCATCCGCACCTACAACTTCCCGCAAGGCCGGGTGACCGACCACCGGATCAACCTGACCCTCTACAACCTGCCCAAGATCATCGACGGCGAGGCCCTCGACGACCTCATCGACCCGTTGATCGCCGAGGACCAGGCCGCGCGGCTGGCCAGCCTGGAAGAGAGCCTGAACTGAGGCGAATGGGGCCGCGCCGCTCGCATCGGGGCCCCCGCTTCGCTACATCCGGGCCATGAAGTTCCTCGACCAGTGCAAGATCTACATCCGGTCCGGTGACGGGGGGGCCGGCGCGGTGTCGTTCCGGCGCGAGAAGTTCATCCCCAACGGCGGGCCGGACGGCGGCGACGGCGGCCGCGGCGGCGATGTCTGGATCGAGGCGGTCGAGGGGCTCAACACCCTGATCGACTACCGCTACCAGCAGCACTTCCGCGCCGGGACCGGCGGCCACGGCATGGGCCGCGACCGCCATGGCGCCAACGGCCCCGACGTCGAGATGCGGGTGCCGGTGGGCACCGAGGTGCTGGAGGAGGACAAGGAGACGCTGATCGCCGATCTCGACCAGGTCGGCATGCGCCTGCGCCTGGCCGCCGGCGGCAACGGCGGCTTCGGCAACACCCGCTTCAAGGGGCCGGTGAACCGCGCCCCGCGCCACGCCAACCCTGGCCTGCCGGGCGAGGAGAAGGCGATCTGGCTCAGGCTCAAGCTGATCGCCGACGTCGGCCTGGTGGGCCTGCCCAACGCCGGCAAGTCGACCTTCCTGGCGGCGGTCAGCGCCGCCACGCCCAAGATCGCCGACTATCCGTTCACCACCCTGACCCCCAACCTGGGCGTCGTCGACCTCTCGGCCAGCGAGCGCTTCGTGCTGGCCGACATCCCCGGTCTGATCGAGGGCGCGGCCGAGGGCGCCGGGCTGGGGGTGCGGTTCCTCGGCCACCTGGAGCGCTGCGCGGTGCTGATCCACCTGGTGGACGCCACCTCGGAGGACGTCGCGGCCGATTGGCGCACGGTGCGGGCGGAGCTGGCGGCGTATGGCGCCGGCCTGGGCGAGAAGCCGGAGCTGACGGCGCTTTCCAAGGTCGACGCGCTCACCCCCGAGGTCCGCGCGGCCAAGGCCGAGGCGCTGCGGGCCGCCACCGGCGCCGCGCCGGCGCTGGTGTCGGCGGTCTCCGGTGAGGGCGTCACCGCCCTGCTGCGCGCCGCGTTCGCCCGGGTCAGGGCCGGCCAGGCGCCCGCCCGCGCCGCGGCGGCCGACGACTGGCGGCCATGAGCGCGCTGGAGGGCGCCCGGCTGGTGGTGGTCAAGGTCGGCTCGGCGCTGGTGGTCGATCCAGACACCGGCGCGGCCGACGCCGTCTGGCTGGCCGACCTCGCCGCCGACCTGCGCCGGCTCGCCGCCCGCGGCCAGAAGGCGGTGATCGTCTCCTCCGGGGCCATCGCGCTCGGTCGCCGCCGGCTGGGCCTGAAGCGCCGCGCCCTCACGCTGCCGGAGAAGCAGGCCGCCGCTGCTGCCGGCCAGTCGCGGCTGATGCGGGCCTGGGAGGCGGCGCTGGGCGAAACCGCCGCCGCCCAGGTGCTGCTGACGCCCGACGACACCGAGGTGCGCCGCCGCTACCTCAACGCCCGCGCCACCCTGGAGACCCTGCTGGAGCTGGGCGTGACCCCGGTGGTGAACGAGAACGACACCGTCGCCACCGACGAGATCCGCTACGGCGACAACGACCGCCTGGCCGCCCGCGTCGCCCAGATGGTGGGCGCGGACCTGCTGGTGCTGCTCTCCGACGTCGACGGGCTCTACACCGCCGACCCGCGCCGCGATCCTGCGGCGGTCCACATCCCGCACGTGGCGCAGCTGACGCCGGAGATCGAGGCCATGGCCGGCGGCGCTCACGTCGGCTCCGGCGGCATGGCCACCAAGCTGGCCGCGGTGCGGATCGCCGCCGCCGCCGGCTGCTCGACGCTGATCACCCTCGGCCGCCGCGCCGCGCCGCTGCAGGCGGTGGAGGCCGGCGCCAGGGCGACCCTGTTCGCCGCCGCCGCCACCCCCGCCGCCGCCTACAAGGCCTGGATCGCCGGCACGCTCGCGCCGCAGGGCGCGCTGGTGGTCGACGACGGCGCGGCCCGGGCCCTGCGCGCCGGCAAGAGCCTGCTCTCAGCCGGCGTCACCGCCGTGGAGGGCCGGTTCGGCAAGGGCGACGCGGTGATCGTCCGCGACGGCGGCGGCCGCGAGGTCGCCCGCGGCCTCTCCCGCTACGACGCCGCCGACGCCTCCCGCATCGTCGGCCTCAAGTCCGACGCCATCGAGCCCGCCATCGGCTACTCCGCCGGCCCCCTGATCCACGCCGACGACCTGGCGCTGGCGGGGTAGGGCCGCCGCCCCGCCTGCCGACCCAGGCACTCCGCACCGCCAGCCACCAAGGTTTGCGCGCCGTTGAATTCCCACTAGTAAGGCTCACCTTGAGCAAAAGGGGCGCTTATTCGATGTGGTTCGCCGGGCCGGCCCGCCGCGTACCGGCCGCCGGCCGGCCGAGGGTGCTCAGGCTGGGGTTCGACCTGAAGCCGGGCATGCGCGTCGGCCTCTTCGGCGGCTCGTTCAATCCCGCCCACGAGGGCCACGCCCACGTCGCCGAGACGGCGCTGCGGCGGCTGCGGCTCGACAAGGTGATCTGGCTGGTCTCGCCGCAGAACCCGCTGAAGCCGACCCACGAAACCGCCGCCCTCACCCGCCGCCTCTGGGGCGCGCTGCGCTTCGCCCAGGGGCCCTCGATGATCGTCTCCGACGCCGAGACTCGCATCGGCTCGTTCTACACCATCGACACCCTGAGGGTCCTCAAGGCCCGCTATCGCGGCGTCTGCTTCGTCTGGATCATGGGCGCCGACAGCCTGGCCAGTTTCCACCGCTGGCGCGGCTGGACCCAGATCATGCGCGAGGCGCCGGTGGCGGTGGTGGCGCGGCCGTGGACGGCGTTGAAGAGCCGCTCGGCGCCGGCCGCCCGCCGGTTCGCCCGCGCCCGCATCCCGGCGGCCGCCGCGGCCACGCTGCCCTGCCGCCAGCCGCCGGCCTGGGTCTACCTGACCGGGCCGTTCAACTTCACATCTTCGACAGCGCTGCGGCGCGCGCTGCCGGCCCGCGAGGCGCCGCTCCAGATTACCCCCTGACCGGAGGCCGGATTCGCGCTATGTTGGTGTTGCGAAGTCACGCACGGGAGCCAACCCTGAACCGCAACATCGCGCTGAGCGCGTCCGAGGAAGCCGTATCCGGCGAACCCCCGGAAGACGACCAGAGCCCAAGGGCCCTGGAACGTCTCATTCTCAATCGCCTGGACGACGAGAAGGCCCAGGACGTCGTTTTCATCGACCTCAAGGACAAGAGTTCGGTCGCCGACGGCATGATCGTCGCCTCCGGCCGGTCGCACCGTCACGTGGGGGCGATGGCCGACCACCTGCTGCGCGCGCTCAAGGACGCCGGCTGCGGCAAGGCCCGGGTCGAGGGCCTGCCGCATTGCGACTGGGTGCTGATCGACGCCGGCGACGTGATCGTCCACCTGTTCCGCCCGGAAGTCAGGGCCTTCTACAACATCGAGAAGATCTGGTCGGTCGAGCCGCCGCGCCGCTCGGTGAACTAAGCACCCGTCACGGGTGCGCATCTCCCTGATCTGTGTCGGCAAGCTGGGAAGCTCGCCCGAAGCGCGCTTGGCGCTGGATTATTGCGCCCGCGCCGGCGCCGGCGGCCGCGCCCTTGGCCTGGCGCCGGTGCAGATCGTCGAGGTCGAGGGTCGCAGGGACGGGAAGGACGCGGAGGCGCAGGCCATCCTTTCCCGCGCCGGTGAGACCCATCTGATCGCCTGCGATGAGCGGGGACGCGCCGCGTCGTCCCGCGCGTTCGCCGTCCGCCTGGCCGCCCTGCGCGACGACGGGGTGCGCCATCTGGCCTTCGCCATCGGCGGGGCGGACGGCCTCGGCGCGCCGGTGCTGGAGGCCGCCGCCGAGCGCCTTGCCTTCGGGCCGCAGACCTGGCCGCACGCCCTGGCCCGGGCCATGCTGGCCGAGCAGGTTTACCGCGCCGTGACCATCCTGGCCGGCGCCCCCTATCATCGCGATTGAGCCGGCGCCGAAGGCGGCGCTACTAGGGCGGTGCGCCGCCCCCTCGCCCTCATCGCGCTCCTCGTCCTGGCGCCGCCCGCCCAGGGCCAGAGCCTGGAGCAACGCCGCCAGACGCTGGCGGCGATCACCGCCCAGGAGGATGCGCTAGCCGCCCGCCTGGGCGCCGACCGCAACGCCCTGGCCCGGCTGCTCGGCGCGCTTGAGATGTTCAGCCGCGATCCGCCGCCGCCGTTGCTGGTCAGCCCCGCCGACGCCCGCGATGCGGTGCGCGCCATGATCCTGGCCAAGGCGATCGCCCCGCAGCTGCAGGCCCGCGCGCGGGCCCTTGAGGCCGAGGCCGACGACCTGAGGCGCCTGCGCCGCCAGGCCGCCCAGGCCAGCGGCGACCTGTTCGCCGCCGAGAGCGCCCTGGAGGACCGGCAGGGGCGGCTGGACGCCGTCGCCGCCGACGCCGACCTGCTGGCCCCGCCGCCGGCGCGCCAGTCGGCCGCCGCCGAGGACGCGCTGCCGGCCCCCAAGGTGCTGCTGGCGCCCGCCGACGGCCGGCTGGCGGCGAACTACGGCGGTCGCCTCGACAACGGCCAGCGCGCCGAGGGGATGGCCTGGCGCACCGGCGCCGGCGCCCAGGTGCGCAGCCCCGCCGCCGCGGTGGTGGCCTATGCCGGGCCTTTGAACGGCTGGGGGCAGGTGGTGATCTTGCGCGCTGGCGGCGGATGCCACATGGTGCTGTCCGGATTGGGCAAGGTGACGGTGGCCGCGGGTCAATCGGTCGCGGCCGCCTTTCCCGTCGGCGCGATGCCGGCCGATGGACAATTCCCGCCGGAACTCTATCTCGAGGTTCGGATGGCGGGGGCGCCTATCGATCCGGCGCGGCTGATGGCGGGTGGGCGTGCAACGGATGTTAATGCGGCGACCCCCAGGGTGCGCCGCCAAGGAGTAGACTGAGGCCCAATGCGCAAGACCCTGCTGATCGCCGCGTCCGCCTTCGTGCTCGGCGCCGGTTCCATGGCCTATATCGGCCAGACCGCCAAAGCCACCACCGAGGCCAAGGCCGAGGACTACCACATGCTGGAGCTGTTCGGTGACGTGCTCACCGAGGTCGACCGCCAGTACGTGACCCCGGTGGACGACAAGAAGCTGATCCAGGCGGCGATGTCGGGGATGCTCACCTCGCTCGACCCGCATTCCGACTATCTGGCGCCGGACGCCTACAACGACCTGCAGGACCAGACCCGCGGCGAGTACGGCGGCCTCGGCCTCGAGATCCAGAGCGAGGACGGCGCGGTCAAGGTGATCTCGCCGATCGACGACACCCCCGCCGCCCGGGCCGGCATCAAGCCCGGCGACTACATCCTGGCGGTCGACGGCCAGAACATCCTCGGCCTCAGCGTCAACGACGCGGTCCGCCAGATGCGCGGCCGGCCCGGCGACCCCGTCACTCTCACCATCGGCCGCGCCGGCGTCGAGCCCTTCGACGTCAAGCTGGTGCGCGAGATCATTCAGCCGAAGTCGGTCACCTACCGGATGGAAGGCGACTACGGCTACCTGCGGCTCTCCGGCTTCAACGAGAAGGCCACCGACGAGACGCTGGCGGCCATCAACGACCTGAAGGCCAAGAATCCGCACATGAAGGGCCTGATCCTCGACCTGCGCAACAATCCCGGCGGCCTGCTGGACCAGGCGGTAGGCGTGGCCAGCCTGTTCCTCAACGGCGGCGAGGTGGTCTCCCAGCGCGGCCGCGACCCGCAGGACATCGAGACCTACGACGCCAAGGGCCACGACGTGCTGAACGGCCTGCCGCTGGTGGTGCTGATCAACGCCGGCACCGCCTCGGCCTCCGAGATCGTCTCCGGCGCCCTGCAGGACCGCCACCGCGCCGCCATCGTCGGCGTCACCAGCTTCGGCAAGGGCTCGGTGCAGACCGTGATCCCCCTGCACGGCGGCATGGACGGGGCGGTGAAGCTGACCACCGCGCGCTACTACACGCCCTCCGGCCGCTCGATCCAGCGCACCGGCATCGAGCCCGACCTCGAGGTGGCCGAGACCCGCGAGGAGGCCCAGCAGATCGCCGACCAGGCGTTCGAGTTCACCGAGGCCACCTTCCGCAACGCCCTCGACGCCCAGGACGGCAAGGTGCGGCGCGGCGCCCACGTGCCGGCCGAGGCGCCGCCCGTCGACTTCGACGAGAAGAAGGGCGACTTCCAGCTCACCCGCGGCCTCGACGTCTTGAAGTACGGCTCGGTGGAAGCGACGCCGAAGCTGCCCAAACCCACCGCCACCCTGGCCCAGGTCGCCGGCCACCTCGTGCCTCCTGGCGCCGGCCCGCCCGTGACCCCGCCGAAGCCGTAGAATTGCCCGCTTCCTTCTCTCGCAAGGGGAGAAGGAAGGAGTGATCAAAGCCATTCTGTCGCGGCGGGCCTTTTCGGCTTCGTTAACCATCTGCGGCGAGGCTGTGCGCGTTCATGCCGACCGCCCGCGCCACCTTCGCCAAGCCGCGGCCCGCCGCCGCGCCGACCGGCCCCGCCGGCAAGCCGGCGCCGTGGGCGTTCGGCCATCCCGTGGTCGGCGCCCTCACCGCGGCCGGGTTCTTCCTGGCCTGCGCGGCCGCGCTGGTCTCGCTGACCGGCAATCCCCGCGCCGGCACGCCGGTGGTGCGGCTGTCGCTGGCGCGAATCGCCGACACCAGCGCCCCGCCCGGCTGGCGCGAGGCGCTGCCGAGCGAGAGCGCCGGCGAGGCGCCGTTCAGCGCCGCCACCGTCCAGCTCTCCGCCGCCGCCCCGCCCGATCCCGAGCCGGTCGCCAACGGCGGCGCCGCGATCATCACCATTCCGGACGACGCCCGTCTCGACGGCGCCCAGGCCGCCCCGGGCGCGGGCCTTGGCCAGGCGCCGCTGGCCGGCTTCTTCGCCCAGGGTCCCGGTGGACCGCTGCCGGTGATCGCGCCGGACGGCCGCACGCCGGCCCAGGCCTACGCCCGGCCGTTCGCCGCCGACGGCAAGCCCCGGGTGGCGCTGATCATCGGCGGCCTCGGCCTCAACGCCAAGGCCACCCGCGAGGCCATCGACGGCCTGCCGCCCGAGGTGACGCTGTCGTTCGTGCCCTACGCCGACGACCTGCAGAGCTGGATCGACCAGGCCCGCGCCGCCGGCCACGAGGTGCTGCTCGAGGCGCCGATGGAGCCGAAGGACTATCCGCAGAACGACCCCGGCCCCTACACCCTGATGGCCGACGGCCAGCCGCAGGAGACGACGCGGCGGCTCGACTGGCTGCTCTCGCGGGCCAGCGGCTACTTCGGCGTCACCAACTACCTCGGCTCCAAGTTCGTCGCCTCGGCCAGCGCCATGGGCGTGTTCGAGACCGAGCTGCGCCAGCGGGGCCTGGCGTTCATCGACGACGGCTCGGCCGCGCACGTCGGCGGCGGCATCCCCAGGGCCTCGGCCGACCGGATCGTCGACGACCAGCTCGACGGTCCCGCCATCGAGGCCCAGCTCACCGCCCTGGAGACCCAGGCGCAGCGCTCCGGCGAGGCGATGGGCTCCGGCTTCGCCTATCCGGTCACCCTCGAGGAAGCCGCGCGCTGGACGGCCGCGCTGGCCGCCCATGGCATCCAACTGGTGCCGGCCTCGGCGCTCACCGCGCGGCGATAAGGCCGGCTGGATGGTTTATCTGGCGCCGCGCCCAGGCCGGGCCCACATGCAACCGATGGATCTCTCCTACCTGCGGCCCAACGTCGGCATCGTGCTGATCGCACGCACTGGGCAGGTGTGGCTGGGCCGGCGGGCCAAGTCGCCGCCGCCGCACAACTGGCAGTTCCCGCAGGGCGGCATCGACGTCGGCGAGGAGCCGCTGGCGGCGGCGCTGCGCGAGCTGCGCGAGGAGACCGGGGTCAGCTCGGTGCGCCTCATCGGCCGCACCCGCGACTGGATCGGCTACGAGTTCCCGCCCGAGCACCAGGGCTCCAAGATCGGCAAAGGCTGGCGCGGCCAGAAGCAGATGTGGTTCGCGCTGGCCTTCGAGGGCGACGACGCCGAAATCAACCTTGCCGGCCACGGCGACGATATCGAATTCGACGCCTGGCGCTGGGCCGAGCTCGAGGACGCCGCCGCCGAGGTGATCGAGTTCAAGCGCGAGGTCTACGGTCATGTGATCGCGGCTTTCCGGCCGCTGGTGGATCGGATCCGGACCCAGGTCGCTTAAGTCTTGCCGCGCGTCTCCCGGGCGGCCAATAGCTTCGCGGATCGGGGCGGGGAGATTTCATGCAGACGGCGCCAGTCGTTCTGATCCACGGCGCCTTCTGCGGCGGGTGGGTCTTCGACCGTTTCGCCCAGCCGCTGGTCGCGGCCGGCCACCGCGTCGTCGCGCCCGATCTGCCCGGCCATGCCGCCTCGGCGCCGCACGAGGCCGCCGGCGGCCTCTCGATGAGCGACTACGCCAAGGCCATCGCCGCGACCGTGGAGGCCCAGGCCGCGCCGCCGGTGCTGATCGGCCACTCGCTGGGCGGGCTGGTGGCCCTGATGGCGGCGATGCAGGCGCGCACCGCCGGAGTTATCCTGCTGGCCCCGTCCGCGCCGTGGGGCGTCTCCGGCTCGACCATGGAGGAGGCCGTGTCGGCGGTCAGTCTCTACGCCTTCGGCCCCTACTGGGCCCAGGCGATCGAGCCCGACTACGCGACCTTTCGCCAGTTCACCGCCGACCGCCTCTCGAGCCTGGAGCGCAAGGCCGTTTACGCCCACATGCGTCCGGAAAGTGGCCGCGCCTTGTTCGAGACGCTGAACTGGTGGCTCGATCCGTTCATGACCACGATGGTCCAGGCCGAGGCGATCTCCGCGCCGATCCTGGCCGTCGCCGGCGAGCGCGACGTCATCCATCCGCCGGCGACAGTGCGCGAGACCGCCAAGCGCGTCGGCGCGGAGGTCCAGGTCTTGCCCGGGATGAGCCATTGGCTGCCGGGCGAACCAGGCTGGGAGGACGTCGCCGGACTCTGCCTCGGCTGGATGGCCGATCTCGCCGCCTCGGTTGCGGCGCAGTAGCCACAAGCCGGCTCACCCAGCTCCAAAAGGCACTGTCATCCCGAAACGCGCCAGCGCGCTGTCCGGGACCTCCCCAACGCGTCTTGGAAGGAGATTCCGGCTCTGCGCCGCTGCGCGTCTCCGGCCGGGATGACACGGGAGGGGTGGGCGGCGCAGTAGGGGTCAGCCCGGCGAGGGCGTGACGCCGTAGATCATCTGGCTGTCGTCGGCGTTGGAGTGCATCGGCGTGCCGTCGGGCTTGCGGCGGGTGTAGAACACCAGGCTCTGTTCCTTGCCGTTCCAGTCCAGCTGCCAGGAGCGGGTGGTGAACAGCAGGCCCTGCTGAACGCTCTTGTCGTTGCGGTAGAGGCTCCAGCCGTTCTCCACCGCCGCCCAGTCGTTGAGCGCGATGATGATCGGCTTGCCGGGCGAGTCGGGGTCGAGCGGATGCGTCACATCCACGTGACACTGGGTCGGGTTGGAGCCCGGATCCTCCACCACCAGGGTGAAGTCCTTCTGCTTCAGCGTCCAGTTGTTGTCATTGTTCTTGCGCAGGCCGTAGGTCTTGGCCAGCTGCATGAAGTTGCCGCCGTTGGCCGCCGGGATGCAGACCTTCTGCAGCACGTTGAGCAGCGCCACCGCCGTCGGGTCGGTGGGCGGCGCCGGCGGGGGTGGGGGCGACTGGGGCGCCAGCGGCGCGGGGGCCGGCGCGCCGGCCACGTCGGCGGCCGGCGGCGCGCCGGGGGCGCCTGGCGCCGGGGTCGTAGCCGGCGCGGCGGGCGCGGTGGTCGGCGTGGCTGTCGTGGCGGTCGCAGGCGGCGTGGGAGCCGAAGCCGCGGGCGGCGCGGCGGCGACTGGCGCGGGCGTGGTGTCCGGCGTCGGCGCTGGCGCCGGGGTCGGCGGCGGCGGGGCGGCCGCAGCGTCCGCTGACGGTCCGGCGGCCGGCGGCGCGGGCGGGTTGGTGGGAGTCGGCGCCGTCTGGGCGAAGGCGTTGGCGCCGGCGGCGAGGGCCATCAGGCTGACGAGCGCGATGCGCATGGTTGGGAAGTCCTCGAGCATGGATATTCCTGCCGACTGTTCTAGCTACGCCGGGCCAGAGAATCCAAGCGGCTAAATGACCTCTACGGCGTACTCGGCCAGAATGATCAGCCCTTCGGCGTTCACATCGGCGAAACCGCCGCGCACTTCGAACACCAGCGTGTCGCCGTCGTCGTAGGCCTTCACCCGGCCCTCCTTCAGCGTGGTCATGAACGGCGCGTGGCCGGCCAGCACCCCGAAGTCGCCCTCCACGCCCTGGGCGTCGACCTGATCGACGTCGCCCAGGAAGAGCTCGCGCTCGGGCGAGACCAGCGAAAAGCGCAGCTTGGCCATCAGGCTTCCGCCGCCATCTTCTCGGCCTTGGCCACCGCGTCGTCGATGGTGCCGACATTGCGGAAGGCGGTCTCGGGCAGGTGGTCGTACTCGCCGTCGCACACCGCCTTGAACGAGCGGATGGTGTCTTCCAGGGAGACGAAGATGCCGGGCAGGTTGGTGAAAGCCACGGCCACGTGCATCGGCTGCGACAGGAACTGGGTGATCTTGCGGGCCCGGGCGACGATCATCTTGTCGTCCTCGGAGAGCTCGTCCATGCCCAGGATGGCGATGATGTCCTTCAGCGCCTTGTACTGCTGCAGGATCTCCTGCACCCGCCGCGCCACCCGGTAGTGCTCCTCGCCGATCACCAGCGGATCCAGGATGCGCGAGGTCGAGTCCAGCGGGTCGATGGCGGGGAAGATGCCCAGGGCGAAGACGTCGCGCGACAGGATGGTGGTTGCGTCCAGGTGCGCATAAGCCGTCGCCGGCGCCGGGTCGGTGAGGTCGTCGGCGGGCACGAAGATCGCCTGCACCGAGGTGATCGAGCCCTTGTTGGTAGAGGTGATCCGCTCCTGCAGGTTGCCCATCTCGGTGGCCAGCGTCGGCTGGTAGCCCACCGCCGAGGGGATGCGGCCCAAGAGCGCCGACATCTCCGAGCCGGCCTGGGTGAAGCGGAAGATGTTGTCGATGAAGAGCAACACGTCCTTGCCTTCTTCGTCGCGGAAATACTCGGCCTGGGTGAGGCCGGTGAGCGCCACGCGGGCCCGGGCGCCCGGCGGCTCGTTCATCTGGCCGTAGACCAGGGCGCAGCGCGAGCCCTCGGTGGACCCGCCGTGCTCGCGCGGATCGACGTTCACCTTCGACTCGATCATCTCGTAGTACATGTCGTTGCCTTCGCGGCTGCGCTCGCCGACGCCCGCCAGCACCGAATAGCCGCCGTAGTTCAGGGCGATGTTGTTGATTAGCTCCTGCATGGTGACGGTCTTGCCGACGCCGGCGCCGCCGATCAGGCCGATCTTGCCGCCCTTGGTGTAGGGGCAGAGCAGGTCGATCACTTTCAGGCCGGTGACCAGTATCTCCCTGGAGGTGGCCTGCTCGGCGAACGACGGCGCGTCGCGGTGGATCGAGTTCTTCTTGTTGTAGGGGATGGGCCCGGCTTCATCGACCGGCTCGCCGATGACGTTCATGATCCGGCCCAGGGTGCCGGGACCCACCGGCACCATGATCGGGCCGCCGGTGTCGACCACCGCCTGGCCGCGGGTCAGGCCCTCGGTGGCGTCCATGGCGATGGTGCGCACGGTGTTCTCGCCCAGGTGCTGGGCGACCTCCAGCACCAGCCGCACGGCCTCGCCGGTGCGCTGGTCGTGGTTGGTGGTCTCCAGCGCCGACAGGATCGCCGGCAGGTGGCCTTCGAACTCCACGTCGACGACGGCGCCGATCACCTGGGCGATGCGGCCGGTGGCGACACCCTGCGGCAGGGTCTCGGCGGGCTTGACGGCTTCGATAGTGGCCATGACGGACTGGTCTCTCGGCTAAAGGGCCTCGGCGCCGGAGATGATCTCGATCAGCTCCTTGGTGATCTGCGCCTGGCGGGTTCGGTTCATGATCAGGGTGAGGCCGGCGATCATGTCGCCGGCGTTGCGGGTGGCGTTGTCCATCGCCGCCATCTGGGCGGCGTAGAAGCCGGCGTCGTTCTCCAGCATGGCGGAGAACAGCTGCACGCCGATGTTGCGCGGCAACAGGGTCTCCAGGATGGTCTCCTCGTCGGGCTCGTACTCGTAGACGGCGCCCTTCAGGTCGATGGTCGCGGCGCCGGCGACCTGGGCCGGCACCAGCTGCTGGCGGGTGGGGACCTGGCTGACCACCGAGCGGTAGCGGCTGTAGAACAGGGTGACGACGTCGACCTCGCCGGCCTCGAACCGCTGCAGGATGATCGCGGCCGCCTCCTGGGCGCGGGCCAGCGTCGGCTTGGCGCCGGCCTCCAGCGCGCCGACCGAGCGATCGCCGTAGAGCCGCGCCAGCTGGGTGCGGGCCTTGCGCCCGATGGTCAGCAGCGAGACCTGGCGGCCCTCGTGCACGACGCCGGCCATGTAGTCGCGGGCGGCGCGGACGATGGCGGAGTTGAACCCGCCGGCCAGGCCGCGGTCGGCGGTGGCGACCACCACCAGCTCGCGCTGCCGCGAGCCCGTGCCCACCAGCAGCCGCGGCGCGCCTGGGCCGGTGACGGCGGCGGCCAGGTTGGCGATCACCGCGGCCATGCGGGCGGCGTAGGGGCGCGCGTTCTGGGCGGCCTCCTGGGTGCGGCGCAGCTTCGCCGCCGCCACCATCTGCAGGGCCTTGGTGATCTTCTGCGTGGCCTGGACGCTCTTGATCCGGGTCCGCATATCCTTGACGCTGGCCATGACGTCGAAGTCCCTTAGGCGAACGTCGCGGCGAAGGCGTCGAGGACCGCCCGCAGCTGGCCTTCCAGCTCGGCGCTGAGGGTCTTCTGGGTGCGGATGGCGTCCAGCAGGTCGGCGTGCTGGCCGCGCAGGCGCGCCAGCAGCTCGGCCTCGAAGCGGCCGACGTCGGCCACACCGATCGGGTCGAGGTAGCCGCGGGTGCCGGCGTAGAGCACGCACACCTGCTCCTCCACCTGCTGCGGCGAATACTGCGGCTGCTTCAGCAGCTCGGTCAGCCGTGCGCCGCGGGCCAGCAGCTTCTGGGTGGCCGCGTCGAGGTCGGAGCCGAACTTGGCGAAGGCGGCCATCTCGCGGTACTGCGCCAGCTCGCCCTTCAGGGTGCCGGCGGCCTGCTTCATGGCGCGGATCTGGGCGTTGCCGCCCACCCGCGACACCGAGGTGCCGATGCTCATCGCCGGGCGGATGCCCTGGAAGAACAGGTCGGTCTCCAAGAACACCTGGCCGTCGGTGATCGAGATCACGTTGGTGGGGATGTAGGCCGAGATGTCGTTGGCCTGGGTCTCGATGATCGGCAGGGCGGTGAGCGAGCCGGAGCCGAAGTTCTCGTTCAGCTTGGCCGCCCGCTCCAACAGCCGCGAGTGCAGGTAGAAGACGTCGCCCGGATAGGCCTCGCGGCCGGGCGGGCGGCGCAGCAGCAGGCTCATCTGGCGATAGGCGACGGCCTGCTTGGAAAGGTCGTCGTAGATGATCAGGGCGTGCATGCCGTTGTCGCGGAACCACTCGCCCATGGCGCAGCCCGAGAACGGCGACAGGAACTGCAGCGGGGCCGGCTCCGACGCGGTGGCCGCCACCACGATGGTGTAGTCGAGCGCGCCGCGGTCCTCGAGGGTCTGGACGATCTGCGCCACCGTCGAGCGCTTCTGGCCGATGGCGACATAGATGCAGAACAGCTTGGCGCTGTCGTCGCCCGAGGCGTTGACCTGCTTCTGGTTCAGGATGGTGTCGATGGCCACGGCGGTCTTGCCGGTCTGGCGGTCGCCGATGATCAGCTCGCGCTGGCCGCGGCCGATGGCGGTGAGCGCGTCGATGCACTTCAGCCCGGTGTACATCGGCTCGTGCACGCCCTTGCGCGGGATGATGCCGGGCGCCTTGACGTCCACCACCCGGCGTTCGGCGATGTCGGTCAGCGGGCCCTTGCCGTCGATCGGCTCGCCCAGCGGGTTGACCACCCGGCCGAGGAGGCCCTTGCCCACCGGCACGTCGACGATCTCGCCGAGACGGCGCACCTCGTCGCCCTCCGAGATCGCCCGGTCCTCGCCGAAGATCACGATGCCGACGTTGTCGCGCTCGAGGTTGAGGGCCATGCCCTTCACCCCGGCGGACGGGAACTCCACCATCTCGCCGGCCTGCACCTTGTCGAGGCCGAACACCCGGGCGATGCCGTCGCCCACCGACAGCACCTGGCCGACGTCGGAGACGTCGGCTTCCTCGCCGAAATTGGCGATCTGCGACTTGAGGATGGCGGAGATTTCGGCGGCGCGGATGTCCATGGGGTGTCTTACGCTCTCTTCAGGGCGAACTTCAGGGAATCGAGCCTCGACTTCAGCGAGGCGTCATAGAGGCGCGAGCCCACGCGCACCTTCAGGCCGCCGAGGATGGCGGGGTCGACGCGGGTCTCGATCTCGGGGTCCTTGCCGAGCGCCAGGCGCAGCGACGCGGCGAGGGCGGCGACCTGGGCGTCGGTGAGCGGCATCGCCGTGGTCACCTGGGCCGAGACCGCGCCGCGGTCGGCGGCGGCCAGGCGCTCGAAGGCGGCGATCATCGCCGGCAGGGCGCTGGCGCGGCGGTTCGCCGCAACCAGCCCTAGGAACTTGGTGGTGGTGGCGTTGAAGCCGGCCGCCGCGGCGATGGCGGCCAGGCCCTTGGCCTTGTCGTCGGCGCTGAGAGCGGGCGAGCCGATCAGGGTGCGCAGGTCGGCGCTGTCGGCGGTCATGGCCTTGAAGCTCTTCAGGTCGGCCTCGACCACGGCGGTCCCGCGCTGGTCCTTGGCCAGTTCGAAGAGGGCCTGGGCGTATCTCGCGCCCACGTCCGAAGCCTTGGAATCGTCCGCCACTAGATCTGACCGTCCGTCACCTGACAGCGCCGGCGCCAGAGATACCCTGACCCAGCCTAAGGGCTTGAATGCCTTGGAAAAGCACGCAGCCGCGGGGATCGCTCTAAGGACCCCCTCGCCCGAAGCCGCGCGCCTGATAGCACGCGTCTTTCAGCCCCGCAACCGAGCCGGAACCCGGCTCCCGGGCCCCAAAAAGAAAGCGGGCGGTCCTTGGCAGGGACCGCCCGAGGAGGCGACTTGGAACTGAACTGGCTGGGGTCAGTGCGCGCTGGCGACGGTGGCCTTCGGCGCGAGGCCGGCGTTGCACTGGTCGATCTGCGTGGGCTGCAGGGTGCGGCCGCTGTTCACGGCGCCGGCCACCAGGCCGACCTTCAGGGCTACAGTGCGGCATTGCTGCACGCCAAGGGTCTGCGATTCGACCGCCGCCGAGCAGGTGGCGCCGTCGCAGTTCCAGATGGCGCCGTTGACGATGAAGTCCACGTGCTTGGCCAGCGGTTGCTGCAGGGTGACCACGGTGCGGCCGTCGGCCATGGCGTGAGAGGTGAGCGCGAGGGAGGCGGCCAGGCAGGCCACCGCGATGACGAGCTTCATGAGAAAGCCCTCCGGTTTTGATTTGCGATGCAGAAGCTTGGATCGGCTTCCATGGGCGTCAGGCGCCGCGCCGTGGGATATCGCCAGCGTATCCCCACGCTGACGCGACCCAGAACCTAACAGTGCTTACTTAGCAGTGTTCAGATAGCCGGTGCAAGTGCGGTCGGCCTGAATTTTTCTTAATGTGTCAATGAGCGGTGCTGTCAGCGGCGCCCCTTGCAAGCGTCGTCGGACCGCCTAGGGACGCAAAAAACTTCCCTCCCCACGAGAGGGAGGGAGGGGCTCACAGCAGCTCCTGCGCCGCCAGTGGGCCGCGCAGCCAATCCGGGGAGTAGGGCAGGTGGTCCTGGATGGCCCAGAGCACCGCCAGCATCCACTGGCTGAAGCACCAGCCGACCACCCGTTCGTAAGGATAGCCGAGCCGGTCGCAGATCTGGCGCGCCCGGCGCTCGACGATCGCCGGATCGGCGCAGAGGGCGGGGTCGGCGTTGGGATTGCGCAGCATCGCGCCAGTCTCGTAGGCCGGCTCACCCAGCACGCCCTTAGGGTCGATCGCCAACCAGCCGCGGCGCGCGTCGCGAACGACATTGTAGTGCTGCAGGTCGCCGTGCAGCACGATCGGGGGGGACTGGGTGCGGCAGAGGTCGTCGAACACGGCCTGCGCCTGGTCGACCAGGGCGGCCTCGACCCCGAGGGCGATCGCGGCGGCCCGGTTGCGGGCGAAACCCTGGCCCCAGTCGGCGACGGAGCGGAACGCCGCGCCCGCCGGCGCCGGCCGGTTCAGCTGCGCCATCACCTCGCAGAGGAT